>Ga0137395_10000968_pt1 | contig 12854 bp, 10 predicted proteins | sample czobulk216metaG_FD_108283 | JGI IMG/M metagenome (GOLD analysis project Ga0137395, IMG submission 108283) | Vadose zone soil microbial communities from Angelo Coast Range Reserve, California, USA - czobulk2.16 metaG | ecosystem: Environmental > Terrestrial > Soil > Vadose zone | place: USA...
ATTTCGAACCACTAGGTTCCCAAAGCGGAAAAATCAAACTCGAACTCCTCTCCGACCCCGCATTCAAACGCCGAGGAAAATTGTTGCTGGTCACCGCCACCACGCCCACCGCCGCCGGAGTAGGCAAGACCGTCACTTCCATCAGCCTGACGCAGGGCCTTGCCCACATCGGTAAGAAAGTGGTCATCACCTCGCGCGAGCCCTCACTCGGTCCCGTTTTCGGCATGAAAGGCGGCGCTGCCGGCGGCGGTCTTTCGCAAATCGAGCCGAGCGCAAAAATCAATCTCCACTTTCATGGCGATTTTCACGCCATCGCCTCGGCCCACAATTTACTGGCCGCGCTGATTGACGCTCATCTCTTCCATGGCAACGATCTTCATCTCGATCCCGATCGCCTCACCTGGCCCCGCACCATCGACATGAACGACCGCGCACTCCGCCGCATCGCCGTCTCCCTCGACAGCAAAAAGGAAGGCAGCGGCCGCCAGACTGGCTTCATCATCACGGCCGCGTCCGAAATCATGGCCATCATCGCGCTCGCCAAGGACCGCAAGGATTTGCGCAAACGTCTCGATGCCATCGTCATCGGCGTCACTCGCGATGGCAAACCCGTCTCCGCCGGCAACCTCGGCGCCACCGGCGGCATGATGGCTCTCCTCGCCGAAGCCATCCTTCCGAATTTCGTGCAAACCACCGACGGCACTCCCGCCTTCGTCCACGCCGGACCGTTCGGCAACATCGCGCACGGTACCAGCAGCGTTGTCTCGCAAGAGATGGGCTTGCGCCTCGCCGACTACGTCGTCAATGAGTGTGGTTTCGCGTCCGATCTTGGCGCTGAAAAATATTTCGATATCGTCATGCAGCAAGCAGGAATCACGCCATCCGCGGCCGTCCTCGTCACCACCGTGCAAAGCATGCGCCAGCAAGGCGAAGGCCAATTCGATCGCGGCCTCCCCAATCTTGGCAAGCACATCGAAATCCTGCAAACCTTCGGAGTTCCCACCATCGCCGCGATCAACCGTTTCCCATCAGACACTGACGCCGAATTAGATCGTCTCGCCGCCTGCTGCGCCGAACGCGGCGTCCCCAGCGCACTATCCGAAGGCTTCGCCAAAGGCGGCCCCGGCGCAAAAGATCTCGCGGAAAAAGTTGTCGCCGCCATCGAAAAAAATCCCGCGCCAGCAGCTCACCCTCTCTATTCCCTGAACGAATCGCTCACGGAGAAAATCCGGTGCGTCGCGCAGAAAATTTACGGCGCCAGCGACGTGAATTTCAGTGAGCAAGCCAAAGCCAAGCTCCAGCAATTCACCGATTGGGGCCACGCAAAATTGCCCGTCTGCATCGCCAAAACGCAATATTCCTTATCCGATGATCCCAAGCGCCTCGGCGCGCCCACTGGCTGGACCCTCAACGTCACCAACGCTTCTCTCTCCGCCGGAGCCGGCTTTGTGGTCGTCATCTCCGGCAACATGATGCTCATGCCCGGCCTACCCAAAGTTTCCCGCGCCTCCTCGATTGACGTTGACGATTCCGGCGCCATCATCGGCGTCTGAGGCCATCACGGTTGAGTTCGCGCGGCCCGATGCCCAATCTCAATCCATCTTTCTATTTGCTCGAAGCAAACGTGCGTTGGATGGCCGCGGGAGCCTTAGTTCTTCGGCAGGCGGTTGCAGACAAAATCCGAGATTCGGCCAGCAGCAGGTGGATCAAGGTTCGACAAAACTGCGATCACATACTTGCTTCGCGGATAAATTTCCAGTTCACCGTTCATTCCCGGCGCCCCGCCCCCGTGACCAAAGTGGCGAAACGCGGCGTCCGCGTCGTCATCCATGAACCCAAACGCGTATTTCACTCCCCTCGGCGTGGCTATTTTCCCGGTGGTCAGCAATTCCGTATTTCGCGCGTCCAGCACTTTATGATTCGTCACGGCATTCGCAAACCGTACCAAGTCTTCGACCGTGGCATAGCCGCCGCCCGCGGAAGTCCCCCGATAAGGCAGCGTGTCCGTATTTGGTTGAAGCCCACCGCCGCCAAACCGCGTGTATCCAATCGAACGATTCGGCACAATTTGACCTTCCGTAAGTGATCCGCTCGCCGCCATCCCCGCGGGGCCATAGACATTCTCGTTCACATAATCGTAGTAGCTCTTGCCGCTTACGCGCTCGACGACCACGCCCAGCAGAAGGAATCCGTAATTGCTGTACTCCCATCGGCTCCCGGGCTCGAACTCCAGGCCGCGCTTTCCGTACAAATTCACGTAATCCTGCAGCGCCCGCAGTTCCTTCCGGTGCGCGTCAAAGTCCGGTCCGAAAATGTCTCCCGTTCCTCCCGTGTGCGTCAGCAATTGCTGGATGGTCACTTTCGACGCGAATTCCTTGTTGGGATAGTCGGGGATGTACTTTCCAAGCGGGTCGGTCAACGTTATTTTCCCAGCCTGCACCAGTTGCAGGATGGAAGTCGCCGTGAACATCTTGTTCATCGAGCCGATTCGGAATTTCGTCTCCAGCGTGTTCGGAATTTTCTTTTCCCGGTCGGCCATTCCGTATGCGCCTTTAAAGATCACTTTTCCTTCCTTGGCCACCATCACGGCCCCCGAAAATTTATCCGCCGCGCTATCCTTCTCTAATTTTTCGCGCAGCGCCGCCACCAATTCGTTTTCGTTCATCCGCTCAATCGGGAATTCCGCGGGGCGGGGAATGGCATTCAGATCAAAGCGGATAATCTTATGCGGAGTTTCCGTTTCCACGTCCATCGTGAAGCGTGCGAATTGATCCGAATTCCGCTCCTGCACCAGACCGCTGATCCGCAGTTGAGCAGATTCCTCGATTTTCTTGAGATCGAACCCTCCGGTTCTTTCCCGGAACCCAATCATCCCGTTTACTTCGCGCTCACCACGGTCTTTAAAGTGTGTGAGGATCTCCTCGATCTGCGCCCGGTCACCGCCGTTCAAGGCCTGCAGCCACGCGGAGAATTGCTCTCCGGCTGGCGTCTTTGGCGTTTCCACCACTGCCGCGCCGGAACTCATCAGCACGATACTGCCGGGGACGTTTCGTCCTTCTATTGCTGCTTGAAGCGCTCTTTCCTGCTGGCGGAGCTGCCGCGCTCTGCTTTCCTCAGGAAGTCCGGAGTCTGCATACCCTGCTACGTCGGTCCCGCCTGGTATGAATGCGCTCAGGGGACGCGGTGACCCTTGCGCTGGCAGTGCCCATTCCGCTTTCGAACCTCGCAATGCCGCCGAATCAGCGAGCATCATGGGTGCTCGTCCGCCCATCCCCGCCATCAGCCACACCGCGCTCAGCAAGCCCAGTGACATTCCACCGCCTTGCATCCACCGGTACAACGGCAGACTATATTGCGGTACCTCAAAGTGTCCCCAGCCAAGAAACGCCGAAGCGCGCGCCGGTTCGGCTGAAACAGCCGCCGCAAGCGGCATGTGCAACGACTCCGGCCGCTCTACCCATTGCCGCAGCAGAGAGACGAACGCGTCGGCAAACAGCCGCAACACGCCCTGTGTTTCCGCCGCCTCATCGAAGATCCACAGCATCTCTTCGGCAAACCGCTGCCGGAACAACGGCGGATGAAGATACAACAACAAGCGATAGAGAGAGCGAAACATTGGATGGGCCATTTATGCTCTCCTTGGTTTGGTTCCCAGCAAATATCCTTTGGCTTCCCGCACAACACCTTCCAGCCGTGCCACTTCTGCTGTAAGCACGCGACGCCCGAGCCCCGTCAGCCGGTAATAGCGCCGCCGTGGATCCCCATCCGCGGCGCGTCTTTGAGTTTCTTCGACGCAACGCAGCGCCATTAGTTTTCTCAGATTGTCATACAGCGTCCCTGGCCCCAGCTTGTATTGCCCCTCGGATTGCCGCGCGACTTCCAGCATGATTCCGTAACCATGAAAATCCTCGCCTGCCAGTGCCAGCAGGATGTGCAGCGCCGCGGGCGACAGCGGCAGGAACGCTTTGATGTTTTCCTTCATACTCGGAATCCGGTATATCGGATTCCGAGTATCGTGTCAATCTTTTTCCCATCCGCGCCGCCGCTCCCCATTTTTTCGAACATACTGTCCCTCAGGCCAGCTTGTCGCGCTCGCAGTACGTTTGTACTATCGCCAGCGGCCTTGCTGCCTGAAATAATTGAATGTTGTTTGGGCCGCTGCGTGGACGGCTCTTCGCAGCTCAGGCTTTTTCGAAAAATGCGCCATCCTCTGGCGCACGAGGGGCAACTGTATCGTGGCTTCGGCAGTGGACACTGGTCGCTCATCTGCCTCTTCTTCGGCGAATTCTGCGAAATCGCGCGGCGCCGGCTCTCCGTCTGATCGAAACAACAATCCCGTAGCTCTCGAAGTGCAGGTGATCGCCACCGGCGCGCGCCCCGGCGACAGCGACTCCCAGCGCGAACTTTTCACCGAAGAAACTACAACGGTTTTGGTGTTTGAAAGCGGCGCTGTTATCCGCCTTACCGCCGCCGTGGTCGCCGGACAGCTGCTCTTTCTCACCAACAAGGAATCGCGCCGCGAAGTCGTTGCCCAGGTCACCCGCAAGCGCGACTTCCGGCCCACGAGTTGTTATGTCGAAGTCGAATTCAGCGAGCCTGCGCCCGGATTTTGGGGCATCGAATTTCCTGAACACTCGGAACTCGTACCTGCGAACGCCCAGCAACAAGAAGCGGCAGAACTTGTGCAAGCCTCGCGCACCATCGCCGGCAAGCCAAGCGAGTCCGCGCCAGTTCCCAGCGCGCAGGAAGTGGAAGCGCTCAAAGAGGAAGTCGAAAAGCTTCGCAAGCAACTGGAATCACTGCAAACCAAAACCGCCGCAGGGAACTCCTCGGCACCCGCCACGACCACGCCGCCAGGCGCTACTCCCACCTCCGCCTCGCCTGCCGTGCAAACTGCCGCCCAGCCTGAAGCTTCCTCAAAACCTTCGGCCACGCCAGCCGAAGCTCCAGCAAGTCTTTCCTCCGCGGCTCCGCGGGTCGTTCCGGCGCCGCCAGTGCTGCGCCAAGACACTACACCCTTCGAAGGCAAGCCTTTTCGCAAACCAGAGATCCGCATCAATCGCGGGACGTCCGCGGTTGAGCGCTCTCGCAATTCAAAATCGACATCGCGTGGCAGAGTTCGCCCTTCATTTGTGCGCATCGCCCTCTTTACCGCGGCGCTGCTGCTCGTCGCAACCAGCGTAGCGTGGTACCTGCATTGGATTCCCCAGCTCCCGTTCTCGAAAAAACATTCCGCCAAAACCGCCGCGAGCACCATGACTCGTCCCGCTCCGATTGTTAACTCCGCTCCGCAAAAGCTCGCCGACGTGCACACCGATTCCGCCAAGCCCGCACAAACTGTCGGCGCTCCCGCGCGTCTGCCTGTCGCTGCTCCTCCGAGCGCACCGCAATCGGCGCCCGCGAAAGCCGCGAAGCCTTCCGCTTCGCTAGTCCTCCAGCCGCCTCCGCCCAGCGACACTGCAATCGAAGCGCCCGCCATCGAGCAAAAATCCACAATCACTCCGGCGGCAAAGCATCCCGTGCCGCGTTCGTCCAGCAACCTATCTGAGGCTTCTGCCACGCCGATCTCTGAAGGCCCCGCCTTCATTCCGGCCAAACTGATCAAGTCGGTCCGGGCGGTCGCCTCTCCGAATGCGTTGCCGTATTTTGACAAGAGCAACACAGCGATTGTGACCCTTAACGCCTTGGTGGATTCTTCCGGACGCGTGAAATCGATGAAGGTGCTCTCAGGGCCCGCTTCCTTGCGCGGCGCCGCGATACGTGCTGTCAAGCAATACCGATACTTTCCCGCCAGACAGCGCGGCAAACCCGTGCCCGCCCACGTCACCGTCACCATCAATTTCCTGTTCGAGCCATAACTAGTCTGAGCAGCGCACGAACGCGCCAGGATGAGACTTGTGGCGATCTCAGCGAAGTGAGGCGTTGCTTACTTCTTGCTCGCCTTGGGTGTACCACGCGGACTTACCGTCGCTCGATGCGGACAGCCAGAACGATGGCCTGTCCAACGTGCCAATCGGCTGAGCCGTGCGTGCCGCGAAATCGAAGAACTGCAGAAGATGCGACTCAGCCCCATCATCGCTCAAAAAAAGAATGCCCCTTTGCGTTGCCGCCCAGTTGGCCCATATCCCCGGCCGGATTAGCGGCGAAACTAGCGTTTCGGTGCCTCCTTGCGTGGCAACTTGCCAAATCTCAGGATTCTCAAAGCGCGTTTTAGCGTAGTAGATGGTCTGCCCATCGGAGGACTCAATGGCCGCGAATCCACCTTTTCGCGTTACCTGCACGGTCTGCCCGCCGTTGACAGCCACTTTCCAGATTTGGTCTTCCCCGGTTCGATTCGAAGCAAAATAAACCCACCGACCATCGTTCGACCAGCTTGGCACCCTATTCTCCGACTCATTTTCGACCTGTGCCGTGGCTGCTCCGCCGTCGGCTCGTACCAGAAAGACAGCCGGATGCCCATTGCTCGTTGAATCGAACGCGATCCAGCGGCTGTCCGGCGACCACCGCGGTGAGCCGCAGCTTCCCAGGTCTGTCAGCTTTACCAGCGATGATCCATCGAGGTTGCTGGTCCAGATCTCGAGGCTGCCAGAACGATCTGACATGAACGCCAACTTCTTCCCATCAGGCGACGGCTGCGGGCCTTCGTTTCTATCCCTGGCTGAAGTGACTACGGTGCGCGCGCCTGCTTCTTCCGGCCGAGTCAGATCAAGATGCCAGATACTGGGTGCACGAATGATTTGGGCGCCCCGTTCGTATATCCTTTCGCGCTCGAACTTCAGGCGCCATTCCTGTGCCTCAGGTCCCCTCACCTTCCACACGCCGAACCCTACAATGAGAAAAAGTGTCGCCAATGCTGCCCACAAGTAAGGCCGGTCCCAGCGTTTGCGGGGTGTCGTACCTTGCCATTCGTAGTCCTTGTGATTCGGCTGGCTTTCGGCGACGCTCGGCGGCCCGGAGACGGCCGGCAACGCCTCTCCCACTTTTTCCGCCTTAGCTATAAAACGATAACCCCGCCGCGGCAACGTCTCGATATACCGCGGATCCTCGGCGGAATCGCTCAGGCACTCGCGCAGCTTATTCACTGCCGCGTTCAGCCCGTGGTTGAAGTCCACAAACGTGTCGGCGGACCAAACCTTTGTCCGGAGCTGTTCGCGCGTGACCAGTTCTCCGGGCCGCTCCAGCAAAGTCGTCAGGATCTCGAACGGCTGACCCCCGAGCTTCAGTTTCACGTCGTTCTTCCACAGTTCATGGGTTCCGAGGTCGACTTCAAATGCTCCAAACTTAACCCGATCTTTGATTGCGTTGGTCATTGGTCGAGAGATTCTACCATTCTGGTAGTACGCGAGCCCCGTCCATTTGGTTCCAACTGGCCTATAACTCTCGTTGATTCAATGCGTTGCATGATGACCTGAATTGCACTTGAAACCGACCTGTTTTGCATTGAGGTAGCGCCCCTCTCGCTGCATTTTTTGTCTTAGGCGGCGCGGTTTCTTGAGGCTGTCGCCGTCGTATGAGGCCAACCATGAGAGTTTTCGCCTGTACCTGCCTAACCATTGGACGTCAGGCCGCGCTGACTGTCATCTTATTAACTGGCTTCCTTCCAGCCAGCCCAGCCCAGCAATCCGTCACTGGAGTGAGCCCTTCCGGAACGAAATGCCTGTCGGCGTCCGCGGAACGCGCAGGGCAGCTCATTCGAGCCAAGTGCTATATGCCAGACGGCGCGGCGGCGGTGAATGTTAGTCAACCTAATGAGCAAAACCAATTGGGCATTGCCTCGGCCCTGGTTCTTGGTCCGCAACGCACCATCGGCGAAGCCCGCAAGTGGTTTGAAAAATCGGCGCGGCAGGGATACGCCCCCGCGCAGGTAAATCTGGGTGTGCTCTACGCCTATGGATGGGGGACTCCACAGAATTATGGCGCGGCACTCTATTGGCTGAAAGCCGCGGCGGACCAGGGCTTCCCCCGCGCCAACACGAATCTGGGCATCCTTTATTTGAAGGGCTGGGGTGTGAAGCAGGACTATGCGGAAGCTCTGCACTATTTCCACGCCGCGGCGGATGTTGGAGATCCGGGCGCCATGGTCAATCTCGGCTTCATGAGCGATAGCGGACTGGGCACTCCGGCCGATCCGGCAGACGCCGCTGCCTGGTATCGCAAAGCCGCCGAGCAGGGCGATTCCTTGGGTCAAAACAATCTTGGCGATTTGTATCTTCGCGGAGAGGGTGTGGTTCAGAGTGATCCTCAAGCGCTGGACTGGTTTCAGAAAGCAGCGGCAAACGGAAATACCGGCGCAAGGATCAAGCTCGGCTATATGTATGCGAGAGGCCGCGCGACGCAAAAAGACGCGGAATCCGCTTACGCCTGGATCCTGGCAGCATCTCTGGCGGGAGACAGCCGCGGGCTCGAGTATCTTCCTTCCTTGGAAGCACAGCTTAGTCCTAGCCAACTGCAACGAGCGAAGCAGCGAGCAAAAGAATTGCAGAACATTCCCCAGAACTCCGTCGCTGAGATGGCGTTCGTCCAATAACTTGATGCGGATCGGCTGTGACGCTTTGAATCAATAGTCATGACGATGATTTCGCCTGTTCGCGGAGTGCCGCGGTGGCTTCGATGGCCCTGCGAAGCCCTACCTGCTGCCGACCTGCCTTGTCGCGCTGTTTCAGGACGCAGTACAATGGAGCGTTTCCAGCACAAGGAGGGAAGCGGCCATGGCTACAGCGGAACAGATTGTGCACGTCTCGGAGTTTACGAACGAGGCGTTTATTGATTTCTCGAAGGCGGAAAACCGGGCGTGCATGCAAGAGGCGCTGAAGAAGGTGAAGGCGGAGTTTGGGCGCGACTATCCGATGTGGCTGAACGGAAAGAAGGTAATCACCACGGAAAAACGAACGTCCACGAACCCTTCACACCCGATGGAAATCATTGGCGTTTTCCAGAATGCCACGGCGGAGCTGGCGCGGCAGGCGGTGGAAGACGCGCACAAATATTTTGACACGTGGAAGAAAGTTCCGCCCCAGGAGCGGGCGAAGTTTCTTTTTCGGGCGGCGCAGATTGTGCGGGACCGGAAATTCGAGCTAGAGGCGCTGGTGTGCTACGAAGTGGGGAAGACCTGGACGGAGGCGGACGCGGACATCGCGGAGACGATTGACTTTCTGGAATTTTACGGGCGGGAAATGCTGCGATTGGGCGTGCCGCAAAAACTGACGCCGATGCGCGGCGAGCGCAACTACCTTGTATATATTCCGCTGGGCGTGGGCGTAGTGATTCCACCGTGGAATTTTCCTTGCGCAATCATGGCGGGAATGACGGTGGCTTCGCTGGTTACAGGGAATACGGTGGTGCTGAAGCCGGCGGCGGATTCGCCGACGATTGCGGCGAAATTCATTGACATCCTTTTTGAGGCGGGCATTCCGAAGGAAGCGGTGAACTTCATCACCGGGCCGGGCAACGTGATTGGCGACGTGCTGGTGCAGCATCCGAAGACGCGGTACATCGGATTCACTGGGTCGAAGGAAGTGGGGCTGCGGATCAGCGAACTGGCGGGGAAGACGGTGCCGGGGCAGATCTGGATCAAGCGCACGGTGCTCGAAATGGGCGGCAAAGACGGCATCGTGGTGGACGAAGAGGCCGACATTGACGCGGCAGTGGAAGGCACGGCGCAAGCGGCGTTTGGGTATCAGGGGCAGAAGTGCTCGGCGTGTTCGAGGGTGATCGTTTCCGAGAAAATTTACGATACTTTTGTGCAAAAACTGGTGGAGCGGACGATGAAAATTACCGTGGGCCCAAGCGACGATCCGGGGAATTACATGGGGCCGGTAGTAAGCCAGTCGGCGATGAAGACGATTCTGGATTACATTGAAGTGGGAAAGAAGGAAGGGAAGCTGCTGACGGGCGGGAAACGCGCGGCAGGCGATGGGTTCTTCATCGAGCCGACGATTATTGCGGACGTTGATCCGAAGGCGCGGCTGGCGCAGGAAGAAGTCTTCGGACCGGTGCTGGCAGTGATCAAGGCGAAAAACTTCGACCAGGCGCTGGAGATTGCGAACAATACGGAATTTGGATTGACGGGAGCAGTGTATTCGAGAAATCCAGAAAAAATCCGGAAGGCGGAAGAATCATTTCACGTCGGCAATTTGTATTTGAACCGCAAGTGCACGGGCGCGATGGTTGGAGCGCACCCGTTTGGCGGGTTCAACATGTCCGGGACGGACTCGAAGGCCGGCGGAAAAGATTATTTGCTGCTGTTCATGCAGGGCAAGTCCATAGCGGAAAAAGTGAACTGAACGGGCGCTGCGCGTTTAGGCGGATTTGTCGCTAGTTTCGCGGGAAGCCCACTTCAAAATCCGAAAGACCGGATAGCTCAGCACAAGCATGCCCAACGCAAGCGGCGCGTTTTTCTGGTCGGTGACGATCGAGCCAATCAAGAAGAGCACCGATGCTGCCAGCGCGATGCCGGTTGACCACGGATAGCCCCACGCGCGATACGGCCGCGCCATCTGCGGCTCTCTCCTTCGCAGCGCAAAGACCGAAAAATACGAAAGCGTATAGTTGGCGACAAAAAAGAACGAGAGCATGGCGATGACGCGCCCGAAGGCATTGACGCTGAGGAACGAAATGAGCACGAAGAGAACGCCTACGATTGTGCTCAGGAAAAGCGATACTGTCGGCGTTCCGCCGGCGTTCACGCGCGCGGCGGGCCGGAAAAATAATCCATCGCAGCTCATGGCGTACAGCGTGCGCGTGCAGAAAAGTTGATTGGCGTTCAAGCAGCTCAACATGGAAACGACCATGATGGAGCGGATGATGGGGTCGCCGAGAGTTCCGAAGACGCGGTCGGCGACGGTGCCGAGAACAAAAGTGTTTCCGGCGATTTCGTTCATCGGCAGAATGTAGAGCGCGATGAGATTCAGCAGCAGATAAATTCCCATGATGGAGAAAACGCTGCCGAAAATTGCGCGAGGAATGTCACGGCCTGGCTGGCGGACTTCCTCGCCAAAATAAATGATGCCGTCCCAACCATCGATGGTGTAGATCACGGCTTGCAGGCCGAGCATGATCGCAATAGCCATGGGCCATCCCACCGGCAGGGGAAGCGATGACGATGCGGATTCGATGGCCGCTTTGTGAGCCGGACCGCCGAGCAGAAAACAAGCAATCACCAAAATCAGAAAAGCGCCGGTCTTCATCGCGGCGGTTGATAGTTGCGCGCCGCTGCCCCAGCGAATTCCGCGCCATTGCAAAACTCCAAATCCGCAGATGATGGCGATGGAAAGAATCTCTACTCTTGTGTTGCCGGCGAGAATGGGGAAGAGATGGCCGCTGTATTCGCTGATGAGGATGGCGACGGCGGCGGCAGTGCCGCAAGTGGAGAGCCAGTCGCTCCAGCCGACGATAAAGCCGGCGTAGTCGCCGAGCGCGCGACGCGAAAAATTGTACTGGCCGCCGCTGCGGGGAATGGCAGCGCCAAGTTCGGCCATGGAAGACGCGCCGGAGAATGCGTAGAGACCGCCGAGTATCCAGACGGCTAGAAACATCCAGGCGTTGGGGAGAAGCCTGGCGACGTCACCGGGTGTTCGAAGGATGCCAGCGGCGATGGTGTTGCCGATGGCCGCGGCCATGCCAAACCACATGCCGAGAACCTGGAGAAGGCGGCCACGACCGCCCGCGGGAAGGGCGCTAATTTTGGAAGAGGCTTCCGATATTTCAGACAATGTGAGGTCTCGAGGGATGCCAGATTCGCAGCCATCATATCGGGGGGAGCAGGAAATGCAAGCTGGAAGTGGCCGGTTCGAATGCGATTCGATTCGAAAAGACTTAGCGGGGAGTGCCTACGAATTTCCATTTGCCCCAGGCGACAGATTCGTGGACGGGGACGAAGTGAACGCGGGCGATTTTCTGGATGAGATCGGGCTGGCTGAGCCATTGGTGGTAGGTGCGGCGTTCGAATTGAATCATGGTGGCGAGGGCGTCCATTTTATTCGAAAGGCGCCGCGCAATGGAATTTCCTGAAATCGCATGAGCGAACTTCAGAAAAGGAGTCAGCCAGGGTTCGACGAAAACGACGCGGCCATCTTTTCGCAGGACACGCTGCATTTCTGAGAAAGACCGATCGAGATCTTCGGGCAGGGCAGTGAGATGGTGGAGACCGCCTTGAACGATGAGGACGTCCTTGCTGCGATCGGCGAAAGGAAGCTGGCGGCAATCGCCGACGATACACTTTGCCGGGCCTCGATACTGGGCGACCAGCCGAGGCGACAAGTCCACGCCTTCGAGATGTTTGAATCCGAGCCGCTCGAGCGCGCAGAGTCCATTGCCTCGGCCACAAAAAAGTTCGACGATTTCGGTTTCGCGCGGCCAGTGTTCAGCGCCCAAGCGGTTGAGACGGGCGATAAATTTTTGAATTTCCTGTTCGGGCGTTTCGAAACGCAGGTAGGCGGCTTCCCAGGGATCAGGAGCTGGGGAACCTTGCGCGTGGAGATTTGTTTCGTTCCCTGGTGTTTCTGTCGGCAATGTGGGCATCTTCGAAGAACAATAGAAAGAACTATCGAAGGTTCCCACAGTTCTAGAGTCAATTCAAGACGTGCGTCAAAGTCCTGTTTGAAGCGTGGTCTCGGAGCGAATTGCCGGAAGCAGTATTTACTGGAAGACGGGCGGGTGAAATGTCCGCGATAGCGCGATATGATGGAGCCGCATATGGGTACAGTCCTAGCCTCGGAAGGATCGCAGCCGCTGCGAACTGACATGTCGCGCGGCGTGGAAGTGTCGGTGGTGATCCCATGCTTGAATGAAGCGAATTCGCTGGCGTACTGCGTGGATAAGGCGAGGAAGGCGTTTGAGGCAGCAGGGCTCAGCGG
>Ga0137395_10000970_pt1 | contig 12835 bp, 9 predicted proteins | sample czobulk216metaG_FD_108283 | JGI IMG/M metagenome (GOLD analysis project Ga0137395, IMG submission 108283) | Vadose zone soil microbial communities from Angelo Coast Range Reserve, California, USA - czobulk2.16 metaG | ecosystem: Environmental > Terrestrial > Soil > Vadose zone | place: USA...
AAGCGAGAGCCCCGCCACGCCGACGCGAAAGGGAATCGGCGTGCTGAGGAGCAGTCTGGTGCTGAGGCCGATCGCGAGCACGCACGCGGGGACGAATAACAGCGCGAGCAAGTCCCAATCCACCGCGGGCGCCGGGAGCGCGAGCAGGAACGCCGCAGCGAGCCCCGGGAGCATCGCCGCCACGACGTACATTCCGTCACGCGACCGCAGCCACTGACGGGCGCTCCGCGTCGTCAGCGCCGCGATCGCGAGGAGCATGGCGATCGGCATGATGAGGAAAGCCTCGTTCCCCAAGTCGGCGGCGTGTCCGATGAGAAGCGGCAGGTTGAATTTCCAAGTCCCCGATCCCGCCCCGTGAAGCATTGACGCGTGGAGGGCGATCCGCAAGGACTCCAGCCAGTTGCTCGGGCGGCTCCCCGAAAGCAGAGCCAGAGCCGGCGTCACCACCACCGGCGCCAGACACCAAAGGGCCCGGCGGGACATTCGCTGCTCCCGTTGAGCGACCAGGTAGAGGTACGAAGGCCAGAGGTAGAGCGTGAGGAAGTGGGACGCATTCGCCAGGGACAAGAGGACCGGCGTGGCCGCGAACGCGCCCTTCCCAGACAGACCTCGGAGTCCAAACCACAAATAGGCGAGGATGAGAACGATCACCGGCGGGTAGCTTTCCAGGTAGCCGCAATAGAGCCCGGTGACGCCGAGCGTCAGAAGGAGAAAGTGAGCGTCCGTCTGCGCCTCTGGCTCCGGCGCGAGATACTTCGCCATCGCGAAGCAGACGAGGAACGAGAGGCCACCGCAGAAAATCGAGAGAAGCCCGAACTCCGCTGCCGTTGCCGCCGGCAGAAGCGATCGAACAATCGACCCAAACGCGATCCAGACCGCCGCCGCGAGCGGCTCGCTGTAGGCCTGGTGCTGGCCTGTCTTCAAGATCGTGAGCCACACCGTCCCGTCCCCGAGCAAGTGCGTGCGGGCACGAAGGACGTAGAGGCTCGCGCAGAACAAGAGAGACAGCGCTACGAGCCTGGGGAATCGCGACGTGTCGGGTGGGCCGGGGGAGGTGTCGCGTCCCTCGGCCGGCGCCGCGGAGGGCTTCGCAACGCAACCCCAGAAGGTGAGACCGGCCGCGCCGAGGAAGAGAGCGACCACGGCGGTCCGGACGCCGTCCTGCAGAAATCCGAGGGAGTGCAAGCCCCACGCGAGTGGGCCCGGGCTCTGGCTCGCGAGCAGCACCGCCGCGAAGTAGGCGATGCAGAGTCCGAGGAAAGCGAAGCGCGCGGCTCGAATGCTCACAAGACTTGAGATCTTACGACGTGGAGAATAAAAATGCGCCCCCGGGTGGGGGCGCATTCACGTGGTCTCTCTTGGATGATCGCCTAGCCTACGCGCACCCGCTCGTGGCGCCGCAGTTCAGGCACGAGTAGCACGCCCCGCGGCGGACCATGATGGAGCCGCACTCGGCGCAGGGAGGCGCGTCGGACTGCGTCACGAAGGAGCGATCGTCCGCACTTTCGCCCTTTCCGTGGCCGTTCGCGCCGCCGTTGATCAGCTTGAGCTGCACTTCCGCCACCGCATGGACGCCGCCCGCTTCCAGCGGATCGTCCTTCGCCGCCTCGTGCTGCGTCGACGCCGGCGTCTCGCCCAGGAACTTGATCCCGAGCCAGCGGAAGATGTAATCGACGATCGATTTCGCGATCGGGATATCCGGGTTCTTGGTGAAGCCGTGCGGCTCGAACCGCATGTGGCTGAATTTGGTCACGAGCAGCCGAACCGGAACCCCGTGGCGGAGCCCGAGCGAGACGGCCGTCGCGAAGGAGTCCATGACGCCGCTCAGCGTGCTCCCGGCCTTCGCCATGACGATGAAGATCTCGCCCGGCGTGCCGTCCTCGTACATGCCGACCTTCAGTTAGCCGTCTTCGCCGACCACCGAGAATTTGTGCGTGATCGACTGCCGCTCGTCGGGGAGACGCCGGCGCTTCGCGACGGGCGCGCTCGCCGGAGCGACCTTCGCCCCGCGGTCTTCCTTGCTCGTCGAGAGCGGCTGGCTCCGCTTCGAGCCGTCGCGGTAGATCGCGATCGCCTTGATCCCGCCCTTCCACGCTTCCATGTAAGCCTCGGAGATGTCCTGCGCCGTTGCGTCCTCAGGCATGTTCACGGTCTTCGAGATCGCGCCGGAGACGAACGGCTGCACCGCCTCCATCATCCGGATGTGGCCCATGTAGTGGATCGTGCGGGCGCCGTTCCTCGGCTTGAACGCGCAATCAAATACAGGAAGGTGCTCATCCTTGAGCGCGGGTGCTCCTTCGATCGTCTCGTGCTCGTCAACATACCGCACGATCCGAGCCACCTCATCCTCCCCGTATCCGAGGCACCGAAGCGCCTCAGGCACCGTATTGTTGACGATCTTGAGCATGCCCCCGCCCGCCAGCTTCTTGTACTTGACGAGAGCGATGTCAGGTTCGATTCCGGTCGTGTCGCAATCCATCATGAAGGCGATGGTCCCGGTCGGGGCGATGACGGTGACCTGGGCGTTCCGGTAGCCGTGCTCGGCGCCCAGGTTGTAGCACTCCTCCCACGTGGCACGCGTGGCCTCCATGACGTCCTTCGGCACGAAGCGGGAGTCGATCTTCTCGATGGCCGAGCGGTGTTTCCGAATGACGCGGAGCATCGGCTCGCGGTTCTTCTCGTAGCCGAGGAACGGTCCGGTCACCGCGGCGATCCGCGCGCTGGTCGCGTAGGCGTGCCCGTGCATGAGGGCCGTCAGCGCGGCCGCCACCGCGCGGCCCGGCTCGCTGTCGTAGGGGGTCCCCCACGACATGAGGAGCGCTCCCAGGTTCGCGTAGCCGAGACCGAGCGGGCGGTAGTCGTGGCTGTTCTGCTCGATCTTGGGCGTCGGGTAGGACGCATTGCTGACGATGATCTCCTGCGCGGTGATCATCGTCGCTACGGCGTGCTTGTACTTCTCGACCTCGAACGTGCCGTCCCCGGTGAGGAACCGCATGAGATTCAGCGAGGAGAGGTTGCACGCGGTGTCATCGATGAACGAGAACTCGCTGCACGGGTTCGTCGCGTTGATGCGCGCCGTATTCGGGACGCAATTCCAATCGTTGTTCGTCGTGTCGAACTGGAGGCCGGGATCGCCGCACTGATGCGCCGCCTCGCAGATCATCTTCATGAGCTCGCGCGCGCGGTGGGTTTCGACCGGCGCGCCCGTCGTGACCGCCTTGGTCGTCCACTTGCCGTCCTTCTCGACCGCCTGCATGAACTCGTCGGGGACGCGCACCGAGTTATTGGAGTTCTGGAAGAAGATCGACGAGTAGGCCGGGCCGTTGAGCGAGGGGTCGTAGCCGACGTCGATCAGCGCCCACGCCTTCTTCTCCTCTTCGGCCTTGCACTTGATGAACTCGACGATGTCGGGATGATCGACGTTCAGGATCACCATCTTCGCCGCGCGACGCGTGCGGCCGCCCGACTTGATGACGCCGGCGAAGGCGTCGAATCCCTTCATGAAGGAGACCGGCCCGGACGCGGTGCCGCCGCCCTGGATCGCCTCCTTGGAAGAGCGAAGCGAGGAGAAGTTGGTCCCGGTGCCCGAGCCCCACTTGAAGAGGAGCCCCTCGGTCTTCGCGAGGGTCAAAATGCCGTCCATCGTGTCGGTGACCGAGTTGATGAAGCAGGCCGAGCACTGCGGTTTCACCTCGACGCCGCAGTTGAACCAGACGGGGCTGTTGAAAGCGGCCTTCTGGTGGAGAAGGATGTAGGTCAGCTCGTCTTCAAACGCCTTCGAGTCGGCCTCGGTGGCGAAGTAGCCCTGGCCGCGGCCCCAGCCTGCGATCGTCGTTGCGACGCGGCCGATCAGCTGCTTGACCGAGCGCTCGCGCTGCGGGGTGCCCATCTGGCCCCGGAAGTACTTGGAGGCCACCACGTTGGTCGCCATCTGCGACCAGAACTTGGGGAACTCCACGTCGCGCTGTTCGAAGACGACCTGGCCGTGCTCGTTCGAGATCACGGCCGTGCGGAGCTCCCATTCGACCTCGTCGTAGGGATTCTCGCCGGGCCGCGTATAGACGCGGGGGAAGCGGAGACCCGCCCGGGTCTCGACCCCGAATTCCCGTTTCCCTTGCGTCTCCATAACCACGATTCCCTCTAGAACAGCCATTCCCTCGTTGATGCCCGTACCGTCGCTGCCCAGATCCCTCGCCATCGCCGGACCCCCATCCAAAGGTGCGTTCCCCACCCAAGGCGCCGCTTCGCGCGGCCGCCATCACCCGGCCGAGATGCGGCCGGGGACCCTTCCTGAAACCGGGGTCGGAATGTACCGGAGGGGGTCCGAACACCGTCAAGAGGGAAAACACAACATCTTGGGGCGACGCCTAATTGTACCGCAATCCCTTGAGGTGGAAAAGGGCTTACCGATGCCATTTTGCGGCCCCGGTCGTTCCGTTTTGGCGCACTCCTATCGGCCGAGAGGGCCCCGGCCGCCAACTCCGGGGCGTCCGTATGCCTCCCGGCGGTGCGCCCGGGACGTTAAAAAAAAGTTACGAAACCGGGTCAATCGGCCGCCGGCCGGGCTCGAAATGTCTCCACGCGGACCCGATTCTGATACGGTCCCGGCTTCCGAGCCTCCCGGCACCGTGTGCCCGGCGGCCCCAGCGTCCGAATCGGAGGCGCCAATGCCCGATATTCGCCATTCCATCGAGATCGCAGCCACGCCCGAATCGCTCTTCCGCCTCGTCTCGGCCGCCAGGGGCCTCTCCCAGTGGTGGGCCGAGGACACTCGCGAGGCAGAGAAAGGTGCCGTCGAGCTCGGCTTTTTCAACCGCGCGACCACGTACCGTCTCCACCCGGAGGGGATGGCGCCGGGGCGTAGCGCCGTCTGGCGCTGCGATTCGGGGAAGGAGTGGGCGGGGACCCGGATCGTCTTCGCCCTCGAGCAGGCGAATTCCGGGACCCTCCTTCGCTTCGAGCACGCTGCCTGGCGCGAGGTCACCGACTACTTCGTGAGCTGCAACACGACCTGGGGCGGGCTCCTCTTCAGGCTCAAGGCCGCGGCCGAAGGAAAGAATCCCGGCCCCCTCTTCAGCGCCGGCGGGATCGCGTACTGAGAGGGTCGGCGCCCTAGAGCGATGCCCGGCGCCTAGTACCCCGGGAACTCCTCGAACCGGATCCGGTCCTCGTCGACCCCGACCGTCTTGAGCGCCCCCACCGTCCCCTGGACGAACCGCTCCGGGCCCGCGACGTAATAGATTGCCGAGTCTCGGTCGGCGGGGATCAGGTCGTCGAGGAGGTCAGGGGCGACTCTTCTGCGCTCGCCCTTCCAGCCCCGGGCCGATCGCGCGGCCTGGGTCATGGTGGGGACGTAGATGAAGCGGGGGTGACCCGACGTGGTTAACGTCGAGGCCCCCGCGGCACCTGAATTGCCGCCGCCCGAATTGGAGCCTCCGTTCGCCCCGGAGGCCCCGTTCTTCCCGGTCGAGCCCGAGTTGTCGCGCGGCGGTCGCTTCTTCTTCCCGGTCGAAGTTTCCTTCGCGCTCTCCACGCCCCACCGGATCAGCTCCTCGAGGAACGGCGCTTCCTCCGGCGTGCGGTTCGAGTGGATGAGCGTGAGGGTGTGATCGAGAGAGCGCTCGCGCGTGTCCTCGATCATCGACCGAAATGGCGTCACCCCGATACCGCCTGCGAGCAGGTAGACCTCGGAGGGTTTGCTGGGCAACGTGAACGATCCGTACGGCCCGTCGATCTCGAGCGCCGTGCCGAGCGGAGCCTCGACGAGGCTTCGCTTGAAAGCGCTCCCGCGGTCCCGCGTCGCGACCAGGAGTCGCTCCTTTCCGGGCGCGTCCGCGATGGAAAAGGTGCGGCGGTTTCCCGCATCGTCGGTGTAGCGAGGCTGAGGCTGGATGACGTCGACGGTCTGTCCTGACTTGTACGCGAAGGGCTTTCCCCCCACGTCGAACCGAAACGCGTAGGTGGCGTCCGCGATCTTCTCGCGCTCCGCCAGCCTCGCGGCGAGCTTTGCCATCGATTGCTCCTTTTCGGGGATGTGCTTCGGCGTGGGCGAATCGCCGGCTCCTTGTGCCGCGAGCCACGACCGGCGTCCCTGCCGATCCCGGCGTCCGCCCATCGATGTTTTGATGGTGTCACGCCGCCAGCGCTTCAAGATCAGGATAAACGGTTGCGGGGGAATTAGATGTAGGACGAACGCTGACGGGGATTCTCGCCAGGGCCGAGGCGCCGTCCTTGGCGGAGGCCAGATCCTCATGGGGGAAGAGCTCCTCGGCCCTCGAGGCGAGAATGCGTGGATAGTGGGCGACACGGTGGGCGCGCGCCAAGGGAATTTTCTCGGAAGGCCACCACTGGTCCCCGGTCGCGGCAGGCGGCTATACTGCCGCGGTCGTATCTGCGGAGAGTCGTCCGGCCGCGCTTAGGCCTCTGCCTCGAGAACCGGGGGTATTGATGTCCGACGAGAAACAACCCGCGCCCAAGTCCGACAAGAACTCGGGCGCGATCGCGGCACTGCTCGACGAGGATCGCGCCTACCCGCCGAAGGCCGAGTTCACGAGGCAAGCCAACGTCCAGGACGATTCGATCTACGCCCAGGCGGAGAAGGACCCCGAGAGATTCTGGGCCAGCGTGGCCTCCGAGCTCGATTGGTTCACCAAGTGGGAAAAAGTGTTGGAGTGGCGTTCCCCCGACGCGAAGTGGTTCGTCGGTGGGAAGATCAACGTCTCCTACAACTGCATCGATCGACACCTGCGCGGCGCGAGGAAAAACAAGGCCGCGATCGTGTGGGTGGGCGAGCCCGGCGACCGGCGCACGCTCACCTACTGGGATCTCTATCGCGAGGTCTGCCGCTTCGCGAACGGGCTGAAGAAGCTCGGCGTCGCGAAGGGCGACCGTGTCGCGATCTACATGCCGATGGTTCCCGAGCTGCCGATCGCGATGCTCGCGTGCGCGAGGATCGGCGCGGTGCATTCGGTGGTCTTCGGCGGCTTCTCCGCCGAGGCGCTGCGGGATCGGATCAACGACGCGCAGGCCAAGGTCCTGATCACCGCCGACGGCGGCTATCGGCGCGGGCAGATCGTGCCGCTGAAGCGCGACGCCGATGAGGCGGTGAAGGGCTCGCCCTCGATCGAGCACGTCGTCGTCTTCAAGCGCGGCGAGTTCCAGGTGCACATGAAGGAAGGTCGCGACCACTGGTGGCACCGGCTGGTCGACGGCATTGCCGACACTTGCTGGCCCGAGCCGATCGACTCGGAGGATGTCCTCTACACCCTTTACACGAGCGGCACGACGGGGAAACCGAAGGGGATCGTTCATACGACGGGCGGGTATTTGACGGGTGTGTATGCGACAACCAAGTGGGTCTTTGATCTGAAGGAAGAGGACGTCTTCTGGTGCACCGCCGATTGCGGTTGGGTCACCGGGCACTCGTACATCGTCTACGGGCCACTGTCGAATGGGGCGACCGTGGTGATCTACGAGGGCTCGCCCGATTGGCCCGAGAAGGACCGCTTCTGGCAGATCATCGAGGAGCTGGGGGTCACGGTCTTCTACACCGCGCCCACAGCGATCCGCGCGTTCATGAAGTGGGGCACGGAGTGGCCGGGGAAGCATCGGCTGACGTCGTTGCGGCTGCTGGGGTCCGTGGGCGAGCCGATCAATCCCGAGGCGTGGATCTGGTACCAGCAGAACATCGGCGGCGGGATCTGCCCGGTGGTCGATACCTGGTGGCAGACCGAGACCGGCATGATCCTGATCTCGCCGCTGCCCGGCGTGACGACGACGCGGCCCGGGAGCGCGACGCGGCCCTTGCCTGGTGTTGTGGCGGACGTCGTGGACGAGAAGGGCGCGTCGGTCGGGGTCGGCGGTGGATACCTGGTCTTGAAGAAGCCGTGGCCCGCAATGCTGCGGGGCATCTACGGCGATCCAGCGCGGTATCGAGAGCAGTATTGGTCGCGGTTCCCCGGCGTCTACTTCACCGGGGACGGCGCGAAGCGGGACAAAGACGGGAATTTCTGGCTATTGGGCCGCGTCGACGACGTGATGAACGTCGCGGGGCACCGGATCTCGACGATGGAGGTCGAGAGCGCTTTGGTCGATCACCCTTCGGTGGCCGAGGCTGCCGTCGTGGGGCGCTCCCACGACTTGAAGGGCACCGCGATCGCGGCGTTCGTGACGATCAAGGACGGGCATCCAGCTTCGAAGGATCCGGGTTCCTTCGGGGCCGGGCTCATGGACGAGCTGAAGGAGCACGTCGTCACCAAGATCGGAAAGATTGCGCGTCCGGACGAGATCCTGTTCACGGCGGATTTGCCGAAGACACGGAGCGGCAAGATCATGAGGAGGCTGTTGCGCGATATCGCGGAAGGGAAGGCGGTGGGGGATACGACGACCTTGGCCGACCCCAACGTGATTGCGCGCTTGAAGTCGAAGTACGAGGAGCAGGAGGGGTGAAGATCGGCAGGCTCGGTATTCCTAGTGCTGCGGTTGCGTTGTTCGTTGTCGTTTCTTTGATTCTCTCCGCGTTTTCTGCACCGTCCCGTGGTCGATGACACTTCCCAGGACGGTCGGACAGTAACCCAAGTCGGCTCCGAATGCTTGGCCCTCCATGACTGGGGACGATCGCAGAGGGAAGCGCAATCACCCCATGAGGTTGGCGGCTCCAGATCGTCATTTGACGGGAGCCACGGAGAAAATGGATGGTGGTCCCTGAGTAGCATTCCCCCCACCTGCAATTTCGACTACTGTGGCGCCTGTTGGAAATATGCGCGCTTCGCGCGGGCTGGCGGTCAACAGACTCGGGTGAGGGTGCGCTCCATCTCCACCAAATAGGAGGGACGAGCAATGAGCGATCACCCGCGTCACCCCTTCGCGTCTGCGGTCCACGGTGTCGCCCTCCTCTTGATCTGCTCGGCCGGCTGGCTTCTGCCCGGTCAGGCTCGGGCCGTCCCTGCCTACGCGCGTCGCTACGACACGAAATGCGAGACCTGCCATTCGCCGATCCCGCCCCGCCTCAACAACACCGGCGAAGTCTTTCGCCGGTGGGGTTTTCGGCTGCCCGATGCCGATGAGAATGGCAAGCTGACCATGAAGGTGGTCCCAGCGCACGGGATCGGCGAGGCCGCCTCGATCTCGGCCGAATTCTCGGCCCACCAGGACCAATACGTAGGCCCTGGCGAGAGCAAGTCGAGCCTGGAGATGGGGGAAGTCGCGGTCATCGCGGGCAGCTCCATCGGCGAGCACCTCTCGACGCAGGCGATTTTCGTTCCGCGAAACGGCGAAGGCGGGGTCGAGCTCGAAAACGCCCAGCTGCAATACAATCGGGGCGTTCCGAGCCATCAATTCAGCTTGCGCGCCGGGCTCATCGAGCCGTTCCTCTGGATGAAGGGGACGCATGGTGCGCTGACCCCGACCGGCACCTTGGCATTCTCCGAATCGCCTCTGATCCCGGTCGGTGATTTCCCAGGATTCGCGTTGGGATTGAACCAGGTTGAGATGGAAGCGGGGTATACGTACACCAGGCTGCACAACGGCAAGATGTGGACCACGATGCTCTCCGCGGCCGTGCTGAACGGGGTGGACGAGACCGGGGACATTGCCTCGCGCAACACAACCGACGGCATGGACATCTTCCTGCAGGCGGTTCAGCTCTTCGGAGCGCGGAACAGCTTCGGGGGTTTCTACTACAAGGGCCGGACGATGATCGACCCGATTGGTCTCCTGGCTCCCCCCGGCCCCTTCCGCGACCATTTCTCGCGGTATGGAGCGATGGGGAATTACGCCCTGTTCGATCGCGTCGATCTGCTCGCAGCTTTGGCGGACGGCAAGGACGATTCGGACGAGCTGAATGGAAACGTGGTCAGCCGCGGGGCATACGCCCAAGTCGACGTGACCATCATGAATCGGTGGATCGCGGATTATCGGCGCGACTACCTCGATCCCGACCGGAGCGTCTCGGACGATCTGATCCGGGCGCACGTCTTGGGGACGACCTATCAAGCAGAGGACAACTTGTTCTTCACGGCCGAGTATCAAGAGACGGAGGATGCTGGCGCCAAGAGCCACGGATTCACAGGGACGATCCGGGTCGTTTATTAGGTAGGATCCAGGCAGGGCACACATAAGGGGCTGAAAATGCGCATCCCATCAAGACGACTCGCTACGTTATTCACCGCGTTATCGATCGCGGGCATCGGAGCCCTTGTTCCGGCACTCGCCGAAGAGGCGGACAGCACCGCGATCAAGGCGCACCTGAAGGCGCTCGACTCCGGTCCGAAGTCGATAGACGTCGCGAAATACCCGGCAGAGCAGAAGACCGGTTACAAGCTGCTCACAAAGAAGTGCTCCAAGTGCCACACCATCGCGCGCCCGATCAACAGCGAGTTTGTTCTGCCCGCACAATGGCAGCGGTACATCAAGCGGATGATGTTCAAGCCCAACTCCCAGATGAGCGATGCGGATGGGAAGCGCATCTTTCAATTCTTGGTATACGACGCCAGCGTGCGAAAGCGCGAGCTGCTGAAGAAGGCGCTCTCCGGCCTCAGCGCCGAGGAGCGCGCCGAGGCGATCGGGAAGATCAAATCGATTAACCCGACGTTTACGGCCCCGTAACGATGGCCAAGGACGAGCCGCGCAAAGGCGGCAGGCGGGATTTCCTGGCAAACTTGGCGCTGGGAATCGCGGGCTTGCTGTCGGTTGGGGGGTTCGCGTCGCGGCTGTTCGGCTTTCTCTATCCGGTGGTGCCGCCGGAACAGCTCGTCGAGGTCCCCGTCGCAACACGCAATCAGATTCCCCCGAACGGGGGGATGGTCGTGAACCTGCCGACCGGGCACGTGGCGATTGTGGATGCGGGCGGCGAGCTTCGAGCGTTCTCCGCGGTCTGCACGCATCTGGGGTGCATCATCAAGTGGCAGCCGGCGGCCCGGAGCGTCTGGTTCTGCCCTTGCCACAAGGGCACCTACGACCTGGACGGACACGTGGTTTCGGGACCGCCCCCGCGGCCGCTGAAGCGGTACGAGGTAGCGATTCGCGAGGGGAAAGTCTACGTCAAGATTCCATACCGCCCGCCCGTCCTGCCGGCATGAAGGCGATGGGGCTCCAACGCTGGCTTTCCGAGCGGCTGCCCATTCCCCCGCACTGGCTCGAGAAGCCGCTGAAGGAAGAGCTCCCGGTCCACCTGAAGACTTGGGTCTGGGCGTTCGGTGGCACCCCACTGTTCTTCTTCGTCCTCCAAGTGGCCACGGGGATTCTGCTCACCTTCTACTACGTCCCGTATCCGCCGCACGCTTACGAAAGCGTCCGCCAGATCACCTTCGGCATCCGATTCGGCTGGTTCATCCGAGGGATCCATCAAGCCGCGTCTCAGCTGATGTTCGTTGCGGTGCTCCTCCATATGATCCGCGTCTTCGCCACCCGCGCGTACCGGGGGCCGCGCGAGCTGACCTGGGTTTTCGGCGCGAGCCTCTTTCTCCTGACACTGGGGTTTGCATTCACGGGGTATTCGCTCGTCTACGACCAGCTCTCCTATTGGGCGACGACCGTCGGAACCAATATGATCGCGGAGTTGCCCCTCATTGGGAAACCGATGCTCTATCTCCTCCGCGGCGGTCCCGACGTGAATCCGAACACGCTCTCGCGCCTCTACAATTTTCATATCGGCGTCATCCCGACCCTTTTCGTCCTCCTTGTGGGAATGCACATCCTGCTCATCCGGCTTCACGGTGTCGCACCGTTGGAGGGAGACGCGCGCAAGGAGACGTACCGATTTTTCCCGGACCACGCGCTCCGCGAGATCGCGGTCGGTCTGGTGGCGCTGCTAGCGATCGTCGTCTATGTGATCCTCCACCCGCCGGGTCTGGGGGAGAGAGCGGATCCCAACCTGACACCGCCCCACATCCGCCCGGAGTGGTACTTCTTCCCATCGTATCGCTGGCTGAAAATGGTGCCCCTCCAGGTGGGATTATGGACATCGGTCGCGTTCGTGACGAGCATGCTGCTGTGGCCGTGGATCGACGCCGCGCTGGAGCGTTTGGCACCAGGCCGGAAGTTGGGGATGATGATCGGCGTCGCCGGGTGGGTGTTCACTTTGATCCTCCTCGTATGGGAGGCGATGTCGTGAGGAGGATCTTATGACCGTCACGGCGCAGAAATACCTCGTGGCATCCTTGAGCTTGGCCCTCTTCGCCGCGCTGATCGCGGTGGGAGGGGTCGATGCCCAACGCCGCGCGCAGGCGGCGAAATCACGTCAAGTAGCGCTCGCGGGCGCGCTCAACCCGCAGCTCGAGAGGGGACGTATCGTCTTCACGAAGTACAGCTGCAACGCCTGTCACGGGACGGGCGGGTCGGGGGGGATCAAGAATTTGAACGCGCAGACTGGCGGCGAGATCAACGGCCTCATGCAGGTGAGCGAGACCTACACCCAACAGGAGCTGATCGAAAGGATACGAAACGGCGTCCCGAACGTGGATAAGGCGGACCCCACGGGTCCCGATCCACCGCTTCGCATGCCTGCTTTCAAGGGCTTGATCGGGGGGCAGGAGATGGATGACTTGGCCGCTTATCTCTTCAGCCTGAGACCCTCGGAGAATTCGAGGCCACCGGAGTCATGGTGAAGTCCGCCCTTCCTACTACTGCCCCTCAATCTAAGCCCCCAAAACACGAGCGGCGGGCCCATGCAACGGGTCCGCCGCCATTTCGTACTTCTAAGTCTGGTTAGCCGTTTGTGAGCGAGAGCGACAGAAGCGCCGTCTTGCCGAATCCCTGGATCGTGTAGCCGTTCGTCGACACCACGGTCGTGCCGTAACGGCCCTGAGCGGCCGGAGCCACCCACAGCGCAGCCTCG
>Ga0137395_10000971_pt1 | contig 12834 bp, 10 predicted proteins | sample czobulk216metaG_FD_108283 | JGI IMG/M metagenome (GOLD analysis project Ga0137395, IMG submission 108283) | Vadose zone soil microbial communities from Angelo Coast Range Reserve, California, USA - czobulk2.16 metaG | ecosystem: Environmental > Terrestrial > Soil > Vadose zone | place: USA...
CAGGATATTTTTGTCCTTGACAGCGCCTTCGCTCTTATCGAGGGGCACCCCCCGGCCCATAGAAATCCAAGAATGTCACTATATTATTCAATCAATCAGACGGGCACGGATGTGATTTCGTAGACGTAAGAATCTCGTCCGGCGGTGTCGGGTCTTGAGCCCACACGGATGCCCCCTAATTTCTCGATCGCTTTTCGTGATCGTACATTCTGCGGGCCTATGAGAAAAACCACCCGTTTCACGAATTGAAAAGCGTGCCGCGACATCAGCTGTTTCATCTCCCTGTTGTACCTGCCGCCCCAGTGTGATCGCGCCAAGAATGTCCACCCGATCTCCACTTCGCTCGCTTGTGCGTTGTAGGCGTGGAATCGGGACGATCCAATGATCCTGCCATCTTTACAATCGAGAGCCGTTAGTGCGCCTCGCGACGCTAGCGATTCACGGAAGAAGGCGCTGAATACGGCGGGCTTATAGCGAGCCCGAACCGGATGCTGTTCCCAAATGAGCGGGTCAGACGCGACCGCGAACAGATCGTCCGCGTCACCCGGGCGAAGCGGCCTCAGTTCAACGAGAGCGCCTCTCATCGTGGGCTGAAAATCAAACGGCATCTTCTCAAACTCGGCGGGTGGCCCCGATCACCCGGAAGTGTAACCCTCTCGATTTCAGGCAATGGGCATGTCTGCCAAAATCTGCCGAAACTGGTCATCGCTTACCAAACCGCTCTTGCCGGCGGCAGCTTGCTTGACTGCGGCTCGCTTGATCGCGGCCAGGACGGGTCCGCGCTGATCGTCGGCGATGGTAATGCCCAATTCCTTGCATTTCAGGTCGATACTGTCGAGCCCGCTTTTCTTGCCGAGAACGATCCGGCGTTCCGCATGCACAATTTCCGCCGAGTAGGGCTCGATTGCCTCGGGGAGATGAAACTGACTGGCGACCGCGCCACTTTCGCGCATGAACAAGTTTTCACCGACCAAAGGCTTCCACGCCTCGAGCGTGTAGCCAGCAGCCCGACATACTACCTCGGAAACCTCGCGTACCTTTTCGAGATTTAGTATTACGGGCACGTCGTATAGGCAGCGCAGCGCGAGTGCAATCTCAGCGATATCGGCATTGCCGGCGCGTTCGCCCATGCCGTTGATCGTTCCCTGGATCCAGGTCGCTCCTCCGCGGACGGCTGCCACTGCGCAGGCCGTCGCCATGCCGAAGTCGTTGTGTCCGTGAAAATGAACGGGCACGTCTTTGCCGGCCCATTCGCAGACTTGCCGCGTCAGGTATTCCGCTGCCTCGGGTCCGCAAGCACCGATCGTGTCAACGACAACCAATTCTTTTGCTCCGGCGTCGAGGGCCGACAGGTAAACGGTTTTCAGAAACTCCAATTCAGTGCGAGTTCCATCGACGGCGAAGAAGGCAACCGTGATGCCGGCGTCGCGGGCTGCCGAAACCCCATCGCGAATCCGATGCAGCACGTCTTCCTGCGAAATGCCATACGCTTTCAGCTTGATCGCGCTGGTGGGCGCTTCAATCACTGAATAACGAAGGTTGAGCCGAACCAGTTCTTCGATGTCAGCTTTGAGCGCGCGAGAAAACCCCCAGAGCTCCGCCTTGATGCCGGCCTTTTGCATGAGCTGAATGGCTTCGGCGTCTTCCGCGGAAACGCGCGGGAAACCGGCTTCTATGCGGCTTACGCCTAGCTCATCCAACTTGTGGGCGATTTCGAGTTTCTGCTGGGGCGAGAGTACAATGCCGACCGTCTGCTCCCCGTCGCGCAGGGTCGTGTCGTAAAACCGGATGGCTGTTTTAGGAAACGCGGTCCGTACATCCCCCCGCGCATTGAGTTCGCTAACCCAGATCTTGGAATTTGTAGTCATAAACTCCGTGTCTCCGTGATGAAACAGACCTACTTCACCGTTTCCTGTGTTGCCAACGCCGCCGGTTTCTGACCGTACGCTCTTTCCCAGGAGATCACTGGATTCCGCAGCACGCCGATCTTTTCGATCTCGCATTCCATCACGTCTCCCGGCTTCAGATACCACGCTTTCGGATCTCCGGAAAACGCCGCCACGCCCGACACCGTTCCGGTCGAGACGACATCGCCGGCGCTGTATCCCATGGGCGAGTAGTGGGAGAGAATCTCGGGAATCTTGACCGACATTTTGCTGGAATGCGAGCGCTGCCGTGACTCGCCGTTCACGCGCAGTTCCATCGCCAGGTTATGGGCGTCGGGGATTTCGTCGGCGGTCACGATCCACGGACCGAGGGGGCAAAACGTGTCGATCCCCTTGCAGAAGCTGAACACACCCGATTTCATTTCGCGGCGCTGAATGTCGCGCGCCGTAATGTCGTTGAAGATTACGTAGCCGCCAATGTAGCTGGACGCCTCTTCCGGCGTGAAGTGCTTGCCGCTTTTCTTTAGAACGACTGCCAGTTCCAGTTCGTAGTCCAGTTCTTGAGTCAGGTGTTCCGGATAGATCACCGGCTCTTCTGGGCCGATGATCGCGTCGGTGTTCTGGAAGAAAACGATCCACGGCATAACGGGATGTGAAAAACCAGCTTTCGTCGCCTCTTCATGGTGCTCGCGAAAGTTGCCCGCCGTGTGAAAAAACTTCTTCGGAATGATGGGCGCCTTGAGCTTTACGTCACTGAGCGAGTAGAGCAACGTCTCGCCGCGCGGACCGGTGGCGCTGGCACCGGCGAGGCTGGTGACGTAATCGAGAGCTTTGCGTGCGGCGTCGAGGCTTGTGTCTCCGCCGCGGAACAGCGCCCGCATATCGGGCGGGACCAGGGCATCGGACATGCGGTAAAAAATGGCTTCGCGTTCCACATCGCGCAGGTAGAGCGCGCAAGCAGCGTGCAGGTCAGCGACCTGATGTTCCCCAACCAGGGCGCCAATGCAGGATTGGCGCGCAACGTTTTCGAAAGTCACAAGTTTCATCGGCGTTTGCCAATTAAGCGATTTCAGATTTTATTCTAGCGAAATGGACATCGTTTATTGTTTATTTCGCGGAGAACGCCCGCGCGATGCGGGTTTCTTACTTTCTAAAATGCGGCAAGACCGCATCGCCAAACAATTTCGCTTGGCCCGTGCGATCGTCTCCCCAGATCTCGAGCATGATGTGGGTACAGCCAGCGGCTCGGTATTCTTCGATTTTCTGCACGCACTCGTCGGGCGTACCCGCGATGGGACAGACTTTGCGGAGTAGTTCGTCGCTAACCGCCAGCGCGGCGGCTTTGCGGCCGCCTTTCTCCATGGCGTCAGCAATCGGCTGAAGCTCGTCGAACGTGATGCCGGCGGATTCGAGCAGCACGTCGGCTGAGCCTTTGATGTTTTGCACTTTGTTGGCCAGATACATAGACGCCTGTTCGCGCGCACCTTCTTTTCCTTTTTTTGAGTCACGGCCGATGCTGCCGACAATCACGCAGCCGAGCACGAGTTTCGATGCGTCTTTACCCGCTTTCGCCGCGCCCTCTTCCATATTCTTTTTCGAATAGCGCACAAATGCGGGAGTCGTGATTGACGCGGTGAGTAGCCCATCTCCGAGCGATCCACCCAGTTTCTGCATCGCTGGTCCTGTTCCTGCAACATACACTGGAGGAACTTTGCGCGACGTGTGCGCATCGCTCTTGAGCGGCGGAACGCTGGCGGCGAAGACTTTTCCCTGATATTCGAACTTATCACCCTTGAGTACGCCGCGGATGACGTCAATGCTTTCGCGCATCACAGTCGCAGGGCCGACTTTCTCGCCTTCCCCTTCGCCGATTTCTTTCATAAAGATCTTCGAGGCGCCCAGGCCCAGGAGAAAGCGGTCACCGGCCAAGTCCTGCATGACACGTGCTTCCATAGCGATTTGGACGGGATGACGGGTGTACGGAGAAATGATTCCCCACCCGAGTTGAAGGCGTTTGGTCTGATTGGCAATGACAGCCAGGATGGCGGTGGAGGAGCGGGCTTCGAAAGAATGTTTCCGCCACCAGGGATAGGCTTCCGCGATCCAGAAGGTGTCGAAGCCGGCGTCCTCACACGCCTTGGCCATAGTGACGGTTTCCTGGACGGGCTCCATGCTGAGTTGAAGGACTCCGATATTAAATGGAATGGACATTTTGTTTCTCTGGTCCTAGGGTTCGTAGTCTCGAGCTTCTCGTTCTGGCTTTTGTGAGTTCGAAATACAATTTTCTAGTCTGGGTCAGACCAAGAATGCTCAAGGCCTTTAATTAGATCCCATACGGATTGATTTAGCGGCGTCGGAACACCGGTCTGTTCGCCCCACTTCACGATTGCGCCGTGCATGAAGTCGACTTCGGTCTGGCGTTTGGCGAGCACGTCCTGCAGCATCGAGGCACGGTGCTTGCCGGGAGCGCTCGCACCCTTTTGCACCAGCGCTCGAGGATCGCCGTGCAGTTCGATGCCCAGCGCCTTCGCCACCGCCTCACCCTCCGCAATCAAGTCATTGAATAACCGTGCCGTCGCAGGAAATCGCGTGGCGGCCCCGTGATGCAGCAGAGTCAGGGCGCCCACGGGGTTGGTGGCAGCGTTGAAGATCAGCTTCGTCCATTGCGCGCCGCGCGCATCTTTGAGCGCGATCACGTTCATGCCTGAACGCGTGATCAGACCCGCCAGTTCTTCAACCTTCGACATCGATGTGTTCGTCGGTTCGAACGGCCCAATCCAAGTGTCGCCTTGGATATCGAAGCCGATGTGGCCGGGGCCAATCGGGTGTCCGGCAGGGAAGGTCGTGCCGCGGATCACGTACTTGACGTGTTCGGCGATGATCTCCTCGTTGCCGACTCCGTTCTGCACGGAGCAGATGGCGCTTGCGTCATCGAATGCGTGCGCTACCTGTGCAATAGCGCTGCGCGTATGGATAGCCTTGGTGGCTGCGATGCCGTAATCGCAACGCGGCAAGTCCTTCGCGTTGCTAGTAGCGTTGAGCTTCGCGGTGAACTCAGCTGCTCCAGAAAGACGAAGACCATTCTTGCGGATGGCTTCGATGTGATCTTTCCAGACGTCGTAGGCCCAGACTTCGGCCTCACCCCTTCGAGCGAGGTGCGCGGCAAACAGGCTGCCGACCGCGCCACAACCGATGATGCAAATTTTCATCAAAGTCATGCTCCAAAGGTCAGGACTAAGCCAGAAGGGAAGGATTACAGACACTGTGCTGCCGCCCGCACAATTGAAGAATCATTCCCTGTCACCATCAAGCATTCTGACAGCTTCTTCCACCACGGCTTTCGATCGGTAATCTGGATCACGATCTTCACCAGGTCTGGGCGATGTGAAAACGTCAAGCTTCTCCCTCGGTGGAATCATGAGAAGGATCTCCGACTCAGGGACGTCTAGTTGCTCCTCAAAGTACAGCTCCGCTCCGTCCTCAAGGGGATCGTATATGACGTCGAGTTTAGTAATTCCTCTAAACCGAATCTCCACGCTTTGATCCTTTAAGTTCTTGTAATCTGTCTCGCCATTCTGTCCGTTGCGAGTGGCTTTGTCGTACGCTTCTTCAGGCGAGTGGGCATTTATCAGAATCAGGTCGCGATGCAGGACGTTACAGCGGGCACCATTGACCCTGATCTCCATCAGCAATTCAGTTATGTACCATTCAGTGACTTTCGGAATATGTCCCACGATGACCTTGCTCCTACTTCTGATTTCTCACGCTCTCCCGTGTTTCGCCGCCATTGAAAAACTTCCAAGGCACATCAGCCAGGCAATCGCCCTCCGTCTTGCCGATTCGATATGTGTCCTGGGTATAGAGGCAGACCTTGCCGTCCTGGTCGACGACCTGCGGATGCAGAGAGAAGATCATATTCTCTTCGAGCAACACGTCACTCTTCGCACCGATTGCAGGATATTCAAGCATTGTCATGCCGATGCTATGTCCGGAAAGATGGCCGAGCGCGAAGCCGTGCTTGGCGAATATGTCGGCGACGGTGCGATGCACGGTGGAGGCGAGTTCGCCGTGACGCATCAATTTGCGCGCTGATTCCATCGCATGCGGATAAGCATCAGCCATTTTCTGCGTGGTTGCGCTTGGCTTACCCTGAATCAGGGCGCGAGAGAACTCCACCCAGTAGCCGCCGGCTCCGGTGACTTCGAGCGAATACAGGAGAAGATCGTCGCCCGAAACTTTGCGATGCCCTGGAACTTTGAAGTAAGCATTGGCCTCGCCATGCTCTCCCGAAAGGAGGATGTTCATCATGCGCGGGCCAGCGCCGCGCGCGAAGAAACGTTCGACCGCCGGCGCCATGATCTCGGCTTCGGTCTTGCCGGGCCGGTAAGCCGCAATCAGCGCCCAGAAGCCATCCAGGATGATGTCCATCGCGTCGCGGACTTCGACCAGTTCCTCTTCACTCTTCACGGCGCGCGCCATGTCGAACTCCTGGTCGAAGGGGACCAGTTCGAACGAACCTTGCGCCAGTTCGCGGTAGTCGCGCACCGCCATGATGAAGTTCATCCCAAACGTGCCGATGCGCTTCCATTTGCGCTCGACGACGCGATCGCGCAGCCACCGGCCGGGAACGTCGGGCCAGACTTGGTCTTTCACCCAAGGCGCTGTTTTGTCGCCGATCCAACGCGCTTCGCGCGGGAAGACCAGCGTGGGTTCGCCTTCCAAGGGGATCACCACGTACACATACCGGTGCACGATCTCGAAGCCGGAGGTGTAGAAGACCGCCCCTTCGAAGCCCGCATACTGATTGCCGCAGACGATCAGTGCGTCGAGATTATGCGTTTGCATCCGCGAGCGGATGTTCTTGTATCGGCGATCGATTTCTTTTTGACTTGGCAAAATGACCTCAGCGGCTACCTACTCCGCATAATTCGGCGGCGGCTAGCGCATAAATCTTTGTGATGTCCACTAATGTTTGAATGCGAACCTTTTCTCCTTCTTTGTCGCGCGGGCCGCTGGAGGGGCCGTAGTTCACGGTCTCGACTCCGTAACGGCTGAGGACGCTGGCGTCGGAGCACCATGTAACGATTTCCCGCTCCGGCGCTTTACCAGTGATGCGCTTGTGATTACGGTCGATGGCCCGGATCATCTCGTGCTCTTCGCTGATGCGCGCGCCGGGGACCGAAACATAGGTTTCGAATTCCAGACCCCAATCAGGGTGTGTTTTTTGAAGTAAGAAGAAGAGGCGCTGAATGTCGCGACGCGCTGCCGTCATGGGAATCGTGGGCGGGACGCGCACGTCGAGAAACAAATCCGTTTTTTCGGGAGTGCGGCTGGCGCGCCAGGCGTGCCCGCCGCGGATGCCGCCCAGATTCACGATGGCCTTCTTGCCACCGTAGCTTGCCTTCTTCTCCCATCGTTCGATCCACTTCAGGATGGGCGGCGTGAGTTCGACCATGCGGCGAATGGAATTCATTTCTTCGCGCCCCTCACAGAAAGCGGTGTGCACGTAGATTCCGGTGCAGGAGATGCGCACCCACATGGAGCCGAAGTGTTCGAGAACGACGCGCATGTCGGTAGGCTCCCCGAGAATGCACATGTCGGGCAACACTCCGTGATTCACCAGATAGTGAGTGCCGTAACCGTAACCGCGGTATTCTTTGCCTTTGAACTCGCCCCACTGTGTTTTCTCGATTTCGCCGGCGACGGCGGCAACGATGACATCGCCTTTCAAGCGAACGCCCGCGCGCTGCAGCGCCTTCACGGCGTTGGTGTAGCAGACGAGCGCGCCCTTCATGTTGTAAATACCGAGGCCGTAGATGAAACCGTCCTTGATGACGGCGTGCGGCTTGTAGCCAAGGCCCGTGAGAAAATCTTCGCGCCCAGTATTGGAGGTATCCATGTGGCCGTTGAACATCAGGTTCTTGCCGCCGCCCGAACCTTTCCAGCGGCCGACCACATTGGCACGGCCTTCTTCGACTTCCTGCCAAGTGACGTCGAGGCCGATCTTCTGCAGTTCGGATTGCATGTACTGCGCCATTTGCAGTTCTTCGCCAGTCGGGCTAGGGATGTTGATTACGTCGCTGGACATGGAGACGATTTCATCTTCGCGAACTTCGGCGAGGATGCGGTCGACGAGTTTCGGGTCGAGAGTGGACTTCGAGTTTGCGGTCGCGCTGGACACTCTATGAGTTCTCAGTTCTCAGTTCCCGGTTCTCAGTTTTCGATTCTTGGTGATGTTTGGCCAGACGGAAATCGTCTGGGTCGGTGCACAGTTTTTCATTGCCGGTTTCGGTGATCAGAAAATTATCTTCCAGACGCAGACCTCCTCCGCCAGGCCAATAAATGCCGGGCTCGATCGCTAGCACCATTCCTTTTTTTATCGTGCCGGTTCCGGCCTGGTGCGCGTAGGGCCATTCGTGGGCGCGGGCACCGACGCCGTGGCACACGGGGTGGGAGGGCTGTCCGGGATATCCACCTTCGGCGATGCGGGCGCGAACGAGCTTGTCGAGTTCGGGAAAGCTGGCGCCTTGGCGCGCAAAGGAAACGGCGTCGTCAAAAACTTTCAGCAGAAGGTCGAGCAGCTTGTGATACTCAGGTTTTAATTCGCCGGGGCAAGCATTCTTGGTGAGATCGGTCCAGTAGCCGTCCACGCAGACCCAGATTTCGAAAAGTGTGGGCTCGTCTTTCTGAATCGGGCGATCACTGGTGGCCGTGAACGTGGCAATTCCTTTGCCCGACCACACCAACGTGAATGCCCGCGCCATCTCGACCTTATGCTTGTAGCCCACGCCTATTCCGTGCACGAAGCCCTCATACATGGCTCCGACTTCACTTTCTTTCATGCCTGGGCGCATGTGCTCGCGAGTGTAATCCATTGCTAAGGCTGCGAGTTCATTGGCTAAACGCATACGCTCGACTTCCTGATTGGTCTTGATCGAGCGGGCTTCGTTGAGGAGCGACGTCGCGTCCACAACCTCGCCGCAAAAGTTTTTGAACGATTCGAAATAGGACATCATGAAGGTGGTGGGTTCGCCCACCATGCGGTCAGCAGACTGCGTGCCCATGTTGAGTTCGAGGGCAACTTTGTCGGTCAATCCGCGTCGCTTCAGTACTTCATAGGCGCGGTCCCAGGCGCGGAACTGCGGCGGGCGCGGATCGCGCTCGTCGTAGCCTTTAAAGTAAAGGATGTCTTTTGTCCACGAGTTACGCTCGGCGTCGGCCTGCTGCGGCTCGAGGGCAATCAGGGTGGGCTCGCCCTCGCGTGGAAAGATGACGGCGTCATATCCCTTCATGCACCAGTAATTAGTGAGATAAAGAACATTGTCGGGCGCACGACAGACCAGGGCGGAGAGGCCCTGGGCTTTCATGAGGGATCGGACTCGATCGAGCTTCGTGTTGTCGACAGGCCAGGGCATCAGTGAACAGTCACCGGTTTGTTTTCATCCTGGAAATTCCAAGCGGCTTCTTTACCCTTGATCAAGCGATACACTGCACTATGCAACGGCGCCGGCATACCGACTCGTTGCGCTTCGCGGGCGATAGCGCCAGAAAGAAAATCGATTTCCGTAGCCGAGTGGTGGCGCACGTCCTGCAGCATTGAGGGCGGATGATTGGTCATTGCGCCGATCTTATTCATCTCCCATGGATCGTCATGCAAAGGAATGCCGGCGGCTTCGGCTACATTTTTGCCTTCTTCGATCAGCGCGTGCAGCAGATGTCCGAGGTCAGAGAATCCGGATTCCTGGGCGAAGTGTTGTGAGTGCGGGAGGCCCGTAAGCGCGGAGACGCCGTTCACCGAAGCATTGAAGATCAGCTTCGACCACTGCGCGGGTTTGGCATCTTCGAGCGCCTCCGCTTTGAGCCCGCCAGCGACGATCAGGCCGGCAGCTTCCTTCACGACCTCATGGGGTGTACCGGTCGGCTCGAACGGACCCATCCAGGTGGGGGTGTCGAGTTCATACTGCACGTGCGTGTCACTGTGACGCGTGCCACTCATGAACGTGGTGGCGCGGATGACGTATCCGCGGGTGAGGGTGGCAATGATTTCTTCGCTGCCGACTCCGTTCTGCGCGGAGAGAACGGCACCTTTATCGAATCGGCGGCCCACCAGGCGAAATGATTCCTTGACCTGCGTGGCTTTCGTGGCGACGATGCCGAAATCGCAATCGGGCAAGTCTTTTGCGTTGGTGGTGGCTTTTAGCGGGACGATGAAGTTGTGGGTTCCGGTAACTCGCAGGCCCTTTTGGTTGAGCTCGGCAGCGTGATCCTCGCGACGAACGAAGGCCCAGACTTCAGCGACGCGCGCCAGGTGCGCCGCGTAGAGACTGCCGATGGCACCGCAACCGATGATGCAAACTTTCTTCATCTCTTCATTCATTTCGTCGAGGCCGAGCTGCGCTTGGCTGGACCCTTCGGCCTCGCTCACGGCAGGCGGACAAATGCGTCCGTCCCTACATCGTTCATCTCTTCTCCAACTTTACTAATTGAGCCAACTGTCCGCCTTCGCGATGCTTGAGCGAGCGGAAGATGCTGTCGCCATTATTAAAGGAGTCGTTGATAAAGATACCTTCCGCAAACAACGCATCCTGTAGCGCCGCTGAAATCGTGTGCACGGGGGCCGCTCCGCCTTCGCCCATGCCTTTGGCGCCGCTGTAGCTGTGGGGAGAAGGCGTTGTCGTGTGTCCGTACTTAATCTTCGGAATATTCATCGAGGTGATCGGGGTGTAATCGCTGAAGGTGCTGGTCATCATATTGCCGACGGCGTCATAGACACAGGTTTCCATCAGCGCCGCACCGATACCATGCGCTGTCGCACCATAGACCTGCCCTTCGACGATGGGCGGATTGATGACCGTGCCGCAATCATCGACGGCGACGTAGTCGAGAATCTTCGGGACGAAAGTATCCCGGTCAACTTCGACGATTGCGATGTGCAATTGCGAGGCGTAGGTCAAGGTTAGACTGCCGTATTTCGCTTTCGTGTCCGGAACCTTAAACGGCGCGCGCCATACGTAGCGGCAGTTGAGCGTGACATCATAAAGCTCGGGCGGGAGCACGGCGCTATTGACGTTCACAATGTTAGCGAGGCTCCAGTAGTTGATGGATTTTCCGGTGCTCATGGCCTTGATCTCGGGCCCCTGCGCACCGACTCCGAATTGGAGATCGTCCTCCTTAGTCCCGAGAGAGAAGGCAGCCAGGCGCTTCATTTCAGATTTGAGTTTCTGTGCGGCGCCGTGAACTGCCGACAAACCGGAGACCGCGAATTGGCTGGCGTAGGTTCCGGAGAAGCCAGTGTGGACGTTGCGCTCAGTATCGAAGCCAGTACGCACGGTGATTAGATCGGGATGAATGTTGAGTACGTCGGCGACGACTTGCGCGGAGGTGGTTTCGTGTCCCTGGCCTTGCGGACACGAACCGACGGCCACGACCACTTCGCCGTAAATATCGAGTTTGCAGTTTGCACCTTGCGAGTTGCCAGAAAAAGGCGCGTAGGGGTTGATGATCTGCGACTGGCCGAAGTTGTTCGTTCCGGAATCGAGCGTGGTGCCGATACCGATTCCGATCATGCGGCCTTCTCGTCGCGCCTCGCCCTGCCTCTTCTTCCAGTCGTCCCACCCGATCAGGTCCTTCGCGACTTCGAGCATCTTCGGATAGTTCCCGGAGTCGTAGACGCAGCCGTTGGGCGTGGTGTAAGGGAACTCTTCCGGGCGAATGTAGTTGCGCAAGCGCATTTCGTCCGGTGCGATGCCGATTTCGTGGGCGCAGATGTCGACGACGCGCTCCAGAAACCAGAGATGCTGCATGCGCGAGTATCCGCGATTGGGGCCGACGGGACACTTGTTGGTGACAGCCTGCGAGAAATCGATGCGAGCGTTCTTGAAACGATAAACGCCACAGAAAACCTGCGACCAGATCACGCAACCCAGGGGCTCATAGCGCGGGTAGGCACCACAATCGTCGATGTGTCGCGAGTCGATCGCGGTGATGACGCCGCTCTTGTCGAGGGCTACGCGCGTGTTGCGGAAGGTGCGCTCATTGCCGTGAGCGCTCGAAACCATGTGCTCGGAGCGGGTCTCGACCCACTTGATGGGTCGTCCACCGGCCTTTTTCGATGCCAGAGCGCAGACCGCCATCTGCGGATAACTCGTGATCTTGATGCCGAAGCTACCTCCGATGTCGAACGTCTGAACCCGGATCTTATCGATATGAATGTTCAGATGCGCGGCTAGGAACTGGATAGCGAATGACGGGAACGAGTTATTGCACCAATAATAAATGCGGTCGTCTTTGGGACTCCATTCGGCGATCACGACATTATTTTCGAGCGGTGTTGATGAAAAGCGATGGAAGTGTAAGCGATCGATGTCGACGACGTACGCCGCTTCCTTGAAGGCGCGTTCAACGTCGCCGTATTCCCAGACACCGTTCCAAACTCTGTTCGTGCCAGCTTCTTCGTGGAGGATGCTGCGATCGGTAAGAGCTTGCTCGGCTTCGACGACCGGTTCGAGCGGCTCGTACTCGACCTGAACGAGTTCAGCGGCATCGTCGGCGAGGCTTGGAGATTCCGCGACTACGGCGGCGACGGGCTCACCCTGGTAAAGGGTTTTCCCCACGGCCATGGGGAAGTCGCGAATTTTCTGAGCTTGGTCGGGACCGATTTCGATGAAGGGCTGGGTTTGCGCGGCAATTTCCTTTCCGGAAATCGCGCACACTACGCCGGGCAGCGCCTCGGCGGCGGAGGTGTCGACGTTGACGACACGCGCGTGTGCATATGGAGAGCGCACAAAGCGGAGATAGAGCATTTCGCGCAGCTTGATGTCGTCGGTGAACTTGCCTAGGCCGCGCAATAGACGGTCTTCTTCCTTGCGGGGGAGAGAGGCGCCTACCCATGGGCCGCTGCCGTTCTTCTTTTCTTCTTCAGCCACGATACTTGGTGCCTCCGCAAACA
>Ga0137395_10000972_pt1 | contig 12830 bp, 15 predicted proteins | sample czobulk216metaG_FD_108283 | JGI IMG/M metagenome (GOLD analysis project Ga0137395, IMG submission 108283) | Vadose zone soil microbial communities from Angelo Coast Range Reserve, California, USA - czobulk2.16 metaG | ecosystem: Environmental > Terrestrial > Soil > Vadose zone | place: USA...
CCCAAGACCGATTACCTGGGCGATACGCAGCCACGTGGCGGCGCTGAAGCTGATCTGCAAGTCAATCCGCTTCGTGGAATAGAACATGGCCAGGGACAAGGCTAGCCAGCCGAAGGCAATCAGATAGCGTGCCTGGATCTTGGTTGTCAGTTGGCCCATGATGGGCATTTCAAGCAGCAAAACAAAGCCCCCGGCCGAAAGAGCAAGCCCAGCCAGCTCGGAGGTGTACCCCACGAGCGTCTGAAGAAACTGCGGCATCAGAACCAGACTGCTGAACAATAGGATCCCGAGCGTGAACATCATCAGGCTCGAGCTCGCGAAGTTAAAGCTCTTGAACATACGGACGTCGATGATCGGCGCCTTTTGATACCACTCCCAGATGACCAGCGAGATCAAGCATACGGTCGCGACGACAACTAACGTCGTGATGAAGCGCGACCCGAACCAATCATCCTCCTGGCCCTTGTCGAGCAGCACCTGCAATGCTCCGATACCGAGCGTCAGCAGAGCGATGCCAATGTAGTCCAGCTTAACCCCGGCCGCCTTTAGCCGGGCCAAATAAGGGGGATCTTCGACAAAGCGTCGTACCAGAAACCAAGTCGCTAGGCCGACCGGCAGATTGATAAAAAAAATCCACCGCCAGGAATAGTTGAACGTAATCCATCCCCCCAGGGTCGGTCCGATCGTGGGCGCCATGATCGCCGTAATTCCATACAGCGCAAACGCTAGGCCTCGCTGTTGTGGTGGAAAGGTGTCCGCCAGAATGGCCTGCGCCATTGGCTGCAATCCGCCGCCGCCCGCGCCTTGCAACACCCGGAAGAGAAGAAGAAACCCGAGACTCGGCGCGATACCACAGAGCAAAGAACTCACAGTAAAGACACTCAAACAGGACATGAAGAAGCGCTTGCGTCCCAAGGCGCCTGCGAGCCAGCCGCTGATCGGCAGGATGATGGCATTCGAGACCAGATAAGAAGTCAGCACCCACGTACTTTGATCGTTGCTCGCGCCCAGATTCCCGGCCATGTAGGGCAGGGCCACGTTTGCAATGCTAGTGTCGAGAACCTCCATGAAGGCGGCTAGCGCCACGACAACGGCAATCAGCCAGGGATTGTACTTGGGCCGCCAAACCTCCTGCTCGAGTGTCAGGGCAGCTGAACTCATTGGAGGTAGACGTCCGGCACCACGTTCATGCCTGGTCGAAGCCGCCGATCCTTGTTCTCTCCCCGATCGAGAACGATCTTTATCGGAATCCTCTGGACAATTTTCACGTAGTTTCCAGTGGCATTCTCCGGCGGTAGTAAACTGAATAACGGGCCCGTTGCTCCTGCAATGCTGTCCACATGGCCTTTTAGGGTCCGTCCGGTCGAGTCCACGCGGATTTCCGCTCTCTGGCCAACTTGCATGTGTTTAAGCTGGGTCTCTTTAAAATTGGCGGTGACCCACACTTCATCGAGAGGTACCACAGTAAGGAGCTGCTGGCCGTCTTGAACATTCATCCCGACCACGACGGTCTTATTCACTTCACCGCTGACCGGGGCAACGATTTTCGTGTATCCGAGATTGAGTTGGGCCTGTTCGAGCAGTGCGCGCTTTTGCTGAACATCCGCAATCAATGCTCGCACGCGAGCCTTGGTCGACGACACCTGCTGCGGCCCGGTTTCCGCATATTGGTGGTTTGCATCGGCTTGCGCCAGACGGCTCCGCGCCTGTTGGACGAATTGCTGTGCTGCGGACTCACTGGCGCGAGCCGCCGATACGGTCGCCGTGCTGGATTTGGCGGCGGCCAAGGCTTGATCGTAGACTTGCGGCGATACTTCCCGCTTATCGACCAGCAACTTGTAGCGGTGGAGATCGTCTTGCGCCCTCACATCATTCGCCTCAGCCGACTCCAGCTGGGCATGGGCGGCGGTAAGTTGCTTCTCGGCAGCGGCGACTCCAGCGTTAGCGTCTTCGATACCCGACGCAGTGAAGCGGAGTTGGCTTGAAGTGTTCACCGACGTAATCGGAACCGTTATATTGAGCGATTGGGCTGTCGCTTCGGCATTGGCAAGGTTGGCTTGTGCCTGCGCCACCGCAACCTCATAGTCTTTCGGGTCGATCTCTACCAATACCGTGCCTTTCTCCACCCACTGGTTGTCGTCTACGTTGACTCGCACCACATAGCCGGAAACGCGGGCACTGACGGGATAGAGGTGAACATCCGCCTGAGCGTCGTCAGTCGATTCGTAGCTGCTCAAGTAGCGCCATAGGAACGCTCCGGCGACAAGCACCACCACGATCACGACCAGAATTACGATATTTCTGCGGCGCTTGGAAGTGCGCCGCAGCGGCGGAGTACGGTCCCTGTCTGCCAAGGGCGAAGGATCGACCGAAGATTCCTCGCCTGTCTCAGATACCGAACGGGGTAGGTTTTCTTCCGCCATGTTCACTTTCCTCTGAAAAATTCCTTGACGCCCTGCTCAGCGATGCCCAGAGCGCGAACCAGCGAAATTTTTGCATAATTGTAACTGTAAAGACTAGAGATGTACTGTTCGTGCGCGCTCGAGACTGCCTCTTGCGATTGCACCACCTCCACGGTATCGGTGACACCAGCGCTGAAACGATCGCGCGACTGGGTCAGCGTTTCTTCCGCCAAATCAATATTGCTGCGCGCGACCTTCACCTGATCCGCCGCCGACTGCAGGTTCAGCAACGCGACGCGCACGTCGGCGTCGATCTGTGCTCGCAGACTGTCGAGGCGCTCGCGGCTCTGCTCGAGTCTCGCATCGGCCTGCAAAACATCGGCGTGAACGCTCCCGCCCTTAAAGATGGGAATCGACAGTGTTCCGCGTACGTCAGCCACTGGCGTTGCCGTGGAGGGATGCGATCCTGCCAGCCCATAATCTGCGTTAAAGGAGAGCGACGGGAGATAGCCGGCGACCGCAGCCTTCCGGGAGAATTCCGCCGCGCGTACATCGGTCATGGCTGCCTGGTAATCGGAACGCGAAGCGTATGCGCGTTTCAGAGCCTCATCGCCGGTGATGTCTTCGGACGGATGGTACGGCGATTTGTCCGTCAAGTCGAATTCCTGCCCGGGAGCCAAGCCGATCACGCGAGCCACGGTCAACTTCTGGATGGCGAAGTTGTTCTTCGCTTGGATCAACTGTTGCTGTCGGGTCTGGAGCTCGACCTTGGTGCGCAGCCCGTCGATGTCCGGCGAAGTGCCGGCATTTATCTGGTCCGCTGCCTGATCGTAGAGCGCGACCGCCGTCTTCACCTGCGCTTCTGCGGTTTCAATGCGGGCTTCGTCGGCGATGGCCTGTAAATAGACATACCCCACGGCGAGCACGACGAGATCCCGAGCGTCCTTGAAAGTATAAGCGGCGGATTTCAGACTCTGGCCGGCGGCGCGGGTGTCATTGATTGACTTCCAATCGAACAAGGTTTGGCTCACATTGGCACGCGCATCAAAGTAAGAAAAAGGGCCGACGGACGGCGGGATCCTAATTCGACCAACACTCGTAAGGCCAAGCTCGGCGAGATTAATCTTGGAGGCCTCCACATAAGGCGCCGCGGTCAGGTGTGGTAACAGAGCGCTCAATTGCTCCCAGCGTTGTCCGCGGGCCGAGCGGATATCCGCATGCGAAAGCAGCAGTCCGAGATTTTGCTTCAATCCGCGGTTGATGGCGTCCTGCAACGAGAGCGGCATGACGCCCGGAACAAGCTTGGCGGGCACGCTGCCCGCGAACGGGCTCACTCCACTCGTGCCGGGAATGGCTTGGCCTGGATTGCTCGAACCGATTGTTGTCTCAGTTTGCGCAAGAGATATCGCTGCTCCACAAATCAATACTCCAGAAAGCAGGAAAACACGGTGGCATTCGTAAGTGAGCCTCAAGGGAGCCTCCTTGGCCTCGACTTTTTGCGGCGGTGGTGCCGAGAGGCAATATCCTAGTTTGGCCGGTTATTTCTAGCAAATGAATTCAATACTAACGGCCTGAAGCAGCTGGTCGAGGGCGCTCTATGGTCGCCGCCCCAGTCTTAGTGACCTGATTACGCAGTTCCGCAATCCTTCCCGCAATTCCTTCCCAAGCTGGTCCACCCGCTAACACCGGCGACCGAATCGGCGGTCGTACCCGGGAGACTCCATGTTCTTTGACAATCCCATGCTCTTTAGACCTGGCAGCTCAGGAATTGCTGCGCCCGCTCGCGCACAAGATCAGCATTACGCAGTACGGCGGGCAAGCGGGAATTTATCACCTCGTCCGTCGGGTTCGGAATGCGAAGACTTGTTCCTTGCTGGCAGATTCCAGGTGGAGGATGCGAGTTGCTGGCCTGGGACTATGAAGGAACAAGCACTGCAAAGGCGCTGCAGGACCACGGAGTGGCCGCGACCTCCTCAAGTACCGTTTGCCAAGCGACAAGACCATGGCGGACAAGTCCGCTACGGTTATGGGTCGGTGCGCTCGAAATACCAGCCATCGCAACGACAGTCCGGCCTTCCCAGAAATGTTGCATGTCGACATGACGTTTAAGTGTTGGTAGCAACAAATTGATAATAAACGAGATAGTAGTGGAGGCGGCGGGAGTCGAAACTATTCAGGGCGTTGACAAACGTAAGTTACGTTACTGATTCTAGAAAGTGCCAGAATGGGACGCTTTGGGTTCGCGACTGTTGCCTCTGCCTTCGCAGCGCGCGGCACGAGCGCTAGCTCGGCGCTTTGACGAAGTACTGCGACCACTCGGCCTCACGAATGGCCAGTTCTCAGCTGATGTCGCCTGCGGAGCAATCTGCGTGCTTTGTCAGGGACTGGCAAGAATCCGAGCTGAGCTTCAGAGTAAGCAAAATCGCGATTGGGAGGAAAGAATGTCGACAAACGCCAAGGTCATGCCTATCGTAAAGCTCGAATCCCCGCGATTCGAGGACAGAAGGCCACTTCGAATTGCCGGGCTGGCGGGTCGTTACACTGCTAGTTTTGCACTTCTGAGTCTTGCAGTCCACTACGATGTATAGATGCAAACGGTGACCGTGATCGCCAGAACACAAACCAGTCCTATCGGCTCAAGGTAGCGATACATTCCTCACGGATCTTCCAAATGTCCGCTATAGACCGGCCGTCAAGTCCACCGTTATTTATGATCCACCGCGACAGGCACTGCTTGTGGATCTCGGTCTTATAGTTTGTAATCTGGGTCGGATCGATCTCTTCCTCATGCAGAAAATCTGCGATTGGCTCGGTCAACCCTCGATACGCAGCACTCGTCACGTCGATTCGCTTTCCCGCCATTCGGAGGTAGCAATGCGCCTCCGGCAACATCGTTAGCCCGTACTTGGCTAGAACCGTGCCGACTCCAGGAGTATTCTGCTCGGTCATCTCGTAAATTCCAAGAACCAGTGCAATATCCAAGTTCTGCTCGATCGCCAATCATCGAAGAAGTGCATGCTTTGTAATGCATGTCCCTCGCTCTTCCGTCAGCACAATCAGGGGATCGGCGGGACGCGAATTCCGCCCATATGGAAGAGCCTGGGTGTATTGCCCCGCGGAACGAAAAGTTTGTTTCCCCAGCCGCAAGAAGGCAGACGTGATGGCTCCATCCGACCGGAAGCTATTTGGATCGAGGGCTTCCCATGAATGCATCATAAGAAGGTGGGTGTCCCTGGAGAAGGATTACCCCTGCTTTGCAAACTTCAACGACGCGGAGTTCATGCAATAGCGCAAATAAGTAGGCTTTGGCCCGTCGTCGAAAACGTGGCCAAGGTGCGCGTCGCATTCGGTGCAGGAAACTGCCGTGCGGCGCATCCCCAAGCTGCTGTCGTTGGTGTCGCGGACGTTTTCTTTGGCAATGGGAGCCCAGAAACTCGGCCGGCCCGTCCCTGATTCGAACTTGGTGTCCGAGCTAAATAACGCGTTGTTGCAACAGATGCAGCGATATACACCCTTGTCGTGCAAATTGAAGTATTCGCCCGTAAACCCTCTTTCCGTGCCCTCTTTGCGGGTCACCTCAAACTGCAATGGAGTCAATTGCTGCCTCCATTCGTCGTCGGTCTTACGTACCTTCTTAACGCGAATTGGGCCGACCTTTTGCCCGGAGTCGTCGTATTGCATGACCTTTACGGTATCTTTGTCGTCAGATGCATGCGATGTCGGACTGAGAATCCATTCCGCTAAGCTCGCACCAGCTACTGTCGCAAGGGAATTTGCAAAGAATTGTCGACGCGTCAACATCGATCCTCCAGTCACAAGATCAGCCAAACGTGAACGCGAATGTCTGCACGCCTGGATCCAGGAACTCAATCTCGAATGTCCTATCGTCCGCCGGCCCCTTTTGCCGGATCAGTTGATACAGCCGGTGCCCCTGCACTGTTCCTGAACCGTTGTTGTCGACATCGACGCCGTGATCGTCACCTGGAGGCGTGCCGTCCAACTTCACAGTGAAGCGGACTGGCTTGCCATCCTTGGTGGTTCCCAGGACCAGGTGAAGATCGCGGGCATGAAAGCGGAAAAGGATCTTTCCCGGAGCCGTCTGAAGCACTGCGCTCTCCTCACCGACCTTCCAACTCCCACCAAGAGCCCATTGATTGAGCGAAAGTCTGGGTTGCGGCGTATAACCGCGCTTGGAATCTTTAGCGATCGCCTCGGTGGAAGCGAAGTGTTCTGCCCGACGGTATCCGACGTAGGTTTCCGGCGAACGGACATTCGCATTGTCGGGAGCGGCTTCCGCACCGGCTCCCGCTACACTGATTGCGCCGGAGGAGGACAATTGGGCCCCGTTCTCTTTTAGAAGCTCCTGGATTACGCGCTCCGACTCGCCGTACTCGCCCTCGCCGAAGTGGTGATATCGAATCCGGCCCTTGGCGTCGATGAAGTAGTGCGCCGGCCAATACTCGTTCTTGAAGGCTTGCCAAATCTTGTAGTCGCTGTCGATGGCGACTGGATAATTGACCTTCAGGTCGCGCACTGCTTTCTCGACGTTGCTGCGGTCTTTCTCGAACGCGAACTCGGGTGTATGCACGCCGATGACGACCAGACCAGCATCCTTATACTTCGCTGCCCAACCTTCCACGTAGGGCAACGCCCGCAGGCAATTGATACAGGAGTAGGTCCAAAAGTCGATGAGCGGACTTTCCCATCCCGCTTTCCACAGACGGACCACCCTGCAGTTTGCTGCCTGCACTCACCAGCGGACGGGTCAATGCTTCGGCGATAGAGGGAAAGAGAAGACTCACACCCAACACCAGGAAGACTAGCATTGCCACATAGCGTCCACCTTGATTTAGGCGCACTACCCAATGGCCACCGAATGCAGCCGCGATTGCCACAGCGGAAAACGTAAGCGCCATTCCCACAAGCAAGGGCAAGCCGGAACGGCGGAAGGGTTGGTCCGCGCGCGCGAATACGAATGGCAGAACCGGCAGGATGCACGGACTCAAAATCGTCAGAACACCGCCAACAAACGCCAGGAGATAAATCAGCATCGGCCGGTCCAGTCTTCGTTCCTAACTGTTCGCAACATGATAGATCCTTACCAGGAAGTTGGATTCATCCGGAACCCAAAAGTTACAAAACCGGCCTTCGCGAAGACACACTCAAATCAAGCATCGAAGCCCGCGGATGAAATCGATCGGGAATTCATTCTCGGGATCGAATTCGACGTGTCGAGCCTAGGAGCCAGATAAACCTGACGGCTGTATTAGAATCGCTCGCGACAGTCCTTAGTCGACCTCCGGAGGCTTCAATGCGATCGCTGCGATTATATCGACCTTGGTTGTCTGTCATTGTCGTACTCGCCACAATATGCATCGCCAGCTTAACAGTCTCGGCGCAAAATCAACCCAGTCCTGGGAAGAAAAGGAAGAGTGGATCGTGCTCGCACGATGACAGCGGATTGAAACTGCCCGCGGGTTTTTGCGCCACAGTATTTGCTGAGGGCATTGGGCACGCCCGCCACCTGGTGGTCAGTCCGAGCGGAGTGGTCTACGTCAACACCTGGTCGGGAGACTACTACGACTTCGACAAACCGCATGATGGGGGCTTTCTGGTGGCTCTCCAGGACAAGACTGGCGCTGGAAAAGCGGACACGATTGAGCGCTTCGGTGAAACTGTGCAGACGGGAGGAGCGGGTGGTGTCGGCATCGGCATGTATAAGGGGTCGATTTATGCCGAGATCAACGATCGCATTGTGCGATATACACTTCCCGCCGACTCCATCGTTCCAAAGGTTGCTCCTGAAACGATCGTCTCTAAGTTGCCTCTCGGTGGCGATCATCCCATGCATCCGTTCATCATCGGTGCCGATGGATCCGTGTACGTGGACGTTGCTACCGCGACCAATTCTTGCCAAGCGAAGAACCGGCAACCCAAGATACCCGGCGACAATCCGTGCACCGAACTTGAGACTCGTGGCGGCGTCTGGCATTATGACGCCAACAAAACGAACCAGATGTTTTCACCCGCTGAGCGCTACGCAACGGGGATACGTAACGCGGAGGGTTTGGCCTTCGACTCCACGGGTCGATTGTTTGTTACGCAACACGGGCGAGACCAACTCCGTTCGAATTGGCCGGAGCTCTACAAACCCGAAGAAGAGGCTACGCTGCCGGCTGAAGAGTTGCTGCTTCTGAAGTCCGGCGGCGACTATGGCTGGCCCGAGTGCTACTACGACGGCGTGCGGAAGAGACTCGTGCTGGCCCCGGAATACGGCGGTGACGGAGGCAAAGCGGTCGGCGTCTGCGCGAACAAGATGGGTCCAGTCGCTGCCTTCCCAGCCCATTGGGCGCCGAACGGAATGGTGCGCTATGACGGGAAGAACTTTCCCAGCCGCTACCGTGACGGTGTCTTCATTGCCTTCCACGGTTCATGGAATCGGGCGCCCTACGCCCAAGGTGGCTACAACGTCGTTTTTCAGCCACTCGAAGGCGACCACGCGTCGGGCACTTGCGAGATATTCGCCGACGGTTTTGCGGGAGCAAAGAAGACTCCTGAAGGCGCCACCTATCGTCCGACTGGATTGGCGGTCGGACCCGACGGGGCACTCTACGTTTCTGAAGACATTCACGGACGAATTTATCGAATCGTCTACACGGGCGATCCCGCCGGCCCAGCACCCAAGGGCACCCCATGCCCGAGCATTTCTGCTCCTGCTGGCAAGGTCGTTCCATCGTCCGCACAGCCGCCTGAGAGTGACACCGAAAACCTTCCCGTTCCCGAAAGGTCGACGGCAGATATGGTTGCTCTCGGTGCTCGTATTTACCACGGTCAAGTTGGAGGAGCGAGTTGCACCGGCTGCCACGGCGCAAATGGCACGGGTTCACCATTGGGTCCTGATCTAACGAAGAAACAGTGGTTGTGGAGCGAGGGCAGTTTCGCCGGGATATTGAAAGTGATAACCGAGGGCGTGCCGCAACCCAAGCAATATCGCAGCCCGATGCCGCCGATGGGCGGGGCCCAACTCTCCGATACCCAGGCGTCCGCGCTGGCTGCCTATGTGTGGGGTCTCAGCCATCCGGCGTCGAAGTAGTGCGCAAGTTGGCAACGCAAACGACATTGGCGAGACTTGGAGCGCCGAACCCGGTGATGTTGCGTTACGCTCTGCCGCAATTTGATTGCAGAGTTGAATCTCGATAAGGGAAAGGTTGATATGTTGCGAACCCAGACAGTCATAGTCTTCAGCGTACCGCTGCTCATGATCATCGTGGCGTCGATTGTTTGCGTGAGCACAGCGCAAGAGAAATCCGCGCCTAAATCTAAGTTTGTCCTTTCTAGTCCAGACACGGAACTCCCCGCGAAAGTTCCCGAAGTCTATACCGCGAACGTTTTCGGATGCACCGGGGGAAATATGTCGCCCCCACTGCAGTGGACCGGCGCCCCGGCTGGAACGAAGAGTTTCGTCGTAACATTGTTCGATCCTGACGAGCACAGCGATCCCTCGGGATGGTGGCACTGGATCGTTTATAACCTGCCCGCGAGCGTTGACAAACTTCCTAAGGGCGCTGGCGTGGAGCATAGCGCTGTTCTGCCGCCTGGAACCATGCAGGGCCGCACCGATCTCGGAAACGACGCCTATCACGGACCCTGTCCGGACAAGGGCGAGCCTCCACATCGCTATACCTTCACCGTATATGCGTTGAGCGTCGAGAAACTGGACGTGCCCGCCGACTCCAGCGGCGCGATGGTGGTATCGACAGCGAAGGAGCATTTGTTGGGGAAGGCGGTCTTCATCGCGCACTATGGGCGTTAAAGAACCCAATACGGTGATCTGATTCCCGATGGAGCAATCGGAAGAAGGGCTGGTCGCTGGGCTGTTGGATGCGCAAAGAAAGGCCGAGGCGCTGTTCGCAGAGATCCAAGCGCAGAGCCTGATTCGGCCTGGGGCCAAGGAAAGCGAGATTAATGAGAGTGTCTATGCACTTGCCGGGAGCATGTACAGAATCTCGCGCTATTGGCACAAACGCATCGTGCGTGCAGGGCGCAACACTTTGGCTCCCTACGATGAGAATCCTCCAGACTTGACGGTTGGTGAGGATGACATTGTCTTTCTCGACCTTGGCCCTGTGTTCGAGGAATGGGAAGCCGACTTCGGGAGGACCTACGTTGTAGGAAACGACCCCCTTAAACACAAACTCCGGTGCGATATTGAAGAGGCATTTGCCAGCGGCAAGCAGTATTTTCACGAACACCCTGAGATCACCGCAGCCGAGCTTTATGCGCACGCGCAACACCTGGCGGAGCAAGCTGGCTGGGAGTACGGCGGACCCATTGCAGGACATCTGGTTGGCGTCTTTCCGCATGAGAAGATCTCAGGGGATATGGTCACTCTTTATGTCCACCCCAAGAATCACAACCGGATGCGGTTGCCGGACGCTTCTGGCCGAAAGCGGCATTGGATATTTGAGATTCACTTTGTGGATCGGGCGCTGAAGATCGGCGGCTTCTACGAAGAATTGTTGACGATCGAGTGAATTCTTTCTTCTTGTTAAACTGAAACCATGGCGCTGACTCCTCCCAAGGTCCGTGGCGTACGTCTCGATTCACGAACCCGTTGCGAGCATTATCGCGGGCCGACTGACATCATCGCCATCAAGATGAAATGTTGCGGCCTTTACTATGCCTGCAAGGATTGCCACGAGATGCTCGCCGATCATCCGATAGCAGTGTGGCTGGAGAGTGAATGGACCCAACAAGCAGTACTCTGCGGCGCCTGCGGTGCGACGCTAACCATTCTCCAGTACATGCAAAGTGATTCTCGCTGCCCGGCTTGCCGGGCGCAGTTCAATTTTAGGTGTCGCTACCACTATCATTATTACTTCGACGTTCCCCAGGTTGCCGAGCGAAGTCCAGACCTGTCACCGGAGAGAGGTCATGGTTGAGCAAGGCAAACGTAACCAACCGGAAGACGATACAGATCGAGTGGTGCGATTGCGGGAATAGAGTAATGCTCCTGCTCGTAACGTTCCACGAGCAAGGTTAGGAGTTCGATCGCTTCCACTTCAGAGCCAGTGGGGCTTTCCAGCGCCGTTAGTGTGAAGAGAGCATTGGTATACGCTTCAAGTTCCGCGTCGTTGTGTATGAGGCGGGGAGCGCCGTGCGCAATCATTTCCGCAGGGTTTGCGAGAACTCTGCTCATTTTGTTCCAAACCTGCTATCCCAGTTACTACGCTTGTCGTACTCCTTAAACATGCCGCGCACTTCCATTTTGAGTTCTGGCGGAATGCTGGTTTGCACTCCGCCATTTTTTATTTGATTGAAGGGTCTGGAAGAACGGTTTCCCACAGCGGTGAGTCGTGTCCGCGTCTTGCGTCTATTTGATTGGCCGCGAACCCGTGATGAGGATGTCCACTAGTCTCCTGGCGCTTTGCTGCCAGTCAGGACCGGACGACACGTTGGAGACTCCGACCAGTGCCCGAAGCAGATCGAATGGGTCGAGATCTCTGCGTATGTCGCCGTGCTCAATCGCGCGCTTCACCAGCGCATCAATCGCTCCTTGAATCTGAGCGCGTGAACCTTCATATAGCTTCGAGGGGCCACCGACGTATGCATTCAGTGCAGAGGCGATGATCTGCTTCGTCGCAATGTAATCGACGAATAACAGCATCCACGCTCGCAGCGCTTCGATCGGAGACATAGCCGCTGCGAATCTTCGCTCGGCAGTGGCTAACTTTTCCACCTCAGTCCGATAGACCGCTTCGATAAGTGCGTCTCGCGTAGGAAAGTGGCGATACAGAGTTCCCGCTCCAACACCTGCCTCTTTGGCGATGTCGTCGAGGCTGGCATTCGGTCCAGACCGCGTAAACGCCACCTTCGCCACCTCCAGAATGAGCTCGCGGTTCCGCTGGGCGTCGGTGCGCGGTTTTCGTGGGGCCATTTTCTGATTTTTGGTCGGCATACCCAAAAAAAGTTGCAACCGGAGATAGTCTCCGGTTATCTTATCTACTGATTCGGAGACACTCTCCGTTTTAGTCGGAACGGGCGGCCCTGTCAATAGCGGTCACCGGTTCTTCCGTCTTCGAGAGGTAAGGAATATGAATCCACTCGATCGTTACAAACCGTCAAAAACTTCCAACCCTCGTTGCGCCGACCTCATGACGATGGCGGAGCGAGAATTGTCAGCATTCTTCAACGCCGTCACCCAGTTATTCGGGTCAGAACAAGCGGATCTTTCAGCAGAAGACTGGTTGCAGGAGTTGATCGAGATCGATGGTCTGCCCAGTTCAGCGCGAGAATGGAGATTGATCACTGCGAAGGTTTCGACTCGGCTCGCAATTGGAGTGAACCCTTCGTCTCTATCGACCGAATTCACAAATGCTTAGGAGGAAAAGAATATGCGTGTTTTTGTTACCGGCGCTACGGGCTTCA
>Ga0137395_10000973_pt1 | contig 12818 bp, 10 predicted proteins | sample czobulk216metaG_FD_108283 | JGI IMG/M metagenome (GOLD analysis project Ga0137395, IMG submission 108283) | Vadose zone soil microbial communities from Angelo Coast Range Reserve, California, USA - czobulk2.16 metaG | ecosystem: Environmental > Terrestrial > Soil > Vadose zone | place: USA...
TCCAAGAACAACTTGTTACTGGCCCGTCCGGACAGATCCAGCATCAAGTAGTAAAAATCATTACCGTCGTCCTTGATTAAGCCGTCCTGAATTGTTCCTCGATAGTCCAAGGCTATTTGGTTGTCGAGAATCTTTGAGCATTTTTACCTACTGCGAAAATTTTTCGGGACTTGGAAGGCGGGTATCTGTTTGAAAATAAATGGTCGGGGAGAGAGGATTTGAACCTCCGCCCCCTGGTTCCGAAACCAGATTCCAAGCCTTAGCAAACAGAAATATATCGGCGTGGGACTTCGGATCTTTTTCCGGGTCCCTGGCGCTTTTGCATCTTTTTTGAAGGTCACAGAATCATGCAACCGATGGACATCGATTCGGGACCGGCCGGAGCGGCCGATTCTCCCGCCAATCCGGCCGCCTCTTCGCTTTCCTCTTTCCAGACGGGATGGCAGTATCCTCCTTTGATTGGCACTTTCTAATCAATGCCAGAGGCAGTTCCATAATGGAACCATTTCGGTACTAACGTAATAGAGAACTTAGACCGTACCTCTTGCTCTGCATACATCAGCCCCCATAATGCAGCTGGCTGTGAGAAGTTCCAGAATACAGCTTAAAGGAAAGGCAACCTGCATGACCGCACTGACTCGAACCATAGCTGTTCTAACTATTTCCCTGGCTGCCGCCGTGTCGGCTTTCGGAGCAAACAACAGCATCACAGTGGCGCTGACGCCAGACGGATTGTCGCCGGAACAAAGGATCCCGCTGCAGAACTATCTACAACAACATATGGGGTGCGATGTAAAACTAGTCACGTTCGATTCATATACAGCCACATTAGATGCTCTGGCCAGCGGATCTGTCGACTTTGCAAGCTTAGGAGCAGTCTCGTATGTGCGTAGCCGGGCGAGGAGCGGGGTTGTGCCCCTGGTACAACGAGCAAGCGACTTGCAATATCACTCGATTATCATTGCCAATGCCGGCAAGCCGATCTACTCCCTCACCGACGTCAAAGGGAAGCGGTTCGCTTTTGGCGATATCAACTCAACGAGCGGGCACGTCATTCCGTATCTGGAACTGAAGCACGCCGGAATCAACGCCGAGACCGACATTGAGGTTCGTTACAGCGGAGAGCACCCGGCAACCGTGAAGCTGGTGGAAATGGGGCTGGTGGATGCTGGCGCCGTTGATGAAGTCATCTTCAACACCATGATCAAAGACGGCCGGGCAGACCGGAACAAACTACGAGTGATCCATACGTCCAAGCCGTTCGTGGATTACGTGTACGTCGCGCGCCGCGGCGTGTCCAATAGCGAACGGGAAAAATTTGCGGCAGCGTTGCTCGCGCTGAAAGCAGGGCAGAACGATGACGTCCTGAAACTTCTGCGTGCCAGCAAATTCGTGAGAGCGAATGACGAGGAATACGCTGCCATTCGAGAGGCGGCGCAGGAGCTGAACATGGTCGAAACAGCTCGCCGTTAGTTATCGCTGGGCCAACAACTGGGCAACCATTACCGCAGGGTTCTTGGAGCGGGCATTGCGGAGCGTGCGCAGGAATCGCGCCTGATTAAATCCTGCCTGGAGAAATTCGCGAAGGAAGGCACCGCCTTCCTTTGCTCCAGCAATTCATGCAAACCAGTTGCTTTCACTGGCGTGATCGCCTTCAGGCAGCGGCGCGGTTAGAACCAACTCGGCGACATACGCGCGCCCATGGGGACGGAGCACGCGCGCAAGCTCAGAAAAAATTTCCTTTCGTTTTGGATTCAGGTTGAAGATCCCATTCACCAGGGCCACGTCCATGCTTTCGTCTGCCAGAGGAAGACATTCAGCATCGCCCTGCTGAAATTGAAGATGAGGGAGATTGACCAGCTCTTTAGCAGCGCGCGCACGGACCAACATAGCTTCACTAAAGTCGATTCCGATAACCCGCCCTGTTGGTCCTACTCGCCGCGCAGCAATTATCGAGTCCATGCCCGCGCCACATCCGAGATCAAGAACAGTTGCGCCGACAGGCAAATCCGCGAACAAAGAGACATTTGATACGCCTGCGAACGCTTCCACAGAAGGTTGTGGCACGTTATCCAGCACTTCAGATGGATATTCCAGGTCCTCTGCCAATTCCCGCCCTATAGGAAATGGATGCTTCTGCTCCGGACGACTAGCTGCCGCCGAATAGGCCCCGTTGACCTTGGCCCGAAGGAGGTCTGCCGTTGCAAGTAATGGCTGAGAAGCGGTCATTTGGTCCCTCCTTCTGCAATTCCCTTTTGCGCAACAACTATCAATGCAACATTTGTGGCGTGATCGAAAAATAGTATGGTTTGCAGCAACCAGGGTCAACTTATTTCCGTACGCTATTCTGAAACCAGAAAGAACAATTCCAAAATGGAACAGAAAGCTAAGGTGATCTTCGTAGATAAAGATACCGCACTTGTTGGAGATTAAAGGACTCTAACGTGTAGTTTCCGATTTTCGGAAATTTGTTATTGGCTACTACGCATTACTAGAGTCACACTCCTATACTTACGCTTTCCTAATAAGGAGAAAAGGCAGATGCTTAAGGACCATCGAATGGTGATTGGATTCATATCACTGTTCTTGTTATGCCAAGCTGCTGTAGGCGCCGATAATGCTCCGGTCAACATAGGCATGATTCCTGATGCCGGTGCAACACAGGTTTCCGTAAAGGAAAAAGCGCCACTCAAGGCCTATTTAGAGCAAAAATTAGGACGCCCCGTCAACTTGATCATCCCCACAAATTACAACGCCACAGTTGAAGCTCTGGGCAACGGCTCGCTCGATTTTGCTTATCTCGGCGGCCTCACTTACATCAAGGCGCATGCTCGGTACAGCGTAGTGCCACTGGTACAACGCAGCAGCGATTTGCAGTTCCACTCCTGCTTTATTACCTCTTCCCATTCTAGTATTCACTCACTGGGGGACTTGAGAGGGAAGACCTTTGCTTTTGGCGACATCAATTCCACAAGCGGTCATCTGATGCCGTATCTGGAGATGCGTCAGGCAGGCGTAGATCCCAATAGTGCCCTGAAATATCGCTATACAGGTAGTCATCCCGCCACGGCCAAGGCGGTGGAATCGGGCGCGGTTGACGCGGGCGCTCTGGACGAGACGGTCTATAACTCAATGATATCTGAAGGCAAGCTCGATCCCAACAAGGTGCGTGTCTTCTATATGTCGAAGCCCTTCGTGGATTATGTATGGGTAGCGCGCAAGGACGTTGATCCGGCCACACAGGAAAAGTTTGCTCAAGCTTTTACCGATCTTAAAGAGGGCCAGGACGACGAAATCCTCAAGATTCTCCGCGGCAAGAATTTCGTTCGAGCTAACAATGAGGAATATACGGTTTTGCGGCTGATTGCCGAGGACCTGAACATGTTTTAGGTTACAACGGCAGTAGGTTTCATTTTAGAAGCAGCTTGGTTCTTCCATTACCCCCCATGCTTGAGATACATGACCTCGTTGTTTGCCGTGACCGCAAAAGCACCCGCGTGCTGAATCAAATCTCCCTGAGCGTCCGCCGGGGCGAAAAAATCGCCATCCTTGGGCCCAGCGGCGCGGGCAAGACAACGCTGTTTCGCACTATCAATGGATTTCTTCCCATTCTTTCCGGAAGCATTTCAGTGGATGGAGTTGAAGTGAGTGGTTTACGCGGCCGGCGGTTGCGAAACTTGCGTTCCCAGATAGGCATGATTTCTCAGAGGCACGATTTAGTAGACAGGCTGGGCGTGCATCAGAACGTGATGGCCGGAGCGCTTGGACGCTGGACAACGGTCCGCGCACTGAGATTTCTGCTGCGGCCAACCCCCGCTGAACTGGAAGAAGCCAAGCGGGCGCTCTCCCGAGTGGCCCTGGAACGCAAGCTGCGCTCGCGCACCTCTGATCTTTCTGGAGGTGAACACCAGCGGGTCGCCATTGCGCGGGCCCTGGTGCAACAGCCTCTGGTATTGCTCGCAGATGAACCTGTAGCCTCTCTTGATCCCATTTTGAGCGGGCAAATTCTTTCTCTTCTTTGCAGCCTCGCCAACGAAAACGGCTTTACGTTGTTGTGCTCTCTGCATCAGCCTGACTTAGCCTACGAATACTTTGATCGTGTCATCAGAATTGAAGCTGGCAAGATTGCTTTGGACGAACAGTGCCAACCTGCAGTTAGCTCGGCAGTAGCAGTAGGGGCCTGATGCCTGGACTGGAAAGCACTGTCTCCCTGTTGCGCCAGTTTTTTCCGCCTGATCTCTCTTTTTCCTATATCAGGGCTGAAAGTGTTCCCTTGTTTGAAACTCTGGAGATCGCGGCGGGAGCTATGTTCCTGGCGCTTATTATTGGCTTGCTGTTTGCTCTTATCATCGGCGCGCGATTGCCTGGCTCACGGGTGCTCTATGCCCTGCTTACCTCATTTCGCTCCATCCCGGACCTCACCCTGGCCATCTTGTGTGTTGTGCTGGTGGGCCTGGGACCGGCGGCCGGCACCCTGGCACTGACGCTCTTCTATTCCGCGGCGATGGGCAAGATATTCGCTGACCTTTTTTCTTCAGCCGATCCTGGCCCCATTGAAGCCCTGCACGCCACCGGCGCCACGCGTAGCATGGTCGCATTCTACGGGCTCTTGCCTTTGCGCTTGAAGGACCTGCTCACATATGGCGGCTACGAGTTTGAAAGCGCTATTCGCGCTTCAGTAATTGTAGGCGCAGTGGGCGCTGGAGGTATTGGAACGGAACTCGTCGGATCTCTCAATATGACCGACTACCATCGTGCCACTACCCTGATCATCATGCTGGTGGCGTTGATTGCCTCCGTTGACCTGCTTGGCCGGTATGTGCGCAGACAACCAAGGCTCTTGTTGGTGCTGGCCGCATTTGGCGCCGCTGCCGCCTGGCACCATTGGCCACACCTGATCGTAGTAGCGCATGCGTTGAAGACCTTCAGAACCATGGTCCCCCCGCAGCTCCCGGCCGAAGCTATGCGGCAGCTTCCTACTCTGATTGGCGAAACCCTGCTGATTGCACTTGGCGGAACCTTCCTGGCAGTGATCTGCGCCCTGCCGCTGGGAGTAGCTGCTGCCAGAAATATTTCGCCGTTATTTATCTCTTTTCCTGTTCGCCGGCTGCTGGAGGCGCTGCGCGCTGTGCCTGAAATAGTTTGGGGCCTGATTCTGGTGGGAATTGCCGGGCTGGGGCCGCGGGTAGGCATTCTGGCGCTTGGTATTCACAGTGCGGGCTCTCTGGGAAAGCTCTACGCCGAGTCGCTTGAGAATGTGGCTGCTGAGCCAGTAATCGCGATGGCTTCCACGGGCGGCTCGACTCTATCAATCGCCGGCTTCGCGGTGCTCCCGCTCGCGTTTGCGCCGATGACGGTCCACACTCTTTTCCGTTTCGAATGGAACATGCGCGCGGCCACGATTGTGGGTATGATCGGCGCCGGCGCCATTGGTGGCGCTCTCTTTAATGCGCAACAACTTTTTTTCTATCGCCAGATGATGGCTTATGTGCTGATCACATGGGCCATGATCATGATTACCGACGCAGTAAATGTACGCCTTCGCAAATATTGGCGGGTTTCTGAGGATCTGTGATTGCGACGAGCAGTCAAAGGCGTTCTGGTACCGCTACCAGCCAGGCATGGCGCGAAACGCGAGCCGCCGTTTCTGCAATACACAGGTATCTTTGCGTTATAACGGGGCAATGACTGCATGACTGCACACCCTTCCCCTTCTAAGACAATCATTGTCAGCCATCGTGTTTTTCCAGAGACGTTAGCAGCCCTCGCGGAAATAGGAAACGTGCGCGCGCCCAACCCGCGGCAGCACTTTGCTAAGCCCCAGCTTTCCAAACTGGCGAAGGACGCCGACGCTTTTCTTGCATTCATGCCGGACGTGATTGACGACGCCTGGTTATTGCGGGCCCCCAAATTGCGCGTGATCGCCGCCGCCCTGAAAGGCCACGACAACTTTGACCTGGCCGCCTGCACGCGTCGCGGCGTGTGGGTATCCAACGTCCCCGATCTGCTTACCGCCCCGACGAGCGAGCTCACCATTGGCCTAATGATCAGCCTGGCGCGAAAGATCCGGGAAGGAGACAGCCGCATTCGCAAGAACAGACATTCGAAGTGGCAACCCGATCTGTATGGGAGAGGGATCTTTGGGAGCACGGTCGGCCTAATCGGAATGGGAATGATCGGGACCGCAATCGCTGAGCGACTTCAAGGCTTTGGCGCCACACTGCTCTACTTTGAAAAGAACGTGCTTCAGAAAGATCTGGAGACGCGACTTAAGCTCACCCGCTGCGCTCTGCCGGAACTGCTTGCCAAATGCGATTTCCTGATCGCGGCCCTGCCCTTGACCGCGAGCACATATCACCTACTTGATGAAGATGCGCTAGCGGGTTGCAAGCCGGGCACGCTGCTGATTAATCCCGCGCGCGGCTCAGTTGTGGATGAAGCCGCTGTAATCCGCGCCTTGGAGAGTGGGCAACTGGGGGGATACGCTGCGGATGTCTTTGAATGTGAAGACTTGTCCATTCCAGGACGCCCAAAGGGCGTTCCAACACGCCTGCTGGAACATCCCGCAACGCTGTTTACCCCGCATTTGGGCTCGGCGGTAGAGTCTGTCCGCCGGGCTATTGAATTGCGTGCGGTTGCAAATATCGCGGACTGGGCATGTGGACGTCCACCACGTGATGCGGTGAATCATCCCAGACGTAAGTTTCTTCAGTGAAGGCCGGAGATTTGATCGCGAACATCGACGTGCCGGAATTGCGGGCCAATCTCGTCAAATACAAGGCCGAGTTGGAACTGGCCCAGGCTGAGTTCAAGCAGATGAGCGATATTGCCACCAACAATGCCGCCAATATCACGGCCACCGATTCCGAAGCCGCCAAAAATCGTCTAGGCGTCGCCGGCGGCAAACTTGCCGTCGCCAAAGGCAACGTCCAATACACCGAATCCATGCTGAAGTATGCCCGCGTGACTGCGCCCTTCGGCGGGATCATTACCAAGCGCTACGTTGACCCGGGTGCTTACATTCCCGTGCCCAACGCGGCCAGCACCCCCGAAGCGGCGGCGATTGTCAACCTCACCGATTTCAAAACATTGCGGATGCAAGTTGCAGTGCCGGAGACCGAGGCAACGCGCGTCAAGATTGGACAATCCATCCGCTGGACGGCCGACGACTTTCCCGGCGAGCACTTCGATGGGACGGTCACCCGTGCTTACTGGGCCCTGGACAAAGCAACGAAAACAATGTTGACGGAAACGCAAATGGCCAATCCCGGGATGAAATTGCAGCCGGGAATGCTCGTCAACGCCCGCATTGGAATCGAAAAGAAAGATGATGCGCTGTTGCTCCCGGTTGAGGCCCTCGTCAAGGAGAAGACAAACTCGTTCGTTTTCATTTTCAATGGCGGCAAGGTAAAAAAGGCGCCGGTTGAGGTCGGCTTCAACGACGGCACGAATGTCGAGATTGTCGCGGGCGTCAAGCTGGCAGATTTGGCGATTGTGCCAGGCCAGCAAACCCTGCGCGACGGCCAATTGGCGAAGGTCACGGAGGCAAAATAGGACCGAGACGAGCATGCAGCACTTGTCGCTTCCCGCGCCAGGCCGCTACCCGTGGAATATCGCTGGTGGCGGCAATAAGCCGTCGGGCTTTGATGCTGCCCTTTGCGTCTGACTGGATCCAGGCGGATCAGGTTCAAGGTTAGGGCTGCGCTCGGTGCTCAAACACCGGGCGTGGCCCGTTAATGACATGGACCCAGCTCGTAGACCAAGCCGGGACTTTGTTTGTTGCTTGTTATTGAATCGGGATCGAAGCGGGTACGCCCGGACTTCCGCCCATGATCGTGGGGAAACCGGAGAGACCGCGACGTCCATGAAGAGGATATTGCTCGTGGAGTTCGGGCCCGAATACGGAACCGGAGCACCAGAGGCAACCGCCAGCTTCATGAAGGTCGTGGAGCCCCACGTTCCCGTTCACGTTTTGCGTACACAAGGATCAGATTGCCTCCGTTATGGATCGGCGGCGATCTGGATCGCGTGCGATGTGGGACTCGACGGACGACCACCCGGCCGGATCTCCGTCCTCGTGCTCGAGTTAACGAGATCGACGAGGCTTATCCTGAGGGCTGAACACCGCCACCTTTTGACCCCCCAAAGCTCTCAGTCATAATCCGGTTCCAAAACCTCTTAAAGTTCATCGCCGACGGGCAACACTCAAGGCGCCAGGAGTTAATTTGATGTCTTGCCGCAACAACTGTGGTGCGGGGCTTAACTGTACCTCACCGTACCTCTCTCCATTTACAAAGATGGTAAAACCGCCCGATGGCATGTTGCGGAATGAATAGCGGCCATTGCTATCGGTGATTGCCACCCGAGCCAGTTCGGCCAACTCCACTGTTACGCCCGCGAGAGGGGCATAGGCTTCTTTGGCCGGATCGTACTTCTGGACTGAACCAGAAAGGGCCCTGATCGCAGGCAGAACGAAGGAAATTTTCTTGGACTCACTGTCTCCGACAGAGATACTGGCAGGCTGCATCTCTTCCAGCGCGTAGCCGTCAGGCACGGTTTCAGCGTTAACGCGGGCAATGTAGGCGCCGGTCTGAGCCACCGGCACAAAGAATCTTCCTGACTGGTCGGTGGTGAAATTGAGTTCCCCTTGAGGACCTTTGACCAACACTCCAACGTCAGATAAGCCCATACCTGCATCGTCGAGCACGTAGCCAATTATCTGCGCGGCCGGGTACATGACGCCGAAGTCCACGATGGAATCCACAAGCGTACTCACTTTTGAAGGCGTGGTGTACCAGAAGGGGCGCGACGACTTGAACGCAATTTGGACGGTATGGATCCCCTGCCGCACATTGGAGAAACGATAGTGGCCCTGACTGTCAGAGCTCGTTCGTTTGTCGCCGTCCAGCATGATGTCAACAGCCCGCACCAGTTGTATTCCCGAACTGTCCTGAAGCCGCACCGTCCCGGAGATAGCTCCGTTGTGTTGATGCACATGCGGAAAGGGGCTGTTCCCAAACTGATGGCGCAGCCCGATTTCCCAGATCGGGTCCAATCGGCGGACTGGGGCAACGGAGTCGAGCAAGCTGAATGAGGCAACCAGTTCGGTGGAATTGGAAACGCCGCGCCGATAGCGAACAGTCTGCAAGACAGTTGTGCTCTGCTGGATGAGGAATGAATTCAGATTGTAGTTGGAATCTGTCTCCAGGACCTGCCGCCCCGCCCGCCAGCTCAAGTTCAAAGCCGCGTGCCAGTTGCGCGGGACCAACTGCAGGCTTGCGCTGGGAGCAACGCCAAGATTGTTAAGCAGGGCTCTGTTAGTTAGAAGCGCGGCGAGTTGCTCAATGCTGGTGGCTGTACCAAGTCCCAGCTGGGCCAACTCCACATTCAAATTAGGGAAAGCCGAGAATACGGAGTCGATTCCCAGTGTTTGCGTGTCGAGTCCCGCGCTGGCATTCATCTGGAAATGTTGCCCACTCCAGCGGAGCGAGCCCCGGTATCCATGGCCCGGAGAAAATCCCTGGCTGATCTGAGAGTATTCATACTGGGCGCCGACGCCGAAACGCGGGCGATCGTACGCGATCATAACCGGAACAGCGAAGCGGCGAATATCGGGAAAGAGGGCGTGACTATCAGCGAAACGGGAAATCGAGACGCCTGAAGACAATGAGATTCCATTAGACGCTTTATAGCGCAAATTGCCCGTCGCCACTTCGACAGTCTGTGCGCCTGCCCGGGCAAATATGCGATTGGCAGAGCCGGAGAGATCTGAAACAAAGTGCCTGCCCCAGGCGTGGCCCCAACGTGTTTCGCTTTGCAGACCGGTAAGGTTGTCGGTTTCTGAAGCCGCATAGCGTCGTGGCCTGAATCTCGCCGCTATATGGAATTGCCCGGCATCGCTGCTATGGGTTGCACGGACCGCTCCACCGATTCCGTTGCTTAATCCCACCTCGGCGGAAAGATCGGACCATTGCTTCGTATGACTTTTGAAAAACAATGTTCCTACCGCCTGGGCTGTCTGTTGATCAAAAGCTGTACGGTCGCGCTGAATAAAGTATCCGGTCATACCAATTTCAGAGTTTGGGTTCAAATGGTGGGTGAAGGTGGCGCCGGAAATCAATTGTTTATGCGTCGGCAGGAGCAGCGACTGGAATCCAGCAACGGAGGTATAGCCGGCATGAATTGCCAACCCACCCACGCTGGCATGTATTCCTCGGAGCAGGGTGGAACTCACGGAGATTGCAGAACTCTCAACATCTTCATCCAGCAGCGTGAGCCTCCATCGGTCGCCAAGAAGCCTCAAGTAAGTGAAAGGGAAATTCACCGTGGAGCTGCCCTGCAGGTTTTGTCCCGGCACAACCGTATTGTTGAAATGCAGCTCGACCCTTTTTGCCCGGTAATCAAACGTATCATTGACCAGCAAAGGGTTGGAGGTCATTCTTACCTCGTAGTAGCCTTTGGAATCCCTGCCATTAGAGTTCAAGCCGTTCCACGGACTATCGGGAAGAATTGGCGGCGCCTTTGTCACCGTTACCTGCATGCTGCTTGTGGTGAAGTCAGAATGCACCAGCACGATGACGGCTTGCCCGGGGGCCCGGCCCCAAACGCGCACTTGGGCCTCCACCAGTTGTGCCTCGGCTATGAGCGGGTCAAGTGAGTAAGCCGCGTTCACCTGACTTACGGGAACAAGCACTTGGCTTATTTCGCGGACGGAAATCGCTTGCCCAAGAGTCATTGCCGAACGTTCAGAATATCTCACGGCAATCTGATTCGGTTCCAAATCACTTGCGCTCGAGTTTAGCGTGTTAGCAGGTTTCGATAGGGAGTCTGCTACCGGTATTCTTGCAGTGGCGCTATTCCATGCAGGAGCTGGTCCGGCACGGGCTTCTACTGAATCTTTCTCGGCCTGCTGTTGCGACGGGGTGGCTGGTGCAGAACTTTTGTTTGTCGCCTGCTGCTGCGCACCTGAGTCTGCCGCCGTGCACCTCACCTTGACTACTTGCTTTTCATCATTTGCAGCGAGGACGACAATCTCCGTCTCTCCTCCCCCGACGCCTTCTATCGAAACCACATCCCCAGCAATAGAGGCGCGGGCAACGGCTGGGTCTCTGGAAAATCCCGCAAACGCTCCGGACACATAGACTGTCTGTTTCTGTTTTTGAGGAATGATGAGTTGTCCGGCTTGCGAAAATAAAGGTCGTGCGGCAGAGACCAGCATTAACACCACAACCAGATGGAGCTTGCATTTCATCGGACTTCAAATTCGATATTGCTGGTCTGCACTCCGCCCTCATGCTCCAGGGACACCATGGCGCGGTATTTTCCCGGGCGGAGATTATGCGGATACTCAACTGCATAATCGAACTCTTCCCCAGGCAGCAGCCTATGAGGCTGGATTGCAACCCGGCCAACCAGCTCTCCAGAGTTTTTCAAGATTGCCAGTGTGCCTTTGGGAATCACCGGTTCAGGGCCGTCATTTTCCAGATGTTCTGATACGGTCAGGTTCGAGCTCTCGGTCTGCGCGCTTATGGCAGGTGCGTCTACGCGTACAGCTATTTTTTCTGACAGGTTGTAGGTGATCAAGGCGCCCAGAGATCCGGTAAACATAAGCGTTCCTTTTCCCGGAAGCGCGGTCTGGCCGTGAAAAATTGCTGCCACCGCGCGGACTTTTGGCTCCGCGGGTACAGTGAGGGTGATCTTTACCTGCGCGGATTCGCCCGGATTCAATTCGATTGCAGGCGGATCAAAAATTGCTGACCGCGCTATTCCGCCTTCGGTTTCCCCGGCGGGAACGAATACGCGTTTGCCTCCCTGAATGACCACGTCAAAAGCTTCCAGCACAAACCTGAACCTGGTACCGGTAAGGTTTGTCATGGTCAGCGGATGTGTGCTGCTGGCGCCTGGCTGCGCTTTTACCATGATCACTGCGGGAGACAGCGCGAGCGAAGGCGCCGGCGGTTGTGGCTGCTGCGGAGCCCGCGTATCCAGCTTCTTGGGAACATCAGAAGCCCGGCAAAGTACGCTCACCAGGAGCACCATGGCGATGAATACACATTTGCATTGCATAAAAATCCTCAATTGGCAATCACTGTGATGTTGATGGTGTTGCTGATGCCTCCGGCGGAAGCGGAGAAAGGCACAGTAAGGCTGAAACTGTGGGCCACAGTGCTGCTGTACGCACCGGTGCTGGTGACGGTGGCGTTCGTTGTCGAAAGTGTTACTGCGTGAAGCTTCCAGGTGTTTTGAACATCCGCTGCCTGCAACCGGGCGGTCATGGTATAACTTGTGCTAAATATGTCTAGGAGATCGAGAACGCCCTTCTGCACCTGAACGTCGATTGGCGTGCTCAGGGTCCAGCTATTTGCTGCTACGCTCTTGGCGACTCCCGTTGGCGAGGTTCCTCCAAAAGCCTGGACAGTACCGAAACTCAGCGAAGCGGATGATGTACCGCTCCCTGACAGTGAGATTCCGCTTGGATCCGAGATGAACGCCACCGTCAATGTGGTCTGCGCCAAACCTCGGCTGCTCCACAATAACAACGCAGCCAGCACTAACCCAAAAGCGCGCATTTCAGTCCCTTCCGTTGCCATTCACGCGCTGACCCAGTTCCGCGGTTGCAGAACCTGGGCCCGCAGCAAGCTTGATTGCAGGTTCCCCGCTTAATTCGCCGTCGCAGTGAAGTTGATCGTGTTGCTGATGGCGCCGGCAGCCGCGGTAAACGGAATCGTGAGCTTAAAGGTGTAGGCCGTGCTCCCATAAGCGCCAGCCGACGTCAGCGTTACTGGCGTCGTCGTCAATGCAGTCGCTCCTAGATGCCA
>Ga0137395_10000975_pt1 | contig 12814 bp, 7 predicted proteins | sample czobulk216metaG_FD_108283 | JGI IMG/M metagenome (GOLD analysis project Ga0137395, IMG submission 108283) | Vadose zone soil microbial communities from Angelo Coast Range Reserve, California, USA - czobulk2.16 metaG | ecosystem: Environmental > Terrestrial > Soil > Vadose zone | place: USA...
TATTGCCTACAGTATTGAGCAGGACAGCTTTGCGGTGGGTGCCGGCGCGGTTGACGCTTCTGCCGCGCTAGCCAGCACGGACCTCGCGCCCACGAACGTTGGCACCGCAAAGTCACCTCGAGTCACCTATAACCCGGTAACGAATACGGTTTCCGTTGTTGGCGATCCCGCCACGATCTGGAATAACTCCGTGGTTTGGGGCAATTCGGTCGTGTGGGGTAACTCGGTGGTTTGGGGCAACTCCGTCGTCTGGGGCAATTCGGTCGTGTGGGGTAACTCCGTGGTTTGGGGTAACTCCGTTGTGTGGGGTAATAGCGACGGTTTCCTTGGGGATCAATAGTAGGCAAGCCTAGGTGCAAGTGATGAAAGGAGAAACCATGAGAATGCCAACCCTAGCCAAAGCCTACATCGCAATGATCGCCGCAGTTGCCGCGGTCGCATTGAGTGTGGCGGCTTATCGCTGGAATCCGGAAAGTCTTGGTAGGTTCGTTTTGTTCTTTGGACTGGCGATGGTAGCCTCCGCGATGAAGATCCGCCTGCCGGGACTCAAGACCTCCATCTCGACCAACTTCGTGTTTATCCTGATTGGGATTGCGCTTTTCAGCTTCAGTGAAACCTTGCTCATAAGTTTGGGCGGCGCGCTAGTACAGTCACTCTGGAAGCCGCTGCACCGGCCGAAGTTCATCCAGGTATTCTTCAATGGCGCTTGCCTGACGGTTTGTACCGCCGCTGCATTCTGGGCTGCCCATGCAGTGCCGGTAATTGTAGGGGCGAGCTCAGCGGCCGCGATGATGGTTGTGGGAGCTTGTGTCTACGTGGTCTTGAACACCAGCCTGGTGTCGCTGGTTATTTCACTGGTCGAGGGACAGTCGCTGAAGAACATCTGGCCCCAATGTTATGAATGGACATTCCCGTACTTCCTGGTGGGTGCGGCTGTGGCCGGACTGGCTAGTGCCGCGGGCCACACCACAAACATGGGTGTGACTCTACTTGTCGTGCCGGCTATGTATTTCGTCTACGTCTACTACCGGATGCACGTGCTTCGCGCCGTGCTTGATAACATTTCCAGCGTTAGCCAACAGAATGAAGCTGTTCTAGCCGGCGCATCGCGGGGGCACTGAACTCGATCGTAGAATAGTCACCGGTCCTCCTTCCGGAAATGTAGCCCACAGTTGTCTTGAAACTCCCCCAATTTTTTGTTCAGGTTTTCAAGGATTCGCCTGATCAAAATGCAAGTACTTACCCAATTGAGAATGGATTGTTCCCCCACTAACCTTCGCTCTTGTTGGGCGTGCGCATCACCGGAACGTTTTGGAGCGCGGAGCGAACTCTTCCGGGTCTACGGTCGGACGGCTCATCCTTGGAAGGAATTGCGATGAATGTTGCCAGTACTCTAAAGCAAGGGCCCGAGGCTCCTATTCTTGCCCTCATTTGTACGAGCGCGCCCCCTCTGAGGGGCCATTCCGTTGCGAGGGGTTTGCTTGGTCAAGCGAGTGTAGGGAACCGCGAACAGCGGAAGTGGTTTAAGCGCACTATCCGGCCAGTGTCTCGAATTCGTGCTCGTCTATCTGGACGAGCAAAAACTCAGCCATAGCAGCGGTAAATCGCACGCAAACATGCCTTTCTTAGGGAGAAGCACCATGACTCCTACCCAGCTCCTCGCATATGAACTGCCCCGTCTCGGAGAGACAGAATCCTGCTGCCCGATAACATTTGCTTCTATAGGTTCCGCACTAGTGAGACTTCTGCTCCTTGCGTTCGCAAACTTAAGCCTGGCCTTTTCGGTGTTTGGCGCGTGCACAGCACCCAAAAACGCGATCGAGAAGGAGAATTGCCTGCCAGGCAATCCCCAAAGCGAGTGGAATGTTTCCGGAGCGGGCTCGCCGAACATTCAGGGTTTTGCCACCGAGATTAGTGTGAACGCGGGCCAAACCATCTCCTTTAAAATATCGACGAATGCTGTGTCCTACCGTATCGACATTTATCGCATGGGCTACTATCGGGGAAACGGCGGCCGGTTCATCAGTTCTGTCCGGCCTTCGGTGCCCCTGCCACAGACTCAACCTCCCTGTCTGACGGACAGCTCGACCGGCCTTACCGATTGCGGCAACTGGAGCATTTCGGCGTCCTGGGCGGTACCTGGCGCCGCTGTGTCCGGAATCTATTTTGCCAGACTCGTGCGACCGGATACGGGCGAGGCCAGTCCCATACTCTTCGTTGTACGCAATGATTCCAGCCATTCAGACATTCTGGTGCAGACGTCCGATCCGACATGGCATGCCTACAACGATTTTGGTGGGAATAGTCTCTATACCGGAAATCCTCGCCGCGCTTTTAAAGTCAGTTACAACCGCCCATTTAATGTTCCAAATATGTATACGTGGTTCTTCAGCGCCGAATTCCCGATGGTTCAATGGCTAGAGGCTAATGGGTATGACGTCAGCTATTTTGCCGGCGTGGATGCGGACCGGAAAGGAGTGCTCATCACTCAACACAGAGTGTTCATGTCTGTTGGACACGACGAATACTGGTCGGGCGGGCAACGCGCCAATGTCGAAGCGGCCCGCGCGGCCGGAGTGAATCTAGCATTCTTCAGCGGTAACGAGATCTTCTGGAAGACTCGCTGGGAATCGAGCATTGATGGCACGAATACGCCTTACCGCACATTGGTCTGCTACAAGGAGACGCTTGAGGATGCGGTAATCGATCCAGCAGATCCCCCCGTTTGGACGGGTCTGTGGCGAGACCAGCGGTTCAGCCCGCCGGCCGACGGGGGCCGCCCGGAAAACGCACTGAGCGGCACAATGCTTGGAGTAAACGAGTTCAGAAACGACTCAATCACCGTGCCTCAAGCGGATGGCACAATGCGCTTCTGGCGAAACACCAGCGTTGCGACACTCAAGCCGGGGCAGACTGCCACTCTCCCAGCGGGAGTGCTCGGGTACGAGTGGGACGTGGACCTGGACAATGGATTCCGGCCGGCCGGGCTTGTCCCCCTATCGACCACTACTTTGACGGTCCCAACCTGTATCATCGGTTTCAGCATAGGTACTTGCGCAGCCACCCACCATTTGACGTTCTACCGCGCTTCAAGCGGAGCATTGGTTTTCGGCGCCGGTACGGTGCAATGGTCATGGGGCTTGGACTCCAATCACGCGATTACCGGAACCCCTAGCGATATCAACATGCAGCAAGCCACGGTGAACCTTCTTGCAGACATGGGAGTTCAGCCGGCGACTCTACAGGGCAGCCTCGTGCCTGCGATCGCGTCAACCGATGACACTCCACCCCGATCAGTCATCACCTCACCTACCTTGGGTAGCACCGTGGTTGCGCGCTCTCCAGTAACCATATCCGGGACAGCAACCGATGCTGGCGGCGGTGTGGTTGGCGCACTTGAGGTTTCCACAGACGGAGGATTAACGTGGCACCCTGCTGCCGGCCGGGAGAATTGGAGCTACACATTCCTGCCCAGTAATTCCCGGCCTCTGGCTATTCAGAGCAGAGCGGTCGATGACAGCGGTAATCTGGAGACTCCCGCGACAAGTCTGATCCTTTCCGTCGCTCCACCACTATGCCCTTGCTCGATCTGGTCGACCACGGTGGTTCCCGTAACTGCCGATGCTGGGCCCTTCCCGCCACTGGAACTAGGTGTGCAATTCCACGCGGACAGCAACGGGTACATCACCGGCATTCGGTTTTACAAGAGCGCCGCTAACATTGGCAGCCATGTGGGCAACTTGTGGAGCAGCTCAGGCGCGCTCCTGGCGAGTGCAACCTTTACCGGGGAGACCGCTTCGGGCTGGCAACAGGTGAACTTCTCGATTCCTGTGGCCGTCACGGCGAATACTGTGTATGTAGCCTCGTACCACACCGATGTGGGGCACTTCAGTGAGGACCTGGGTTACTTTGCAACCTCTGGCGTGGATAACTCGCCCTTGCATGCCCTTGGGGGCAACGGCGGCACGGACGGTCTGTACGCGTTTACTAGCACCAGCACGTTCCCTTCAAACACTTACAACTCTTCGAACTTCTGGGTGGATGTGGTCTTCAACTACAATGCTGGCGCTACCGCACCTTTGTCAGTCACCACAACTTCTCTCCCTAACGGAACGCAGTCCATGCCGTATAGCCAGAGTCTTGCTGCTGCTGGTGGCACTCCTCCCTACACTTGGGTTTTGTCTTCGGGATTTCTGCCGTCCGGCCTGGCACTGTCCACTGGCGGACAAATCTTCGGCACACCCGCTTCGGTTGGGACAAACAACTTCACTGTGCAAGTGACCGACTCGAGTGTTCCTGCCCAGACTGCCACTCAGGCATTGAGTATCACCGTTGTCGGACCAACCGACACCAAGAACAACGCGGAGCTCCATGGCGCCTATGCATTTACCTTCAGCGGGAACTATGGAAGCGGTGGCAGTTCGTCTGTTTTTGCCGCCGTGGGACGATTTACGGCGGACGGAGCCGGGAACTTGACGAACGGGGAACTGGACACCAACGGCATCGGCCCTGGAGCCGTTCTCAGCGCGCAGTCGTTTACCGGGACCTATGCGATCGGTGCGGACAACAGGGGCGTGATGAACCTAAACATTGGAGGGAGTAGCGCGAGGCTGGCCTTCGCCATGATGGGCAACGGCAACGCGCGATTCATCGAATTCGATGCCGGGGGAGGCAGCGGAACAATCGGCTCGGGGACTATGGAGAGAGTGGACACGTCTGCTTACAACACGGCCAAAATAACGGGCGACTATGCCTTTGGTGCTGCTGGCCAGGATAATCTCAACAATCGGGCCGCGATCGCGGGCCGATTTACCTCGAACGGGGCTGGCGCTCTCGCCAACGCAGCTGGAGACGTCAACGCCTATGGCTCCGTTGGTTCGATGACCTTTACCGCAGCCAATTACATCGTGTCCGATACCGCCACAGGGAGGGGCACAATGAGCCTCAGTTTCCTGTTCGGCGGAGCGCCTGCGAGCTTGAATTTCGTCTTTTATGTCGTGAACACGGGAAAGCTGTTTGTGATGGAGGGCGACGCGGTCACGACTTCGACTCCACTGCTAAATGGCGTCGTGCAGCAACAACAAATACCCGGCGGCGGTTTCTCCGGCGCTTCGTTCGAAGGCAACACGGTGATTTACCTTACAGGACTCGCTGTGTGCGGCGGCGGAACGGGCGCTGTATCCAGCGCGCTGGCAGGTCTGCTCACTGCCGACGGCAGTGGCACACTCACTCTAACCTTTGACGAGAACTATTGCCGGGTGCCCAACTCCGTGACCGGGCTGTCAGGAACGTACAGCGTGGCGAGCAACGGGCGTACTTCAATCACAGCCGGAGCGGCTGGTGCAGTCGCCTATTTGGTGAACGCGAATCAAGCCATACTCTTCAGCACGGATTCTTCTGCTTCATTCGGGTTCGGCGAACCCCAGGCCGCAGGACCGCTCACCAATAGCGCGGTGAAGGGTATGTATACCGGCTTCGCAATTACTCCGGCGACTTTTGGCGTTGCTCCCTTCGCCGGCGAATTCACAGCGGACGGCGCCAGCCCGACGGGCAATATCACCGGCAGCGAAGATATCTCCGCTCCGAGTGGAACAAACTCAGGCGTGGCTCTGAATGCGACGTATTCCGTATCTTCATCGCCAACGAATGGAAGAGGAACCGCGACGGTCACTTCCGGGTCGGGAGGATCGGCTGTCATTTATGTGGTTTCCCCATTGAAGTTTGTGGCGGTCTCACAGAGCGACCCGAATCCCGCAGTTCTGATCTTCGAGCGGTCTTCAGGTCCTCCCGCCATCTCCCTTTCTTCGCTTACCTTGAACCCAACGAGCGTCATCGGCGGCGTACAGTCCGCCACGGGCACAGTAACGCTAAACGGGCCGGCTCCTTCAGGCGGCGCGCAAGTCGCACTTTCGAGCAGCAGTTCGGTGGCCAGCGTGCCTTCCAGCGTGACGGTTCCTTCGGGAGCTACCAGCGCAACTTTCACGGTGAACACGTCCATAGTTCTCTTGCCAGCTTCGGCCAACATCTCCGCTTCGTACAAAAGTACGACGCGGACCGCAACTCTTGCAGTGTTGTTGTAGAGTCCTAAGTTCCGGAGGCCGTTGGTCGTCCTGGCTCCCGGACCAAGAACTCGGCGGATGTTTCACGTTCGCGCACGCGTTTTTAGTTCAACACCAGGGATATTCTAGCTATAAGGTCACCGAGCAACTTTTCTCGAGCACACGGGTTTATCGGGTTTAAGAGTGGGTGTGCCTATATAACTCTCTTATTTTGTTGAAGTAATGTAAATTATCCGTATTGCTACGGAGACAGGGAAAGAGTAGCTTTCGCCAATCGGAACGTTGGTGGGCCCTGGCAGGCCAAACTCTTCTCGTGTCCCCGAGCTTCATGTTTGCATGCCGGCCCGCAAACCGGGAGGTAGCACATGCGACGCATCTCAGCCTATTTGATTTTCTCATTGGTATTTCTGGGGTTTCAAGCGAGCGCGCAGGCTCAGGACATTCTAGTGCCCGCCGGCACGCTGCTCAAATGCACGCTCGACGAGCCAAACTTTTCCTCAGCCACTGCCGATGTTGGTGACCCGGTGATCTGCCACTTGGGCAGTCTCCGCGAATTCGGACAGAATGTTTTTCCCCGGGGAAGCTACCTCGGAGGACACCTCGAAGCGGACAAGGAGCCCGGGCACTTCGTCGGCAAGGGCTATCTGAAGCTGGAATTCGACCGCATCGGTTTCCCCAGTTCGGATGTCCCCGTTCCCAGCAAAGTTATCGCTGCTAAAGGATACAAAGTGGATCGTCACGGGGATATCGTGGGCCACGGCCACCCTAGGCGAGACGTAGTGGAATGGCTTATTCCGCCGCTGTGGCCTTGGAAGATCCTGACCCTGCCTGCTCGCGGCCCACGCCCCACGCTGAAAGGCGAAGAGCAGATCACCGTGCGCTTAATGGACGATATCCAAATCCCCCGGCTCGTGGCATCAGGTCAGTATTCTGAGAAGCCTACGTCTTACGATCGGCCTCGCCCATCCTATAGGCCGCAATCTTTTGACCGGCCCCCGGGCTCCGGGGGACAACGGCCCTCCGAAGGGCGACGCTCCGAGCAGGCGCAAGCGGGCAACAGTGCAGAAGACAACGTCTCCGAGGTTAGCTTCGCCGCTCAAAGCACCACGGCGCGGGAGAGTCAGCCGGAAGTTTCGGATCCTTCGTCAGCGCAAACCGAGCCATCGGCTCCAAACTCCACGACTGTGCGCCAATCGCTGCGGACCAGGTGGCTCGCACTCAAGCCGGGCAACGTGTATGCGGTCACGAATTACCGCATCCATGAAGGCAGCGTGACTTATCTTCTTTCAAGCGGCGCCAAGGGGTCCGTAGACATTACCGAAGTCGATTGGCGCAGAACGTCTCACCTGAACGCCGAGCCAATCGCTTCAACGGTTGCAACTCGCGCTGCCAACACGGGAGATCCAGATCCATTTTCAGTGCGCCATTGAGTTCCGTGATTTTTGAGGGCGATAGCGATCCGACAAGCATGAGAAGGATTCATCCTCCGTGGTCCAGCGAGAAATCCAACTCATTCTTGCCAAAGCTCTAGAACCATACCGCAGATAGGATGGCTTGCGGCGGAAACAGGCTTATGAGCCGGCGAGTATTTCTGGTGTACTTGACAGAGTACTTGAACGAAGATACCCTCCCGCGGATAGATACCGGTTGACGGGGCGTGCAATCTTCCATGAACCCTTTTCGTACCGATGCGTCTAAGTCTCGTCCTAGCATCAGCTTATACTCGATAGCAATCGTAGCGATTGGTGCATGCCTTCTAGGTGCAAGCATGCCTGCCTCTGCACAAAGCTACGCCATTACTGTGCCTAGGAACCTTGGGCAGCTTGTTGACGAGTCGCAAACCGTGGCCCAGGGATGGGTTGCCAGCGTGGTAGTCGAACCCCACGGGCAATTGAAAAATTTAATGACGGTGGTCGTTACTCTGCAAGTGGAAGAGTCGTTTAAGGGGAGCGTCCCAAAGACGTACACGTTCTCGCAGGCCGTGATAGACAGAAGGGACCTGCAACAGAAAATGGGTTACGGCGTGGGACAGCATCTGCTGCTGATATTGATCAAGCCCAACTCCTACGGGCTAACGAGTCCGGCCGGGATGGAGCAGGGCCGGTTTCGCATCGAGGTCAGAACCGACGGAAAACTGGTTGCCACGAACGGCGTTGCCAACACGGGCCTTTTCCGCGGTTTGGATTCCCACTTACAAGCCAGAGGTGTTCGGGTCACGCCTGAAGTTCAAATGATGGTGGCGAAATCGGGAGCCGGGCCGGTTCCGCTCGAACAACTGAAAAGTTTGATACGAACAATCGCGGCAGCGGATTCAAGAAAATGAGAAAACGGAGAGAAAAGCTGGCCCTGTGGAGAAGGAGCGCGGCTGCCATCTTGAGCTTCCTGCTCTTGCAGGCGCATGTCGTGTTCGCGGGCGGGCCGCTGGTAGTGGGCGGACCAGCGCAGGGCATCTCCGGCGTGCCGCTCGTCTGGGAGAATACGAATCCCGTCACGTATCGCGCTGATAGCGGGCCTTTAAGCCAGCAACCAAACGGCGGCGCAGTGGTCATTACCAACGCGCAGGGCGTGGCGCGCGTGCAGAGCATGTTCGGCAACTGGGCAGCAGTTCCGACGGCCAATCTAAAGATCAATAGTGCCGGTGGCCTGCTGGCAGTGGGGAGCTTTCCCGCGAACGGTGACGTGAAGACGGTTACGGACTTCCTGACTGTGGCGGGCGATATCACAGGCCAGGCGCCGGATCCCAATTCCTGCAACGGCGGAGGACAGAGTCCGATCATGTTCGACGCTGACGGAACCATTTTTGATGGACTGGGTCTGCCGCCGGAAGTCATTGGATTCGCTTTTCAATGTGCGTTCAATCCGACGACCGGAAAAATCATTTCTGCGGGAGCCATTTTGAACGGGAGATTTCAGGATGGAATCAACAATCCAAACGCAAATAACTTCGAGCTGACTGCGGCAGAATTTGATCAGGCATTCACCCACGAGTTCGGGCATTTTCTCGGCTTAGGGCATTCGCAAATCAATGTGGATGTCCTGCTTAATGCCATCAACACCGGCGTCCCGAACTGCTCGACGGACGACGACGCAGGAATGCCGCTGATGTTTCCCGTTCTCGGGCTTTGCACTGCCAAGACAACCGCTGGATTGCCCATCCTCGCTGTGGATGATGCTGCATGGATCTCGAAGCTCTACCCGGTGTCGTCTCCCCTGCCGACGGGCAAGACAAGTTTCAATGCCGCATACGGAACCCTTGGCGGAACAGTGTTTTTCTCGGATGGCGTGACTCCCGCCCAGGGAGTAAACGTCATCGCACGCAACGTGAATTTGCCCCGCCGCAATGCCGCGTCCGTCGTTTCAGGATATCTGTTCACGGGAAACCCGGGACAAACCGTGACGTGTGTGAATCCGGCTATGCCCACGGCGCAAACGTGCTCCAATCTTGGAGATCCCTTCGGTTCGCACGATCCGGCATTAACAGTTTGTTGAAAAACTCTTTTAGCTTGTCATTCCGAAGAGCGGGGCGACGAGGAATCTCTCCTTTCCTTGGCTTTTGTCAAAGAGAAGTTCGTCGCTGCGCTCGGAATGAAGGGTTCGGAGCCCTTTTTCAACAAGCTGTTAATTGGACATTTTGAAATCCCACTACCGCCCGGCACTTACACGCTTCAAGTGGAGTCGGTTTTTGCAGGGTTTGCGGGAGGGTCGAGCGTCGGGTCGCTTGACCCTCCAATCCCTGCACCGGGGACCCATTCCTCGGCGGCCACAGTCAGTGTAACTGCAGGCGCCACAACTACCTTCAACATCACCCTGCAAGGAACTCAGCCGCGATTCGATGCGTTTGAGAGCGCGTCCCTCTTGGCACCTTATCTGCAGCCGATTTGGCTCCGACGAGAGCAAATTATCAGGGAACGGCAAACAACGTGAGGAGCACAGCCGCAAGATGGAGTTTGATGGCAGCGACTTTGTTGCCTGCGCTCACGCTCCTTGGCTGCGGAGGTGGAGCGAGCTCTTACAACCCGCCACCACTACCTCCTCCACCGCCGCCTGCTTTAACGATTACGACGCAGTCGCCGTTACCTCGGGCTGTTCTTGGCCAGCCTTATACAGTGAAACTTCAGGCCAGCGGTGGCGTGCCACCATACGCCTGGAGCACGCAGCTTTTGGGAATACCAGGGATGACCCTGGCGTCTGATGGAACGCTGAGCGGAACACCTGCGCAGCAAGCCACTTTCATCCCGAATTTCACCGTAACCGACTCGAAAGGGACGACGGCGACCGCATCCATCGAACTGGACATAATCGCGCCGCTGGCCTTTAGCACGGCAGCGACCCTCCCGGATCAGAACATCGCTTTGCCTGTCTATACCTACATTACAGTGAGTGGTGGAGTGCAGCCGTTCACGTTCAGCCTGGCACAGGGTTCGAGTATGCCCCCCGGGCTAACTTTCACCAGCGCCAGTAGCGCTGGCCTGATCCAAGGTACGCCAGCGACGCCGGGTAGCTACAGCTTCACAATTCAAGTGACGGACAGTTTCACTCCCCCGTTCAAGATCTCACAGACTTTTACGCTGAACATTCTAAATAATCTGGTCCTTCCAAACGGAACGCTTCCGGATGCTGTCCAGAGCATTGGCTATACCGAATACATCAAACCTGCGGGCGGCACTCCGCCGTATCACTTCGTTCTCGGCCCGAACTCTTCCACGCCACCTGGTTTGTTCTTGGATACGGCAACTGGCAAGGTCTATGGGACACCAACGGCTCCAACTCAGAACCCCGACACGATGCTGGTAACGATTTCCGACTCCGCGCCGCAGCCTGCGACGATCAATCCCTTCGTCACACTTAACGTAGCGCCGCCACTTTCCTTTCAGACCACCACTCTTCCGGACAGCGCCCGAGGACTCAACTATGGCGGGAGTGTTACCATCGTCGGGGGGAGAGCACCGTACACGGTTCAAATGACGAGTGGGGCACTTCCCGATGGACTTACTATTTCGCCCAGCCCTTACGGAAGCACTTTCAATGTGACCGGTGTTCCCACGAAAGACGGTTCCTTCCAATTTAGCCTGAAGGTTTCTGACTCCTACGAAATACCCAACACTGCAACACAGAATTTCCAGATACGGATCAGCGATCCTCTCGCGCTTACCGGGCCTTCGCTTGTCCAGATCCTGTATAACCAAAGCTATTCGACAGCTTTTCCCGCAACTGGCGGGATTCCACCCTACACATGGGGCATCAGCAGCATACCGGCTGGGTTTACTTTCGATCCTCTGACGGGAACGCTGAGCGGGACGCCCACCGGCGCGAGTTATACGAGCCCCAATGTTTCCGTGCGCGACAGCAGTAATCCCCCACAGACGGCTACCTACTTCAACTTTGTCCTTCAGGCGTTTGGTAAACTTGCTATTTTGACCAGCTCGCTGCCTACAGTGGCAACTGCCAGCACTACTTGGCTCGGATTGGCCTCCGCCGGCGGCGGCTTCCCTTACCAATGGAGTGTGTCGTCTGGAACCTTGCCTCCAGGCATGATCTTCAACACGATCGGAGGAAACGGAGCGATTTCTGGCTCGCCGACTCAGGCGGGGTCGTACACTTTCACAGTGTCGATATCCGATGGCAACACGGGAAATCTCCATCAGACGACCTCGCAGCAACTGACTTTGACGGTGAAGGACCGCGGACAAATGACACGGAATGACACCATTGCTACTGCCACACCCGTATCGAACATCAGTCTTTTGGCCTCGATCAGCCCCTATAGTGACCCCAGCACCGCAGGGCCTGACGTTGATGTATATTCCGCGAGCGCAGCGCCCGGTTCTATCGTCCAGATCTACACAGCTCCGAACAACGATTTCCTGCAACCTCCTGAGCCCAATTCTATGCAACCCGTGCTCGAAATCGTCGACTCGAGTGGTGTGCGATATCAGAGTTGCGCATGGCAATCTGCGCCGCCGGGTTCGCCGTTCAATCTGCCTTGTGTCAACAATCTCCCGGGAACGTCTTATATTCAGGGAAACTATTACAGCTTCCAGGTTCCCGGGGCCGGAACAACTCCAATAACCTTCTATGTGCGCATATCTGACGCCCGGGGAGATGCCCGGCCGGATTTCATTTACACTTTCAACTTATTCGGCGTGGATTGAACAAACCCTTAAGCGGAGATCGTCCTAATCTTGTTCTGCCATAGGCGACCGCAGAGCCGCAACTCCGCGAGCAAACTTGCGCGGTGCTAAGTACCAGATGGAAATGGATCGCGGTTGTACCGACAGCACCGAAGAGGACGATTCAAGAACGACAAGAAGTTCCGGCCTATGTAACTCAACTGGATAACGATGAGCAAACGCGCTTTGTGCGACAGCGGGAAAGAGCGTCTGTCCTGTGCGCAGACGGTCAAAGACCTCAGGAAAGTGGCAGTCGAGGCAATAAATGTTTTAGAATCAGTCTAGAGGATGCGCCCGTAGCTCAGTTGGATAGAGCATCTGCCTTCTAAGCAGAGGGTCGCGAGTTCGAGTCTCGCCGGGCGCGCCATTGCTTTCAATGTAAGTGAATCTGAATGAATTAGAAAAAGTGGCCTTCACCCCAGATCCACTGCGAAGAAAGCAGACGGTCGGGATCCCTAAAAAGACAAGGACAGGTCGTTTTGTCGGTTTTCTCGAGCACTTCGCAAAGTTCTGTCGCGTATTTCACCGCGGGAGTGCGAACTGTCACGAAAATGAAACGCCCATTCTTGCTTTTGTCTTGCAAAA
>Ga0137395_10000977_pt1 | contig 12795 bp, 10 predicted proteins | sample czobulk216metaG_FD_108283 | JGI IMG/M metagenome (GOLD analysis project Ga0137395, IMG submission 108283) | Vadose zone soil microbial communities from Angelo Coast Range Reserve, California, USA - czobulk2.16 metaG | ecosystem: Environmental > Terrestrial > Soil > Vadose zone | place: USA...
CCAGCCGCCTTGCTCTCCGTCGCGATCGCAGCTCACTTGGCGTGTGTCTACCTGGTACCTGCTTACATCTACCTTGTCGCGCGCGCCAGACTGAACGTCACGGGGAAGCTATTTCACTTGCTCGTTCCGCTATGCCTAACCACAGCACTCCTGTTGGGTCTGGGATTCGGTTCTTCCAGCTGGGAGAAAACCATTCACATCGTCGCGCTGGGATTCAGCCATCAACCGATTGGCACCGCCGCCCCAATTGACGTTCGCCCTTACCCGGTGATATCGGTGGACCATGCGATCGACCTCACCAACGAGCTCCTCCTCGTAATTCCGATCCCGCTGCTGCTACTGATCGGTTCCGTCGTGGCGCGCCCCCGTGGGAGGTCCAATCCTTCCGATTCACCCCGTGCCTTCCTCACGGTCGCGGCGGCCTTCGGCCTCGTGGTCTCACTCGCGCTGGTTCTTCCCCTAACCTTCGCGCTGGACTGGGACTTGTTCGCTCTCCTCCTCATACCAGCGGGGGTCCTCGGCGTATTCTCAGGGCTACCCTACCTGACAGGACGGGGAGGTTCGCTGGTCGGAGCGGGGCTTCAGGTCGCGGGAGCGTGTACCCTCGGCGCATTTGTACTCGTGAACGCGCTTCCAGAAGCCGGGCTGCGGCGATTCGAAACGCTCGTGGGTCCTGGAGCCAAGATTACACCCTTTGCCCGCACGTATGCTCGGGAAGTCCTCGTGTATTACTACCGCCAGATCGGGAATCCAGATGCCGCCATGGAGTACGCCGAGGCCCTTCTGAAGGAGGAACCGACGAACCATCGCCTGTGGGCAATGGCGGGAACGATTCGCTTCAGCCAAGGGGATTTCTCGGGGGCAATACCGTACTTGGAGGAGGCCGTCGCCCGCGGCAGGCGGGTCGCCGGGACGTGGACGAACCTCGGGATCTGCTACGCGCACCAGGGTCGCTATGACGTAGCGCTTTCGCAATTCACGAAGGCTGCGACCTCGGAACCTATGAATCCCGGCTACCAGCTAAACCTCGCCCTCTGTCTCCTCAACGCGGGCCAGCCGGTGGCGGCACGCAGTCTCATGGAACAGATTGTCCGTCGGTGGCCGAACTACGAGCCTGGCCGTCGAGCGCTGCGCAGACATTTCTAGCCGCGGCCCTAACGAATGCATAAACAGCGCGGGCTGGCCTACCTTGGCTCCGACGCCACGACTCACCTCCGGCCCGGTATTCGACGCGATCAACGCAGATTCAATCCAAGCGAATGAGCATCATTTTTCTCGCGGTCTTGGTTCGTGCCGTTTCGAGACGGTAGCAGTAGAGACCCGTCGATGCCGGACTGCCAGCATCAGTCTGCCCGTTCCATGAGACCCGGTGTGGACCCGCGGACCAGACACCGCTCACCAAGGTTCGTATGAGCCGTCCGTCGACTGCAAATATTCTCAATGTCGCGGCCCCGTTCTCAGCGAGAACTTCGGCGAGATCCCGTGCCGGCGCAGCACCTCGCCGACCTTGGCGTTTCCCGCCCCGGCCTCTTTCAGGATCGCGATGATTTGTTCTTCGGTGTAGCGTTTCCCCCGGCTTGCCATGAACCCTCCTTCGGGTCCAGGCTGGCAGAGGATTGCTATCTCAGAGTGGCGGCGTTTTCGGGGGGCAGGTCACTGGTTCGCGCTCCCCGATGAGATCACCATCAAGCTAGGATTGGGCCTCGGCCTCGCATCCCGGGATGATCCCGTCGTTGCCCGGGCCGTCCTTGAATCCGAGTTCTAGCGCGGAGCCGCGATCCGCGGCAATGGGGGGGACATTCCCCAGATGCACAAGGCCCCGGCGGCTCGCGCCACCGGGGCCTCGTCGTGGAGCGGAGCTTCCCGCCCTCGTTCTCTTACTTTCCGTTCCCTCCGCCGTGATCCGATTTCATTCCGCCCATGGATTCGGCGTGGTGAGGGGCGGTCATACCCGACCCGGCCTTGGAGCCGTCGCCGTGAATGGTGGCAACTTTGCCGTTCGGCTTCGACAAACCCTTGGCGACGCGATCCTCAGCCTTCACGGCGCTAATCGTCTCCCCAAGCTTGAAACCCAACCCTGCCGCAATCTGGCCCCATCCCTCTCCTGCGGCGTGCATCTGGATTAGCTGCGCCACGGTAACGCTGCCGTTGGCGTTCGCGACAAGCGTGTGAGCGATCGCCAGGTTTCCCCAGGAGGTTCCGAGTTGGGTCTTCTCCGCGGTGATGGCGTCGGCGGTCATCCCGAACTGCGCTCCTAGGCGGGTAGCTACCTTGTTCTCACCATCGGAGCTCGCGGCCCGGTCCAAGTCCTTCGCGCTGGCATCGAGTTTCTTATCAGCGGAGCTTCGGGCCTTCGGCGAAACTTTCGCCGCCTTCTGCTTGATCACGCCCTCGGACTGGCTGAGCGCGGTTCCGGCGAAAGCGAGCGTCGTGAGGATGATTACGAATCCGATTCTCGACTTCATCATGAGTATCTCCCTTCGACTAGCGATGTACTCCAATCCGCATCCACGCTCCCCCACTAGAGGGAGCGTGCGATGGTCCCCTCTGTTTGCTACGGGAATGTCACTCGCAAGGCCAGTTCAGCGGTCGCCGACGCAGGATTGGACAATGCCCCAGTCGCCGCATTGCGCTTCACCTTCTTGGACGGGAATGCTCCAGACGATCCGGCGCCAGCCTGGGCCAGTCCCGCGTCACCCGATAACTCGACATGATGCGTCGCGGTCCAACTCAGCCCGATCGTCGCCTGCCCACTTCCCTGGCCCTGGGCGCTCGCGTACGCGGCGGTCGCCCGTCCGGTGAGGTTCTCACGCAACGGCGTCCCTAATTCAGCGATCAGGCCGCTCGAGGTGTTACTGGAATCGTCGTTGTAGTGCGAGAAGTAGACCCCGAGGCTGCGCCCCCCGGAGAGATCGAATGAGGGGCCAAGCTTCAGGCGCCAAGCGCGATAGGCCGAGTCACCGATGTAACGCGAGGCCGCGGCATGCAGCCAGATGCTGGCTCCCACCGAGGCGCCCAGGGATCCCACCACGCTCACGCCCTGGCCCGCCTGGCTGTCGTCGAACCGCACGAGCCCGAGTGAGGAGTTTACCCTGCCGAAATCGGCGACCCCGGTACCGGACACGCTGCGAGTGGTCTGACCAGCGGGCCCTGCGTAGTAGTCGTAGCCGGCGCTCCCCGTGACCGAAGCGGCCACTCCATTCGTGGCCATGAGAAACTGGGCGACGAGGAAAGGGACCAGCCTCCGAACGAGCGATTTACCGATGAGAGGCTTGGTCCGGGATGATGTCATGGCGGACGTGGATACCTCGCAGGCGATTGGCGACCCCAGCCAGGGCATGAACTACCAGACTGGCTTTCGGAGTGTAATCGGCAGCTACTTCGCAGACCTTGAGTCAGCAATTTGCTCTCCTTAGCCCGATCGACCTGATTCCGGACTTCGAGCGGCCTGCCTCATGGTCCATCGCGTCCAAGCCGTCGACCGAAGGGCTCCCGGCGCGCCTTTATGCGCGCATCCGCTCGCGAATGGCTCGCTCGATCAGATCGCGCGGAGGCGTTCCCGTCTTTCCGTACATGCGGCAGCTGAAGGAATAGTCCGACCGCCCTCGAACCGCCGGGTCGATGTCCATACCGTCAATCTGAATTGTCGGAGAACCGAAAAACCGAAGTCTGGACGCATCCTCGGCGCCCTTCACCTCGACTTCGCGTATTGAGGCATCAATGCGCAGGTCACGTAGCACGTCCCGCACGACCTGCAGCGCGTGCGCGTGATTCGGGCAGCCCTCGAAATGGAGAATCTCGATCGTCATGGGGCATACCTCGAGAACTGGCTTCCAGACCGGTTCAAAACAGCTCCAGAGATTCTGCAGACCGTCGCTTTGGACACTTGGCTATGCCGCCTCGCAAGTGATTGAGTATAGAGCGGTTGATGCCTGAGGCAGCCCGATCACGACGCCGCGTATACCCATCCCAGCGACAAGCAGCTGTACGAGAAGATCGGCCGGATCTAGCGCTGGCGGGTACATCGTCTTTGTGGCCGCTTGCGTCGCTAGAATTCTCGGGTACTTGTTCCTGCCATGTCCCGCCCTACAGCCGATCAAAATTCGTCAGGCAGCGGTTCCCGAATGTGAACGAATTGACGGCCAGCCCCGGCCCACTCGCGAAGAGCCGCAGGTCGTGCTCGGTCGCTTCCTCGCCCTGGACCACGTAATACATGCGGCCTTCTCGGACGTCGATGTAGGTGCGCCCGCGAGCGTCCTCTTTCACGTCGACGCCGCGTTTCGCCACGGGCAGAGGTTGCCCGTCGCGCGTAACAAAGACGCGGGCGGCTGATTCGCTCCGCAGGCTCATCACGGCATAGACCTCGCGCCCGTGGTAGCGGATCCCGATATAATCCTCTAGCTTCGCCGTGTTGCGTGCGTGCTCGAGATCGTCGGGTTCGTTCTTCCAAAGCCCGTGGACGTAGAACCCGCGCGGCACCTTGCGCGGCACGCTGGTGTAAAGCACTGTCTTTCCCGGTTGGAACCCCTCTCGGTTCGCGATCTCCCCACCCCATCGCGATCCTCGCGCCGTGCCGATGTACGTCTCCTCCGACACGGTTCCGCAACGGCCCGTGTCGAAGTCGTTCGTGTCCGGCGGGATCGCCCATGACGCCGGAAACACCGCCTTCGGGTTTGCTTTCCGGATCTCGCCCCGAATCACCCGCTCCAGCTCTCCGTAGCCCCCCTCACCCGCGTGCTGAACCACGATGACACCGTTCGCGCCGATCAGGAACTTGTTCGGCCACGAATTACTGTCGTACGCGTGCCAGATCGAGAAGTCGCTGTCCACGATCACGGGCCAGGGAATGCGTTCCCGCCGTGTACCCATGGCCACGTTCTCCGGCTTGTACGCGAAATCGAACTCCGGCGCGTGATCGCCGATGATCTCGAACCCGTAGGGTTTGTAGCGATCATAGATCCGCTTCAGTGCGGGGAGCGTGCGGATGCAGTTGATGCAGGTGTATTCCCAGAAATCGACGAGCACGACCCTTCCCTTCAGCTCCCGCTTGAGCGAGAGGGGCTTGCTGTTGATCCAGGCGCGCTGTCCCGTGAAGTCGGGGGCGGGCGTACCGGGCGTCAGTTCGGCGAACGAGGAAGTCGAAGAGAACGCAGCGAGGAGCACGACCGCAAGGGGAAAAACCAATGCTCGACTGTGAAACACGGGACCTCCGGATTCGACGGGAGACAGAACCGCGAGTTTCGAGTCCACAGTATACGCCGTAGAGGATGTTCTGACCGTCGAGCCTCCTCGCGCGCCTAGGCCACACCGCGATCACGAGCGTCTACCGAGCCACGAAGGATCTCTTCCTCACCCAGCGCTCCTCCGCAACGGCACCGGCTACGACATCTACGCCCAGCACGTGCTGGCGTCGGGCGCGGTGGATCCCGCGTGGCCAGCCGACGGGCGCGGGCTGACGGCGGGGGTCGCCGCGGGTGCGCAGACGATCGTGACGGACATGGCCGGGGGCGCCATCGTCACCTGGGAGGACTCTCGCAGTGGCAACGACTTCGACATCTACGCCCAACACGTGCTGGCGTCGGGCGCGGTGGATGGCGGTTGGCCAGTCAATGGCCGTGCACTGTGCACGGGGCTGGGCTACCAGCAGGACCCGACGATCGCGACGGACGGATCCGGCGGCGCCATCGTCGCTTGGTGGGACGAACGCAGCAGCAGCGTCAACACCGACATCTACGCCCAGCGGGTCTCTGGAGCCGGCGGCGTCTCCGCGGTTGCTACGGGAGGACCGTCATACTCCTTCGCAGTCCATGGTCCCCATCCCAATCCCGCGAGCCCCCAAGCCACCATCAGCTTCGATCTTGCCAGCCCCCAGCCCGTCTCGGTCAGGGTCTTCGACGTGGCGGGTCGGCTCGTACGCACGTTGGCCTCAGGTAACAAGCTCGGGACGGGCCGCCACAGCCTGATGTGGAACGGCGTCAGCGATTCCGGAGCCCTGGCCCATTCTGGGATCTATTTCATCCGAGTGAGCGCAGGGAGTGCCGCCCAGACTCGCAGGGTGGCGATTATCCGTTAAGCGGGCTCCCGGCGGGTCCAGACGATCTTCGTCCACTGGCAACGGGTCGCGGGGTTCGAACGGCCCTACCACTTCCACGCCCTACTTCACACGGCGATCACGAGCGTCTACCGGGCCACGAAGGACCTATTCCTTATCTTCACCGCGAACCCTCGAGTTCGCGATTCGTTTTTTGGCTCCCCAAGCGCAACCGGCTCCGTGCCTTCTTTGATGTCTCCGTTCAAGAACCGTTCGATCTCCTGTTCCTAGAACGTACGCCTGCCGTGCCACGTTGCGATACGCAACACGCGTGCCAGCGGAACTCTATGCAGAAGGAAGCGAGAATTTCTTGGAGTTGATTGGTACTACTCCTTTGGGAGAGGACGGGGCGCATCAAGGCCTCAGAGGCCATTTTTCTTCCACAATGGAGAGTGCCATGGCCGTACCAGCAGCCCCTCTGAAAACTAATTTCAACAAGCACCGCCGTCCTTTCGGTGAGCCCGTGGCATACCCCAAGCCGCATCCTCGGTTCGAGCCTCCCCCATTCACGAATTTGCAAAATTTGGTACTCGGGCTCGAGGTGGTCATTCCCGAGGATATGCCACGTATCGCTTCGGCGAAGAAGCTCGTTTTCCATGCGCTGGGGGATAGCGGCGGGATCCACGGCACGGTAGCGGAGGTATCGATCGCCGCGGCGCTGGAAGCACAGGTTTCCACGGCCCCCGTTCAGGACCGGCCAGCATTTCTTTACCACCTGGGCGATGTTGTGTACTTCAACGGCCAGACCACTCTTTACGGATACGAGTTCTACGAACCATTCCAATACTATCCGGCGCCCATCTTCGCCATCCCCGGTAACCACGACGGTGACACGCAGGTACGGCAGGGCGACCCGGTCGTCACGGAACCGACCCTGACGGGTTTCATGCTGAACTTCTGCGACTCCCAGCCTCAACACCGCTCCCCATATCGCCCGACGATGACACAACCCTATGTGTACTGGACGCTTGAAGCCCCCTTCTTGACCATTATCGGGCTGTACTCGAACGTGGATGGATCGCTCGATGGGCGCGGAACGAACGAGCAGCAGCGCTGGCTTCAGGCACAGATGGCGGCCGCGCCGAAAGACAAGTGCCTCATCCTGACCGTACACCATCCTCCGTTTTCGCTGGATGACACGCATGGTGGCTATTCGGAAATTCTCGATGCGCTTGATCGTGCCGCGAACTCGACAAACCGGATGCCCGACCTGGTGCTCTCAGGGCATGTTCATAACTATCAGCGATTCACGCGCCGGGTGGGTAGCGTCACGACCCCTTACATCATCCAGGGGGCTGGAGGCTACGCCCATGACCGCGCGTCGATGCATAAGCTTCAGCGTGGCGCCAGCGGCCTGATTCGATCGCCATTCAGGACCTCTCGCGCAGATGTGATTCTCGATGCGTATAACGAGGACGACCCGGGCTTCCTGCGCCTCACCGTCGATCCCTCCAAGCTCGTCTGCGACTACTTTCTGGTGCCGTTCGATGCGCCACCATCAGGCCAGCCTTTTGACTCCATCTCTGTGAATTGGCGTTCGCACACGTTGAGTTCCTCGACACGGGCGGGGTCAGGCTCCGCACGGGCACGCAAGCGTCCCCGGTAGGCCAACTAGCGTCCAGCGGAGGGGCTGAACGATGAGAAAGGGAGGCAGGTCGATGAAGAAGGCCCCGACGCGGACGAAGCTCGACACGACGCGCCAGTTGAGAACCACGGCATTTGCGCCAGGTGAATACATCCGCGTCGTGCCGTTGCATTACCCAAAGCCTGCAGTCCCGATCGCCGATCTCGCTCGCCGTAGAGCGGCGGAGGAGCGCGACTTTTTCGGCGGCCGCCAGGCCCCAATACCCGCGAAGGCACAGTTAACGTATCGTGGCGGGCCACTCCTTCAGAATCCAGAGGTGTTTACCGTGTATTGGGGCAGGACTTGGGGTACGACGCCGAGCTCGACGGCGTTGATGACCAGGCTCAACGGGTTTTTCGCGGATATCCTCGTGAGTCCTCTGATCGATCAACTCGCGGAATACGACGTGCCACCCCAAGCAATTGGCCACGGCTCCCTCATCGGCACTGATGTGATCAGCTCCGCCGCACCATCGGAGAGCGTCACGGACTCGGCAATTCAGTCGCATCTGAGAAAATGGCTCAAAGCCGAGCCGATGCCGAAGCCGACGAGAAACACGGTCTATTTCGTCTATCTGGAGCCGGGCATTGTTTCGATCATGGGCGGCGGGCGGTCGTGCCAGAATTACTGTGGCTATCACAACAACGTCGGGCCCGTATATTACGCGGTCATGCCCTATCCCGCGTGCGACGGGTGTCTTGGCGGCTTGTCCGCGTTCGATGCGCTCACCGGTACGAGCTCGCACGAACTGTGCGAAGCCATTACGGACCCGGTCCCTGGCTCAGGGTGGTATGACGACGTGAATGGCGAAATCGGCGACATCTGCGCGTGGAGCTTCAAACAAGTTGCCGGCTACACGGTGCAGCTCGAGTGGTCCAATCGGCAGAACAAGTGCGCATAGTGCGAAGTCGCTTGAGAAGAACTTGGCTCACCGGAACGGCGAGCCTATCCTCGCGACCGCCTCCGACCAGAGGACGATCGTTCGGCCCTCGGCTTCAGGACCGGCGTACGTGTGCCAGCCCGGAGCCAGCTCTCGCGGGCCGCGGTAGGGAGCGCCGTCGAGCAGACCCGTGGCCGGACCATGCTCGCAGACTACGGCGTAGCTCTGCGGAATCCCGATCTCGAACCGCCGTGCGCCCCGGCCATCCTCGCGGCCGATCGATTTCCCGGCGACCCTCAGATCTCCGTAGGGAAAATAATTCTCGTTCATGAAGGCCCGAGACCGCTCCGGGAAATCGGGAGTGTCCAGCACGGCCACAGCAGTGCGTGTCGCGATCAGGCGAGCGGAGATATCGTCCGGGATCACACCGTTCGCGATCCGCGCAAGTGTGACGGCCTCGAGCGCGTAGTAATAGGCCCTCGGTCGGAAGATCATCTCTCCTCGGAGATCCATCACCGGCTCGCTGGGGCGCGTGAGGCGCAGCACCTGACTCAGGAACGAGACCTCGGCCCCCACGCCATTCTCACGCCACGAAGCTTCGACGTGCTGCGTCCAAGCGATCTCCAAGACTAGGGCAAGCGCCGGGGCGAACATCAGAAACCGGGCCATCCATGGGGTCGACGCTCGACGCCCTGCTGCTTCGGCAAACCCGAGGAGTGTCGGCGCGATTATCACCGCCCCCAGAGGCAAGAACGGCAAGAGATCCTGCCGCGTGACGAGAGGCCAGAACCCCTCCAAGGCGACGTAGTAGACTCCCGCCGTCAGGAACAGCAGAGCGCGCCGCGCGCCCTTCGCCGGGTCCCTCGAACCGTCGACAATCCGCCGGGCGACGATCCACAAGAGTGGTAGCGCCGCCGGGATGAGGAGCGCCCGATACGGGGCTCCGTGCCAGAACCCCAGGTTCGGGACGACGTTGTGCCACAGGACGCAGTAGGCCATCGGCCTCCACGCACCGTGCGCCGCGAAGAACAGCGCGAGCAACCCCGGCACGATCGCCATGCCACCCAACGCAAGGAGGGCGCGCTCCGCCACCCAGCTAGGGCGGGATCTCACGCTGCGCCGGCGCAGTAGTACCACGCAGGCGGCAATCCCAGCAGCCACAGACACGATCCATAGCGATGTTTTCATCGACGCTCCCAGCGCGGAGCCCAGGGCAAGGCCGAACATGAAGCTGCGAGCCCGCGTCACGCGACCCAGAAGAATGACTGCCATCGCCGCCATCCATAGCCCTGTCCAGAGCTGATCGGTCCTGTACTCAATCGATCCGAGCATGAAGTCGGGGACAAGGGCGACAAGGGCCACGGCCAACAGCGCCGCGTGCTCGGAGAACAGGCGACGGCCAATCGCCCAGGTCATCAGCAGTGTGAAGAGCGCGAATGGAACCATCGCGAGCCGGGCAAGGATTACGATATCAGGCCGCTCCCCAATGGCTCGGACGATCGGGGCCATCAGAAGGCTGAACAGGGGCGAATGATTGTCGAACACGTCGCGATAAGGGAGCAGGCCGTGGACCCATGCCCACGCGATGTGGAGGTGCTGCGGCTCGTCGGAGTTCACCCGATGGTGGATTATGTAGGCTGCATGAAGCGCCGCCCCCACGACAAGAAATAGGGTGAGAAGTGCGCGCGTGCGGCGAGCGCCCGATACCTCGCCGCCTACATCTTTCCTCCGTCGAGCAAGATCTGGAGGTGACGTTTCTACTCTAGTCACGCGATCTCAGGGCACCGGAATTTCATGCGGCACGACCGCGATGGTCCTCGGCGCAGTATCCTCGACGTCCGTTTGATGCTGCGCCGGAGCCACGGGGACCGTCCTCCATCCCACCGAATCGAAAAAGCCGAGGCGACGCTCGGAGGGACGGTCCAGTTTGACGTAGGCCATCTTCGCTGGAGCATTCGGGGCCAGCGGGAGAAAGAGCCGTGTCTCCGTCCGAGTCTTGGTGAAGAGACCTGTCGCGACCTGCTCTCCGGTGGCTGCCCTCCTCGCAGGAGCGGTTTCACTGCGTGGTGGCACCAGAATATCCACTCGTGTCGTGAAACCTTCGTCAGACACGAACGCGAGCTTGATCACCAGGGGGCCAATCCCGACACGACGAGCTTTGCCGATCGTCAGCTGGAGGCCCCGGCGATTCAGGCGGCACATTGTGACGTTATGGCTACCGTCCAGAACCTTGGGATGGGCATAGGATAGATAACGTTCCTCCGGCCGCGCGAAGCGAAGGATGCTCGGCCCCCCCAAAGGAAGCTGCGAGCGGTGCCTCAGGATGGCGTGCCGCTTCCGATCCTGCTCGGGCACGGTGAGGTGGAGCGAACGCACCAATCCATCCGGCATACCGCGGAGGGAGCCGTGCACGAGATAGCGAAGGCGGACCAACGCCACGCTCTCTAGCGCCTTCTTTAGCGCCGGTCGCGCCAGGGCGAAGTCTGTGAACACCGCCAGGGCACCGTGGTCAGGATGCTGGTCGGCGGGCACCGGATCGACCAGGATCGAGGGCTGCCACGAGGCAATCTCCATGACGAGATCGCCGAGGAGAGGATCGGGGTCCGTCATCAAGAGGTCGCAGATTCCCTGGTCGGGGTAGCCCAGGAATCTCACCGATTGAAGAGGCACATTGAGACACGCGAGCGCCGACAGAGCCTCCCCCCGCCGCCTCATCCCCCAGCGCGAGCGGTCCGCCGCCAAGATGCGCCACCGCCACTCCAGGGCGCGCTGGGGCCAGGGGTTGTTCTCTCCATCGGTGACGAACAGAACCCGGGTCTCGGCGCCCAGAGCGCAGGCGCGCTGCAGGATTCCGGCGGTCGCCAGCGACTCATCATCCGGGTGGGGCGCTAAGACCATGACCCGGTCAGTTGGGCGAATCTCCAATCTAGAAGGGATCAGCGATTCGGCGGTGATAAGCACTCCCCCTCTAGGGCCCACGTGGAGGGCCGAGGCTCAGTTCTTGACTGCAGCCAATCGTCGCAATGAGCAAGAATCGAAATCCGAGCGCAGACAAAAGTTCGAGAGCAATGCATGCCGCACCTCACAGTGGCGGAGATTTCGACCTCGCGCGCCACTGCGTCAGGGCCGGACGGCTTTGCAGGAGTTCGGACACCGTGACGAACTGATATCCCTCCTCGCGGAGGCGGTGGATGATCGTGGGAAGCGCAGCCACGGTCGCGCTTCGGTCGGGGCGGCGAGACAAATTCAACCCGTCGTGGAGGAGGATGATCGCGCCGGGGTGCGCGTGCGCGATCGTGGTCTCGGCGAGGTGCTGAGCGGAGTAGCGTTCCCAGTCGCCCGGCGCGTCATCCCAGGTCACCGTCACAAGCGAGTCTCGTTCCAGGACGCGCATCAGCCATGGGGAGCGGATGCCCTGGGGCGGACGGAAGAAGTGCGCATACACGCCGGTTGCTGCGTGGATGCTCACCTCAGCGCGGTCAATCTCGCAACGGATGCTCCACGCGGGGCCGAGCGCGAAGCCCGCCGGGTTCGAGTCGGTGTGGTTGCCGATGACGTGCCCCTCGCGCGCGATCCTCGCCGAAACCTCGGGGTAGCGGCGCGCGTTCATCCCGATCAGGAAAAACGTGGCCCTCACGCGCTCACGTCGAAGGATGTCGAGCACCTCGGTCGTGAAGGGCCTGTTGGGCCCGTCGTCGAAAGTCAACGCCACCATACGCCGCTTGGTGGCGACTTGCCAATGTGTTTCGCCGAACGCGGTGGACCAGGGAGCGAACGTATTGTAACCGCCGAGGGCGACGAGGCCGGCAATGAGCGCTGTGACCGCGCCGGTGCGAGCCGCCTTCCAGGAGAGGCCCGCCCGGAGAAACGACGAAAACCCCCACACCTCGCCCGGCGAGGCGCGTCCCGAGGTCAGCCGCGTAGCGGGGCCCTCGCGGATCTCCGGAAACCCGCGCCAGAGCGGCCGGTGCGCGACCTGGAGCCACAGGAAATTCGAGGCGTAGATGAACAGGCTCTTCAGGAAAGACTGATTCCAACGGCGGCACGAGGTGGCGACAGAGAGATCTTCCAGTAGTACCACGCATCCGAAGCGCCGGAGCCTCTCGGAAAGCTCGGTGTCGCATTGAAGATTGAAGTCGAGGTTCCATCCTCCTGCTCGTTCGAACACCTCCCGGCGCACCGAGAAATTCGCGCCCCACA
>Ga0137395_10000978_pt1 | contig 12790 bp, 8 predicted proteins | sample czobulk216metaG_FD_108283 | JGI IMG/M metagenome (GOLD analysis project Ga0137395, IMG submission 108283) | Vadose zone soil microbial communities from Angelo Coast Range Reserve, California, USA - czobulk2.16 metaG | ecosystem: Environmental > Terrestrial > Soil > Vadose zone | place: USA...
CATCATGTTGACCGGGCCCATGGATTCGATGCGCTGCTTCATTTCGCGATAGTTCGTTTCGGCAACGGCCAGTTCTTCGCCGGACATGAAAGCCGCTTCCGTGGCGATCAGGTCCTCGGGCTGCGCGTTCACTTCGCTCATGCACGTCTCGCGTAAGTGCTGACGATCGGAGTCGTTCTTGGCACGGTCGACTTCCGCGTGGCTGCGCTGCTCGCGAAGTTCCTGCAGCGACTGGCGTCCCATGCGCAGATGGTCTTCCATCTGTGTAACGCGGGTGCGGGCGGCATCCCATTCCTGCTCGAGCTCCCGCTGGCGGACTTCCAGACGCAGCTTTTCGCCGCGCAGCCCTTCGAGCTGGAGGGAGAGCTCTTCGCTTTGCTTGACGAGGGCAGATGTTTCGTCGCCGATGGAAGCCATCTGCTGCTGAAGCGCGGCCTCGCGGCGTTCAAGCTCGACGCGCTCTTCGTTCAGCCGTGCGGCGAGCGCTTCGGCGGCCATGAGGCGCTCGTTCAATGCGGCGAATGCGGCGCGGCCAGCGGCAAGCTCATTCTGTTCCGTTTGGACGGACCCGCGAAGGTGCACGAGCGACTCCGCAAGCCGGGCGCTTTCGGCGTCGGCTTCGGCGCGGCTAAGCGCGGCGGCGGCATGCTGGTTCTTCGCGCGCTCGGCACGCTCCCGGGCGCCCTTCGCTTCCTGGCGAACGCGCGCCAGTTCGTTCTGGCAAATGGTGAGCTCCAGGCCGAGGCGGGCCAGCTCACTCTGCATCTGGCTATGCCGATGCATGGCCGAGATGGCTTCGCGTTCTGCTTCGCGCTGCTTCTCGTCGATTTCCATGATCGCCTGTTCCGTCGAGCGCAACTCCGAGGCGGCTGTCTCGAGTGCGGCTTGTTTTTCGCTCATTTGATGTTCGAGCTGCAGGACTTCCGCATCCAATGCTCGCAATTCGCGCTTCATGCCTAACGGACCCACTTCGTCCGGGCGGCCTCCGGTGACCATGCGGCCCTGGTAGCAAGTGCCGTCAGGCGTGACGAAAGCGTATTGCGCATTCTCGCGTGCTAGTTTTTCCGCCGCCGATGTGCTGTCCGTCAAATACGCGGAGCGCAGCCGCGGCAGGAACTGTTTTGCCGCCGCGCCGAGCGGATCGCGGAACTCGACGAGCTTGTCGAGCCGCGAGATGACACCGTCTTCGGCGCGGAAATTCACGATCGGTTCGTATTCGGAAGTAAGGCGCAGGTTCCGGAGCGAATCCACAAAGAAAGTGGCCCGCCCGCCCACCTCATCGCGCAGCATGGAAACACCGGCGCGCGCGTGGTCAAAAGTTTCGACGACGACATATTCCAACTCGTCGCGCAGGTACTGCTCGATGGCGGCCTCGTGCTGCTCTTCGACTTCCGCGTAATCAGCCAGCACGCCAACAGCGCGAAAAGCCTTCCCTCCGCCGCGCTCGTTGGCGGCAAACAGTTTCTGCACAGCGTCCGCCGTGTAGGAGCGGTCATTCAAGATTTGGGTGAGGGTCGAGTGACGAGCGCGAACACCAGCCAAAGAATCGCGGAGGGCACCGGCTTCTTTCGACAGGGCTTCGCCTTGCTCGCGGAATCCTGCGATTTTGGTCTGAAGGTCGGCGGCGCTTTGTTTCAGCGCGTTGACTTGGCCGGTAGCGGATTCGTGATCGAAAGCGGCGCGCTCGGCGTCATCGCGCGCGCGCAGGGAAGTTTCCAGCAAGTCGTGCTCGCTCATTTCGAGCTTCCGGAGAGCTTCGGTTTGATGTACGAGCGCTTCTTCGGCTTGCTTCTGCTCGCCATGGAGCCGCAGCAGGCTTTCGCCGGCTTCCGATGAGGAGCGGCGCAACGCCTCAATTTTCGCTTCGGATTCGGCAATCTGCGTGGCGCGAGACTCCGCGCGCTTTGCGAGTTCTTCCACGCGAGCGGTCAGAGCACCTGATTCTTCGCGCAGCAGTGTGACTGCCTGGACTTGCGACGTGCTGCGGGATTCCCACTCCACGGCCTGGGCGGTGGCTTGCGCCAGTTCCGCATTAACCTGGGCATGACGCCCGGCGAGTTCCTCGGCGCGCTGCCGGTTGAAAGCGATACGATTCTCGCTGCGGTCGACCTCGAGCGCCGTAAGATTCAGGACGTTCTGGTTCTGCCGGATCTCCGCATCCAATTCGTAAATCCGCTGATTCAGCCGGTCCTGTTCGCTTTCCTGCTGTTGGATGGCTGTGGCGCGCTGCAATTCCGCGGCGTTCAGTTCTTCGAGTTGCTTGGAGATGCGTTCGGCTTCGCCGTCCAGTTCGCGCGCTTTGCCCGCCAGCATCTGGCGAACGATGCCGCGCATCTGGTCGCGAATCTCGGAGTAGCGGCGGGCCTTGGCGGCCTGGCGCTTCAGCGACCCAAGCTGCTTTTCGACTTCCACCACGATGTCGTTGACGCGTGAGAGATTGACTTTCGAGGATTCCAGCTTGGTTTCCGCGAGGCGCTTCTTAGTCTTGAATTTCGTGACGCCCGCGGCTTCTTCGATGATGGCGCGGCGTTCCATGGGCTTGGTGGAAAGGATCAAGCCGATGCGGCCCTGCTCGATGATGGCGTAGGAGTCCGGGCCCAGGCCGACGCCCATGAACATTTCCTGAATGTCGCGGAGCCTTCCGACACGGCCGTTGATTAAGTATTCGCTTTGGCCGGAGCGATAGAGGCGGCGGCTGACGACGACCTCGCCCGGTTTCGTGGCCAGGATGGGTTTGTCGGCCTGCCTCTTCTTCCGCTTGAACTTGCCACCGGGTTCAGCCGGGGATAGAGCTGAACCGTCAGCGGCAGCTTCTTGCGTTTCAGGGGCCTGCGCGGGGTCGAGCGAGAGAGTTTCGGTAGTACCGGTCAAGCCGGAACCTTCGCTGCTTTCCGAGATGGCTGTTGCGGAATCCGTCGCCGAGTCTGACGCGGCGCTCTCCATCACCAAGCGGGCAGCTTCGGCCAGGTCGGGATCTTCCATGGTGATGGTGACTTCGGCGAGTCCGAGGGGGGGACGCTTAGTGGTGCCATTAAAAATGCAATCGGCCATGCGCTCGGCGCGCAGTGATTTGTGGCTCTGTTCGCCAAGAACCCAGGAGATGGCGTCCACGACGTTCGATTTGCCGCAGCCGTTCGGCCCGACGATACAGGTGGTGCCGGACCCGCTGAATGTGACCACAGTGCGTTCGCAGAACGACTTAAAGCCAACGATTTCGACTTTTCGCAGCTTCAGCAAGATGTCCCCTTTGTCCCTCAAGTCGCGCTAAGTCAAGTCTGATGCCAACTACAGTTACTCTGTTCACCCAGTGAGCTGTGGCAATTGAACGCGAGGAGAGACGACGTTGTATTCCTCGGGGGGAGGGTCTTTCAAGCGACAGGTCAACCTTTCTCAGGTCGCCTGTCAAAACGTTTGGCAGGTTCTCAGTCAGAGGCCCAGCCGCCTGGCGCAAGGATGGCGGTACGGGAAAAGACAATAACACGATGTGAAGGGCATGTAAAGCCTTACCCTACAATTTGTGGCTGGTTTGGTACCGCCACAAGCGCGCGGGGGAATTCCGGATGTGTCGTGACTACTTGCTGGCTGTGGTCCCTTGCTTTAGGTGCTTGTCGTACCAGGCGAGGATGCGGTTCAATCGATCCAAGAGGTGCTTTTCTTCGTGGAAGCCGTGCGGTTCGCGGGGGTACATCACAAGTTCTGCCTCGACGACATAGCGTTTGAGGCCGCGGTACAGTTCCTGGCTCTGGCCGGGAGGATCAACCGGGTCGGCGTCGCCCTGAAGAATGAGTGTGGGCGTTTTCACATTCTTCAGATGGACGAAGGGTGAGCTGTTCAGGAACCCCGTGATCTTTTCCGGCTCGTACGGGAGGCCGTAGAACCATTCGTCGTAGGAAGGGCCCTGCTCGGTGCCGTATTCGGAGATGAGATTAGATAGACCAGCACCAGAGACGGCTGCCTTGAAGCGCGTGGTTTGTGTAATCGCCCATTCGGCCATGTAACCGCCGTAAGACCAACCGCCAATGGCCAGCTTGTCGGGATCGGCGATGCCCCGCGCAACGAGATCGTCGACGCCCGCCATAACGTCCCGGTAATCGCCGCCGCCCCAATCGCCCCGATTCATTTCAATAAACTTCTCGCTGTAGCCGCTCGATCCCCGGATATTCGGATAAAAAACCGCGTAACCGCGTGCTGCAAGGAGCTGCCCCCAAGCCTCGATGGAGTCCTGCCAGGCCCCTGTAGGGCCGCCATGGATTAGGGCGATGAGCGGGAGTTTGGACTTGCCGTCCGAGCCAAGCGGCTTTAAGAGCGCCGCTTCGATCTCTTGGCCGTCAAAGGATTTGTATTTGTAGAACTCCGGGGCGCTGAGCGTGTACTGCTTCCAGGAATCATTCAGGTGAGAGATCTGCTTCGGCGCATCCTTCTGGTCCCAAAGCCATAATTCCTGGGGAGTCGTCGCAGTCTGCCCTGCGAAAGCAACGTCACCGGAGTCGGAAACGCTGAAAGCATTTGGATTGGCAGGCATCGCAGGGACATCCTTGAGAGCGCCTTCTGCGCTGAAAGCGATGAATTTTGTATGGAAGCCATCTTCCACAAGGACGAGCAGCCCGCCGTCCTTGGTCCAGCGAAAGTCAAAGACCGGCCGGTCCACACTGGCGCCGCTGAGATTCTGAGTTGCTTTTTCGCCATGGCGGGCGAGTATGAGGTCATGTGGCGTGGGGCCGTCTTCACGGCAGCCGACGAACGCCATCCTTTTGCCATCCGCCGCGATGCGGATATTGCCGAAAGGGCCGCGAGGAGCGAGCGTCTGAGTCATAGGATCGGCCCCTTTGCGGTCGCCAGCGGAAGCGTCCGAAAGGCGAAAGAAAAAAATGCGCTCGGTGTTTTGATCCGATTCAGGATGATCCGTGGCGTTGAGCATCAGACCCGTGCCGGAGGGATGCCACACCGCTTCGCGGATATCCCATTTGGGTTCGGTAAGGGTTTTGGCATCTCGAGTGTCGGGGGTGAGCAGCCAGAGCCGGGCATGTTTGTCTTCTTTGTCCACGACGCGCGCGTCATCTTTGTCTTTTTCCTTTTTTTCTTCCGTTTCTGTTTTTGCATCGGGGGCCAGGAAAGCGATCTGCTTGCCGTCGGGTGACCATGCAAAATTGCGAACGCCGCGCTTACCTTTGGTCAGGGCGCTGGCTTCGCCGCCGTCCACCCGCATCGCGTAAACCTGCTGCTGCTCGTCGCGATCGGAAAGAAAAGCCAGTTGTTTCCCGTCAGGCGACCAGCGTGGCAAGAATTCCGATTTTGCGGAGTAAGTGAACTGCCGGATTGTGCCGGACTGTTTCTCATAAATCCAAATGTGACGCGCGCGGCCTTCTCCCCTCGCAGGCTCCGTGACCACAAACGCCAGACGACTGCCGTCAGCAGAGAATTGCAGGTCAGAAATGTTCCGCAGGTTCAAGGATGCTTCTGGAGTTAGCAACTTTGGCCCTGCGGCCTTGGGCGGTTCCTGCGCAAGAAGAGGTGCTGCGAGAACGGACAAGGCTAGCAGAACTCCAGCCGAAAAAAAACGATTCATCGATAACTCCCTCACGTAAGAGAAGAAGGACTTTAACTGCGGGAGCGGCCAACGTCAATTAGGACTAGACAAGTCTCATTGCGTCCCCTCCGCGCAACATCGCGCCGCTTCGACATTGCTACGTTTCAAACGCCTCGGCTACAATCGAACGCTTATTCGTATGCGGAAAGAGACCATTTACAGCCCATGGCCGATATTCAGCTGCACAACACACTGAGCGGGAGAATCGAGAATTTCGTTCCGCAAAAAGGGGGCGAAGTGCGCATGTACACGTGCGGGCCGACGGTCTACGACTACGCGCATATCGGGAATTACCGCACCTTCGTCTTTCAGGATATCCTGCGGCGGTTCCTGAAGTTGCGTGGGTTCAAGCTGAATCACGTGATGAACCTGACCGACGTGGATGACCGCATCATCGCCAACGCCGCCGCTGCCAGCGTCGGTATCCGTGACTACACTGCGAAATTCGTGCAGGCTTTTTTTGACGATTGCAAGACGCTCAGCATTGAGGCGCCGGAGCATTGGATTCGCGCCACGGACCATATCGATGAGATGGTGAAATTAATCCAGCGACTTCAGGAAAAGTCGTTCACGTATCCGGGAGAAGGTTCGATTTATTACCGAATCGCGAAATTTCCTGGATACGGAAAGCTCTCGAAGATTGATTTAACCGGCATTCAGGCAGGAGCACGCGTCGATAACGATCGCTACGAAAAAGAGAGCGCGAGGGATTTTGCGCTGTGGAAGGCGCCGAAACCGGGAGAGCACTTCTGGGAAACCGCGATTGGGCGGGGCCGTCCCGGCTGGCACATTGAATGCTCCGCGATGGCCATGAAATATCTGGGCGAGACGCTGGATATTCACACCGGTGGAGTCGACCTGGCATTTCCGCATCACGAAAACGAAATCGCGCAAAGCGAAGGCGCTACAGGAAAACCGTTCGTGCGCTACTGGCTGCATGCCGAACATTTGCTTGTCGAAGGCGAGAAGATGTCCAAGTCGGCGGGAAATTTCTTCACGCTGCGAGATTTGTTCGCGAAGGGCTATAAGCCTTCGGCTTTGCGGTTTGCTCTCGCCAGTGTCCCTTACCGCAAGCAGCTCAATTTCACTTTCGATGGCCTGCAGCAGGCGGCCAGCTCCGTGGAACGGCTTCGGAATTTCGCTGATCGGCTGAAGCGTGGAAAATTTCCTACCGGCAAGCAGGAAGGGATGGCCGCGTGCATCGCGAAGGCAGCGGAGGAATTTGACGCTGGACTCTCAGACGACTTGAACACAGCGAGGGCGCTGGCGGCCTTATTCGACCTGGTGCGCGAGGCGAATATCGCCATTGACAAGGGCGAATTCCGGCAGGGCGACGTTCCAGCGGTTTTGGAGTTTCTCGCCACATTCGATAAGGTATTCGCTGTTGTGGAAGACAACGACGGCGAAAAGCTTCGCGCGCTCGGATACGGCGGACAGGAGAGCGGACCAGACGATGCAGAAATCGATCGGCTGGTGCTGGAGCGCAATGCGGCCAAGAAAAAGCGGGATTTCCATACTGCCGACCGCATCCGCAAAGAACTCGCGGATCGTGGTATAATCATGGAGGACGCTAAGGATGGCAGTGTCCGTTGGAAACGCAAGTGAGCCTTAACCTTCAAATTCGCCCTTCGTATGTCCCGGGGTTCCTCCCGCCGGCCGCCCAGCGGCCAGAACTCTACGGCGTAGACTTAGTCTAATTTTCTTTCACCTGCAGGCTACTAACGGATACGTCCGCCTGGAGGCCTGGGCTTGCCCGAAGTTCTTGATTCACCTCAACCCTTTGTTTTTTCGCTGGAGGAAGAAATGCCAACGACATTAGAAGTAAAAACGCCCCGGCTCGTGACGGCTCTGCCCGGACCGAATGCCAAGCGGGTGCTGGAACAAGACGCGAAATTCATGTCGCCGTCGTATACGCGCGATTATCCGCTGGTCGCCAAGCGCGGTCTCGGCGCGATCGTGGAGGACGTAGACGGTAACAGTTTCCTCGATTTCGCAGCGGGGATTGCCGTGTGCTCGACCGGACATTGCCATCCGAAAGTTGTCGCCGCGATTCAGAAGCAGGCAGCCGAGCTCATTCACATGTCCGGAACGGATTTTTATTACGAGAGCATGCCGCAATTGGCCGAAAGGCTGGGCCGGACTATGCCGGGCGCAGAAAGCAAGAAGGTCTTTTTCACCAATTCGGGGACCGAGGCGATTGAAGGCGCCATCAAGCTGGCCAGGTACGCCACGAAGCGCGACAAGATGATTGCGTTTTACGGTTGCTTCCATGGCCGGACGATGGGCGCGCTCTCGTTGACGGCGTCGAAATCGACGCAGCGCAAAGGATTTGGCGCGCTGCTCGGTGGAATCGAGCACATTCCCTACCCGTACGCTTATCGCTGCGCACACGGCCACACCGCGGAAACCTGCGGCGCGGAAATCCTCGAGCAGCTCGAAGGCCAGATTTTCAAGCGGTTGTTCGATCCCGAAGACGTGGCGGGCATCATCATCGAGCCCATTCAAGGAGAAGGTGGATATGTGCCGGCGCCAAAGTTCTTCTTGCAGGAATTGCAGCGGATCTGCCGCCGACACGGCATCATGTTCATCGTGGACGAGGTGCAGTCGGGAATGGGCCGTACCGGAAAGTGGTGGGCCAGTGAACACGCCGGGATCGAACCGGACATTCTCTGTTCCGCCAAGGGCATCGCGAGCGGCATGCCTCTCGGCGCGATTATGGCAAGGGAAAGCGTGATGCTTTGGAAGCCGGGCTCACACGGCACAACGTTCGGCGGGAACCCTGTGTGCCTCGCGGCAGCGCTGGCCACCATGGACTTGATCGAGAGCGAGTATAAGGAAAACGCACGACGCATGGGAGAGTACCTCTTCGGACGACTGGCCGACTGGACGAAGAACTTCAACATCGTCGGCGACGTACGAGGACGCGGATTGATGATTGGCATTGAAATCGTGCGGGATCAGCGCACAAAAGAAAAAGCCGCGGATTTGCGCAATGCGATCGTCGATCTGGCGTTTCACAAGGGCCTGCTGGTCCTCGGTGCCGGCGAGAACACCATTCGCTTGTCGCCGCCACTCTTGATCGATCAGGAACAGGCCGACTTTGCCGCGCGGACGCTCGAAGAGTGCTTCCGCGAAGCTGGGAAAAAAATCTAGCACAGAGATCACGCAGGACATCCCACGGCTGCCACCTAAGCACTAGGTCGGCCCCGGGATTATTGTTTATACTGCGCGGAGCCCAAAGAATCAGCGGCGGGACCATGCCGATATTTTCAAATCTGATGTCTCGAGCGGTACACTGGGCCGCGCGGCGAGGCCTGCGCGAAGAGGAGAGTTTTTCCAGCGATGCCAAGAAGCTCGAAGCCCGTCGTACCGGCATTCGCGGAGAAACCTACGCCTATTGGTATTTGCGTAGGCAGGGGTACGTCTTCGTAGCCCGGAATTACACTCCGCGAGGCATCAAGGGCGAAATCGATCTAGGGCGTTACGATGGCAAGACGCTGGCTTTTGTGGAAGTCAGAACGCGCACGATCCGGCAAGATTTGCCGGCGTTGCCCGAATTAAGTGTTACGCGCGAAAAACAGCACCTGGTCGTTCGCACGGCGCAGCGATTTCTGGCGGAGCGCCACGTCGACGAATGCCCTTGCCGGTTTGACGTCATGGCGATTGACAACTGCCCGGGACAGCCGCCGGCAGTGCGGCTGCACAAGGATGCGTTCAGCCCTCGAGTGTAGCGGCCTCGCCGGAATATCTTCACGGGATTGCCAGAAGCGGTACAATCCAAGGTCTCCTGGTTGCTCACCCCGCGCGGGTGACCCAGAACATCGCCGAGGAGGAGTGCTTTGCCGGAGTTGCGTAAGGACCCGATTACGGGCCGATGGGTGATTATTTCAACGGAACGAGGGAAGCGGCCAAACGACTTTCTCCGTGAGAGCGTCGTCCCAAGAGAAGAGAAAAATTGTCCTTTCTGCGCGGGCAACGAAGCGCGCACTCCGCCGGAAATTCTCGTTTATGGACGGAATGGCGGAGGACCAAACACGCCGGGCTGGAGCATCCGCGTCGTCCCCAACAAATTTCCCGCGCTGGGTATCGAGGGCGAACTGGACCGTGAGGGCGAAGGTCTCTTTGACAAAATGAATGGAATCGGCGCGCACGAAGTGGTCATCGAATCGCCGAACCATCTTGCAACTCTCGCTACGTTGCCGGAACGTGCCGTGGAGGACGTTCTTTGGGGTTATCGAGATCGCATGCTGGATCTGAAGAACGACAAGCGCTTCCGCTACATTCTCATCTTCAAGAATCACGGAGAAGCTGCTGGGGCTACCATCGATCATCCGCACTCGCAGTTAATTGCATTGCCGATCGTGCCGCGGCGCGTGCGCGAAGAAATCGACAACTGCTGGCACTATTACGACGAGAAGGAACGCTGCATTTTCTGCGACATCATCCGTCAAGAGCGCGACACCGGTGAACGCGTCATCGGCGAGAACGAGCATTTCATCACGCTTGCACCCTATGCGCCGCGCTTCCCGTTTGAGATGTGGCTGCTCCCAAAGGTTCACGGATCATCGTATGAGAATAATCAAAGCTCGATGTATGCAAGCCTGGCGCGAATGCTGAAGGATACGCTGATGCGCCTAGACCAGGTGCTCGACCGCCCCGCGCTAAACTTCATGATCCACACGTCTCCGATCGGCGAAGAGATCAACGATCACTACCACTGGCATATTGAAATTATTCCGAAGCTGACAAAGGTCGCGGGCTTTGAATGGGGCACGGGCTTTTACATCAATCCCACACCCCCGGAAGAATCGGCGCGATTCTTGCGCGAGGCAAAAATTCCCGCGGTCGCAGAGAAAAAGTAGAACTTGTCGAATGCGGCGTTGTTGGGGATGTCCGGGGAGTTCTGCCAGGTTTGCTATACTTAGAGATTCGGCGCGGTACCCAAGTGGCCCAAGGGAGAGGTCTGCAAAACCTCCATTCGTGGGTTCGAATCCCACCCGCGCCTCCAAGCTTTAGGTTCCTTCTCATAATCCGGATGCGCTACCGGTTGTCAGCCGTGACTCGCTTCCGGAAAACGTGCTCGCTTTGACTGCTCTATGCTGTCTTCGCTCCGGATTTTGACTGCGCCATCATCTGCCGCATGGCCGCCGTGGATCCCGGTGCCCGCTTTTCCCGCCAGGTTTCCAGCCGTTTGCAAGTTTCTTCTATGTTGTGGAAAAGAAGCGGATTCTTGAACGCCGCTCGCCATGTCGGAACGATTGATCGCATACGGTCCCACACCACCCAAATCTCGCCGTTGCTGTCGAAAAATAATTCGTCGTTGATCAGCCCGCGGTTGACGATGCCCGCCACCATGTCCCAGTAGCTGATCACCATGCGGATGTAAGTGTTTTCCTCGCCCCCCTGCGGATAACTCTTCATCATCTCGTCCGGAGATACCGGATGAAAGTTTTCGACAAACCAGGCGCGCGCTTGGCGCAGACGCGGCTCCCGCCTCATATCGTACAAGCGCAACATCAGGTTTACTTCGTCATAGGTAATCTGGGCCATGGCCGATTCTCCTTGCTCTAACTCGCACCGTCCGCCGCGGCGGCTTCCTGCGAGGAGTGGGAAACGCCCGCCAGTTCGATGCGATGCACGCTCGAGATGGGTATACCTTGCTTTTGGAATTCGATCTGGATGCGCCGCCGCAGTTCGCGTGCCACCTCATCCTGCCGCGTCGGCGCCGTGCGCACCTGTAACCGCACTGTCGTCGAAGTCCGGTCAAAGCTCTGCACGCCAAGAATCCGCGGCCCGTCTACCAGCGCCTGCGACCAGGCCGGATCGCCCCGCAACGCGGCCGCAGCCGTTTCCAGCACCTGCAATGTTTTCTCGACCGGACTTTCCGGCGCGAGAGAGACGTCCACGAATGCCTGCGACCAGTCGCGGCTGAGGTTGCTGACTGTGCGGATCTCCCCATTTGCGATGGTTACCAGCGCGCCTCGCGCGTCGCGGATCACCGTGCGCCGCAGCGTGAGGTGTTCCACTCGCCCGATATAGTCGCCGATTTGGATCGTGTCGCCTACGACGTACTGGTCTTCGAGCACGATGTAGAATCCCATGATCACGTCTCGAACGAGAGCCTGAGCTCCGAATCCCACAGCCAGGCTGGCGAGTCCGGCAAGAGTTACCGCCGGCAAGATATTGATGTGGAATTCGCCCAGGGCCATCAGCAGGGCCACGACCCATACACTCTTGCTTCCTACGCCGTACAGAATGCTCGCGAGCGTGCGCGTCTGTTGCTCGCGCAATTGCGCGGAGCGCCCTGGCGCCGACGCCTGCTTGATCACCAGGTTCGTCACCGCTCGAAGCAACCGGTTCACCACCAACGCGATGACCAGAATCCCAAGAAGGTGAAGTGCGTTTGGAAGAGTCAAATCCAACCACCGATTGAAGGAACTAGGCATGTTTTGACGAGAGAGGGAGTATAACATTGGAAGAGGTTCAAGGAAGTATTCCCCCCGTCCGGCGGGAGGATTGAACGCAGTGAAGGGAGTTTCTCCGTCCATGAAATCCAGGCGGAAGTTTCTAGCAAGCATTGTCTCCGTCGGCGTGCCCGCCGGCATCCTGGCTCTCTTGCCCAGCGCGCAGGCTCGCGCCAAGCGCCCGCAAAACCCCCAGCAACAGAGGGAGAAGGAAGACGAGCCGAATCCCCCGAAGCCCGATCCCAAACTGATTCTCGCGGAAAATCAAAAGGAAATTAAGAAAAGTGTCGAGAAGCTGTACGATCTGGCGAGCGAATTGAAGGCCGAAGTAGAAAAGACGGATTCAGTCCGTGTGCTCTCCGTTGCCATGCTGCGCAAGACCGATGAGATCGAAAAACTGGCGAAGGAAATCCGGTCCCGCGCCAAAGGTTGAACTGGCCCGCCCGTCTTGAATGCCGGCTAGCGCCGCCGAATCATACCGGATAGAATACTAATGTTGATTTGAAGTTCCTCTGTGTTGCCCCCTCTCAAAACAATTGAGGAGGGGCCGCTGCGCGCCAGTAGCTCAGATGGATAGAGCATTAGCCTCCGGAGCTAAGGGTCGGGGGTTCGAATCCCTCCTGGCGCGCCACTTAACCGCGGTCCGGCCCGGAGACATAGGTGAGAAGCTGTGAAAAAACCCCGCTAAATTCTGCCTTGCAAAATAAAAAGTCTGCCGTAAGCTCGCCACATGAACGAC
>Ga0137395_10000979_pt1 | contig 12790 bp, 10 predicted proteins | sample czobulk216metaG_FD_108283 | JGI IMG/M metagenome (GOLD analysis project Ga0137395, IMG submission 108283) | Vadose zone soil microbial communities from Angelo Coast Range Reserve, California, USA - czobulk2.16 metaG | ecosystem: Environmental > Terrestrial > Soil > Vadose zone | place: USA...
CGTGACCGGCTCCGCGTTCGCCGCGGCTACCCTGAGCTCTAGACAATGCCGACCAGGCGCGATCAAGTGCGTCTGCGTATTTGGCTTCACCTCCAGGTCGAGGGAGAGCACCGTCTTATGTGCATCGCCGTCCACAGTCTGCCACGGCTGCTCCTCGGGACCGAAGACCTCACGCCGATCAGGATCAAGGATATGCCCAAGGTCACAGTGCTTGCCCATTTGCGGCGCAATCATCTGCGCAAAGATCTCTGGGCCAGAGAGCCGCTGTTGGGAGTGGGACCAGCGAAGGTTCATAGGGAGGAACTGGTCGTTCTCGACCCAGGAGCCATCATCCCGCATTCGAGAGAGTCTAGAGGCGAAGACTTGGACCCGCCGCGCCGCGGTGTGCCCGAAGTTCTCGACCCAGAGGCGTAGATAGAAGCAGCCCGCGAGCGTCACTTCCTCGGTCACTGGGTGAGTAAAGGGAGCAAACGTCATGACGCAATCAGGGGATCGGGCCCTCAGCGTCGCCTTGAGCCTAGGTCTGCGCCACCATCTGACGATTTCCCGCCAGAACAGAGCGACCGCCACGGCCATCAGAGTGGCCAGCGCACTCATGGCCGTGGCGTGCTGTTCGAACCAGCGAGAGAGCGCCAGCATCGCGCTCAATGCGCGGTCGATGCAGTTGCCTAGATTGCCCAAATAGTTGAACTCCGAAGACGCCGGCCTTCAAGCACATGAGCGGAGGCCATGGGATCCGTCGAGCTTTTCAATGGTTTCTAATCCGGTCTATTGACTGGCGCAAACGTTGCCGATCTTCACCCACGATGCGGTTGTCGAGCCCTGGAGCTGCAGGACATCGCCGTTCTCGAGCATGACTAGGAAGGTCGGATCGGTAGCGATCACGTGGTCTGTCCCGGGGATCGGAGGCGCGAACGCCGGCGACTGGCCATCCAGGCAGAATCGCCTATTGACGAGAGCCGAGTAGTGCAGGCCACTGCTATTGAAGATAGACGCGCCCTCCACTGGCACGCTCTTTGTCGCCCCGGCCGCGTGCGCTCCCAGGTGATAGGTGACGATGACACACAGCAACCCTGCGCCGACGTAGAAGAATCTCTTTGCCATCTTTCACTCCTCGGTTGAAGTCCGAAACCAGCAGTAAGCGAGATGACGGGTGAATATGTGTGGTCGCGACGCGGCCGGGGCTCGGCCCCACGGCGCTGTTATGAATCTAATCAAGTCATTCGATTCTCTAGGTGTGCCTCTTGCCCATGAGAGGCCTCCGGCTCGAGCGAGAGAGCCAGAGATCAAGAGAGTCGCATTGTGGCGGGTCTGGCAATGGGGGTGCAACTGGTAGGTGGGGCTGGTTGAAGCGGCGCTGGCCGTCAGGCCCGCCCGTGACGCCGCGAGGCCGCCCAAGTTGCGCCGCTACGCCCGGATACACGAAGCCCCAGCAGCTCTCGCCACCGGGGCTTCACGCGTCCTAGCGAACCGGGGAGATTGCTCCCTCCCTCACTCGCCGGGAGCGGGATTGAACTCGACGTCTACGTCGCTATGGGGGAAGCGAAGGGCGACGACGTGCTGGTATTCTGGGTATTTCCCGCTAGCTAGGAAGTAGATGTATCCATTCACACTGCCGCCAGGAAAGACCGTGTTTCGGCGAAGGATCCCCGCATTCACACTCCGCGAGTAGAGCTCGTAGGCAGTTTCGGTTTCCTGAGTTGCCATGGTCGTTCTCCGCGCCGCTTTATCGGTCACTGCTCCCCGCTTGTCAGCCGCGTCATTCACCGACCAGCTCGCGCCCGATGCAGTCCCGCCACCGATCACGGTCGTGGGTTGAACCGCCATTGCCTTACCCGCACCAGCCAGGGCACCACCAATAATCTGCAGGATCTCCTTGCCTGCTGCTTCGCTTGAGATCAGCTTGAGAATTGTTGTAGGCGATTCCGGAGCCAGCTCCTGTGACTCATGCTTCTTGATTTTGGTGCTTACCAGTCTGGCCATGCTGCCTGGGTCCAGAAGCACGGGCTCAGAGGCCTTGCTGTAATACAGGCACCAGAGGCGAAGATACGAATTGTACGCGACGAGATCGGCCGGATCGAGAACGAGCATGACGATTGCACTATCCGTCGTCACTATCGCGAAGGGCTCTCCATTGGCGAAGTAGCTTCGGGTGTTGGCACTCGGCACCGGCTCGAAGATGACTGGGCGCTTATCGGCCGCCAGAGCCTCGAGTGGCAAAGCCAGCGTCAATGCGAATGCTGCGACCGCAACGCTCGGAGATAGACGAAACGTTCGCATGGAAGCGTCTCTCCTTGGGTACAGGATTGCCGCACAAAACCATCTCCTTGAGAATCGGCGGTAAGGGGCCATATCTTGACTGGGGTATTGAAGCGATGAGCTCTAGAGTTGCACGATCGCAGGTGCTTGGTTCGCTCTCGCATTCCGCGGCGTCTTTGTGAGAGCCGGAGAGCAAGAGAGCCAGATTGTGGCGGAATGGTGAGCTTGGGTTCACCTCCTTGGTGGCAGCGTGGCCGGCCGACGGCGCAGTGAGGGACCTCCAAGCGCCCTTCAAAGCTCCAACTCGCGCCCCTACGCCCGGATACATGAAAGCCCCGGCGGCTCTCGCCACCAGGGCCTCTATCTCCACCGCGAACCCTCGAGTTCGCGATTCGTTTTTTGGCTTCCCAAACGTAACCCTGTTCGAAATTTCACGATGCCCCGCACGAGTACTTCAGGTCCTGCTGGGACGCAGCCCGCAACACACCTTGCCGTCGCTGGCCCTTCTTGGTGGGTCGCTAGAACCGTCACAACCTCGCGAGGTAACTCACCACCCAGTTGCGGATGATCTCCGAATCAAGAAACGTCAGCCCACCCAGACGGAACATGGAGTTCGAGGGCTTGGTCTTGACAACGAGAAGGCAATTCGGATCTCCGGCGATCACATTCGACGTCGGCGACGTTCCGGGGCCAAATAGCGCGCTGTAGCTGTCTGTCTGGTAGAGGCCATCCGCGCGTACGGGTCCGTGACAGGAATTACAGCGTTGAGTGAAGAGATCTTGCATTGGCGTGCTGTAGTTGAGTCCGGTGCGAATCTCGACGGAGCGCGTTCCGGTCGACTTTCCTGCGAGCGAGATCACCCCCGACGATTGGATGATATACATCGCGCTGTCGGGCAGGGATCCCTGAACCGGATCCTGAAGATAAAGGCGGACGACCCGGCCGTAGAGACTGTCTATCAGTTGGGCCTGGAGGACGATCGCAGGAGATCCGGCGCCGCTGGCCGGATAGACCTGGTAGTGTGAGGCGTCCTGCGCAGACGGCTTGTCGAGCGGCTCTGCGAACTCAACGTCGACCGCGAAATTCGAGGCCGAGGCGGCTCGAAGCGGCGGGGGCGGCGCGAGAACCGCGGCCGTGTTGCATCCCAGGAGGTTTGCGGCGATCGCCGCGATTGAAGAAACCCTCCAGGCACGAGGAACCATGCGCACGCCTTCTACTCCTCCTCGCTGTTCGCCGCCTTTGTCTGCCGCCAGAGCGCACCTGACCAGTCCACCGCCAGCCCAAACTGGTTTTCCGAATAGCTTCCCGCCTCCGATCCCGAAGGCGCAAGACTACCTAGGTGGGCCGAGTTATGTTCGAATCCGTAGATGCCGCGCACAGCCCAGTGAGGAGGGACCGCCCACCGAAGCGAGACGTCGATGGCGCTCAATGTGTCGTCGCGCTTGTAATGGTATTTATCAGTCGGGAAATTTGACTCGTAGGCGCGAGTCGCGAGGTTGAGTCCCAAGTTGACCCCGACCTTACTCGCTCCAATGCGCGCAAGATCCATGCGCCATCCCAGGCCTGCAATGATCCCGTGATAGCTCACATCGGAATCGTCACCGATTGAGTCGGAATCAGCAGCCTTTGCGTTGCTCACTCGATAACCGCTATGACACTCAACTTTGCCCTGGCTCGGCAGCCTGTTGATCTCGAGGCCCAGTTCAGCCTGGTGTGTCCGCGATGTGCGTTCAACAAAATTGGGATTGTACGAGCGATGCTCGTATTGGTAACCGACATTCCCACGGATCCTCGCGCCGATCCGCTGGCGCCAGGCTACGGAGCCAATCCCAAGGTCGAATTCCGCCCTTCGGTACCTGGAGAGCCCGGGGTACGCTAGAATCGCATCTTCATCGTTCAACTGCCGCAGATAGAAGCCGGGGAGCCAGTAGCCGTAGAGCGTGAGACGCCGGTCTCTCGAGAACGCCTCGCTCCAGGTTCCGCTGTAGGATCGGAAATCAGCAGCGCCGTTTTTCTTATGGAACTCTCCGCTCCACTTGAGTCGGAGGCTGCGCGACCGCCCTCCACCCATCTCGTTGAGCCAGGTAAGAGACCCGACAGGGCCCATCAGGAGATCGTCGCTGCTTGAGATCGAGAACCGGTCGGGCTTGAGTCCTGACTGGAAGGTGAGAAGCTGCTCGTCGGAGTACTGTAGGAAGTTGTCGTCGTACAGAGAGGAAACGCCGAGCCCCAGTTTGAGACTCTGACCTCGCTCCGCCTCCGCCGGCCGAGGGGCGGCCGACGCTGTTCCTGCCGCGCACGCGAGAATTACGGCGGCCCGCCACGCTCCGTTCCATCGTCCCCGTGACCCACTGATTCGCCTCATTCCTGGCTCCCGACTGTAGGCTGGGGTATCCGAGCGTGAATTTCGGCGGATCCTTTCGGAGGGCTTAGGAGCTCCACCGAGATTTCGTGCACCCCGTCGCTTAGCGGAATAACGATGCGATCCAATTTCGACGCGCTTCGGTCATGGAGGTCCGTGTACATGGCCGTCGTCGCCTTGGTTGTCTTGAATTTGTCTTCCCGGATGCGCTCTCCGCCCTCCGTGACAGCGACGCGATATCCCTGGGTTCCGCGCATGGTTGCGTCGAAATCGAGCCGGGTGGAGAGCTCCAGGCTGGTGGGCCCAACGATCCGGAACTTCACCGGCTTCCCTGGGAATATTGTGTAGTATGGGATGAGCCTCTCGCCCTCGGAAACGGTAACACTCCGCGCCGCCTCGACCGGAGTGATGGAGATCATCTTCGCCTCGTCCCGCTTGGGGCCCGAGAAGAGGGGACGGACCAACACCGCCATCGCGCCCGTCACCGAAACGGTAAGTAGGTGACTCCCGCCCGTCACATCTACCGCGAGGTTCCGACTCTTGCACATAGCCGACTCGCTGTCACCGAGCTTGACCCCGTCAGCGGCCGAGCTCTCGGTGACCTGCTCCTTCCGGATCTTCCCGCCCTCGTCGATGCGCAACTTGTATGAAATAGGCCGGCTCACGCCCCTCGGGACCTCGGCCCGAGAAACGAGGCGCAATCTTCCCGGGCCCTCGACCGTAAGGGTCAATGGCGATTCAGGTGTGATCAGGAAGTAAATCCTCTCCTTCTCTTGCACCAGGACGCTCAGCGGAGCGTGCCCGGCGATGCGTTCGATCGCCTGCCAGCGGGCGGCGTGGGCCGGAACGGCGATCAGAAGAAGTGTGGCTGCGGGAACGATCCAAACGGAGCGTAGCATCACGGCGCGTTTGTCCTCTCGGTCTCGGGGTGCGGCTGTCCTAGTAGCTTTTGCCTCAAGTCCAACCTCAAAACGATGCCGTTGGCCAGGAGCACAACGAGCGCGGAGATTCCCACGATCCAGAGGTTGTACCTGTACTTGACGAAGAGCAGCCCCTTCCCTGGTTTCGCTGCACCGCCGCCTGAATCGCCGATCTCGAAGCGGCGAGCCAGCTTTTCAACGTCGAGGAGCTGGAGTACGGGGATCCGTCGCTCGGCCAGCACGTTGATCACGCCACGATTCGGGTAGTTGCGCGCCGCGAGTCGGAAGGTGAGCCCCGGAGGGATGAGACGAGCGTTCTGCGCGCCCCCCAGGCTAGCGACTCCGCCTCCAATGTTTACGTAGAGCTTGATCGGCTTCCCGCGCGCCGTGGCGACCGAGTCATAGAGCGCCACGCGCTGCTTCACGGTCTCCAGGAAATTCGGCGGGTCGAGGAGCTGGACACCGTTCCGCACCACGGCGTCGACCAAGAGTTGTCGTCCGGCGGGAGAAAGGCCCCGGCCCACGTCGCCCCCTCCCCCTAGCGACGCGGCGAGCGAGTGGTATGGCAGGAGGTCGTGTGCGGCCACGGCCGACTCCATATCGAGCCAGGTGAGCTCAGGGTCCGTCGCGCCGAACATGGAAGAGCCCACCGAGGTGATGATCACCGGCTCGGCGCCGATCGCGCGGCACGCCGAGAGTACGGCCAGGTTGAACCCCGGGAGCGAGCCGGTCATGCCCACCGCCACAAGATCACCCGCGTGCACCTTCGCTTCCAACATCATCTGGGTCACGGCCGCCGCGAAGTTGGGGTGAGCCGAAAGCGCCTTGGCCGCCTGCGAGCCTCGGTCGGTGGTGATCAGCGTGAACTGGGGTCCGATCACGCCGTAGCCTTCGGGGTCATTCCGCTCATCGATGGAGATGCCCCGATTGCGCTTTTGTGCAGCGATGACCCGCTCGGCTCGCTCTATCAGGCCTACGGCCCGGAGCTTCTTCGCGTAGGCTTCTGCGTGAACGGGCGTGAGGCTCCGCTCCGACGCGGCGTATAGCACGAGTGAGAGGCACGCGAGCCCCACGAGCGCCGGGGTCGAGGCACGTGTCTGGCTCATCGGATGATGTTCCCGCCATTCAGGAGCATGAGGAGCAGCCGAACAAGCACCGCGGTGGTGATCATGACGCAAATCGTCTGGAGAACTCCCTGGCGTTCCATCCAGTTGGCGATCAGGCCTGGAATCACGTAACCGATCGTCTGAAATTCAAGCGCCGTCCCGTGCAGCCGGAGAACAAAGAGGTCCCGGGAGAGAGCGCCGAATATGAATCCCAAAAGCACCGCCATCACGATTCGGCGTCGCCCGTATACGAGGGCGTAGCGTGAGATGAGCTTGAGCGCGCCGAAGGTGATCAGACTCACGACGACAGTGCCAGTAAGCCGCGCCGGCTCATGCACCATGAGGGCCACATAGCCCGGCACCACCATCCCGCCCGCCGCGAGGCCCAAGGTCTCCGAGAATATGAGGCTGATGAACAGCCCGAGGCCGATCGCTTGCTCAATCACGCGCTACCGCCCGGTTCTTGAAGTGGAGGGCGATCTCTTGACCAAGGCCGACGATGTTCCCAATACCCACCACCACTCCCCGCTCCGGCACGAGGTTGATCACGCGCTCGAAAACTAGCTCCGCGCCCATACCGCCGAAGTCACTCAGCCGAGCCCTGTCGAGGCCGTTGGAGACAGCCCGGAGGGCTACGAGCGCGGTTCCCTCTCCGGAGAGAACCACGTGATCGGCCGGCAGATGCCGGGCGACGAGCTGGGCGATCTGCCCAGAGCGCTCCAAGCGGTCACCGCGACAGTTGGCGAGGACGATGCGCCGCACGCCCGGCTCAGGACGGTCGAGCCCGAGCCGGCTCCAGATCAGCCGTGTGGAATCCGGGTCGTTCGCCGCGAAGGCATTTATGAACTCCACTTCCTTTGAGCCGATCCGCACCCGATAGCGACGTAACACGCCCGGATCGGGGGCCGCCGCCTGCATGCCCCGGAGAGCGGTCGTGCTGTCTACGCCCAGGTGGGAGCAAACGGCAAGGGCTAAGCCAACGTTCTCGGCATGCTCGCAGTAGGTGAAGCCCTTGAGGTCAGACTCGGCCGCGGAGCTCTCCTCGATTACATGAAGAACTGTCCCGCGCCGCCGCGCCTCGGAAGCAAGGAACTCGACGCGATCGTGTTCGGCGGTAAAGAGGTGCCCTCGGACTGGGATTGTCTGTGCCAATGCCCGTCCAACGTCGTCGACGCTGGGGCCCATTACATCGAGATGGTCCGCCCGTATGTTCGTGATCACGCCTACCGTGCTCCGTACAAGGCGCAGCTCCGAGATCGGTTGGAGGTCGGGGGTCACGGCCATGCACTCTAGGATTATCACCTCGGCCCCGGCTTCCGCGGCGCGGCGGAAGATGCGGGTCTGCTCAATGATGTTGGGCCTCCCCACCCGGAACACATCTACCTCTGAGCCGTCGGTCTGGATCATTCGAGCCGTCGTACCCGTTGTCTTGGCGAAGGTCCGCCGCCCCCCAGCGCGAAGTCCTCCTGCGATGAGGCGAGTGACGGAGGACTTCCCCCGTGTTCCATTTACATGGATCCGGACAGGAATTGTCGAGAGAACGCGCTCGTGGCGACGTGTCTCCCAGACGCCGTATGTCACTAGGCTTGCGGCCAGTACCGCGGGCACGATGATCATTGGTAGGAAACCGGCATGGCTGGAGGCAAACTAATTACGTGAGGTCACTTGGGTACCAGGACAACTTTGACCGCTCTGGCGCCGTCAGGACCTTCCATTCGTAGAAAATATACGCTGGCAACTGCCGCGCGCCTTCCCTGGTCAAGGCCATCCCATCTAAGAACATGAAGCCCCGGGGACTCTGTTTGTCTGTTTATCAGTGTGCGAACGAGCCGGCCGAGCACATCGTAGACCCTAATACTAACCTGACCCCTACGGGAGAGAGTGTAAAACACCTGGGTGTTGTCGCCATGCACTGGCGTGGGCCTTACGGCGAGACTGGCGATAGGGGCGGGAACGGATTCCGCGACCGCGGTTGGCGTCAATGAGTAGTTCGAAACGGACGAGACTCCAGCATCCGTCCCCGCGTAGAGCGTGAGGAGACCCCCATCCACCGCCAGCGAGCGAACGTTCAGGCTGGGGAGTCCGGCCTGATTGAACACCGCCGTCCAGTGCTGGGCACCATCGAGGCTCTTGAACGCTCCTCCACCCCAGACGCCGCAGAAGATCGCGCCAGGATGCACTGAGTCCTGAGCAAGGGATCTCACTTCTCCCATAGGCAGGCCGGCGCGAGCGATAGCCCAGGTATCTCCCCCGTTCGTGCTCTTGCAGACACCCGAGTCCGTGGCAGCGTACACGGTCGTGGTCTGCAAGACGTCAACAAGCACATCGTGCACAAACCGGCTCGGGATGCCGGTATTCTTGCCAATCCAGTTGAGGCCTCCATCAGTGGACCGGTACACGCCGAAGCTGTCGCTGCCGGCGTAGAGGGTCGCGGGCGAGCCGGGCACGAGAGCCAGGGACCGAACGCTGAAAGACGGGGGCAACCCAGTTGTGTCAGGTCTCCAAGTAGATCCCCCATTTACTGTCTCGAAGACGCCTCCACCCGTTCCGACATACAGATGGCCAGATTGGCCGGGCCACGCAACCAGCGGACGTGCAAATAGGTTCGTGAGTGTCTGAGTAGAACTGTCGGGATTGAACCACGAGAGACCATCGTCGTCGCTGCGGAAGACTCCCTGGCCATACGCTGTGAGGTATACGGTCTGCGGGTCGACAGGGTCTGGCACGACAGCGTGCTCTGAGTCGTGGCTGAAGAGGGCGACGTCATGAGTCCAGGCAGCGCCCTGATTGCTGCTCCTCCAGAACCGATCTCCGAAGCCAGTTCCCGCGTAAACCTCGTGCGAAGATCTCACCGCAAGGGAAAACCCGAACGTCCTCAGCAGACCCCCGTCGAGCTGCGTCCACCCGGCACCGCGATTATCGGTCCGGAAAATCCCGCCGCGATCGGTCCCGGCCCACGCGGTCGATGAGCTCGAGGGCGATGCAAGCAGCCCCTCCACATCGCCATTCGTTAGGCCGGTGTTGACCTGGTGCCAGAGCGTGTCGCTCAACGTAGTGAAATACACTCCGGCGCTGTCGGTCCCCACATAGCGAACGGTGTCCACGACAGCCAAGGAACGGCAACGAAAGGAAGTGAGCCCTCGGTTGATTCGCACCCAATTCGCTCCGCCGTCCGTGCTCTTGATTACTCCGCGATCAAGCATGGCGGCATAAATGCGATTCGGATTGAGCTGGTCGAACTGAATCTTCTCTACTCCCCCTACACTCGCTGTCGTGTCCGCAACCTGGGTCCAATTGAGCCCGCCGTCGAAGCTGAAATGAATTCCGCCTCCGGTGGCGGTTGCGGCGAACAAGGTTTCAGGATTAGCTGGGTGAATCGCGACGTCTCGCACCTTGGTGTTGACCAGCCCGAGGTTGATGGTATTCCACGAGGCTCCCCCGTTGTAGGTCTTGTAAATGCCCGAGCCGTAGGTTGAGGCGTACATTATCGACCTGCGGAACGGGTGAATCGTGATCGAGCGCACTGACGAGATCGTGGGAAGATTCCGTTTCCAAGTTGCGCCACCGTCTGTGCTGATAAAGATCCCGTCGTTGGTCCCACAGAACTCGGAATCGGGGTGAACGCGGTTTACCGCCAGGCACCGCACGTAGGTGTTCGTCAGGCTATCGCGATATCCAATCCAGTTTGTTCCACCGTCCAGTGAGCGGTATACCCCAGCCCCGAAGGTGGCGGCCCACATGCGGGAGGGGTTCAGGGGGTCTACGGCGATGGCTTGAATGCTCTTGGCGCGGGGGCCCGAGCCGGACCACACCTGATTGCCCGCAGTCGCAGACTTGACAGGACCAAGAAAAAGGGCTGTAGAGACCAGACACGCGCAGACGACTACCCTGCGTAATCGCTGTTGTGGATCCCGGCAACTGGCGCTTACGTGTCTAGCCATTGGGAGTTAGAGGCCTCTTCGGATCAGGTGATACGGAGGCACGATGCAGAGTGCATCCGAAGAAGTTAGAACACCCTGATTATATCAATGGTGCCAAGCTCGAGCGCCACGATTTGCTGCTGTAGGCTTCGTCGGTGGCCCGCGGCGCCCAAGTCCCTAGCATTTCCGCACCGGCGACGTAGGCCGAGAACTCCAGAACGCGCCACACTCCTGATCCGCTTCCATGCGTGCGCCGCGGAATGCCCCCCGAGCGCCCGGAATCGCTACCGCCCCAAACAATCAGGCCCCGATGGTGAATCCACCGGGGCCTGCGCTCATGAGCGTTCGAGAGCGGCGGTGCCACCGACCCGAGGCTCTAGCGATTTACGGGCATCCGCTACCAGTGCATTTGCCGTTGACGATCTTACAGTCGTCCCGTGCGCCCTCCGACCGGCAGAAATAGAGAGCTTGAAGAACCTCGCACGTGCGGTGATTGCAGCCATTCGACGCAGCCACAGCCGTACCGACGGCGAGATTGGACAGTGCCGAGACGTAAGGCGACCTGGCGGGCGCCTTCGATGTCCTGGGTGACGCAGTCCCGAGCACGATCAGAGATATGGTGAGAATGGTGGCGAGTCCGATTGCTAGCTTGAGGTGTTTGGTCATCGTGGACTTCTCCTTCCTCGACCATCCGAACACGCCGAGTGAGAGTCGAGTCCCACCCGGGGCTGGCGGCACCGCCAGCGGAAATTAAGGATAGCATCTCTCGGACCCTCGACCCAGGTCCGGCTGGCCCCGTTCACCTGGTGCTCGCAGGCGCCAGAGGGGCCGACCCCTCCTCGAAGTAGTCATGGCGGACCTTCGGAAGCTTCTCCGCGTACACGAAGTGGTCCGAATGATCCGGATTGTGGCATTCGAGGCAGACCTTCTCGGGAACGGCCCGGTGAATATTGGATCGTGATGGCGCCGCTACGTGCCGGCCTCCCGGACCGTGGCAGATCTCACATTGGACGTTGCCAAGCGGCTCCTCCGGCGCCCCGATCCTGTACCCATGAGGCGTCCCGTACCCGACGACGTGGCATGAAATGCATCGCGGCTGATAGTGCCGGTGCACGTCCAGCAGCGTCTTGTAGGCGGCCGCGTGTCTCGTCGTTTTCCATTGGGCGTATTCGGCTTGATGACAGTTCTCGCATTGGGCGGCGCCGACATAGCGACCTTCGAGGCGCGCGGGATCGTCCTGGAAGAGCGGCGTTACGCTCGCCTGCGCCGCGTCGAGCTTCCCCACCTCGTCGTAGAACCGGTTCAGCCGATCCCGAACCACCGGATCGTCCTTCACGTCCTTGTACAGCATGTGCCTCTCCACGGCCGCAGAAGTGATCCTCCCCTCTCGATCAAGACCCAGCCTCGCGCTGCTGAACCCGTAATTTCTCAGAGGTGTGTAGAGAACCAGCGTTCCACCGAGAAATCCGGGAGGATCTTCCTTGCTCAGCTCCCAACCGCCGGCCCCCTGGTGGAAGCTGGGGGCATCGCTGTCGGTCGAGATGATGACGTCCAAGCCTGGACATGCCGCGACCAAACGACGGATCGTGGCTGGGGTGAGGCGTCCCATGGCGAAGACGAGGTCCGCCTGCCGGCGAAGAGCCGGCAGCGCTCTCCTCAAAGGCTCGAGCGGATCTTCGATCGTCAGGGAAGACGTGTGCGCCTCGAAGAGCGGATCCGCGCTCTTCCCGCGCAGCGGCTCGAGGAGACCGATCACGGCGACGCGGAGCCCGTCCGCGTGGAGAATGATCCACGCGGGAGCGATCGGCTTTCCGCCCTCTACAATGTTTGCGGAGAGATACGGCGTTCGGAGCCCTTGGGTCATTTCTCGGAAGTGGTCGAGGCCAAAGGATAGTTCGGTGGTTCCCACCGCGGCGGCGGCGTAGCGCATGAGGTCCATGAGCCGGAGATAGAGGCTCTGCTCTCTCCGCGAGAAGAAATCCGGTTTGCCCTGTTTCTCCGGGCGGATGAACGCGCTTCCCGCATCGAGCAGGAGGAGCTCGGGGTCTCGTTCGCGCATTTGGCGGAGCACCGTGGCCCTGCGCGCGACGCCTCCGGACTGATTCACCTTACAGCCGCAGTTCTCAAGGTAGCCGAAGCTCTCGCCGGTGTAGGCCAAGGTCAGCTCCCGGACAGCCCTGCCGCGAGCGGGCTCGGGTTCGGCCTGCGTGGGCTTGAGGGCGA
>Ga0137395_10000980_pt1 | contig 12787 bp, 12 predicted proteins | sample czobulk216metaG_FD_108283 | JGI IMG/M metagenome (GOLD analysis project Ga0137395, IMG submission 108283) | Vadose zone soil microbial communities from Angelo Coast Range Reserve, California, USA - czobulk2.16 metaG | ecosystem: Environmental > Terrestrial > Soil > Vadose zone | place: USA...
AGCCGGCGACGGCCCTGCGCATGCGTGCGGCATCTCGAACGTCCGCTTCGAGAATGCGCGCGCCCGCGGATTCGAGATCCGCGGCCGCGACTTCGTGGGTGGCGCGGCGTGGCGTCGTGATCGTGAGCCGGGCGCCCGCGGCGGCGAGCCGGCGCGACAGGTTCACTCCCACGACTCCGAGCCCGCCGACGATGAGCACCGATCGTCCGCGGTACAACGGGCCCCAATCGGTCATGCGGCGCGCCTCGCGACGGTCAGCAGGTGCAGGTGCACATCAGATGTGTACGGCTCCAGCGATTCGACGACGAACCCGGATCGACCGAGCACGTCGCGAAGCCGCTCTTCATCCGCGTAGAGGCCATCGCGCATCAGCTGGCGACGCAGCGTCAGCCGCAGCCAGCCGCCTGCAATCGGCAGCAGCGCGGCGCCGATTCGGCGCTTGACCGTCTTCGGCACGGAAAACGACAACGGGTGCACCGCAGTGAACGCGAACCGGCCGCCGGGCTTCAGCCAGCTGCGCACGCGGCCGGCGACGGCATCGTCGAACGGCGAGTGTTCGGCCAGCACGCCGATCGAGTACACGAGATCAAATTCGCCCGGCGCGAAGGCGTGCTCCAGAAAGTCTCCCTGGACGAGCTGGATCGATCCGACGGCAACCGATCGGCCGTCCACCGGCGTGCGCGCGCGCTCCAGCATCGGGGCGGAAACGTCGATGCCGACCAGCCTGCTCACCCCGCGAAGCGCGTGGAAGTAGCGGCCTGTCCCGCATCCAAGGTCGAGCGCGTCAATGGGCGGCGTGAAGCGCTCGCACACCGCGCGCAGCCAGTCGCCGAACCTGTTGACCAATTCGCCGCCGCGAATGCGATCGTCGTGCTCGCGATAGCGATCCGCGTACGAGCCGTCGTACAACTCGGCGGCACGCGCACCCCACTTCGACGTGGACGTCATGCGAACAGCTCGTCGGCGGCCACAAACCGGACGCCAGGCACGCCGGCGGCGTGATCGAGAAAGCCGGCGAGCGTGCGGTGCATCGTCTCGTCGATCTCCCAGTAGTGCGTCGCCAGGCAGAAGTCGCCGCCCACTTCCCTCGCCTCCTCGAACCCGCGGACCAGCTCGTCGAGCGTCGTCCCGGGGATGAGGCTGTGGCAGGCGAACTCGGCGTGCTTCCGGTATCGCAGCACGAACGGATACACGAACCGATCGTGCCGGCGGCGACGGGTTGCCGCGCGAAACCTCGCGACGCGCCAGTAATTCACCGGCGTGCGGAGCTCCCACGGCCGCATCGACGGACGAAACGAGAGAAACGATCCCAGGAGGTTCAGCCCCGCCGAGCTGACGGCTGCGAGGCCGCGCTTCGACAAGGCGTTGTGCGGGGGAACGAAGACGCCGATCCGCGTGCCGAGCAGCCGCTCGAGATAGGCGCGGCCTTCCGCGACACGTCGATCCGGATCCGGCGCCGCCTGGAACTCGTAGCCGTCCGAGTAGTCCTGATGCGTGTAGCCGTGCAGCGCGATCGTGATGCGCCTTTCGTCCAGCAGCCGCCGCAGCTCTCCGACGAGCGCTGGATTCCGCTCGAGCGCGAACGCCTCGGCTGAATTCCACTGGTCTTCCGGAATACCCGGACGCGGGTAACCCACCGTGAATGGAACAGTCGCGAGACAAACAGGAATCTGAGTCCAGACATCGCGATAGACGGCCTGCAGCCGCTTCGGCGACGTGAAGTAGCTGGTGTCGTCGTCTCGCAGAGCGACTTTCATGCCGTGGCCGCCACCGGGTCGTCGCGCCGAACGCGACGGGCGCCGATAATGCGTTCGTACACCGCAAGCATGCGCGCCGAGCTGACAGCCCACGAGAAGCGTTCGACGGCGGTCACGCGGTTTCTCTCGCCGGTCGCGCGGGCGTCGGCCGGGTGATCCAGATATCGTCCCAGCGCCGTCGCAAAATCCGGTCGCGATCCCTTCGGCACAAGCAGCCCGTTCGCTCCGGGGACGATGTAGTCGCGAAGGCCGCCGACATCGGTGGCGACAACCGGCAGCGCGGAAGCCATGGCTTCGAGCACGACATTCGGCGAGTTGTCGAAGTCGGACGCGAGGGCAAAGACGTCGGCCGTCCGGTACCACGCAGGCGTATCTTCCTGAGGCGCGTACCCGGCGAAGTGGACGGCGCCGGCGACACCGAGCGCGCCGGCGCGTGCGCGGAGCACGCTCTCCTGCGGGCCTTCTCCAAGAAGCACGAGTGTCGTGTCAGGCCGCGTCCGATGCGCGTCGGCAAACGCGTCGATGAGAAGAGGCACGTTCTTGATCGGCACCAGGCGCGTGACGCACAGCACGACACGACGGCTCGCGAGCCCCTGCGCCTCTCTGTGGTTGGGGCCATCCGGCGTGAACGCCACGGTATCCACGCCCTTCAGCACGTCGTCGACCGGACGGCCGATCATCTCGGGAAGGTGCTTGGCGGCCCAGCCGTCCGAGATGAGCCCGTCGGCGAGCTGCAGATCGCCGACGTATCGCGGATTTGGAGGTCCCGGCAGGTAGATGGCGACCGGAATCGCCAATTCCCGAAGCCGCGCCGCCTGATGGACCGCATGCGAGAGAACGAGATCCGGCCGGACCTTGCGCTGCGCGATGACGTTCCACGCCATGCGGCAGAACAGCTCTTCGTCGGCATGCAGCGCCCAGGCGCCCGCTCGTCCGACGATCCGCTTGCCCTGGACTTTGTAGACGAGGTCGCGCATGTAGGGCGACCGGAGCACGGTCGTTGGAATGTCGTCAACCGTGTAGAGCGCCCGCTGCAGAAGCGGCCGGCCCGTGATGATGTCGATCTCGACGCCCATGCCGACGAGCGCCCGAATCCAGGCGAGATGCTGAGTTTCGCCGCCGCCGCGCATCATGGCGAGGCATCGCATCAAATACGTCACCCTCATCCGCCCACCGCCTGCGAGGTCGGCTCCAGCACGGACGGGGCTTCCCAACCGAGGACGTTGCGCAGTTCGTCGAGCACGGCTTCCGCAACACGATCGCCGGAGCGGCCGTCGAGAAACTGACACTGCTCGAGCACGACGCGCCGCCGGCCTTCGGCGTCGAGCGACGGATCGGCGAGATACCGATTGATCCAGTCGATCATCTCGCCGGGCGTTTCCGCGACACGGGCCGCGTGATGGCGCGTGATGTTCACGTAGTGCGTGAACGCGTAGTAGCGGCGCGCGGACTTCACGTACTCAACCGGCTGCTCGCCGTCGAACGAGACGTTGACGACAGGCGTATCGAACACGCACGCTTCGATCGCAATCGTCGATGCGACGTTCACCGCGACGTCACTGTGCCGCATCGTGTCGGCGAGGTGGCTCTGGTGCTCGGGCATCACGTCGACCGCGAGACCATCGGCCACTCTTACCGTCGGACGAAACGGCTTCTCGACGATCACATGCGGCCACGTACGTACCGTGCGATAGGCATCCTCATCGTCTCGAGGATGGAGGCGAACCAGCACCTGTGCCGGCTTTGCCATGCGGCCGGAAACGATCGCATCCGACAGCCTGCGCACCACATGATCGTGATGCGCATACAGCGACCGCGGGGTCGTCGATACCGTGATCAGCGCGCGAGCAGGATCGGCGCCCACGCGGCGGCAAAAGGCCTCCCGAGTGGTCGTGGCGCCACGCTGGAAGTACGCGTCGAACTGCGGCGCGCCGCAGACCCGAATCTCTTCGGGACGATAGCCGTGCAGGCCGATCGCCTGATCGCGCATCAGCTCGTTCCAGACCAGCAGGCGATCCGTGCGCCGAACCGGGAGCAGCTTGTTCGTGAAGTTGTCCCAGCTCGGGTCGATCGCCATGGCACGAACGCGTTGACGCCGCGCCGTGCGCAGCAGCGGAACTTCACTGAAGATCAGACCCGGGCTCGAGACAACGAGAAGCGACGGCTCGTGGCGATCGAACAGGTCTTCCGCCGACCGGTGAGACACCAGACTGTCCGACAGGTCGTAGCGTGACGCCGGACGTGCAACCGACCGCACGAGCGTCCGGGCCAGCCGGGCCTTTGTCGAGACCCACCGGATGGTGCCGGCCGCGCGCCCCTCTGCGCGCCTGATGCGGACCGACTCGGTGATCCCCGAGTCGAGGTAGGCCGCCTGCATCAGCGACTGAAGCCGCGCCTCGAGTCCTGACGGCTGGTGTGCGGGCAGGTCTTCAAAGACCACACGCTCGTGCTCGAACTCGCGGGCGAACGCCGCGTCGCGCGTGAGCGGCGACGCGATGACGACACGGATTTCCGCAGCGTCGCTGCCGGAGTCGCCGGCGGCCAGCAGGCGCGGCAGCAGCCCGTGACGGAGCATGTTGCCCGCGCTCGCGCCATGCGGTACCGACACCATCACCGAGACCGGCGTCCCTCGAGCCCTCCCCGGCCTCTGTTTCATCGCACCACCGAGGTCATTCGATGCTCGAATCGATACGGCAGCGCCACCAACCCATCCTCGTCATCGTCATCACCGGCGCGCGCGGCCGGCGCCGCGACGACCGCGAATCTCGGGCCGGCCGTGACGACGTCGTACGACACCAGTTGATGGGAGTCGGTGATTGTCATGCGCAGGACGAACTGACGCCGGCGGAGCGGGACTGACTCGAACACGCAGTCGACGACGCCGTGGCCGTCCACGATGGCTGGCACGTCGCCGGCGGACGAGGACGCGCTCGCGACGATCATTCCCGTGTCGACGTCGACAATCGCGATCTGAAACACCGGAGCCGGCACGCGCGCCGCCGCTTCGTAGGCAGCGCGGACCACGAGCGGGCCGCCCTCCACGATTCGATCCGTCGTCCGCCCCGTACCGCCGTCGATGATGTCCAGCTGGGTGAGGCGGATTTCGCCGGTGCCGCCGCGATGGCTCTGCAGGGCATTCTGCTGGTTGCCGAGCGCACGAAGGTTCACTTCGCTCATGTACCGCTCGGCGATCTCCGCGGCCGGTCCGTACGCGCGCACGCTGCCGCCGTCCATCCAGAGGATGCGATTGCACAACCGGCGGACGTTCCACATGTCGTGAGAGATGAAAAGGACCGTCTTGCCTTCGCTGATGAGCCGGCGAAGGCTCTCGAGCGCGCGCCGCCTGAACGCCGCATCGCCGACGGCCAGCACTTCGTCCACCAGCACGATGTCAGGGTTGCTGTAGATGGCGACGCTGAAACCAAGACGGGCATAGAGACCGGACGAGTACCGCTTCATCGGCGTATCGATCAGCGCCTCGACTTCGGCGAACTGGACGATCTCGTCGAATCGCCTGTCGATCTCGCGTCTCGGAAGGCCGAACAGTCCGCCGCCGAGGTAGATGTTTTCCCGGCCGGTCAATTCAGGATGGAAGCCGGCGCCAAGCTCGATGAGCGACACGACGCGGCCGGCCACCTGCACCCGGCCGCTCGACGGCCACGTCACGCGCGAGACGAGCTTCAGCAACGTGGTCTTGCCGGCGCCGTTGCTGCCGATGACGCCAAGACCCGCGCCTTCCGTCACGTCGAGGCTCACGTCCTTCATCGCCCAGACGTTGGCGTCCACTTTTCCACGCGATGCGCTGTAGACATGCTGATCGCCGCGCCGGAGCTTCGAGGCGATCAGATCGACGACGGTCCGCGATCGTCCTGCGCGATAGCGCTTCGACACGCGGTCGAGACGGATCACGACTCGCTCAGATGACATCGGCGAAATAGCGATCGAGAGACTTGAACAATGCGAACGCGCCCATGAACACGACGGCTGTGAATGCCGCCGAGATACCGAGCACATGCCAGTCGGGCTCGCGCCCGTACACCAGAGATGATCGGAAACATTCGACGATGCCGCTCAGAGGATTCAGCTCGATCCAGAAACGCCACGGCGGCTTGATGCGGCTGAGCGGATACGGGACCGGCGTCACGTAAAGCCACAGCTGCAGCGCGATCTGCACGACGGGACTGACATCGCGATAGAACACATTGACGGACGACGTGATGAGCGTGACGCCTGTCGTAAAGAGCACCAGCAGCAGGAACGCCACCGGCGCCATCCAGGCCCACCGCGTCAGACCGACGTGGTAATAGACCATCAGCCCCACGAACATCGCGCCGGCCGCGAAGAAGTCGATGAGCCGCGAACACACCTGCGAGAACGGAATGATTTCCCGCGGGAAGTACGTCTTCGTGACGATGTTCCGGTACGTGATGAGGCTCATCGTCCCGGAGTTCACGCTGTTGAGGAAGAAGAACCACGGGACGAGGCCGCCGAACGCGAAGATCGGATACGGCACGCCGTCGCCGGAGATATTGCCCAGCCGCGAAAACACAAACGTGAACACGGCCATCGTCGCGAGCGGCTGGATGATCGCCCAGCCGAAACCGAAGAGCGACTGGCTGTACCGCCCCTTGACCTCGCGCTTCGTGAGGTTCAGCAGCAGCTCCCAATAGGCCCTCGGGCCGACGCGCTCGGCGTGATCGGAGAGCGCCGCCACGGGCGATGCCGTCATGGTGGTCACGCTGGAAGGAGTGGTCACGCTATGAGGAACAGAGCTCGATTACGTGCAGCCTGCCGAAATAGCGCTCGGCACATCGACGCGCCGCCGCGATGGCTTTCAAACGGGGAACACTGTCGAGGCTGAACCCGCGCGACGTCCATGGCTCCTCGAGTACCAGATATTTGACTCGGAAGCGGTCGACGCGAAACATCAGGTCGTTCTCGAATCGCTGGAAGGCCGCTGTTCCGGGAGCCGGCACGCTCAGCCGTGGATGCAGCCAGAGTGCCGGACTGACCGACGGCTTTCGCGCGAGCGCGTTGAGCACGGTCGCGTCGCCAATCAGCAGAAAGTTGCCGGTCGACTCGCGCAGAAAGCGCGCAACACCCGCGAGGTCGTCCGCGGTGTAGCCGTCAGTGGCGTTCCACCGGAGAAACGAGAATTCGGGCGGCAGGCGGCCCTCCGCCGCGTCCGCTTCGCGGGGGTTGAAATGAAAGTCGAGCACCGATCGCGTGACGTCGACATCGCGCGCGAAAACCAGCGTGTCGCGCACAGCGAGCACGGAGATCACGGCCGTGACGGCGAGCGCGAAACGGCGCTCGGCCGAGGCGTGCGGCGCGATCGCGATGGCGGCCCGGCGCAGGATGACCGTGCCGATGCCCACGAGCAGCATCATGACGGCCTCGCCATCTTCGATCTGATTGACGGTGTACGCAATGAAAGCGGCCGTCATCAGCAGCAGGCTGCCGCAGAGCCACGCACGAGTCCACCCGCGATCGTCGCGGCGATACGTGAATGGCACCGTGAGGAGCCCGGCAAGTGGCGCCACGATCGACCAGCAGTGCAGCCACGCCGGCAACCGTCGCAGCGTCCCGGCGATGAGCCGAAGGCTTGCGATGGCCCCGCCGCCGGTCGTCCGCTCGCCGCCGACGCTGAGCGGCATCGCGACGAGATAAGTGAAGGCCTGTCGCCAGTCCACGCCATTCCTGAAGCCCAGCAGCAACAGCACGGCTGCGACGAAGACCGTGCCGGCGGCAACCGCGGGCACCCATCGCCGGATCCGGCCGGGATGAAATGCGATCCAGGCGGCGACGCAGACGGCGGCAAACGCCGTGGGCACCTGCTTCGACAGGTAGGCAAGCGCGAACAGCATCGGCACGAGCGCCCACGCGATGAACTCGCGGCGGGGCGTCGTCGCGACCGTGCCGGCCATCGCCGCCAGCATCATCAGCACCGAAAAGAAAAAGGCATGCTGATCCATGAACGGCGTGCCGTTCGGGGGATAGAAGTAGAACGTGGAAAGCGCGGCGAAGAGCACGGCCTCCACGCGTGTCGCGGCGCACATCCGCAGCGCCGCATACGTCACGATCGCGAACAACCCGTTGACGATTGAGGCATGCAGGCAATACGCGAACCAGGTCGGGCCCCACACCTTGAAAAACGGCACCTGCAGCAGCGACGGCACCAACGCATTCGGCGCCGCGAAGTCGCGGAATGGAACCTGACCGTTCATCAGCCGCCACGCTCCGTCGAACACGATCGACTGGTCGAGCGGCATGTATCCCGTCCTGGCGAAGTACAGATTGACGGCGACGCCCAGCACGAACAGGGCGGCCACGATGGCAGTCTGCTTCATCGCCGATTACGGCCGGCTCAAGTCGAGCCATGAGGGATGCTGCTCCGCGTGCACGGCGATCTCTTCGAAGATTGCGGAAGCCGGCATCGCCGGCGCCCAGTGCCAGCGCCGACGCGCCGCCGCGCTGTCGAGAACCAGCCACGGCACGTCGAAGGGCCGATCCGCGGCGTCGCTGCCGATCGCGTGGCGGCCGAAGCGGGTTTCGCACCACGCCGTCAGGCCGCGCAGCGACGTCGCGCTCTCGCGGCCGCCGCCGACGTTGAAGGCGATCGAATCGCCGCTCGCCGGCGGACTGGCCATCTGCGTCTGCACCAGCGCCGCCAGATCGCGGGGATGCAGACAGTCGCGCACCTGATGGCCGTGGCCGCCGAACCCGATGTATCGAAGCGGGTCGCGTCGACGGAACGCGTGAATCCAGTACGAGAAGATGCCCTGCTCCGCGTAGCCGAACTGTCCTGCGCCCGCGAGGACGCCGCAGCGATCAATCCAGGCCGGCACGCCGAACGTCGCGCGGTACTCGGCCACCAGAAGCTCCACGACGCGCTTCGCGGAGCCGTAGATCGACAGCGGCGCATCCGTCGAAAACGCCTCCGTCACGCCCGCGGCGGACACGTCGTCGCGCGCATCCACGGGCTGACAGGCATCGCCGCACACGCGAAGGGACAACGCAGACAGGGCGGCAATGGAGTACACGCGGCTCGTGCTGAGAAACACGAGGCCCGCCGAGTGCCGGCGGCAGAACTCGAGCGCGTTCATGGCGCCTGCGATCTGCTCGTGCACGATGTCGGCCGGCCCTGACGGCCCCGAGACGCCCGCCAGAACACTCGGGTTGGCGGCCGCGTCGATCACCCAGTCGACGCGCGGCACTTCGTCAAACGACGAGCGGTCACGCACGTCGCCGCGGACGATCCGCACGCCCTTCGATGTCAGCGGCGCGACGTTCGTCTCGCTGCCTTTTCTCACAAGGCTGTCGATGCCCCAGATCTCGACGCCCTCGAGGCGCTCGAGAAAGGACGTCGCCAGCGTGCTTCCGGCAAATCCACAGACGCCCGTGATGAGCAGCTTCATTGCCGGGTCGGCGCGCCGGAGCCGGCAGCCGCCCGCTGCCACCGCGCGCGGTTTTCGGAGAACATCGCGCGCAGCACGTCGGCCAGCGGCCAGCGGGACGTCCACGACGGATAGTGGCTCTGGAACCGGCCGATGTCGGTGATCCACCACTTGTGATCGCCGGCGCGCGCACGATCTGACCGCTCGATCCGCATCGGCGCTCCGGTGATCGCCTGGCACAGCTCGATCGCCTCGACGAGCGAACAGCTGTTCGGCCGTGCGCCGCCGGCGTTGTACACCTCGCCGCAGCGCGGCAACTCGATGAACGCGTCGAACATCGCGACGAGATCTCCGCCGTGGATGTTGTCGCGCACCTGTTTGCCGCCATAGCCGTACACGGTGTACGGCTGGCCGGTTGCGGCGCACTTCATCAGATAGGCCAGAAAGCCGTGCTGTTCGGCGCCGGCATGGTGCTCGCCGGTGATGCAGCCGCAACGAAAGCAGACCGTCGGCATGCCGAAGTAGCGGCCGTATTCCTGCGTCATCAAATCCGCCGCGGTCTTCGACACGCCGAACAGACTGTGCATGCTGCGGTCGACGCTCATCGTCTCGTCGATCCCGCGATAAAACGGATGCGCCGCGGCCAGGTCGAGGCGGGTGTCCTGCTCGACAAGCGGCAGCTGATTCGGCGAGTCGCCGTAGACCTTGTTCGTCGACGTGAACACGAACGGCGTTTCAGGACAATGGCGGCGCGCGAGCTCGAGCAGGTTGAGTGTCCCGGTCGCGTTGACGGCGAAATCCACGTGCGGCTGAGCCGCCGCCCAGTCATGCGACGGCTGGGCCGCCGTGTGGATGACGGCGCGCAGTCCCGGGCCGTGCGTCCGGAACACATCCTCCAGCGCCTCGAAGTCGCGGACGTCGGCCTCGACGTGCGTGTAGTTCGATCCCAGCCGCTCCCGCAGCCTCGCGAGGTTGCCGGCCGTCGACGCAGCGTCGCCGAAGAACTGACGGCGCAGGTCGTTGTCGATGCCGACGATGCGGTGGCCGCGGCCGGCAAAATGCACGGCGGCCTCCGAGCCGACGAGCCCGGCGCTGCCTGTAATGAGAATTGATTTGATCAATGTAGGGCGGCCCCTTCAGGACGCCGCGCTCTCAATCGAGAACGAACTCGTGTTTCCAGTCGCTCGATTCCGCAACCGGCGCCTGATCGGCTTTGTGCAGGATGAACGACTCGAGCACCAGGGCGTCCATTTCGGTTCGCATGAAACAGCGATAGGCGTCTTCCGGGGTGCAGACGATCGGCTCGCCGCGCACGTTGAAGGACGTGTTCACGATCACCGGACAACCCGTCCGGCGATGGAAGGCCTCGATGATGTCGTAGTACAGCGGGCTCGTCTCCCGCCGGACCGTCTGAATGCGCGCCGAGTAGTCGACGTGCGTGACGGCCGGAATGTCGGACCGCGGCACGTTCAGCCGCTCGATCCCCCACAGCTGGTCAGCTGAATCCGGCGTCGGAATGCGCCGCTTCTCGACGACGTCGGCGACGAGGAGCATGTACGGGCTGTCGCGATCCAGTTCGAAGTAATCGGCGACGTGCTCGCGCAGAACCGCCGGTGCAAACGGCCGGAACGACTCGCGGAACTTGATCTTCAGGTTCATCACCGACTGCATCTTCGGCGAGCGCGCGTCGCCGATGATCGATCGGCCGCCGAGCGCGCGCGGGCCGAACTCCATCCGGCCCTGCACAAGGCCAATCACCTTGCCGTCGGCGAGCATCGCGGCGATCTCGTCGGCGAGCGCCCGGCGGTCTCGCCGCTCGTTGCGCAATCCCTTGCCGATCAACCACGCCGCCACTTCATCGTCGGTCGACGCGGGGCCGAGGAACGACCCTTTCATCGCGTCGGCGTAAAGCGGGCCACGCCGCTGCCATGCGCCCGTGGACTCCGCGCTCGCGCGCGGCTTGTCCAGGTAGCGATGCCAGATGCCGAGCGCGACGCCGAGCGCGCCGCCGGCATCGCCGGCCGCAGGCTGAATCCAGACGTGATCGAATGGCCCTTCCCGGATGATGCGGCCGTTGCCGACACAGTTGAGCGCGACGCCGCCCGCCAGGCACAGGTCGCGCAGGCCGGTCTCTTTGTGGGCGAACGCCGTCATCTTGAGCATCGCCTCTTCGGTGACGTCCTGGATCGACCGCGCCAGATCCATTTCGCGCTGTGTCAGCTTGCTCTCGGGCCGGCGCGCGGGGCCGCCGAGCAACCGCTCGAACGCGCGGCCGGTCATCGTCAGGCCATGCGGATACTCGAAGTACTCCTGGTTCATCCACAGACTGCCGTCGTCCCGCAGCTCGACGAGGTTGTCTTTGATGAGCGAAACGTACTTCGGCTCGCCGTACGGCGCGAGGCCCATCACCTTGTATTCGCCCGAATTCACCTTGAAGCCGGCGAAGTACGTGAACGCGGAATACAGGAGGCCCAGCGAGTGCGGGAAGCGCTGTTCGCGCAGCAGCTCGAGCGTGTGGCCGCGTCCCACGCCGATCGACGAAGTGGCCCACTCGCCTACGCCGTCCATCGTGACGACCGCCGCTTCCTCGAATGGCGATGGATAGAACGCCGACGCCGCGTGCGACTCGTGATGTTCACCGAAGAGGACCTCGCGTGTGTAGCCGAGCTCCTTCGCGATCGCGTCGCCCATCCAGAGCTTTTCGGTCAGCCACAACGGCAGCGCCATCAGGTACGAACGCAGGCCCTGCGGCGCGCACGCGATGTACGTTTCGAGCAGCCGCTCGAACTTGACGAGGGGCTTTTCGTAGAAGCCGACGTGATCGACCTGATCGATGGTGATGCCGCCTTCACGCAGACAGTAAGCGACGGCATTCGAGGGAAACCCGGCGTCGTGCTTCTTCCGTGTGAACCGCTCTTCCTGTGCGGCAGCCACGATCTCGCCGTCAACCACGAGGCAGGCGGCCGAATCGTGATAGTAAGCGGACAGTCCGAGGATGCGCGTGGACATTTAGAACAAGGTGTAGATGAACGGCGCGATGGCGCTCGACTGCGAGAAGACGATCAGCAGACCGAACAACACCACGACGACCACGATCGGCACGAGCCAGTACTTCTTCTCCTGCCGCAGGAACTGAAAAAACTCGCCGAGCACGCGTGACTTTGCCATGAACGACCTCTACAGATTCTGTAACGCACTATCAGAACATGCGCTCGAAATGTTCGCGGTGGCGGAAACGCTCCGGGTACACCGTCCAGCCGGGATACGACGAACGACGGCGGCCCAGCGGATCGCGGCCGATGAGCCGCCAGAAAAGGCCAAGCGGCGACAGAATCACAAAGAACAGGAGCGAGAGCAGCAGGCGCGCGTTGACCCAGCCGAGCACCATTGCAAACGCCCACCAGGCGTCGCTTGGCCATTTGAGCCATTTCGGCACCAGCGCTCCGCCAAGGACCAGCACCGCGCCGATCACACCGATGACTTCCGCGCGAGTGACTCTGCCCCGCCACGCGAGCGCAATCGCTATGAGCAGCAGCACGGTCCCCACCGACAGCCCAAACGATCGCTCGCGGTTTGCTCCGCCCGGTCGAGTGCGTGCGCTTGTCATCGTGCGTCCGTCGACTCGTGTACGGC
>Ga0137395_10000981_pt1 | contig 12786 bp, 18 predicted proteins | sample czobulk216metaG_FD_108283 | JGI IMG/M metagenome (GOLD analysis project Ga0137395, IMG submission 108283) | Vadose zone soil microbial communities from Angelo Coast Range Reserve, California, USA - czobulk2.16 metaG | ecosystem: Environmental > Terrestrial > Soil > Vadose zone | place: USA...
AATCGCGGGACTGAGACATCTTGATCTCGCCGCGCGCCCATGCCCGAGTCTGCTCGATCGCCTGGCGGGGCCGCGGGTCCGCGGGCTGCACCGACTCGAAGAGGTGCCGAACGTGCTCTGCGCACGCGGCCGCCCACAAAGCCAGGAGCCAATGGTCGGAGGCCGTGAGCGTCTCCCCGCGGCGGATGGTGATGAAGCGGGGGTCGCGGTCTTTGGGGAGGATCATGGTTGCACCCGTCCTGTTGCATCTGCACAACGGCTTGCGTTACCGGCGGCTGGGGAGAAACAGGCTCGGAAACGGAAACCGCCGAAGCTCAGAACCAAGCTCCAAAAACGCGCGCAGTCCCAGCCGTCCGGTGCACGCTTTGTTAGCTGGCTAGTGTCCATAGATGTATGTTATCACTTTGTGAGGGAGCACAGCAAAAAGATACACAGGGTATTCTTATCCGCGCCGGCAAAGGATGCCAGCACCTGGGACAATTTACACAACTCTTGACATTCCGCCGCTAGTTCTGAATAATTGACAAAGTGTCCTCTGTCATGATAAGAAATGGTCACCACAACCTATTCTTTCAGAACAGAGTGTCAGAAATACCATAAATTCGCCACCTCCGACTCATAAATGCGCCAGGGGTTTGAGCTTGAATGGATGAGCCAATCCTGTTTTTTTCCGGCGCATAAATTCGCCTAAATCGTAGGTTGACTCATAACCTCGCCCAATTGAGGTTCGCGCAGAAAAGAGTCGCAATCCAGGTAAAAATCTGGCTCATCGTCATTTTTAGGCGATGATATGCGCCAAAGTGGCAAGTTTATGGTTCACAGCGATATCTTTGCGGGTAATAGCGCCGATATCTTGGTTTTTTACCGATCAGCAGCCGCAGCCTCGCGACCCCGTCGTCCGGTAGAGGTTCACGTTTTGCGCGTTTCCTCTTTCGTCTTCGCCAGCCAATCACGCAGAGAAGGCATATGGTCCTCGTAATGCTTGAAAGAGTCGCCGGCTATCAGTTGCCAGGGTCTCCACTCCTGAGGCATGTTCTTGAAGCAGTGAGGGTCATTGAGATCCTCGTCGCTAAGCTGCTGTACCACTTCCAGGAGAGCTGTGTATGCTTGCCGCTCTTCGTTGACAATGTCGTTTAAGGGTCGGTCCTTATTCTGCTGGTACTCGATCTCGTTGCGCTCATCGTCGGAGAGGTTCCAGACGGAGCCAGCAAGGACGTGTGTGCGCAGAACCGGAACTATCTCACTCTCGCCCGATGCAACATGGGCAATGACGTCTTTCACCGACCATTTACCAGCAGCGCCTGGCTTCTGCATCTGCTCCTCATCGATCTGGGCCAGCAACGCCTCCCAGGCGGCTCGCGTCTCTGTAAGTGTCTTGAGCAATGTTGCTTTGTCCATGACATCCTCCTTACTGTTCTCGTTCAGCCCTCAAATGGGCTTTCTCTCCCGACTATACCATGAAAACAGGACGGCTCTCGCCCTCTTTGCAGGAGTCGGCAAAATCACCCTAAGCTAAGCCCTTGATTGACAAGCTACCTTGCTCAGATGTTTCACTGACACATCTATTCGCCAATTTCTCCTTGTGACGCATAAAAGGGCTCATGGCCCGATTTGGTGAATCCGCTCACTTGCTTCTTTTTGCCGTAAAGTGAGAGAACATGCTCTACTCCTTTCCATGAGAAACCTCTGGAGTGCAGTTTTGCTTGAGAAGCGAGGGTATGATGGAAAGGACTCCATTTCTGCCGCTTCCTGAAGGGATGTTGATTGAGCAGGTCCAGCTCACCGAAAACGGTCTGCTCATCACGGTGATCGCCACGCACCCAACGTCTCGTTGTCCGCTCTGTGCTGAATTCTCGTCGTCCATTCATAGCTGCTACCGCCGACGTTTGCGCGATGTGTCCTGCGGCGGGCGCCAGGTCCAGCTCTGCCTTACCGTGCGGAAATGCTTCTGTCGCAATACGTTGTGCCAGCGACAGATCTTTACCGAAAGGATCCCTCAGTTTGTGGAGCGGATGGCGCACGGATGACCATCCGACATGGTCAGGCCCTGCAATCCATCGGGCTCTCCACCTGTGGCAAAGGAGGCGCCAAGCTCGCCGCTCGTTTAGGTATGCAGGCCTCTCGTCACACGATGCTGCGCCGCATCATGGATCTTCCAGATGGCTCTGCCGGATCGGTAGTCTATGTGGGGGTCGACGATTTTTCGTTTCGACGTGGCTACCGCTTCGGACCCATCCTTGTGAACCTGGAGAGCCAGCGCGTAGTGGACTTATTACCTGATCGTCGGGCTGAAACCGCCGCGCAGTGGATGCGAAAGCCTCCAGACGTGATGGTGGTCAGCCGTGATCGCGGGGGTGAATATGCATCAGCAGCAACTCAGGGCGCACCCCAGGCTCTCCAGTGTGCGGATCGGTTCCCTATCGTCAAGAATCTGACAGAAGCAGCCCAACTCCTTGTAGCCCGAGGTCCGGGCAGAAATTCTGGCGCCTCTGAAGCCAGAAGAACCTCAACAAGATGAGCAGCGGAACCCAGTCATCTCCATCGAAGAATGGCGTCCTCCAGAACCGGCTTATGTCGAGAAAGCGCGGTTGACTCGACGGGCTGGACGTCACGCGCGCTATCAAGAGGTGGTGGAATTGTGCGAGCAAGACATACCGCCAAAGAGGCAGCTTGGGATGGGAGAGCGAACGGTTCGAGACTGGCTCAAACGAGCAACCTTTCCCGAAGCCAAAAAACGGCGCAAGAGGCAGAGTGCTTTTGACGCCTTTGCACCCTTTGTCCTCAAGCGCTGGCAAAACGGGGAGCGCAACGGCCTGGCCCTGTGGCGGGAAATGAAAGCACAAGGATACACTGGAACAGAGCGGAGCGTCTACCGCTACCTGGAGACGCTTAAACAAGCGGAGGTGAGAGCTTCGGTCAACCCTGCGCGCATCCGAAAATATTCAGGGAACACTGCGGTTTGGTGGTTTGTACGTAATCCCGACACGCTAGATGAGGTTGAGCGAGACGCTTTGGCCACGTTCTGTCAGGCGAGTGCCACCCTCAAGCGAGCCTATTCCCTCATTCAAGACTTGCTGAACATGGTCCACAAGCGAGAAGGAGAGCGCTTAGAAACCTGGCTGACGACAATCACCGAGAGCGATCTCCCCGAACTGCAGTCTTTTGCGGGCGGCGAGTTGAGAAAGATCAAGCCGCCGTGAGAGCTGGTTTAACGTGGCCCATCACCAAGGGAATGGTTGAAGGGTTTGTGACCAAATGAAAGCTTATCAAAAGACAAATGTACGGAAAAGCTGGGTTTGCCTTGCTTCGCCAGCGGGTACTGCATGCATCCTAAGGGCGTCACAGATGTATCCCACAGGGGAACAAAGAACTCCCTTGTGCTCAGGATAGGGAACCTGGAACTGCTCGTCATTGCGCGCTGAGAAGGAGAGGAGGGCTGCGAATTGGGGAGACTCGACAAGATCACCTGGTTCTTGTACTTGATACCCCTGCTTCTCTCTCAGCGGTTGTAGCTCCGATGAGATTTTGGACCCGTCTGGTAGGCTGGCGAGCACGTATTGTCCCATGATGACAGGTCGATTCACCAAATCGGGCCATGAGCCAGGTTGTGTCAAACGACACAGAGGACCAGGACATGATACCTGAATTTGAAGATTTTTGCACTTGGGTATTCGTGGTAGTCGATGACATATGTGGTAAATTCACCGAAGGGCTGACCAATTTTGCACTGAAGGGTGGAAATTTTCACTGAAAGGTGAAACTTGACGCTTCGATGCCTGGAAAAACCGCTCTAAATCCGGGGGAGAAGTCAGAAATGTTGTAAATAAATTGCTTGCGCGCCTCTCGCTCTGGCGTTCTTGTCGTCTGGTGGTAAATTGGGTGAAACCTCGACCGATTTTGAGGTACCATGTAGGAAATCGGCGCGAAACATGGGAGTCATCCATGATGTATGCAGGTGGTCCATCAGCCCAAGGTTCGCCCATATTTTGGCCCAAGGGTGAGTCATTGTGTGAAGGTTCGAACACCCGCTTCCCGTCTGAAGCGACTCTTCCAACCTTTGGAGGCATCGCGTCGTTTTTGACCTTTCCAGTTTTCCCTCGCGCAAAGAGAATGGACTGGTATCCTACATTCTCCCCTCCTGCTGGGAGAAACGGAACGATTGAAAGGAGTTCTTATCATGAACGAACCCATCACGACACTCGACACGCGCTACAGCGAACCGGACGGAGTGGTCACGTCGTGGGAGCAGACGCGTCGCGTGCTCGAAACCGCCGAGCTATTTTGGCTCTCGACGGTGCAGACCGATGGTCGCCCTCATGTCACACCCGTCGTTGCTGTCTGGCACGATGGAACCATCCACTTCAACTCTGCCGACACTTCGCAGAAGGCCATCAACCTGCGGAGGAACCCGCACGTGATTTTGACGACTGGCTGCAACCGTTGGGAGGAAGGGCTCGACGTGGTGGTCGAGGGCGAGGCCGTCCGGATCACCGATCATGACAGGCTCGAACAGCTCGCCAGGGTGTGGGCCACCAGGTGGGACGGAGGATGGCAATTTCTCGTACGCGACGGCTGCTTTTACCTCCACGCTGAGCACCCAGAATCGATTCTCGTCTTCTCGATCAAGCTCACCAAGGTCTTCGCGTTCGCTAGGGGCCACATCAGCCATACTCGTCACCAGTTCTAACTTCTCGCTCGAGAAGCCACGCGACATGCATTGGCCGCGTTCTGTCTCAACCGATGGAGCGCGGTTGTGTTCGAACCTTCACACAATGACTCACCCTTGGGCCAAAATATGGACGAACCTTGGGCTGATGGACCAGCAGGAGTTTGCCACGAGATCCGGCCTCTCATGCCCAATAGTTGTAAATTCAACGACCACAAAATGGGAGAGCGGATCGCGAGAGTTCGACGAGGCGAGGAAGGTCGCTTTCCAACGCTGGAGAGGTCTTCCTGCCTGCTCCAAAGGCGGCCTCACCTCGCACCGCTTTTGGGTTTGCCCCAGGTGATCCCGCCGACCACACTGAAGGTGAGCAGACCATCCAAAGCATATGGCAAAAGAAGCGCCTGCATTTCCGTATCGAACTGTGTTGCTTGCTCGGTAGTCATCGTGTCGAGAGAAAGAATGCTGCGTGCGTGCTTGGCCGCAATGTAGTCTTCGACTGTTTGCGAGACCTCCACTGAAGCGGTCTCGCGTTCGCCCAATTTCTGGAACAACACATACTTCTCCAACTCGACGATCCAATCGAAGGGCACATAGCTGGGATTGTTGGTGAAACGCTGCTCGATCTGGCAATAGCCTTCGCGCCAGGGAACTGGCTGATCTACAATATGCACAATTGCCAGCACGCCGTGCGGCATCAATAGTTGTGCGAAACGAGGCAGGACCACATCCCATTCCATCCAATGTAGGCTTTCGCCCGCTGTCACTAGGGCATAGGGCGGCTCAAGCTCCACGTCCTCAGCCCGTCCATGCAACCAGCGAACCTTCGGTGAATAGCCTCCAAGCAGAGTCCTGGCACGCTCAAGCATCGGAAGCGAAAGATCGACGGCATCAATGTGTTCAACATACTCGGTCAGGGGACGAGCGACATTGCCCGTCCCGCAGCCCACGTCGAGGACGGCGCGCGGCTCGTCTACGATCAATTCGTTGAGGATGGTGAAGGTTTCTGGCGGATAGGCGGGACGCAGGTGATAGCGATCCACCACGCTCTGATCCTGAAAGCGCCCGGCGTTATGCGCGCCATGTAAGAAGGGATGCTTCATTCCCGTCTGGCTCCTTTTCGGTGTAAATATTGAGCAGCACAACCATTGCCTACCTGATAAACCGCGAAGCGAACATGAGACGAACCGTTTGCCGTGAATTTACATATGTTGAATACTGTGAACCGTTTCAGATGCGGTTTCTACAGGCTCTGAACGGTCGATTCCTCTGTTTCGCGCCGATTTCCTACATAGTACCTCAAAATCGGTCGAGGTTTCACCCAATTTACCAATATGGGAACAGATTGCGCCTTTCTTCAAACGACCAGGACCTGCGCCTGTCTGTTCTGACAGCGAACTGATCACCATGGCGTTGATCGGTGAGTGTCGTGGTTGGCATATGGAGACTGAACTGCTCAGTTGTTGGAAAGCATATCGTGCACTGTTTCACCACATTCCTTCGCAAAGCCGCTTCAACCGGCGCCGGCGGAACTTGATGCAAGCTTTCAACTTGATCCGGCAGGGTATTCTACGCAGCCTGGACTTGAGTATGGATCGGCAGTGTAGTATCGATAGTCTGCCAACCCCAGTCGTTCAATTTCACCTTGTCCCTGGTTCGACGGGAGATTGGCGAACTTTTGGAGCCACATTTGGCAAGGTCGTGACGAAAAAGCAGACTATTTTTGGCTATCGCTTGCATCTTCTGATCACTCTGGGTGGTCTGATCCTTGACTTTGAAATGACGCCTGCCAATGCCACTGATGTGGAAGCTGGTTGTGAAATACTCAGCGAACAGACTGACTTGGAAGTGATCGGTGACACAGCCTCTATCAGCGCTGCCAAAGCGGCAGAACTGTGGGAGCAGAACCGGATCCGTCTGCGGACTCTGTCTCGCAGCAATCAAAAGACCCAGCCTTCACCCGTTTACCAGCACATCCACACTACCATTCGCCAGCTCATTGAAACAGTCAATGGCCAATGATCGGACCAGTTCGCGATTGAAAAGAACTATGCCCATACCTTCTGGGGTTTGTGTACTCGTTTGATCAGCAAGTTGACTGCACATACCTTGTGCATGTATATCAATCGCTTGTTAGGCAAGCCAGATTTCCTTCAGATCGAAGCACTGGCTTTCCCAAACTAGCATAAGGGCCGATGAGAGAAGTTGCCAAGTTAAGTGGGCTTCCCGAAAGCATGCTGCGCTACTACGAAACAATAGGCATCATACATCCAATTCGTCGAGATTCGAGTAGTAAGCATCGAGCATATAGCGAGGATGACGTTCACTTTGCTATTGCCATTGCTTGTCTCAACGAAACAGGTATGTCTCTTGAAGATATGCGAACATACCTCAGGAACCGAAGCCAGGGTGCACAAGCGGCAAACGAACAAGTGGAATTACTTGAAGCGCAAAAACAACGTCTGACTGAAGAAGCGCCGTATCTTGAGCTGCGTCGACGCTCTGTCGACATCAAAATTGCGTATTGGAAAGCTGTCAAGTCAGGCGATACAGAACAGAGAGAAGGAACGAGAGAGCGCACTCACGCAATCGCTCAAGAGTTGCAACTACCGAAACAGTGACCCAAAGAAAGCACGATAACAGATGAAGCGGAGATGAAACACGTATGAAAGCTGCAATTTTTAATGGAAAAGGTAAGATTGAACTTGGTGAGCGGCCAGACCCTAAAATTCAGGAGCCGACCGACACTCTAGTCCGCGTTGTACTGGGGTGTGTTTGTGGCTCCGATCTTTGGTACTATCGTGGCCTGTCTCCTCATGCGCCAGGTCCAATTGATCATGAATTCATTGGTATCGTTGAGGAAGTTGGAGCAGAAGTACATACTATTAAAAAGAATGACTTCGTCATAGCTCCCTTCACATTCTGCGACGGCACGTGCGCAAATTGCCGTGCAGGATGGCCATCAAATTGTAAGCACGGAGGCTCGTTTGGAAACCATGGAATTGACAGAGGTCAGGGGGAGGCTGTGCGTGCACCCTTCGCTGATGCAACGCTCGTCAAAGTTCCTGGCTCTGGTCATTCCGAAGAAACAATGCGCTCACTGCTCACGCTCTCAGATGTTCTGTGTACGGGGTATCATGCGGCTGTGAGTGCAGGCGTTAAGAAAGGCGACGTCGTTGCTGTCGTAGGTGACGGTGCTGTGGGTTTATGCGCGATTATCGGGGCTAAACGGTTAGTGCAGAGCGCATTCTTGCTTTGAGCCGTAATCCAGCGCGACAAAAGCTTGCACGGGAATTCGGTGCTACGGACATCCTCACAGAACGTGGTGATGAGGCAACCGAGAAAGTTTTGCACATGACCGATGGGATTGGGGTTGATGCCGCTCTCGAATGTGTGGGTACAGGTCAATCTATGGCAACAGCGTTTCGCATTGCACGTGTCGGCTCGATTGTTGGTGCAATTGGCGCCCCGCATGATGTCGTTGTACCGATCGAAACCGTTATCTTTCGCAACATCGGGTTGCGCGGCGGAGTATCACCAGTACGCAGGTATATTCCTGAGCTGCTTGAGGATGTTTTGGAAGGCACCATTCATCCTGGACTCGTCTTCGACTTCACGACTGATCTGAATGGCATCACGGAGGCATACGTCGTCATGGACGAACGCCGAGCTATTAAGTCGCTTGTGCAGGTCGGAACGATCTGATTGTTCATAAGGAGAAAATCATGACAAACACTACCACACATGACGAAAAAGACACATCAATGAGTGCTTGGACAATCAACGAGCTTATCAATATCTGGATGGCATTTGAGGCTAAAATAATGTGCTGGCAGACTTGGACTTGAACGTTCCAATTATTCCTTACCCATAACTCATCCGAGTTACATGTAGGTAACCTCATCTTCCCTCTGCTTCGTAGAATGAAGAATGATCTACACCGCTTCTTTGATAGCCCCCTCTATACCAGTGGTAATTGATTCAGTAGAACCTGGTTCTTCATGGTTATAGGAACCGGAAATCCAAAAATCCCATTTTTTGCGTGTCCGATAAGCCGTCCGTTTTCTGCGAAGGAAACAACGGCAATGTGTTGATACCTAGCAACCGAGCGACAAAATAAACGGGAAGCCAGCATGAAAACTTCAGAAAACGGTTGTTTGTGGGACGACTGTGGCACGCCGCTCTTGACCGACTCCTTGCCACAAGGATGCAACAGTAATCTGATTGAGCTCAATCAGCATATCTGTCCCTCTGTTATACTCAAAACATGCAGCAAAGCGGCCTAGACGAGAATGGCTTTATCATCTCTGAAGTAAGCTATGAGAATATATTGCCCGAGTACAAGGAATTGATAGGAGCTAGTATTGCTGCGCTCAAGTCAGCCTTGCCAAACCTTATTCATAGTATCTACGTCTACGGCAGTGTCGCCAGAGGTGATGCCGTACGGGAGAAGTCCGATATGGACTTGCTCGTCATCTCTATCCAAAAGCTGACTGAGACTGAACGAAGCACACTCAACAAAATGCTTGCCGACTTGTCTGCAATATACAGGTCGCTCGTCCGTGAAGTGGGCGTCGCCGATTGCACCTATGATGAGATGCTCGACACGAAAAACAAATACGGCTGGGGTGCATACTTAAAAATTCTCTGCGTCTGTGTAGACGGTGAGGACTTAACGAAAAGGTTCGGCAACTTCAAGCTATCTTCTGAAATCGCTATCGGTTTCAATGGTGATATCGATACCGCCCTACAAAGTGCCTTACGGAAGATCAAAGACGCAGAGACTGACGAAGAGGCAGGAAAGATTGCCGTCACCTTTGCCCGCAAGCTCATACGCACTTGCTATTCTATGGTCATGACACGTGCTCAGGTATGGACAACTAAACTGAGCGAACAAGCCGATGTTTTCATAAAATACTTTCCAGAAAAGCGAGCATTTGTCCGCACCTTACAGGATTGGGTAGTACAGCCGCCGCATAACAGAAACGATGTGGTAGCGATACTGGAGGGCGAAGGTAGCTGGGTTGTTGGCAAGTTTGAGACAGAGGCAAGGTCTGTATAGGCTGTCGTCTCATAAACGTTGCTAATAAAATGATACCTATAGCGCTGATTATTACCGCCAGCTTACCTTTTCTGTACGTGTCATTTCTGGACTATTTTAGAAGGGCAAATGAGGATATCCATTATTCTAGAAGCGTGCAAAGAGAATGATATCAGCGACTTTCAGATTTTTTTATTTGACTGCAATGGCGAAGAACGTAAAAAGCGGCTGATTAGCCGTGGCCAATCTGACCTTGCGAACCAGAAGATGTTAGATTGGGCGGAATACTTGCGCAATGAGGTAGTGACCAGTCCTGGAGCCATTATTATCGATACCAGTAGTTTGCAAATTGAGGAAGCGGTCACAAAGTTATGGCAAGTTATGAACAAAAACTAAGTATTTAAAGTAATCTATTTACTGCGTATGCTTGGCTGGAGAGGAGGGATTCGAACCCTGCGTTACCTGGATGAAGAGAACCGAGTTTCGATTCCTAATTGGTGTGCTACTTGTGCAGATTCGCGACCAGAATAAAGCAGTGCTTGAGGGTATAAAAGACTTACCTACCCGCATGGAGTTCAGTGAGCTCAGACAAGATGTAGCAGAGCTGAAGCAGGATATGAAGGTGGTTCGGGCTGCGACGACTGATACAAGTCATCAGGTGCATGATCTTGAGCGGCGTGTCTCGCGGCTTGAAGCGGCCTAGAATTTGCGGCCTGTATGGTCCGTGCAAGTGAAATCCTGTATATGCCGATACAGGGCACTTCTCCCTATCTGTTGCTCGCTGTTAAAATGGCTTATGTAGTCCAAGACCGCAGTATTCAACAAGCTCCTCCTGTTTCAACTACAGTTTGAATTGGTTGATTTTAAAACTAAATAAGGCCAGAAATGGCCTTATTTTAGATGAACGCACAGGTGTTACAGATCTATAGTAACCCGTTGCGGCGCTGCCGGCGGCGGCGTCCTGCTACTGAAACTGGTGAAAGTGGTCGTCCAATCATACTATCCTCCTCTTTCCTGACTAAACGCTCTTATTTTTGCTGCTCAAATTCTTCAACAGCAGCGGATACTTTATCTGGGTGAATTCGACCCTCGGCCAAGAGCTCACCTCCCACATGGAGCAGAGCCTCCTTTAAAGGTATAGCCCAGAGCTGTTCTATCACGAGTATGCCAGCTGATGTATCGTTGGGCATTTGAGCACCCAGTTTTTGCACATCGTCTTCTGTTAAAAGGGGAAGGTCACCTTTGTGCCCTAATAACGTCGAGACTTCTTTGAGATCGTCCTCTTGATCCTCGATCTCGGCCCAATCTACATGACCATCAGCATCTTTGATCACAAACACCAGATCCACAACACGTATCACACCACTCTTAGTGGCTTGTGCGAGTGCTTTCAACACACTCCCATCAAAATTATTTCCTTTAAAAGAGACCGCAATATAATCTATTGGTCCTAGCATAATACCATCCTTTATTGGAGAGGGTCTGGGAACTCTTTTTGTTCGTAACCTCCTTTCATTTTATTGAAAGGGTTCGAAGCACTTCTAACTACTATTATACTTTTCAAGTAAAACTAAGTCAAGTGAGTTACGCGCTCTGTATATACCGATACAGAGTACTTCTCCCTATGTGTAGGGTATCGCATATCTCCGTCACCGGCATATTCCGGTCAGCATAGAGCTTCTTGGTAAGAGCTATTTTCTTCGGGTCCAGCGCTTGTAGCGTCGGTCTGCCGCCTAACCTGCCTCTCGCTCTGGCTGCTTGTAATCCTGCGTTCGTACGCTCTTTAATGACTTCCCGCTCAAATTCTGCTAAGGCACCAAATATATGAAATATGAGCTTGCCGCCAGATGTAGTGGTATCCATGTTTTCCTGCAAGCTCTTGAAGCCGATATTTTTATCGCTCAAGTCTGTAATGGTGGCAATGAGGTGTTTGAGAGTGCGGCCGAGCCGGTCCAAGCGCCAGACTACTAACGTATCCCCTGCTCGCAGGTGGTTCATGGCTTCTTGCAGTCCTGGGCGTTCAGATTTCCCGCCGCTGGCCGTATCGGTAAATAGCTTTTCGCAACCAGCTTGCTTCAACGCATCCGTTTGCAAATCGAGGGTCTGATCCAAGGTGCTGACGCGGGCGTAGCCAATGAGCATTGCGCTAGCCTCTATCCTACAGTCCTATGAAGAAGCGCTGCTAATTCGTTCGCGAATTGTTGGGTCAGTTCGCGTGATCGTCTGCGGTAGTGCCACATGTCTATATCACCATTCCAGAATTGTCCCGAGAGGAGTTGTATGCGTCGAGTATGCTCCGCGCATACATTGGCAAAGTCCCTGCCCTGTAGTGATAGTAGTAGGCTGCTCATGGTTTGTTAAAACAGTGCCAGTTGTCCAGTACGCTTTTGTTGCTTCCGTAAAAAGTGTGTGCCAAGCACTGCTTTGTATAAGACTCTGGTTAGATGGTACACACTATCGATCTCTGCTTCTTTTGGCACCCTGCCGTACTCGCTGTAGAGCGCCATTGCTACTTTGGCTTTCAAATACCGTTGCCTTTGTTCTCGCTTCTGCCCCGACATCACCATAACGCTTTTTAGTGTACCAAAACACAAGAGTTATAACAAGCATTGGGACGTTGTTTTTGATACGACTAATGGGATTAAGACCTACTCTGTCAGCCAGCGGCCAAAGTCTGCAACAGCATAGTGCCCCATAAACGGTGGTTTGTTGATACTTAACTACTAAGCGGCAAAATGAACAGAAGACCAACATGTATGCGCTTCAAATCGATATTGTAGTTTTTTCCTATGATCTGTACTTTGAAGATATTCGGTTGGTCGAAAAATTCGAGCACCTCCTAGTTTCTCTCTTTGAGCTTGTGTCAGCGAACCTGTGTCAGAACCCTCTTCTAGCAGTGAAATTAGAGAGGCGCGTCACACATGAAACGGCTCATCATTCACCAAGATAGGCCATAAGCCGTTTCATGTGCGATAAAACGCGAGGTCTTCGGGACCGATCACCTGGCCATGGGCATGGGTGCATCGAGGAATGGCGTGATGATCGCAAGCAGCAGATCGCTGCGGGCCAGAATGCTAAAATG
>Ga0137395_10000983_pt1 | contig 12785 bp, 13 predicted proteins | sample czobulk216metaG_FD_108283 | JGI IMG/M metagenome (GOLD analysis project Ga0137395, IMG submission 108283) | Vadose zone soil microbial communities from Angelo Coast Range Reserve, California, USA - czobulk2.16 metaG | ecosystem: Environmental > Terrestrial > Soil > Vadose zone | place: USA...
GACGAAACCGACGATACTTGTGGCAACGTGGGGCGATGGGCTGTTCGCAGTCACCGGCGATGGGCGCACGCAAGAGATTGCGAACCAGCCCGTCAGAGGGCTCGCACCGGATGGACGCGGCGGGGCGCTCGCCATTGTCGGCCGACATTTGCTGCGCAGGCGTACACCAGGCGGCGAATGGGCAACCGTGGCTACGAGCGAGTTCGAGCTTTCCTGCTGTATGGCTGTTCGCGACACCATCTACGTAGGAACGGACGATGCACGCATGCTGCGGCTGAGCCATGAGGGCGGTGTGCTTGATCCTATCGAGGGTTTTGACCGCGTCCCGGGGCGGGATACCTGGTTTGCTGGTTCGGCAATTGTTAATGGGCAGCGTGTTGGGCCACCGCTAGGTATTCGCTCGGTCGCGGCCAACTCGAACGGGAGCATACTGTTCGCCAACGTCCACGTGGGAGGCATTCCGCGTTCAATGGATGGCGGAAGAACCTGGCAGCCCACCATAGATATCAACAGCGATGTTCATGAGGTGCGCGCGCACCCGGCAAATCCGGACATTGTCGTCGCGGCGGCCGCTGTTGGCCTTTGCATTAGCCGCGACTCCGGGGTAACGTGGATCATAGAATGGGAGGGCCTCCACGCACCACACTGCTCCGCAGTAGCGTTTTCGGGCGACGACGTTATCTTCTCGGCGTCGACCGATCCTTTTGCGGCTGAGGGGCGAATCTATCGGCGGCCGGTCAACCCGGATGGATCCATAACAGCCGTGGAAGGTGGGATGCCGGCGTGGACCGAGGGTAAGGCCGACACCGGTTGCATCGCCGCAAACGGCTCGTCAGTTGCGGTTGCTGATAGAGCTGGCAACTTGTACGGCTCGGACGACTTCGGGCGGGCCTGGTCACGCAGCAGCACCAGACTGCCGACCCCGAGCGGCGTTCTCATCTGTTGAATCGAGCGGATCGCAAAACAACGCACCAACCACGCTCGCGGAGGCGACCATGAATACCGCACCCAGAACCGCCGTCCTGGGCTGCGCTGATACTGGGAACGGGTCAGTTTTTCAAACTGACCCATTCCCCAAAGTAACCTCAGGCCCCGGCAGTTTCCTGCCTGTCGGCGGCAAAACTCGTCCAAATCAAAGGTATGATGAGAAGAGAGTTGCTTGTTATGGAGTTGTGCGTGAAGCGTTTGAGCGTTGTTCTTTTAGGCGCAAGTGTTCTGTTGCTGGCGTCATGCGATAGCACTGAGAGCAAGAAAGCTGCCCGGCCAGCCGCGCAAGCGATGGCTCCCTCCATCCAGCAGCCAGCTACAACATCATCACCATCGAATCCACCTACGCCGCCAGCACAGGCGCCGGCAAAAGCACAAACACCCGACAAAGCGCAGACGCCCGCGCCGCAGCCGGAGAAGGCCGATCCTGTGCCGGGCATTATCGCCGAGGCGGAAAAGGCCTACGAGAGCGGCCAGGCCAACTACAAAGCCGGCCACCTGGATGCCGCCAAGCAGGACTTCAATCACGCGGTGGACATCCTGATGCAAGGCCCGGTTGACGTGAAGTCAGACGATCGCCTGCAAGAGGAATTCGACAAGATCACCGAGGAGATCAACAAGCTGGAAATGGCCGCCTTTAAAGAGGGCGACGGGTTCACTGAGCAGCAGCCGGTTCCGGCGCCCATCGATGAGGCCAACCAGGTGGAACCATCGGCCGATCCTAACGTGAAAGCCAAGGCCGAAGCCGACCTGAAGAATATCCAATCCGACCTGCCATTGATGATCAACGAATACGTGGCTGGCTATATCAGTTATTTTTCGACGCGCGGGCGAGGCGTGTTTGAAGGCGCGTGGACGCGCTCCGGCCGCTATCGCGAAATGATCTTCCGCGTCTTCAAAGAGGAAGGCGTGCCACAAGACCTGATTTACATGGCCCAGGCTGAGTCTGGATTCAAGCCCATGGCGCTCTCCCGCGCGCGTGCACGTGGGATGTGGCAGTTTATGGCCAGCCGCGGCGTAGGCTATGGACTGCGCCGGACCTGGTGGGTGGACGATCGCCAGGACCCGGAAAAGGCCACGCGGGCCGCAGCCCGACATTTGAAAGACCTCTACAACCAGTTCGGCGACTGGTATCTGGCCATGGCGGCGTACAACTCCGGTCCGGGAAATGTTCAGCAGGCGGTGAAGCGCACCGGCTATGCCGATTTCTGGGAGCTTTACAAGCGCAACGTTCTGCCCGGAGAAACAAAAAACTACGTTCCTATCATCCTGGCCATGACCATCATGTCAAAGAACCCGGCGCAGTACGGATTGGACGCTGTGCAGCCCGATCCGCCGCTGAGTTATGACGCGGTGGCGGTTGATTATCCGGTGGACCTGCGGCTGGTGGCGGAGTGTGTGGACGCGCCGCTGGAGCAGTTGGTCGACTTGAATCCCAGCCTGCTGCGCCGCACCACACCCAAAGACCAGTCTTTCGATCTCCATCTTCCCGCGGGTTCAAAAGTTAAATACGAAACGGCCATTGCATCCATTCCCAAAGAGAAACGCGTGGTGTGGCGATACTACAAGGTCCAGCAGGGTGACACGCTTACGGGGGTTGCGCGCAAATATCGTACAACCGAGCGGGCTATTTCCCAGGCCAATGATCTGCAGAGTACGGAGCTGGCTACCGACGTAAAACTGGTGATCCCGGTGAGCGGCGCTGGAGCAAATGAAAAGATTGTTTATTCCCGATATCCATCACGTTACAAGACTCACACCGGTGACACGGTTTTGACCGTAGCGGAGGATTTCGGCGTGCCGCCGGAGCGTCTGCGGCGCTGGAACGGATTGAAAGGAAATGGGTTACGTCGAGGCCGGGTACTCACCATCTATAAGCCTTTGGCTCCCGGAGAGCCGGACAAAGCGCCGGCAAGAAGACGAAAAAAAGCCCACACAAGCACAGCCAAGCCTAAATCCGATACTGCAGCCGCGCCAGGCCAGAAGGAACCTCTCAACGCCAAGACCCAGTGAACTTGATTATTCGCGCGGCAAGTTGCACACTTGGGTGCGCGGAGAGTTGACACGCAATTCATGTAGCTTGATATAATCCGCGCCTGTTTCGTTTGCGCATTTGTGATGTTGGTGGCGGCCTTAATTTCTGGAGGAAACATGAGCTTTTACGATGAGACCCTCAAAGCAAGACGCGAGGATGACATGGACGATGAATACGGCGACGCCGGCAGCTATGGTGGCGGCTCAACAGAAGAGGATTACGAAGAAGAAGAGGAAGAGTCGATTGGCGCCGAAGGCGGCGGAGGCGTCGCGGAGTCAATTGGGGGCGAACCCCCTGCACCGGTGAGCAAACCCGCGCCCGCACGCAGCGGCGGAGGAGGCGGCGGCAAGAAAAAGAAGCCAGCCAAAAAGAAAGCAGCCAAGAAAAAGGCGGCAAAGAAAAAGAGCGCCGCTAAAAAGGGCGGGGCCGGACGGGGCAAGAAACGTCCAGCCAAGAAAGCCGCAAAGAAGAAAGCTGCGAAAAAGGGCGGCAAGAAAAAAGCCGGGGGCAAGAAAAAGGGCCGTCGCTAAAAACCACACATTCCAACAGAAAAGGCCGCGGACTTTCGCGGCTTTTTTATTCGTCCCTTTCGGTACTGCTGACAGCGGCCCAAAGCCGCAGGCGAGGGCTTCTTTACCCCAACAGGCCAAAACCGGGCCAGTTGGGGGCCCCATGCCTGCGCTCCACAATTAAAGAAGATGAGCCGCGAATTAACGCGAAAATCGCGAATCAAACCTTGCCAAAAATTGATTCGTGCTCATTCGCGTGTATTCGCGGCTAAGGATTTGTTTTACGCGTAAATGCCGCGCAGCTTGATGGTGTGGGCCACCCGGCTGATGGCGAGCATATACGCCGCGATCCGATTGTTCACGCTGTGCGTCTCAGAAAAGTGCACAACGTCTTCAAAGGCTTCGCGCAGAATGAACTCCAACTGCTCGTTGACTGCCGATTCCTTCCAGAAATATCCCTGACGGTCCTGCACCCATTCAAAATAGGACGCGGTGACTCCACCGGCGTTGGCCAGAATATCGGGGATAACAAAGACTTTTTTGTCGGCAAGAATTTCGTCGGCGGTGGCGGTGGTGGGACCATTGGCGCCTTCGCAGATGATCCTGGCTTTGATTCCGTCGGCGTTCTGGCTGGTAATAACGTTTTCCGTAGCGGCGGGAATCAGGATGTCGCAATCGACCTGCAGCAATTGTTTAGGATCGGCCGCTTCAGCTTCAGTGAAGCCGACGATGGTCTTATTGCGGTCGCGATGCTCCAGCAGATCATCAATGTTGATGCCATTGCGATTGAAGAGCCCGCCATCGTATTCAGCAATGCCGATGATCTTGTAACCCGCGTCCGACATCAGCTTGGCGGCGTTGGAGCCGACGTTGCCAAAACCCTGAATCACTACCCGCGTGGATTCGCGCGCCATATCAAACTTGCGCAGCGCTTCGTCGCAATTGATCATTACGCCGCGGCCGGTGGCTTCGCGGCGGCCTCGGGAGCCTCCAATATTTATAGGTTTTCCGGTTACGACCGCGGTGACCGTTTGACGCATATGCATTGAAAAAGTATCCATCATCCAAGCCATGGTTTGCTCATTGGTGCCCATGTCGGGAGCGGGAACATCTTTTTCAGGACCCAGAAATTCAATCAGCTCGGCGGTGTATCGGCGGGTCATTTTCTCGAGTTCCGAGGTACTCAGCTTTCTCGGATCGACAATAATCCCGCCCTTGGCCCCGCCGAAGGGAATATTGACGACCGCACATTTCCACGTCATCCAGCTGGCCAGGGCGCGTACTTCATCCAGGGTAACGTCGGGCGAGTAGCGCACGCCGCCCTTGGCGGGCCCGCGCGCGATGGAGTGTTGCACGCGGAAGCCGGTAAACACTTCCAGGCTCCCGTTGTCCATGGAGACGGGAATATGCACGATGATCTCGCGCTGGGGATAGCGCAGGATCTTCCACAACCCTTCATCCAGATTTAATTTTTGCGCGGCAAAATCAAAGCGAGCTGCCTGTGCCTCCCAGGGGTTCAGCTCCTGTTCAAGCGATACGGTTTTCATCTCTACTCCAAGGGATTTTTAAACGGAAGATTAGACGTGCCTTATTTTAATAGCATGATTGCGGATTTTGGGCACCTTTGACCTGTAGTATTATATCCCTCGCAATACAACTTACGCTGGCGGATACGGATTCCGGCCGATCGCACCAGCGACTGCCCTGATAGCCCCCTTTCAGGCAGATGATGGCCCTTTGGCCAGCGGTAATTGACTCAATCATTCATCGAGTGACAGTGCTCTTTTCGCCAATGGACACTCGAGGACCGGCCTTCGCCACCTCGCCTTTCCATTCGGATCGCGCAAGCCGAGATCTGTTGCATTTCTGCTTGTGTGGATCAGTGCCGCACCTTAAAGCATTGCGCAAGACAGGGGGATTATGGCAAAGGTACTGCTCGTAGGCTACATTCGCGAGTTTCTGGAAGAACAGAAGAATGTGTTACACGCAGCAGGTCATCAGGTAATCATGGGTCTCACTTTTGAGGCCGCTCATCAGGCAATCAACCAGGAAACTTTTGACGTTGCTATTCTGGGCTACAGTGTTCCGCGACAAGAGCGCAATCAACTGGCCGCCAGGCTGAAGCAGGCGAATCCTCCGGCCAAGATCATCTTGATTTACTTTGCCAGCACCCAAAATACGGAACTGGCTGATGCCCTGGTCCCTACCACCGCCAGCGCTCAGGAGGTGCTTCGCGCGGTGGACCATCTGCTCAGCAACCCGGACAAATCAAAGACCGGCTGACGGCCGTCTTCTTTACTTGTCGCTGCGCTCCAAACCGCCAACGTGCAATTCTCGTAGCGACAGCAATCCGCTCCTTTAGCAGGCCGCTCGCCGCCACACGGGGCTCGCGGCTGCTTCTCTTTTACCTGTCGCTGCGCTCCAAACCGCCAACGTGCAATTCTCGTGGCGACCGCTATGTGCGCTTGTTCCAGCGCGGCAATGATTCCCGTCACGGCACTTTCTGAAGATGAGCGTGTTTGGAAAATGCTGTAGCCTTGAAGCACGCGACGTCCGCATTAGAAAATGATCAAGGGGCAGAGACCATAAAATGACGCCGGCAGAAAAAGCCAACCGTCTTCTGGAACTGCACCACGGCACAAGTCCGCTGGTGCTCATCAACGCCTGGGACGCCGCCAGCGCCGCCATGGTTGAGCACTGCGGTTTGCCGGCCGTCGCCACCAGCAGCGCCGCCGTCGCTAATGCGCTGGGCTATCCCGACGGCCAGTACGTTCCCTGGCCGGAAATGCTCGCCGCCATCAGCCGGATCGCGCGCGCGGTCAGCGTTCCCGTCACCGCTGATATAGAAGCCGGTTTCGCCGCCGACGCGCACGATGCTACGCAACTGGAATCGTCCATCCAGCAGGTCATCGACTCGGGCGCCGTGGGCGTCAACCTGGAAGACGCTCTGCCCGCACAAGCCGACCCAAATGTGCGACACAGCAGTCCGCTTTATCCTTTGCCGGAGCAGGTCGAGCGCATACAGGCCGCACGCCGAGCCGCTGAGAAGCTCAATATCCATCTCGTCATCAACGCCCGCGTTGACGCCTATTGGCAGGCCGGCGTGGAGCCCGGCGTAGCCCTGCGCAATACCCTGGAACGCGGCCAGGCCTACCTCAAAGCGGGCGTCGACTGCGTCTTCATCCCCGGCCTGCGCAGCCCTGACCACATCCGCACCGTGGTCAACCATCTCCGAGCCGTTCATCGAGACGGCCCGGTCAACATTCTGGCCGGGCCGGGCGTGCCGTCAATTCCTGAACTGGCCAAGCTGGGCGTCAAGCGCGTGAGCTACGGCTCCGGCCCGCACCGCGCCGCTATGGGCCTGCTGCGCCGTATGGCCGACGAAGCCAAAACCTCCGGGACATACACAGCGCTGACGGAGGGAGCGGTGCCGTACGAGGAGATCAATGGGCTGTTTGGGAAATGAACGAGCCGGGGAGAAACCCTTCGAGATCGTGCCGTTCACGATAGAGAGATGATCGTGTTCGGATGCGGCCTAAGATAGCTTATTAGGCTCAACATTTCGTATTTGTGACAAAACGCCTCGAAAAGAAAGACATGTGCATCTCCTCGGTCGTCGGCGATTATGACCTCCTCTTTGGCGACGGGGCCGCGTTTACGCCAAGAGCAGTAACCTCGCAAGATCTCAAAAGCCTCGATTTCACTTATTGATGCGAACCTCTCCTCAAAGCTTTGCGAACGAATGAAATACTTGCAAGGGTTAAGACGGTCAAAATCGGGAGTGCGGTAATGCGGATGCTGGCTGACGATCGCCAAAGCAGGAACGCCTAGTGCTTCCGTCACTCGCCACAGCGTTGAAGTCATAGTATTGCCAAATTTCTTGTTTGCTGCCATGACCAAATCAAAGGACGGTTGCGAGTTCATTACAAATTCGTCAAAAAGTTGCTGCAAGAACAGCAGGCGCCCAGCTCCGTAATTCGCCTCTGCTTCGATTTGGGCGTGACAGAGGGGTTTCAAAGTGCGTTCGGTGTCGCCGTGCAAGTAGTCCTTATGCCACTCTATAACGCTGTGAATAATCTCGTGGGCTTCATTCCACCGCCACTTTAGCCGAGGTTGGTCAGAATCGATCAGGATTCGCTGTCGATCCGGCAACCAAAGCGCTTTTAGATCTAATTTCCGGACGACCTCGACGATTAGGCGCGGCCTCATGACGAGTTGCTTGCCGGCTATTTTCATCCGGCTGATAAACTCTCTTAGCGCGCCGTCATCGGTTGACGAGTAGTATTGACGATCTAAGCGTTGAAGTTCACGAACTTGATCCAAATCCAACGGTGGTGTCGGATTGCCTAAACCACGCAAGATCTTCGAGACTTGCGCGTCAATATCTCGAGTTGTCCGCGCATCAAGGAATTTATTTCTCACGTTCAGAAAGAAACTTTATATAGCCTTGCAAAGTCTTTTGTTCATCACTAGTTAGTTTATCCATCGGTTCGGAGCTTGCCGCGAATTTGACTGCTGCCTCCTCGAACTGAGCATCCTTCAGGTCGACCATCCCCGCTAGGGCCATGAGAGTCTTACTAGGAACTTTCAACAGGGAGGAAAGTTTATATATTGTACGCGGCGTCGGACTGTAGTTCGGGGTGTTGTCTATCAAAATCAATTCTGCAACGTCAATATCGGCTTTCTCAGCAAATTGTTCTGTCGTCAAACGCTTATCGCGGCGTGCAAGCTGGAGTAAACGCAGGAATGCCGCCCTCATAAGTCTTGTTCTCTCTCCACCGGACGTACCGGCAGCTATCCGGGATACGAGGCCTCCCACGGAAATGAAATGTCTGTCTTCTTGTTCGGCTCTCTTGAGTAGCCACGATCTATCTCTGCTCATCCTCATCAAATGTCTCCTCCCAAGTATGCTTGGGCCTGATCCGGTGTAAATTCGAACCAGAGCAAATTCTGTTTCCTGGGATCGCGCATCACTGGAACCATTCCGCATTCATTTCGGTAAAACGGTTCAGAGCTGGGAAGAGAATGCAATCCGATTCGGCCCTTAAATCCTTCCTCAATGCTGAAGCGGATTGCTGCTTCCATAAGACGCGAGCCGACACCTCGAAATTCTACTTTTTCCCCAATTGGTTCCATCAGGACTTTTATGTTCCAAGGCGCTACCTGAAGATAATCGACATACAAAAGGGACTTTCCACGTTGGACGGGTAGTCGGCATTGACAATCGCCAGTTATATTCTCGGTCTGAACGACTTCGATTCCTTGGAGTGCTTTCCTGCAAGTGATGCCAAAGAACTTAGTGGCGAGCATGTGCAGGTAAGGCTCTTTTTTGGTCCAATCCCAATTGGTGTAATCGGGAAGCATGTTTTGACGGCCTTGTGCTCGGAGCTTTTCCGAAGCCCTCAGAACCAAGGGCCGCCACAATTTCTTCGTTTCAAGAAAGTGCTCGACGGTGATTTCATCGAAAAGTTCTGCATCGACGAATTGACCGGTAGTGCCGTCGATTATTTCTACGGGTTCTTTCACAGCACCATCAGCTCCGCTTTTTTTTGCTCTGGATCCTCAAAAAAGAGCTTCTCTCCTCTTTTGATCCGCGCATCGATCAACTGATATAGCCGAAGGGCCTGCCTGATCACTGTAGTTTTGGTTAGGTCCTTTTGACGTGAAAGCTCCTCAAGTACCTTCATTTCGCTATCTGTGAGGTTTAAGGTCATTGTCCTCTTCACATTCATTCGCTGCTTCCTACGCTTTGATTAAGCATGTTCAGTTATTACGATAGCGCGAAATGGCTACAAAATCAACACTATTAATATAATTTATAGCTATTATAAATATATTTAATAGCTAAAAAATAGCCAAATAGTGTATACTGTTCATGTCGAGCTCGGTTCCAGCAACTCGAATCGAGAAAACTAAAAAAGCATACGAGGAAAAATATGGCACAAGAATTGGAAATTTTCGTGAACGGCAAAAAGAAAGAGGAAGGAGTTACGAACCCGATGTCCGTGAACGCAATCGCGGCACTGGCGGGGCTGACTGCGGACACAGCAACGGTCCGGCAAGAACAGGGTGAGTCCGGCAAGGCTGGTGACCCGCTGACCGGGGAGATAGCGATCAAGAGTGGCGATCACTTCCTGGTGACGCGCAACGGCGTGAAAGGGGGTTGTCGGTGAGTCCCGACATAAAAGCGCGGATTCTCAGGGAGCTTGCCGAGCTCTCGTGGCAAACGCAGCTGCTGGAGGGCTCCGACGCCGTGATTTACGTCGGTCTGCCCTCCAGCCTGGGTGTTGTCGAAAAAACTGACGTGCTGGTGCCTGTACCCTCTGGCTACCCGCAAACCATGCTGGACTATGCGTTCTTACCAGCAGATTCCCCCCTCAAAGGCAGAGTGCCTGGGGCTGTCCAGGAAAACGTGCAGTTCGGCGCTCGCGCATGGACGAAAATCAGCTACCACCCCCACACCGGCGGCGGTGGCCCCACCTGGGATCCTAGATTCCATGGCTTCCACACTTATGTCGATGAGGTTCTGACATGGCTCGCAAGGCATTAAGCAACCCCGCTTTGGCCGCGACAGTGAGAATGACCGGGGCGGTGCGTGAGCAGTTAGAGACGCTCCTGTTCTCACGCTATCCAAAGAAAGAATGGGCCACATTCTTTGTATTTGGCGTGCGAGAAACAAGCCGTGGGGCCGTCATTACCATTGCTGATGTGCTGGTCCCGGAGCCCGGGGACCTCAATCCGGACATTGCAATTGTGGAATTCCGGGAACAGTACAGCGTTCGAGCTGCCATGTTCCTGCGCACTTCAGCACTTTTCATTGGCGTTATCCACTCTCATCCGCAGAACGTCCAGGTGCTGCCGAGTTCACTGGATGATGACATGGACGGCTACTACCGAGAATACTTCAGCGGGTTTTCGAGTGTCTCGGCCTATTTTAGCCTGATCGCTGGTAAAGACGGGCGTAGCAACTTCAGCATTTCTGGACGCGGCTGGATTGGCGACCGATCTTACTCGGTGCAGGAGTTCATCACCGTTACGCCTGGGCAAATCAAGCGGGATTCAAAAGCTCCGAAGCGCATTACGGACCCGGAATACCGTGAACGGCTCCAGCGCCTTTACGGCGAAGCGGCGGCTACCCGCCTGCTCAACTCGACAGTAGTGATAGCAGGTTGCAGTGGAACCGGTTCGCCCGCGGCCCATGTGTTGGCCCGCGCCGGCGTCGGACGATTCATTCTCGTCGACCCGGAAAGACTCGACAAATCGAACCTGGAGCGAGTCCACGGAAGTTACGCCGAACATTTCGTCAAAAAGCCATATCCATTTAAGGTAGAGACGCTGCGCGATTTGATTCTCAAGATCAACCCTGCCGCGGAGGTGACCGCGATTGTTGGAAATATACTTCAGCCCCTGGTGCGGGACTATATTGTGACCGCCGATCTCCTTCTCTGCTGTACCGACACGAACCATAGCCGGGCGGCTGCGGGGGAACTTGCTTACAGGTACCTGGTTCCCGCGCTCGATGTTGGAGTGCTTCTCGAAGGACAAAAAGGCGCAGTCAATCACGAAATTGGACAGATCACGGTGTACGCACCGGGTCTTCCTTGTGCCTATTGTTTGGATCAAATCGATTCATGGGTGGCTGCTGTTGAGCTTATGTCAGAAGAGGAAAAAGAGCGCCGGCGCCGAGAAGCTCAGGCCGCTGTTGAGCGCGGCGAGAAAGCTGCACCATATTGGCGTGACGTAGCAGGACTTCCAACTGTCGGCCATTTCACCACACTCGCTGGCGCCATGTTAGCGAGCTACGCTATTGGCTGGCTGACAGGGACATTTTTCCCACCCAGAAATCACTTTCAATTCGATATCCTGGCACAGGATTTTGGTTTTGTCGGCTTTGATGCCAGCCCTGAGGCAGGCTGTTACTGCGAACGTCTGGTTGGCCATTCTGACCAAGCGGGAACTTATGCCGTGGTCTCGGCTCCCGCGCACTGGCCATCACCTCGTGTCCTCTAATCAGGGCGAGGGAGCAGCTTGTGTGAAAACGAACACTCCAGCAGGGTCGCTTTGTCAAAAACATACGCCATCCTTCTATGCGCGCTTCGCTTACGTTGCGCGAGGGCCTGCGGCAGCGAGGAAGGATTTGTTTAATGTCCCTTTCGCGGCCCGTAAGGGGCCGCTCTTCCACCAAAAGGCCGAATGCTAGGCAAACTCGGCTTGAGGGGCGAGGTAAAGCAGCCTCTTCATAGCGACAGCGTAGAACCCGACACCCGGCGTTTCGCCGGGTGTCTCTTTTTTGTTTCGTGCAGAGCCGGCGCGATACGGGAGCCCGAAAGGGTCCCGCGCGACGGGTCTGCACGGTTAAGAAGTCGACGCTGGCAAGTCAGCCAATCCCACAGAGGCCGAGGCGATCTAGCCACCCCTTTTGCGTCCGTTCGCACAGGCGTGTCAAACGCAAGTTCGCGGGACGCAAACAGTGGGGCACGCACGGGATGGTGGAATCCATGATTTGCCAAAAAGAGGACGGGATCCCGCTCTTTTTGCTTGACTAAAAGGCGAACAAATGGTAGATAGGCATATTTCCTTCCAGTAAGGAAAAGCGGTATCTGGACGGTCTTTGAAAACTTAGCAGTCAGCACTCAGCCGTCAGCATTCAGCCCTGAAATCAGGTTTGCGACCCTCTGCCTGACCTCTCAGCATTGGGGTCAAGTTGGGTCACCTTGGGTCGAATTGGGTCAACATAGGGGGGAGGGGGTGGGAGGGGCGAAAGGAACCCTACGCCAATCGTGAGTAAATCGCTCAAACCCACGCCAAACTCTACCCATCCACGCGAAAAGCGCGCGTGGACGGGGCCCGGTTGGGATGGTATGGGATGAACGGGGAGGGGCCCAGGGATCGGGTGATCGGGACATCGGGTGATCGGAAAGACCAAAACCAGTGACACCGGCGAAGATGACGGTGCCACACGGGAATCGGCGATCGGGAAAGGCGAACTGGACCCTGTATATACTGGAAGAGATGCCTCCCATCAACCCCAAATCGGTCAAGGTCAATGTCACTACCGGTACCGGCATGGACATCGAGTGGGACGACGGGCACCGCACCCACTATGGCTTTCAGTGGCTGCGCGACGCCTGTCCTTGCGCCACCTGCACCGAGGAACGCAACAACCATCAGCGCAAGCCAGGTGAGCCGGCCAAGGCGGCCAGTTCACTGCTGCCCATGTACAAGGAACCGGCCCGGCCCAAAGAAGTGAAGCC
>Ga0137395_10000984_pt1 | contig 12774 bp, 10 predicted proteins | sample czobulk216metaG_FD_108283 | JGI IMG/M metagenome (GOLD analysis project Ga0137395, IMG submission 108283) | Vadose zone soil microbial communities from Angelo Coast Range Reserve, California, USA - czobulk2.16 metaG | ecosystem: Environmental > Terrestrial > Soil > Vadose zone | place: USA...
GGCCGCGCCACCTCGCCGCCGACGAAGATCCGCCGGTTGGCAAACTCGCGCACCTGAATCGTGGTGGACGGCGCCCTGAGAATGTCGGCGTACGCCGACGCCAGACGCGTCGAGAGCTCCGTAATCGTGGTGCCGGCGACAAGCAGTTCCCCGACGAGGGGCATCGAGATGCGCCCGTCCGGCCGGATCTGCACCTGCACGTTCAGTTCGGGGTTCTGCATGAACGCGATCTCAATCGAGTCGCCCGGACCCAGGCGGTACAGCCCCTGGTCGTCGTCGGTGACCGGCGGGAGGGCCGCCGCGCGCGCAGCGTCCGCGTTCTGCGCGTGCATCAATCCAGGTGTCATCACCGCCAGCGCCATCAACACGCCGACGACAGTCCAATTGAAACGTCGCATACCGGATTCTTCCCTTCTAAACGGCCACGCCGTAGGCGCTTTCAGCCTCGGCGCGACGCACGGCAGTCGCCGCGGCGGTCTGCGCGATGAGCGCTTTGACCACGGCCGACACGCTCGTCACCCACGCCACACCCAGCGCGCCAAATCGACGCGCGGCCACGATGTACGCCGGGACGACGAACACGATGCTGATGAGATCCATCACGAGGTACGTCCGCGGCGACAGGAACAGCAGCGTGTGCAGGATCAGCGGAAACGTGACGAAGCCGGCGACGCCGGCCCCGAGGAGCACCGGAACCACTCGTGCAGCGCCGGCGTAGCCCGGCGGCAGAAACCGGAGAATCAGCGCCGGCCCGAGCGTCACGCCGACCACCATGCCGACGACTCCGGCGATCAGCAGCACGCCCTGCACTTCGGCAAAGAACTGCTTCATCCGGCGCGCGCGGCAGTACGGGAGGATGCGGCCGCTCAGCGTCGGCGCGAGATACGCGCCGAGCCACGTCGGGACGAGGGCCAGCGTGGACGCGGCGGCAAACACGCCGGTTTCGGCAGCCGTGCCCGCGATGCTCATCAGAAACAGATCGAGGCGCGACACCACGGCGCCAACCGACGTCGTCGCGAGCGAGAGGCCGGCCGACCGCACGACGTCCGAGAAGTCGGCGCGCCGCGCACGAACGCCCGCGCGGATGCCCACGCCAATCAGCAGCGCCGCGCACGCAATCAGCCAGGGCGCCGCCGAGTATGCGGCAACCGCGGCGACGGCGGTCGTGTACCCGGATGTCAGCACCACAGCGATCAACGTGCATCGAAGAATGGTCTGCGTGAGGTCGACGACCGTGTACCAGCCAAACCGCTCACGCAGCTGCAGGTACACGAGCAGCGAGCGGTGCGCGAGCATTCCGGTTCCACCCAGTCCTGCGAGCGCCGCCACGGCAGCGGCCACCGGCGAGACCGCGATCCCGATCACGATGGCGGCGCCTGCGGACACGAGAAGGCCCGCCCCGAGCTTCATCAGCAGGCCGGCGTGCTCCGACGCCGACGCGGCCTCCTCCGGGTTTGCGCCCGCGCCCCTGATGACGGCCGCGTCGAACGCCGTCCCGACCACGCCGTCCATCAGCATCAGCGCGGTCACGGCCACCGCGAAGACGCCGTACGCCGCGGGAGCCAGATGGTGCGCGACCCAGAGATTGAGCGCCACGATCGATGCGCCGGCGAGCGCCTTTGCGCCCGCCACCATCAGCGCAGGCCCGACGTGCGCGCGCGGCCACTTTGCAGGCATGCCTACCACCGGATCCCGACCTCGGAGTTGTCGCCGAGCATGAACCGGTACGCCTTCGGCTTGGAGGGCATTCGGTGCACGCGGACGTTCTTGCCGATGAGGCTGTCCTCGATACGCGTGCCGATGTCGTGGATCCGGCTGCCTTCGAGCACGATGCTGTGCTCGATCTCGGCGTCGCGGATTTCGACGTCGTCCATGATCGACGTGAACGGGCCGACGTAGCAGTTGAGCAGGCGCGCGCGCGGGCCGATGATCGCCGGGCCACGGATCACCGAGTGCCGGATGACGGCCGATTCCTCGACGATGACCTTGCCCTCGATCCTGGACATGGCGTCGAGGTCGCCGTTGATGCGGCGATCGATGGTGTCGAGAATCAACCGGTTGGCCTCGAGCATGTCCTCGAGGCGGCCGGTGTCCTTCCACCAGCCGTCGACGATCTGGGGACGCACCACGAAGCCGCGGTCGATGAGATCCTGAATCGCGTCGGTGATCTCGAGCTCCTGCCGGAAGCTTGGCTTGATGCGCGAGACCGATTCGAAGACCTCAGGACCGAACAGGTACACGCCGACAAGGGCGAGATCGCTCTTGGGCTCCCGCGGCTTCTCCACCAGCCGCACGACGCGGCCGTTGTCGAGCTCGGCGACGCCGAACTGCTGCGGATTGTCGACCTTCGCCAGCAGAATCTGCGCGGCAGGGCGATCGGACCAGAACTGATCGACGAGCGGCCGGAGTCCTTTGTTGAGAAGGTTGTCGCCGAGATACATCACGAACGGCGACTCGCCGAGGAACGGCTGGCTGATTTGCACCGCATGGGCCAGCCCCCTGGGCGCGTCCTGCGGGATGTACGTGACGCGGACGCTCCACTTCGATCCGTCGCCGACGGCGCGGCGAATCTCCTCGTGCGTGTCCCCGACGACAATCCCGACATCGTCTATGCCGGCGGCGGCCATGGCTTCGATGCCATAGAACAACACCGGCTTGTTGGCGACGGGCACGAGCTGCTTCGCGCTCGTGTAGGTCAGCGGCCGCAGCCTCGTGCCTTTGCCCCCGCTCAGGATCAGGCCTTTCATCGCGACCTCTCCGCTCGCGCCATCCCCCGAGTACCACCTGGCTTCGCGGCCACGGCACGCGCGCGGAACAGCTGATCGCGACGGTCTCCGTAGTTGAGTGCGTAGTAATCGCGATAGGCGCCGGATCGCACGCGTTCGATCCACGCGTGATGCTCCTGATACCAGGCGACGGTCATCGTCAGGCCGTCGTCGAACTCCACTTGCGCGTGCCATCCGGTCTCCCGCGTCAACTTGGCACTGGAGATGGCATAGCGGCGGTCGTGCCCGGGCCGATCGAGCACGTGGGTCATGAGCGATTCGGGGCGGCAGGTGACCGTCAGAATGCGGTGGACGACTTCCAGGTTCGGCAGGGCGCGGTTGCCGCCGATGTTGTAGACCTCGCCGACGCGGCCGCAGTCGAGGACCGCATGGATCGCGCGGCAGTGGTCTTCGACGAACAGCCAGTCGCGCACCTGCGCGCCGTCTCCGTAGATCGGCAGCGGCACGCACTCGAGCGCGTTGGAAATCATCAGCGGGATCAGCTTCTCGGGAAACTGATACGGGCCGTAGTTGTTGGACGCGCGGGTCACGATGACCGGAAGGCCGTACGTCTTGAAGTAGGACAGCGCGAGCAGATCGGACGCCGCCTTTGATGCGGAGTACACGCTGCTCGGGTTCAGCGGAAAGAGCTCGTCGGCCTCGAGCGGCGACTCCAGGCTGCCGTAGACCTCGTCGGTCGAGATATGGATGAATCGGGACACGTTGTGGCGGCGCGCTGCCTCGAGCAGCACGAACGTGCCGCGGACATTCGTGTCAAGCGAGGGCGCCGGCGAGAGGATGCTGCGATCGACGTGGCTCTCGGCGGCGAAGTGCACCACCGCATCGGGGCGCTCCTCGGCAAAGATCGCCTCGATGGCCGCGCCGTCGCAGATGTCCGCGTGCGCGAAGCGATAGCGCGGATCGGCGGTGACACCTGCGAGGTTGTCGAGGTTGCCGGCATACGTCAGGCTGTCGACGTTGACCAGCCGCTCGGCAGTGATATGCGAGAGCGCGTACCGGATGAAGGTTGACCCGATGAATCCAGCGCCGCCGGTAATCAGCAATCTCATCGGTACTGCACCGTCCAGTCGTAGTTGACGCGCCGGTCGTCGTAGGAGATGCGGCCTTCGTCAGCCGTGTCGTAGAAGCGGCTCGTCACGTAGATCAGCATCGAGGGCTCGGTGCTGATCACTTTGTAGCCGTGCCCGACTCCCGGCGGGATGACGATCTGCCACGGGCGAAGGACCCCGACGTACAACGTGTTGCGCCGGCCGAACGTCGGCGAATCTGGCCGGAGGTCGACGAGCGCGACCTGAAACGCGCCCATCGCGGGAATCCAGCAGTCGCTCTGGTGACGGTGATAGTGAAATGCCTTGATCACGCCGGGATAGCTGAAGGTCGCGGACACCTGCGTGCTGGGCATCGGAAAGTCGGCCACCGGCCCGCAGCCGGCGCGCATCGCTTCGAGGAAGTACCCGCGATCGTCCGGCCACAGTGCGTACGGCTTGACCTGGACGCCTTCGATCAGCCGGCCGCTCACCGGCTGTGCGATGACGTCGCCGACGCCATGGTCGCAGTCAGGAATCGCGAACGGGCTTCCCGGCAGGCGCTCCCCGCGCACCGCGATCACGGGATCCCGATCGACCAGGGCGACGCGCGCAATGCCTTCGGCCATCTCTACGCTCCCTTCTGCGCACGACCATCGACGACGAACCCGATCACGTGCGCGTGCGCGCGACGCAGTTGATCGGCGGCGCGCTGCACTTCGGCTCGGGTCGTTCGGCGTGGCGAAACGGACAACACGACGCCGTCGCACAACCCGGCGGCAATGAGCGTCTCGACGGACGAGGCCGGCGGATTGGCGACGCATAATACGTACGAGTACCTCGCACGCGCGTGCGCGAAGAAGGCCGCGAACTCGGGCGAAGCGGCGTGCGAGACGGTGTCGTGGCGCCCGGCGAACGGATGCGCGCGGCCGGCGCTCTCGACGCCGCTGTGCCACGCGCCGCTTATCGCGTCCCCGTCACCGGGAAGCTCGGCCCAGCGTCTTGGCAAACGCCTGGTCTGCGATACCCGCAGGTCGACGACAATGGCCGGCCCTTCGTTGAGCTCGACGAGGCCGCGCACGACGTCGTCGACGAGCGGCACCGCGTCGCCCGACGCGCAGATCGGCACGAACATCAGCACACGGCCTTCCCCGGCCGATCGCGTGTCGCGCACGTGCAGCGCCAGACGGATGGCCTCTTCGGACGCGCGGGGACCGTCCGGCTCGACGCGCAGCACCGGCGCATCAGCTGTCGCGATGGGCGGATCAACCCTGCGCTGGAGCGATGAGGCCACTGACTGACTCCTTGGACGGGTGTTTGGCGAAGATCTCGCAGCCGTCGCAGATCGTCTGCTGCGGATTCGGCGCGGAGCGATGCGAGAACAGCGCTCGCGCGGACAGGTAGTTGTCGTTGTTCCAGAGCGACATGACGTCGGCCGGCAGCTGCCCGAAGTCGCTCGACTCCTTGTAGACCACACAGCAGGGCGACACGCCGCCGTCGGGGTTCACGACCATCGTTCGATACAGATAGAAGCAGGGCGAAGGCTTATGCGCCTGGCCGAACTGCTGCTCGACATCGGGGCTGTACTCGCGCCCCTCGATCGTCACCGGATACCACTCCTCCTTGACCGCCTGCCGATCGCACGTGTCGTACGGCATGCCCACCGGGATGAAGCGCAGCAGATCGACGCCGATCTTCTCCGCCAGCTTCTCGGCGGCACTGACCTCGCGCTCGTTCTGCTTCATCACGATGAACTGCCACTCGACGCGCGGATTCGTCAGGCCGCGCGCGTTGCGCCGCCGGATGAGCTCGTGCATGTTCTCGACGACGCGATCGAACTTGCCGCGCACGCGGTACTTCGAATAGCTCTCGGCGCTCGTGCCGTCGAGCGAGACGATCAGGTATTCGAGGCCGCAGTCGAGGAGCTGGTCCAGATCCTCGGAGGACGTGTCGGACAGGTTCGAACTGAGGTTGGTCCCGACATTCCGCGACTGTGCGTAATCGATCATGCTGAACACCTGCTTGTTCAGCAGCGACTCGCCCCAGTTGTGCATGTACGCCTCGAACAGGTAGTCGGCCAGCGGATCGAAGTAGGCCTTGAAATGTTCGAGCGACAGCATCGTCTGCTTGCGGCCGAGCGTGCCGACGCCGGTCGGACACAGCGGGCACCGCAGGTTGCAGTAGTTACAGGGATCGATGATGAGCAGGTACGGGTGGCCCTTGAGTTGGATCTTTCGCTGCTTGCGCTCGATCTCAACGCGCGCCAGGTTCACCAGCTTCCGCGGCGTGCCGTGCCTGGCCACCGACCACAGGTGGCGTGCGTTGCGTGTGTATTGCGGGACTTTCTTCAGATACTTCTGAGCGAGCGTCACACGTGTTCTCCATGTGCGGGCATGACGAGGTGAAGCGATGCCGGCAGGCTGCCGCTTCGGGCCGCATGGGCGCGGACAGGCTCCGACGGGCCGGCCTCTCCTGCACGCCGGCCGCCTCTGGGCGCCGCGCGGCGGTCATCGAGTTCCCGGCGATCGAGCATCCGGAAGACGACGCCCGGCGAGACGGCGGCCAGATAGCAACCGCGCCTCGCCCGGACGGTGACGGCGGGGACTGCCCCATCGCCGATCGTCCAGTCCGAAACCGTGCGGGCCAGACCTTCTGACAACGAGAAGCGAGGCTGCCAGTCGAGCAACTGATACGCATCGACGTTGTCGGAGTTGCTGCGCCATATCTCCGTGAGCCGCGACTCTTCGGCGCCTGCGGCGACCGGAACGGTCGCACCGAGCGCTCCGATGACGGCTTCGCAGAGCGATATGACCGTCAGCTCCTGACCCCCGCCAATCGGAATCGCCTGGCCCCAGGCCCGCGGCTTCTGGGCCGCGGCGACGAATGCGTCCACGGCGTCGTCGACGAAGAGGGGATCGCGCGTCTGCGTGCCGCCCATGAGAGTGACCGGCCGTCCGGCGGTGACGCACTCGCGAACGTGGGTGATGACATTCCGGTTCTGGCGCGGGCCGTAGACGAACGTCGGCCGGATCGCGATCGTCTTGAGCTTCGTGAACGAAGCCGCCAGCTGGCAGAGCTGCCACCCCGCCGATTTGACAATGGCGTACGAGCAGATGGGCCGCGACGCCTGGGCCGCGCGATAGGGCACGCTGGCGTTGCCGTAGTCTTTCGCGGAGTCGCCGTAGACGAAGAGCTCGGCGCCGCCTTCTGCCGCCGCCTGCAGCGCGTTGACCAGCCCGAGTCCGTTCACCCGGACGCATTCGGCGAAGTGGCCGAACGACTCATTTGCGTCTGCGTGCGCCGCGAGATGAAACACGACATTGGGCCGGAAGCGGCGCAGCGCGCCGACGATCGACTCTGGCTGGCAGACGTCTGCCAGCGCCACCGTGCAGTCGCCGCGCACGGCCGACAGCCGGCACAGCCGGGCGGTCGTGCGGGCGACCGCGAGGACATGTGCGCCCTCGGCCACGAGCCGCTCCACCAGGTGAGATCCGAGAAATCCCGTTCCCCCGATGACTGCCGCGCGCCGGCCTGCAAGCGACGTCATCAGAACGCGCCTTTCCGGAGAATCGTGCAGAAGAAGGTCCGTGTCAGGATCCCCATGTCGAACCAGAAGCCGCGCGTGCGGACGTATTCGACGTCGTAGCCGACGGTGGCGAGAAAGCTCAGCTCGCCCCGTCCGCGCACCTGCGCAAGGCCGGTCAATCCCGGCCGGACCGAGAACTTCGTCAACCCGGCGACGTCGTAGTACGGCAGCATCTCGGGGATTTCAGGCCGGGGTCCCACGAGCGCGACCCCGCCGGTGATGACGTTCCAGAGATTCGGAAGCTCGTCGAGCGTCGACTTGCGCAGCCATCGCCCGACGCGAGTGACGCGCGGATCGTTCTTCAATTTGAAATGCAGCGCCGCGACTTCTTCCGCGGTGTAGCGGTAGGCGTAGAGCTCGGGCCACCGTTCCCGCGCGTCGGCGTACAACGTCCGGAACTTCGCAAACCTGAACAGCCGTCCGTTTCGCCCGACTCGTATCTGGCGAAACACGACGGGGCCCGGCGAGTCGAACCGGACAATGGCGGCGATAATGAGCATCACCGGCATCGTCAACAGCAGCAGGCTCCCGGCGACGACAATTTCGAAGACCCGCGTCGCCCAGAACGTGGGCGGCGCGCCGACACCCTCATGCTGCAGATACGCGAGCACCTGCCATCCGGCCTCCTCGCCGGTAAGAACGGCCGTCGGCGCCGTCGGCCGGACCGGCCGCCGGCGGTCGGCCGGAGCATGCGGCGCCCATCGTTCGAATAGAGCGGAGGGATTTGCTCCACTCACACCTGATGCCTGTCCGGGTGTCTCCATCGTTATCCCCGTCCTTGTCCCAATGCGGCTTCCGCGAACGCGCTATGCGGCGCGGGCTCGCTGACCACTGCGTGAACACGATCGATACCTGCGGTGAAATCGTGAATGGCGCTGCGGCCAAGAGCCGCACGCGCTTTGCTGACGTCGGCGACGTAGTCCCCCGATTCGACGGCGGCGTACTCTTTCGGCCACGGCCGGCACTCGATGGGTCCCCCGCCGAACGCGCGCTGGATGATGCGGGCGGCGTCGATGATCGACACGCTGGCGCCGCAGCCGATGTTGAGCAGTTCGTTTCTGGCCTCGGCGCGCTCGGCGCAGAGGCGCAGGAGCTGAACGAGATCGGCGATGTACAGGTAGTCGCGAAGCTGCCGGCCGTTGCCGAAGATCGTCAGCGGCTCGCGGGCGAGCGCCCGCTGGACCAGCGCGTTGATGAAGCCGTGGGCCTTGCCCGGCGCCTTCTCGTCCCAGCCGTAGGGATTCGAGATCCGGCAGACCGTGAATGACAGTGCGCCGCGCTCAGCAAAGATCCGGTGATACGACTCAATGCACTGCTTGTGCGCGGCGTACACACTGGCCGGTGCGACGGGATGCTGCTCGGTGACGGGTTCCGAGCCGGCTTGGGCATATACCAGACGCGAACTGGCGAACACGACGTGCGGCATCGCGGCGGACCGCTCGCAGGCCTTGAAAAAGTGAAGCTGCTGGGCGCAGTTCGATTCGAGGCTGGCGAGGGGATCGGTGTTGCTCGCGACGGCCCCAGACGATCCGGCCAGGTTGAAGACCACCGAGACGCCGTCGAGCGCATGCTCGAATGCGCGAGGCCGATCAGCAGGATCGAGAACGACCCAGTCCACTTCGTCCGCCCAACCGGGCGCGGGCTGCGGCGTCGGACGCGCGAGCACGCGTACCTTCCATCCGCATGCGAGCAAATGCGCCACGAGATGCCGGCCGATGAATCCGCGAGAGCCCCACACGAGTGCGTGGCGCGCGCGAGAATGATTGGTCACTGCTGATGGTCATGGAGCAACAGGACTGCCGCATGTCGATCGTCGAGACGGAATCGACGTCTGACTACGCCAACTTGTTGTGCGATGCGGATCTGAAAGGATGTAACCGGAGGCGGTCACATGACGAGTGGATGCCCGTCACGTGATCGATGTCTGGCCCACGCCAGAAATCAGTTCTGTCCTGAACCAGATTTTGCGGCGCCGATCTCCGTCACGCGTGCCGCCATTCGAAAATGGCGGTAGTCGACGACGCAGTCGTGCGACGCAAGAAAGTTCAGGAGGCGTTTGTAGTCGCTGGCGGGCAGACCGAGCAGCGGCAGCATCGCGCGGTAGTTGCCGTTCGCGTTGGTGAGGCCTCGGCGAACCAGCTCGCGCAGATCCTGACGCGTCAAGTCGCGCTGAATGAATCTGGGGTGGACATCATCCCAGAACGACTCTTTCCCGGACGACAGCGCTTCATATAGATGATCGGCCGTCTGCCGGCGGCGTTCGACGCGGTCCGGCCCTGGCGCCGCACTGGCGATCGCGGCCGGCAGGTGCTCGACTCCGACTTCATCGTCGGGAGCCGCCCACATCACATGCTCGACCACGTTCTGGAGTTCTCTCACGTTGCCAGGCCAGCCGTAGGCCTCCATCACCCGCAACGCGGGCTCGGAGAACCTGATTGAACGGCCGGTCCGTTCGACAAATCCGGAGACGAGGGCGCGAATGTCGCTGGTTCGCTCCCGAAGCGGCGGGACGTCGATGTGCACGACCTTGATGCGATACAGAAGGTCTTCGCGGAACCGGCCGTCGGCGACCAACGCCGACAGATTGCGATTCGTCGCGGCGATGACCCGGACGTCGACGGCCGACGAGATGCGCTCGCTGCCGACCGGCTGAATCTCGCCGTTTTCGAGAAAGCGCAGCAGGAGCGCCTGCATGCGAAGGGTCATCTCCCCTACTTCGTCCATGAAGATCGTGCCGCGGCTGGCGAGCTGCAGCCGTCCGACTTTGTCTCGGTACGCGCCGGTGAAGCTGCCTTTGACGTGGCCGAACAGCTCAGCTTCGAGCAGGGTGTCGGTCAACCCCGCGCAGTTCACCGGAACAAATGGACGCGAAGCTCGCGGAGAATTCGCATGAATGTATCTGGCGACGACGTCCTTCCCGACGCCGCTCTCACCTGTCAGCAGTACTTTCGCATCGCAGCACGCGACTCGCCGGGCCAGATCGCGCACCCGGCCCATCGCGTCGCTGCAACCAAGCAGATTTCCCTCGCGCAAACATGCAGTCACCATCCGAACGACTCCGTGTTGTCGGGTCTAGCCGCGGTTGCGAATAGTGTCATCGACTCATGCGAAGATCTGGTGACGAAAGGTTGAGGAACGTGTCACTTCGATTCAACGAGCTACGCAAATCCACAGGTTGAAACGTGAACGGGGAATTCGCTCGTCGGAGCAAGGACCGCGCCACCGGGATGTCGTCATCAGCTCGTCTGGAGAAAACGCTCCATCGTTCGCGGTCAGAGAGGATTCATGACGCTGACGCGCGATCTGCGTCGAACTTCTCCGCTGGCCTGAGACAACACATTCGTCGCGACAGGGTTCCAGCGGAGACGTTTCTGTGTGAAATGACTGAACCGGGCGCGCGCGCGCGCCGAAGCCATCGTCGTCGACATGTCGGCGACGTGATCAACGCGCGAATCGAGGCAATCCCAGCTCAGCGACGCTGGGAGGAGTGGGTACGTCAGCAGCCGTCATCTGACGAACCGAGGTCGATAAATTGGCCGGAGCGGTCAAACGGCTGACTCAGCCGTTTCGAGCCACGTCAGTCGATTAGCGCTTCCTTATATCTAGTACAGAACTCTGCTAGAAGCCCGATTCCTCTTTGGAATAAACCTCGTTGTAAGCGGAACCAACACGTTGATATGACTTCGGAAGTCAAGCAGGTCGCGACGAAGAAGCTCTTACATATCAGGGCTCTTTCCTTTCTTTGAAGACACCCGGGTCAGCGCCGAAGTGGGGCGAGTCACATCGACGGTGGATCCTGCTGAGATCCGTGGGTTGGGTACCACCTGACTGGGATCCGTCACGCGCCGGCCTCACTCTAGGCACGAGGGTCGGCCGAAGCCGCCTCTTAACGTCGTCGAGGATTGCGCGCACACCGGGGCCGCACCTCGACGCCGACCCGAGAAGTGGTGGGCGAATCGCTACGCCGTCACCGGCACCTCCTTCGCGATGGCCCACATGAACGCGATGAGTTCGCGCGCGATCGCCGTGACGGCCACGTTCGGATGTTTGCCGCGCGCGGTCAGACGACGAAAGCGCTTGCACAACCGGACCTGCGCCTTCCAGCCGATGTCTTGAATCGGTTTAGGCAGTCCGTCAATGCGGCGCTGGATGTGCTCGGAGACTTTGGCAGGGTACCGATACGCCCACGCCCCTTCGATCAACGCACGCCGCGCGCGCCCGTTGCCGGCTTTGGTGATGCCGCCCTGGCGACGCGCGGGTCCGCTCGAGTACTCCGAGGGGATCAAGCCGACGAACGCCGCCAACTGCCTCGGCGAGTCGAAGCGCGTCAGGTCGCCGAGCTCGGCGACGACGGTGATCGCGACGAGCCACTGAACGCCACGCAACGCCTGCAGCGCTTGCACGACCGGATAGAGCCGCCAGGCCGGGCCACGCTCACGGAGTTCGGCCTCGAGCCGATGGAGCCGATCGACCTGCTCGTCCACCGCGCGCACCGACTCTTGGAACACGATCTGCTGCGCGGCGGTCGGACAGACGACCTTCGCGAGATACCGACGATGCGCGTCGGTCCAGTTGGCTCGCCCCACATAGTGCCGGCCGAGCCGAAGCAGGAAGGCTTGCAGCCGTAGCTTGGCATTCTTGAGCGTCAGCCGCGCGGCGTCACGCGCCCGACAGAGGTCCCGGAGCGCTTCATCCTCGACCGTCGGCACGTAGACGCGCGTGAGATCGCCGGACCGAAGCAATCGGGCGAGTTCGACCGCATCACGTCGGTCGGTCTTCACTTTGTCGCCGGGCTTCTTCGGGATCAGCGATGGCGCGACCACGTGACAGGTGAATCCCTGGCCCGTCAAGTCGCGATGGAGCGTATAGCCGCACGGTCCGGCCTCGTAGGCAAAGACCAGCGTGGGCGTCTTCGCTTTCAGGCGCCGGATCAATTTGTCGAGGTCAGACTGGCGCGGACCGATCGCGCCGACAAACACGGGCGGATCGGCGCTCTGACCCAGGGCGTGGGCCACGGCGATCGAATCTTTGTGGACGTCCAGACCGACGAACAGCGGAGTAGACTGGGCCACGGCTGACCTCCGGGAACACAGCGCCGCGCTCCATGCGGCGTTGCGGCTCTGGCCGAACAGGCTAACCCGCGATCACACCGGAGGTCAGCCGTGTTCGGTTTCCGAAGTCATACTGTCTAGATCGCCTTCGCGAGTGGGAATTACCGGACGAGCGCGACTGAAAACGTCGGCCTCGCGCAGGCCGCCAGGCACGCACACGAAAACCGACACACGTAATACACACGCGGCCCTGCGGCCGGTGTGTTTGGATCAATGTTTATCGGGAAAAAGGATTGGTTGCGGGGGCGGGATTTGAACCCGCGACC
>Ga0137395_10000987_pt1 | contig 12768 bp, 11 predicted proteins | sample czobulk216metaG_FD_108283 | JGI IMG/M metagenome (GOLD analysis project Ga0137395, IMG submission 108283) | Vadose zone soil microbial communities from Angelo Coast Range Reserve, California, USA - czobulk2.16 metaG | ecosystem: Environmental > Terrestrial > Soil > Vadose zone | place: USA...
ATCCTCTCGGCCTCTCATCGCCGCTTCGCGGCGCCGCGTCGAATCTCTGCGTCCTCTGCATCCTCTGCGTCCTCTGCGTCCTCTGCGTCCTCTGCGTCCTCTGCGGTAAACTATTTTCAGCGTCCTCCCGCGTCAAGGTTGGCCCCCGACACCGCAGCGTCCGCTCTCTTCCGCATCTGGAACGGCACGCTCTTGACGATGCCGAGGACGATCGCGGAGAACCGGTTGTCCTGACCCGCGGCCTCACGCAGCACGCCGCGCATCACTGGCATGTCGTAATACTGCAGCCCGCGGCCGAGGCCGTACGTCATCAGCTTCTCCGTGATCGTTTCGACGAAGACCTCAGGGCGCTTGAGCAGCGCCGCGCGAAGTCCCGCCACACCGACTGCTGCCTCACCGTCGGCCATGGTGCCCTGGGCGTTGACGTCGTAGCCGGCGTCACGCGTGCGCCACGCACCGACGGCGTTGAAGTTCTCGAGCGTGAAGCCGAGCGCGTCCATCGTCCGGTGGCAGCCCGCGCAGGAAGGGTTCGCGCGGTGGATCTCCATCCGCTCCCGGATCGTGCGCGGCTTCGGCCCTGCGGTCTGTTCGAACGGCGGCACATCCGCGGGCGGCTTTGGAGGCGGTGCGCCCAGCAGGTTTTCGAGGATCCACTTGCCGCGCAGCGTCGGCGCGGTGCGGTCGGCGTGGGACGTCGCCAGCAGGACGGCGCCCTTCCCGAGGAGCCCGCGCCGCACCTCGTCTGTCAGCGTCACGCGCCGGAACTGGCTGCCATACACGTTCGCCAGCCCGTAATGCTTCGCGAGCCGCTCGTTCACGAACGTGTAGTCGGCGGTCATGAGGTCGAGGACGTTTCGATCCTGGCGCACGATACTCCGGAAGAAGAGTTCCGCTTCGCGCGTGAACGCGTCGCGCAGGTCGTTGTCGAAGTCTGGAAACTCGTCGGTGTTGGGCGCGATGTTCTGCAGGTTGCGGAGGTGCAGCCACTGCCCCGCGAAGTTTTCCACGAGGGCGTCGGCCTTCGGGTCGGCGAGCATGCGCCGCACCTGTGCCTCGAGCACCGCTGGTACATGCAGACGGCTGGACACGGCCAGATCGAGCAGCGCATCGTCCGGCATGCTGCTCCATAAGAAGAACGAGAGCCGCGACGCCAGCTCGACATCGCTCACGCGATACGTTGCGCCGGCAGCGACCGGATCCTCTTCGATCCTGAACACGAATGTCGGACTCGCGAGCAGCCGGCGAAGTGCGAGCTGCACGCCTGTCTCGAACGTCCCCTTGCGACGTCCCTCGCGGTAGAACGTCAGGAGCGGCGCGACATCGCTCTCCACCACCGGTCGCCGGTACGCGCGCCTGGCGAGCGTCGTGAAAATTCGCCGCGCGCAATCCTCTTCTGCTTTCTCTGAGGCCGTCGCCGTGGGGCGACATATAAAGATGTGTCGCCGGCTCGGCGTGTCGCCGGGACCTGTCGCGTTGAACGGCCCAGTTACAGTCAACGACTTCACATGCGGCCGGCCGGTGGAGTCGTACGTGCCGGCGTTGCTGCGGAGGAACGGGCGCAGGCGGTTCGTGTTCTCGGCGATCTTGCGAATGAACGTGGCCGCCACCAGCCGCGGCCCTGCTTTCACCGGCACCCGGACGCGCAGCCGCGCGTCGGTCGCATCCGATTTCTCAGTGATGGTGCCGGTCTGGCCGTCTTCGTTCGCGCCTCCGATCGCACCGAGGAACACGCGCTCGCCGTCGACCGTGATCTCGAGCTGGTGTTCGTGCTCGAGCCCGCGAGCCGCCTCGAGGTTGGTACGAGTCAGCGCGACCTGGAACACGTAGTCGCCGTCGAGTGGAAACGTGTGGCGCACGCCGAGACCGCCTACCGTGCCGAGCGGCAGTCCGTCGAGGTGCTGGCTCTGCGACTGGTCACCACGCGTGTAGTAGGTCTCGGAACCGGGCGCCGTCGACGGGTCGCCGACCGCAAGCGCGCTCACACGGTCCGCCGCGGAGAGATACCGATCGAGCAGCGAGGGCGAGACGACGAGCAGATCGGCGTTGTTGTCGAAACCAAATGCCGAGTCGTCCGCGGGCAGCAGCGACCGCACGTCCACTTCCACCGCGAGCAGATCGCGGATGACGTTGCCGTATTCCGCGCGGTTGAGGCGATGCAGCAGCGGCCGCCCTGGATTCGGCACAGAAGCGACCCGGTCGAGTTCCGCCGTGAGCCACGACGTCAACGCCACCGCGGTTGCATCGTCGGGCCGCGGCATTCCCTGCGGCGGCATCGCGCGCGTCCCAACCTTGCGCGCGACCGCTTCCCAGATCGCAGGCTGCGCGTCCACATGGGCGAGGTCGAGCGTGTCGAGCGACAGACCGCCGGCCCGCGCTCGCTGGTTGTGACAGGTCACGCAGTACCGATCGAGGACCGCACGCGGCTGCGTGGCGTCGGCCGGCGCCTGCGGCGCTGCGCTGCCGACAGCCGCCAGCCAGAGGCACACGGCACCGAACGTCAGTAGGGACTTCACCCGCGACATCATCTATCTATATATCGTCCGTCGCCCGCCGGGGCTATGGCTGCCTGGGGGGCGCTGGCGTGGGCACAGTCGATGCGGGCAGCGGCCAGTTGCCTTCGTACGGCGGCCAGTTCGGCACCGCGAGCTCGGCTGGCGGATAGAACATCGCCGTGTAGATCACGCGTATCTTCGACTCGTCGATAAAGAACCACTCGCTGAAGACATTGCGCGGGGTCGGCGATCCGGGTCGGCGGACAAACACCGCGTAGCCCAGCACCACCTGTGCCTCTTCGTCCACGAGCGGAACCCGGCGCGCGACGACCATCGACGAGTTGAAATTGGTCAGCCCCGAGACGCAGTCGTTGTTGCCGCCTGCCGGTGGACCGGCTCGCCCTGCTGCCGGCGGCGCGGCGGGAGCGATCGGCGGCAGGAATTTTCCCGCCGGCGCGGGCGTCCCGTTCTCCACTCGGCCGCAGCCTGCATGCGTCAACGCGACGGAGCCGTCGTGCGATGTGATGGCGTCGAAGTAGCTGTTGACGATACGGACGAGCGACTCGCGGTCGGTCCGCTGGTTCCGCGGGACCATGCGCTCCGGCGGCGGGTTCTGCGCGAGGTAATCCGGATTCAATAGATTCGCCGGCGGACGGCCGGGCTGTCGCGCGCCGTTCAAGCCTGGATCATCGGGTCGCGCGATGTGCCATTCCGCCTCTGTGAGCTGCCGGTTCTCGACGCGGAGCCGCACCGTCGCGAGGATCGTGACGCTGCCGTCTTTGCTTCCTTCTTCCAGCGTCCCGTAGTACGCCGCCTGGCCCGTGACCGGATCGAGAAACCGCCGCTGCACTTTGCCGAGGCCGGTCACGGTCTTCCACACGCCGTTGCCGAGCCGCACGTTGATGGCGTTTTCGGTTTGACGGAACCCGACGACGAGCGGCACGCCGGCCGGGTCGTGCCTGATCACGGCGGCGAGGTACTGGTCCAACTTGGTGCGGAGGCAGTTCCTGTCGCACGCCGGTTGCGCCGACGCCCGCGACACTCCCGCGGCCATGACCATTGCGCCGACGACGATCCACCGCACATACCTGGACATCGCTCGCCCCCGCGTAAGTGTAGCCCTGCGGCCAGGTTTACGTCAGGACTCTGCCACCTGAGCCACTCCGCTCTTGCTTCTCGCATTCCAGGTCGAGGAGTTTTTCGATGAGGTCAATCTGGCGTTCCATGCTGCCCTTGTATATGGTGACCGGTGCGCTCGTTTTGCTGCCCCGCCCTTCGCACGCTCAAGGGGGCATCGCACAGTCCTTCGCAGAACTGAGCGGCCGCGTCAAGGTGGGCGACAGCGTTCACGTGACCGACGCGCAAGGCCTGCGGGTCGTGGGAGTCGTTTCCTTCACGTCCGACAAGTCGCTGGAACTGCGGGCGAAGGATGGTCGCCGCAGCTTCCGTGACGGTGACCTTTTGAAGATCCAGAAGGAATTTCGCCACACCCGGGCGGGAGTCATCGCCGGCGCAAGCGTCGGCTTGCTCGGCGGACTCCTGGAGCTGGCGTACGCGTGTCGCGACGGGAGCGATTGCGAGTCGCATACAAGCCAGGGCAGAGCGGTTTCTGGCGCGTTCGTTTTTGGCGGCATTGCGACGCTGTTCGGCGGCGCGATCGGACACGGGTTCGGTCACCTGGAGACCGTGTACAGGGCGCCGCGCTCAGGGGTGCAGTCAAAGATCTCGCTTCTGCCTGTCGTGTCTCCGAACCGTCAAGGCGTTGTGGTGTCGATTCGCTTCTAAACAACCGCTATAATCCGCGGATAGTACGGGCTGTAGCCGAGGTGAAACATGAAGGGAAAAAGTTTCGCTGCGTTTCTGTCTGGGGTCTTCGCGCTCCTTGCGGTCCCCGCCTCCGCCCACCATTCGTTCGCCGCTGAATTCGACGCCGACAAGCCGGTCTCGGTGAAAGGCGTCATCACACAGGTTCGGATCGAAAACCCGCATTCGTGGTTCTTCCTCGACGCCACCGGCGCCGACGGCAAGGTCGAGAAGTGGGCGTTCGAGGCCTCGACGCCGAGCTCACTCGTCCGAGGTGGTTTCAAGCCCGGCACCGTGAAAGCTGGAGACGAAGTCACCATTAAGGGATTCCACGCGCGAGATCCGAAGTCGAACGCCGGGGCGGCGCGCGAGCTGGTCATGGCCGACGGCCGCGAATTCGCTGTCGGTCCGCCGGTCGGACCGGGGAGGTAACCATGATGAGAAAAACGCTGCTGCTTGCCGCGCTGGCGGTGCTCACCGCGTCGATCGCTGTCGCGCAAGAACCGACGCCGCGAACCGCCGACGGACATCCCGACCTTTCCGGCGTCTGGTGGCCCGGCAGCGATCTGCGGGTTCCGCCGCTCAACCCGGCGCCCGCCGGCGGATCCGGTCGCGCCGGCGGTCCCGGCCGCGGAGGTCCGCCTCAGCGACGGGCGGCGTTCGCCGACAACTACAACGACGCCGCGAAGGCGAAGGCGGCGACGCTCAGCCACAAGGACGATCCCACGCTCCGCTGCCAGTCGACGTCGTTCGGTACGCTGCGGGTCAGCCTGTACAACACGGGCTTCGTCGGGCAGATCATCCAGACGCCGAAGTTCATCGTGATGCTCTCGGAGACGAATCCCACGTTCAAGATCGTCCCCACCGACGGCCGGCCCCACCGCGACGACCAGCCGCCGGCCTCGCGGGGCGACTCGATCGCCCGGTGGGACGGCGACACACTCGTCGTCGACACCACGAATTTCTCGGACAGCAGCTGGATGCACGCTGAAGGCGAAGTGTCGTTCCACTCCGACGCGCTGCACGTCGTCGAGCGCTACCGCCGAATCAACAAGGACACGATGGAAGTGGAAGCGACGATCGAGGATCCCAAGGTGCTGACGGCGTCATGGGCGGTCCAGAAGCAGACGCTCCGGCTCGCGCCGTTCGATCAGATCCTGGCGCTCGACTGCTCGGGCGTCGAGAGCGCGGCGCTCATGGAAGCCGCATCGAAGCTGAATTACGGGAAGAAATGATCGACGGCGGGGACGGCCGCCGAGTCGTCCCGCCATCTCCGGTGCATCCAGAGCCACAGGTCTGGATGCCGCCTGACGTACATCTCGAGCACGTCCGTGCAGCGCTGCGTGAACTCCCGGATGGCGTCCTCGCTGTCGGCGGCCGGCGGCTCGACGGGGTGCTCGTAGATCAATCGATACCGCCCATTCGGGAGCGGGAGCGCGAATACCGGCACGACCGGCGCGCCCGTGCGCAGTGCCAGCGCGGCGACAGCTGAGGTCGTGGCCGCTCGCCGCTCGAAGAACTCCACATACACGGCGTCGGGTCCCTGGATGTGCTGGTCGATCAGCACGGCGACGCCGTGCCGCTCAGACAGCAGCCGCATGACGCGCCGAATCGAGCGCTGCCGGTAGATCACGGTGTTGCCGGTGCGCTGCCTGATGTGTTCCAGCAGCTCGTTGAGCTGCACGTTGTCGAGCGTTCGCGCCAGGACACCAATCGGTTCGAACTGCAGCGGGTGTGCGAGGGCATGCAGCTCCCAGAAGCCGAAGTGGCCGGTGATGAAGAGCACGCCCTTCCCTTGCCCGTAGGCCAGCCGCACGCGCTCGCCGCCGTCGAACTCCACGCGCTCGAGCACCTGCTCGGCCGAGAGCGTGCTGAATTTCAGCATCTCGAACAGCAGCCGGCCGAAGTGCTTGAACGCCGCGCGGACGATCGAGCGCCGTTCCGCTGCCGACCGCGACGGAAAGGCCCTGGCGAGGTTCGCTTCAGCGACTCGACGATGCGAGCGGTCGAGAAGAAAAACCGCGACTCCGGTCACGTCGCCGCACGCCAGCACGAGCGCGTCCGGCATCAAACCGACAACCGTCTGAAGCACGCGAACCAGGAGGTACTCGATCCGGTGTCTCACGACAGGCGTCCGCGCAGCCACGCATAAAACTCCGCGGCCGGTTCAATCGAAGCCGTCACAGGCACCAGCGCCACCGGGAGCTCCCGCAGGCTTTCAGGAGCCAGCCGGACCGCGTCCTTGGCGGTTGTCAGGACGATGGCCGCCGCGGCCTTTCTGGACTCGCGCTCGATCCGAATCACGTCGCCGCGAGTGAACCGATGATGATCGCGAAAGGCGATGCTGCCGACGATGTCCCAGCCGCTCGCGGTCAGATCGGAGAAGAACCGCTCCGGGCGGGCGATCCCGGCGACGGCGAAGACGCGCGAGCCGGACGGCACGACCACGGTTTCCCCCGTCTTGACCATTCGTGGAGGCTCGAGCGCGCGTGTGACGCGAAACACGGTCGTAATGCCAAGCCCACGGCCGACGCGCTCGGCAGCCGGCAGGTAGCCGGCATCCACCAGCGCGGCATCCGCGGCGGACGCGCCTGTGAGCGCCTCGCGCAATCGGCCGAACGGCATCGGATGATCCGCGAGATCCTGCTCGCTCGTCGCGAGCAGATCGACGTCGCGCGCCAGGCCGAAGTGCTGAAACCCGTCGTCGAGGATATGAACGGTGGCGCCGAGCCGGTTTTCAGCGAGGAGCCCCGACACGTACCGGTCGGCGCCGACGACCACGACGACGCCCTGGCCTTGGAGCGCGCGCGCCAGCATCAGCGGCTCGTCGCCTGCATCGTCGACGCCGGCCAGCACGGCGTTTCCATCCGACACCACCGTGGCACCCGGGCTCGCGGTCTTCCGTCCGTAGCCTCGAGTAAGGATGGACGGCCGTTCGCCAGCCGAGGCAAGCAGCCGGGCGATGTGTTCGACGAGCGGCGTCTTGCCGCTGCCGCCAACGCTCAGATTACCGACGCTGATCACCGGACGCGCCAGCCTGCGCTGTTTTTCTGGATGCCGCGCGTACCAGCGGCGCCGCCATGTGGCGGCCGCGCCGTACACGTTGCCGAGGGCCCTGATCAACGGCGAATGGCCCTCGAACAAGGGCTGAGATCAGCCCTCAGCCCTAAGCCCTCAGCCCTGCTCATGTCAGTGCGCTGCACCCGCTAGTGCACCAGCCGGAACGGCCTGACCACTCCGCCGGATCCCGCGGGAGGCAGCAGTTCGCTGAGGACGGCGAGCGTCTTGTCTTTGGCGCCGCGGTTGGCTTCGACGAGGGCGCGGGCGGCCGCGCCAAGGCGCGCCCGGTGCACGGGATCGCGCACGAGCGACAGGATCGCCTCGTCGAGCTCGCGGTCCGACTGCACCTGAATCGCGGCGCCGTTCGCGACGAAGGCCTCGGCGATCTCCCGGAAGTTCTGCATGTGCGGTCCAAAGACGATCGGCCGTCCGAAGATCGCGGGCTCGAGAATGTTGTGGCCGCCGTGGTCCGCGAGACTGCCGCCGACGAACGCCACCGTCGCGAGCTGGTACAGCTGCGCGAGCTCGCCAATGGTATCGAGCACGACGACGTCGGCGCGGGGCTCGGCGTCGATGGGCAATTCGGATCGGCGCGTCGTGGCGAAGCCGGCGTCGCGCGCCAGCCGCTCGACTTCAGCGAACCGTTCGGGCTGCCGCGGCGCGATGATCGCAATCGCGTGCGTCTGGGTCGCCTTGACCTTCGCGAACGCCTCCAGCACGGCCGCCTCTTCACCGCGCATCGTGCTGCCGGCGACGATGACGGTGCGGTGCGACGACACGCGGAAGAAGCGCAGCACGCGCTCGCGAGGCTTGCCGTGCGCAGTCGGCGCGGGCAACTCGAGCGAGTCGAACTTCAAGCTGCCCGTGACGGTCACGCGACCGGGGTCCGCGCCCAGATCCTTCAGCCGATGGGCCGACTCTTCGCTCTGCATGCAGAACCTGTCGACGTCGGCCAGCACGCGGCGGAAAAACGGGCGGATCAGCCTGTAGCGCGGGTACGACCGCGACGAAATCCGTCCGTTGATGACGGCGGACCTCACGCCGCGCTTGCGGCACGCCCGGAGCAGGTTCGGCCAGATCTCCGTTTCCATCATGACGAACAGGCGCGGCCGCACCAGATTCAGCGTCCGCCGGACGATGAACATCCAGTCGAACGGAAAGTAGAAGACGCCGTCCACGAGGTGACGCAGGCTCGCCTTCGCCACCTGCTGACCGGCCATCGTTGTCGTCGAGAGATAGAGCCGCAGCCTCGGATAGCGGCGCTTGAGATCCGCGGCCAGCGCGCGCGCCGTCAGCGCTTCCCCGACGGAAACCGCGTGAATCCAGATCGACTCCTCGCCATCGAGGTTGAAAGAGATTGGCAGGTAGCCGAGCCGCTCGCGCAGGCTGCCGACGTACTTCTTGTAACGAATCGCCTGATAGAGGAAGTACGGCGAAACGAGGATGAACGCCGCCAGCGTCAACACACTGTAGGCGAGATACATAGGGCACGATAAGTGTATAACCGTTTAGAATGGCTCGTTTGATTTCGTTGTCCGGGAGGGATTGAGGATGGCCGTGAGAGTGGGAATCAATGGATTCGGGCGCATCGGGCGCAACATCATGCGCGCCGCGATGGCCGACAGGAATATCGATTTTGTCGCCGTGAACGACCTCACGAACGCCGCAACGCTTGCGCACCTGCTGAAATACGACTCGGTGCTCGGCAACATCCACGCGACCGTCGAAGCAAAAGCTGACACCATCTCCGTGGACGGCGACGAGTTCAAGGTGCTGTCGATGCGCGATCCCGCACAGTTGCCGTGGAAGGACCTCGGCGTCGATGTCGTGTTCGAGTCCACCGGCCTCTTCACCAATCGCGACGGCGCGGCCAAGCACATCGCCGCCGGCGCGAAGAAGGTGGTCATCACGGCCCCGGCCAAAGGCCAGGACTTCAGCGTCGTCCTCGGAGTCAACGAGGAACAGTACGATCCGGGCAAACACCACATCATCTCGAACGCGTCGTGCACGACGAATTGCCTCGCACCGCTCGCGAAGGTCCTTCATCAGACATTCGGCATCAAGAAGGGGTGGATGACGACGATCCATTCCTACACGAACGATCAGCAGTTGCTCGACCTGCCGCACAAGGATCTGCGGCGTGCGCGCGCCGCGGCACTGTCGATGATTCCGACGACGACCGGCGCCGCGGTGGCTGTCGGCGAGGTGCTGCCGGAGCTCAAGGGGAAGCTCGACGGCTTCGCGATGCGGGTGCCGACGCCCAACGTCTCGGTCGTCGACCTCGCCGCAATCCTCGACAAGAAGACGACGGCGGAAGAAGTGAACGCCGCCCTCAAGGCCGCGGCGGACGGACCGATGAAGAACTTCCTGGCGTATTCCACCGCGGAGCTCGTGTCGATCGACTTCAAGGGCAACCCCCATTCGTCCATCATCGACTCCGCGTACACGAAAGTCATGGACGGCGACTTCGTGAAGGTTCTGTCGTGGTACGACAACGAGTGGGGCTACTCGAACCGCTGCGTCGACCTGCTGCGGCTCCTCGTCAAGAAGGGGTTCTAATTTTTCGCATCGGACCGGCCGACGCGTTCGCCCGGCTGCCCGCTATCGTCACCGAAGGATGGCGGGCATATTTCCTCGTGCGGAAGGCCTCGGGGTTCGCGCTTCTCTCGAATATCTGTCCTCACGAGCGCGGCACCGTCTACGACAAGGGGACGTGTTTTGAATGCCCGCTGCACGGCTGGCAGTTCGATCGGACGACAGGACAGTGCCTGAACGAGCCCGACAAATCGCTGCGCCTGATTCCTGTGTCGATTGAAGACGGCGTCCTGTTCGCTGATACCCATGCCAAAACTCTCGATTAAAGATCTCGACCTCTCCGGAAAGCGCGTGTTCATCCGAGTGGATTTCAACGTCCCGCTGAAGGACGGCGTGATCGGCGACGACACGCGAATCCGTTCGACCCTGCCGACGATTCAGTACGCGCTCGACAAGGGCGCCGCGGCCGTGATTCTCGCGAGCCATCTCGGACGGCCCAAAGGCAAGCCAAATCCTCAGTTCAGTCTGCGGCCCGTGGCCGACCGCCTGTCGCAGTTGCTCGGCGGGCCCGTGACATTTGCCGACGACTGCATCGGCGACGCGGCAGAGGCCGCCGTTCGCGCCGCCCAGGCCGGCAGCCACGTCGTCCTGCTCGAGAATCTGCGCTTCCATCCGGAGGAAGAAAAGAACGATCCAGCCTTTGCGAAGTCGCTGGCGGCGCTGGCGGATGTGTACGTGAACGATGCGTTCGGGGCGGCACACCGGGCGCACGCGTCGGTCGAAGCCATCACGCACGTGCTGCCGCGGGCGGCTGCCGGATTGCTGATGGAACAGGAGCTGCGCTACCTGGGCCTCGTCCTCGCGGCGCCGGAGCGGCCGTTCGTCGCGATCATCGGCGGCGCGAAGGTGTCAGACAAGCTCGAAGTGATCGAGAACATGCTCGGCAAGGTCGAACGGCTCATCATCGGCGGCGCCATGGCGTACACATTTTTCAAGTCTCGCGGGCTGCCAATCGGCAAGTCGCTCGTCGAAGACGACAAGCTCGACGCCGCGCGGAAGATCGAGGCCGATGCCGCGGCGAAGAAGATCGCGCTCGCGCTCCCTGTCGATCACGTGGTGGCGGACAAGCGCGATGCCGGCGCCGCCACCGAGATCCTGAAAGTCGGCGACGCGGCAATCGGCGATCGCCTCGGGCTCGACATCGGTCCGGCGACGATCGCGGCCTTCGAAGCACTCCTTGCCGACGCCCGGACCGTCGTCTGGAACGGCCCGATGGGCGTCTTCGAGATCGACAAGTTTGCGGCCGGCACCAACGCCGTCGCGAAGGCTGTGGCGAACGTCAAGGGCACGACGATCATCGGCGGCGGCGACTCGATCGCGGCGATCAAGAAGGCGGGAATGGCCGATCGCATTACTCACATTTCAACCGGCGGTGGCGCCTCGCTGGAGTTCCTCGGCGGCCGCACGCTGCCCGGAGTGGCGGCATTGAGCGACAAATGAGAACACCGTTCATCGCGGGCAACTGGAAGATGTTCAAGACGGTCCGAGAGGCCGTCAGCTTCGTCAACGATCTGCGCGGTCTCGTGAAAGAGATCGGCGACGTCCAGATTGTCGTCGGTCCGCCGTTCACGGCGCTGCAGGCCGCGGCCGACGCAGCCCGGGACAGCAACATCGGCGTCTCCGCACAGGACATGCACTGGGAACGCGAGGGCGCATTCACCGGCGAAGTGTCGGCGACGATGATCAAAGAGGCGGGCGCACGATACGTGATCATCGGACACTCCGAACGGCGGCGGCTGTTCGGAGAGACGAACGCGATCGTCAATCGCAAGGTGGCATCCGGGATCGCCCAGGGTCTGACGCCGATCGTGTGCGTCGGCGAAACGCTGGAGGAACGCGAACGCAACGAAACGCTCGCCGTTCTCGACCTCCAGATCAAGGACGGTCTCGACGGCGTGACGGCCGAGCAACTCGCGGCGCTCGTCATCGCGTACGAGCCGGTCTGGGCGATCGGGACCGGCCGCAACGCGACGTCTGCCCAGGCAGGCGAAGCGCACGCGCACATCCGGACCAGGCTGCGGCAATGGTTTGGGGGGGACGCGGCCGACCGGTGCCGGGTGATCTACGGCGGCAGCGTCAAGCCCGACAACATCCGCGAGCTCATCGCCGAGCCGGACGTGGACGGGGCCCTCGTGGGCGGCGCCAGCCTCGACGTCAAAAGCTTCGCCGACATCGTCATCCGCAGCCGGCCGGCTTAGTTCAGTGATTGGGCTATAATCGGCAGTTCTGAGCTACACATGATTCTTTACTATTCGGTTTCGACTCTGTACGTCCTGGTCTGCCTGCTCCTGCTGATGGTCATCCTGCTGCAGCAGGGAAAGGGCGGCGACATGGCGAGCGCGTTCGGCGGCGGCTCGAGCCAGACCGCGTTCGGCGCACGCGCCGGGGCCACGCTGCTCACAAAGATGACCACGGTGTGCGCGGTCCTCTTCATGCTCGGCGCGCTGGTCCTCGCCATCATCGCGCAGCGCGGCCCAGGGTCGCTGGTCAGCGGCACCGCGGCGCCGCCCGCGGCGCAGAAGCCTGCGACACCGGCCGGCACAACCACGGTTCCCACATCGACGCCTGCGCCCGCAAAACCGGCGGAAGCGCCGGCCTCCACTCCAGCGCCCTCGCAGCCGCCGAAGTAGTTCGCTCGCTTATGGGCGCGGCGGCGTCGCCAGTGGTGCCGGCGGCGGCCCCTCGAAGTTCACCGTCACCGTCATGATGACGGGAACCGGCTGGCCGTTCATGCGCGTGGGAGTGAATTGCCACTGGCTCACCGCGTCGAGCGCGGCCCGATCGAGTGCTGGAATCGAACGCAGGACTCTCGGGTTGA
>Ga0137395_10000989_pt1 | contig 12762 bp, 11 predicted proteins | sample czobulk216metaG_FD_108283 | JGI IMG/M metagenome (GOLD analysis project Ga0137395, IMG submission 108283) | Vadose zone soil microbial communities from Angelo Coast Range Reserve, California, USA - czobulk2.16 metaG | ecosystem: Environmental > Terrestrial > Soil > Vadose zone | place: USA...
GCGACACCGTGGGTGCTCGCTTCGGCGCGATGCGCCGTGCCGAACGCATCCATGACGTAGACGTCGCACAGAGCGGCCATCTTCTGCGCCAGATCGTCCGCGTCCTTCTTCTCCCCCTTGTTGAAGCGCACGTTTTCCAGCAGCACCACTTCGCCGGGGTGAACCTCGACGCCGCTCAGCCAGTCCTTCTTCAGCGCCACCGGCAACCCCAACAACTTGGCCAGCCGTCTGGCCACGGGGGCCAGCGAAAATTCCTCCGCGTACTTGCCCTCCTCAGGCCTGCCGAGATGCGACATCACCAGCACGCGGGCCCGCGCCGTCAGCGCCGCCTGAATGGTCGGCAGCGACGCGCGAATTCGCGCATCGCTCGTCACCACCCCATCCTGGATCGGCACGTTCAAGTCTTCACGGATCAGCACGCGCTTGTCCTTGAGGTCCAGACTCGTCATTTTTATGATTTTCAAGATGCCCCTCCCTGGCCGGCCCGCTTCACGCGGCTCTCGACCAGGCCAGAGTGGTATCGAGCATGCGGTTCGAAAATCCCCACTCATTGTCGTACCACGAACACACCTTCACCAGGGTCCCCTCGATGACCTTGGTCATGGTGGCATCGTAAGTCGATGACGCCGGATCGTGATTGAAATCCACCGACACCAGCGGTGCGTCGCTGTAGGCAAGAATGCCCTTCAGGGCGCCGCCGGCCGCCACCTTGATGGCACCGTGAATCTCCTCGACCGTGGTCTTGCGAGCCGCCGTGAAAGTAAAATCGACCAACGAGACATTGATCGTCGGTACCCGTATCGAAAAGCCGTCCACCTTGCCCTTGAGCTCCGGCAGCACCAGCCCGACCGCGGCGGCGGCGCCGGTCTTGGTCGGAATCATCGACATGGTCGCCGAGCGCGCGCGGCGCAGATCCGTGTGGTAAACATCCGTCAACACCTGATCGTTGGTGTAGGAATGAATCGTGGTCATCACGCCGGCCAGAATGCCCATTTTCTCGTGCAGCACCGTGACCAGCGGCACCAAGCAATTGGTGGTGCAGGACGCGTTCGAGATCACCGTGTGGCTCGCCTTGAGCACGCCGTGATTGACGCCGTACACGATGGTCGCGTCGACGTCATCACCGCCCGGCGCGGAAATCACGACCTTTTTTGCGCCTGCCGCGATATGCGCCGACGCCTTGGCCTTGCTGGTGAACAGACCCGTGCACTCCAGCACGAAATCCGCCCCGAGCTCGGCCCAGGGCAGCTTGGACGGATCGCGCTGCGCGACCACGCGGATGCGGTCGCCGTTCACCACCATCGAGTCGCCGTCGACGTGCACGTCGCCGTGGAAGCGGCCGTGCACCGTATCGAACCGCGTCAAATGAACATTGGTATTGGCGTCTCCCAAGTCGTTGATCGCCACCACCTTGATCTCGCTCCCATGCTTGCCCTCATACAGCGCGCGCAGAATATTGCGGCCGATACGCCCATAGCCATTGATCGCCACCTTGATTGCCATCGTTTTCCTTCCTTAATATTAATTCGCCGCCAGCACTTTCTCGATTGCCTCGACAACACGCTCCGCAGTAAAGCCGTAGGCCTTGAACACATCCTTCCCCGGCGCCGATGCGCCGAAGTGATCGATCCCGACGATCTCGCCTTGCAGGCCGACGTAGTGCCACCAAAACCCGGTCACGCCGGCCTCGACCGCCACGCGCCGGGCGACCGACGGCGGCAGCACGCTTTGCTTGTATGCATCGTCCTGGGCGTCGAACGTGTTGGTGCTCGGCATGGAGACCAATCTGATTTTTCTGCCCTTGGCCGCCACTCTCCTTACTGCTTCGGCGGCGATGCCCACCTCGGAGCCGGTGGCGATCACGATGACCTCGGGAGGACCCTCGGAATCGATCAGCACGTAGCCGCCGCGTCTGATCGCCGCGACCTGGGCCGCGTTGCGCGGCTCGTGCACGACCGACTGACGCGTGAAAATCAAACACGTGGGGCCGTCCCGGTTTTCGATCGCCACGCCCCAGGATGCCGCGGTCTCGACCGCATCGCAGGGCCGCCACAGGTCCATGTGCGGAATGAGGCGCAAGGAGGCGAGGTGTTCGATCGGCTGGTGCGTCGGGCCATCCTCGCCGAGTCCGATGGAGTCGTGGGTATAGACGAACATCACGCGCAAGCGCATCAGCGCCGCCATCCGCACTGCATTGCGCGCATAGTCGGAGAACGTGAGGAAAGTGCCGGCGTAGGGAATGAACCCGCCGTGGCAGACGATGCCGTTCAGCATCGCCGACATGCCGAATTCGCGGACGCCGAAATGCACGTAATTGCCTGCGGGCGAATCCGGCGTCAGCGCCACCGAATCCTTGCGCAAGGTGCCGTTCGACGGCGTGAGATCCGCCGAGCCGCCGAACAGCTCGGGCAGCGAGGGACCGAGAGCATTCAGGGCCGCCTGCGACGATTGACGCGTGGCCAGCGCCTTGCCCTCGGCCTGTGTCCGTCCGACATAGGCATTCACGAGGTCGGCGAAACCGCCGGGCAGATCGCCCCCCATGCGCCGCTCCAGCTCGGCGGCCAACGCGGGGAATTCGGCTTTGTAGGCCGCAAAACGCGCACGCCATTCCTGCTCCACGCGCGCACCCTTATCGCGCATGTCCCAGGCCGCTCGAATCTCCGCCGGTATCTCGAACGGCGGATAAGTCCACCCCAAGTTCAGCCGGGTGGCGGCGATTTCTTCATTGCCCATGGCTTCGCCGTGCATGGAAGCCGTGCCCTGTTTGTTCGGCGCTCCCCAGCCGATGGTCGTCTTCGCGCAAATCAGCGACGGCCGCCCCGTTTCCGCGCGCGCCGCGGCCAGCGCGGCCGCGATGGCATCGCTGTTCTGGCCGTCCACATTGCGCTGCACATGCCAGCCGTAGGCCTCGAAGCGCGTAGGGGTATCGTCGCCGAACCAACCCACCACCTTGCCGTCGATGGATATGCCGTTGTCGTCGTACACCGCGATGAGCTTGCCGAGCTTCTGCACGCCGGCAAATGAAGCGGCCTCATGCGAGATTCCTTCCATCATGCAGCCGTCGCCGAGAAAGACATAGGTGTGATGATCGATGATGGAGTGGCCGGGCCGGTTGAAGGTGGCCGCAAGCGAGCGCTCTGCCACCGCCATGCCCACCGAGTTGGCAAACCCCTGGCCCAGCGGCCCGGTCGTGGTCTCTATTCCGAGATGCACTTCGCGCTCCGGATGGCCCGCCGTCTTGGAGCCGAACTGGCGAAAATTCTTGATCTCGTCCATCGACAGGGGATAACCGGTGAGGTGCAGCACCGAGTACAGCAGCATGGACGCATGGCCGTTCGACAGCACGAAGCGGTCGCGGTCCCACCAGCTCGGATTGCCGGGATTGAACTTAAGTACATGCCGCCACAGCACTTCGGCGATGTCCGCCATCCCCATGGGGGCGCCCGGATGGCCCGAATTGGCCTTTTGGACGGCATCCATCGACAGGGCACGAATAGCGTTGGCAAGGTCGCGGCGGGTGGGCATGACGAACTTCTTTAGTTTACATAGGGTGACGGGGACAGGCCGCGTATTGTCCCCGATGCGACCCTTGCCAGCAACCGAACGGCGTTTCGTGTAGGACGTTTGGTGTTTTGTTGTAGGAGGTGCCGCAGCCCGTGACGCACGTCGCGGATTGAAGACGGAACACGTTCACACAAACGCGGTCTCTTTATGTATAACGCATTTGACCGCCGCCATGACCCAGTTCACCGTCGGCCCGGCGAGGCTTTGCTACGATTTCAAGATGCATATTCTACAGATCACCGATCCACACCTCTACGGCAGCGCCAGCGCCCGATTGCGCGGAGTAGAAACCGATTCGAGTTTGAATGCGGTGCTCGACGATGCGTTTGCCCGCGTTCCGGATTATTCGGCGGTGTTGGTCACCGGCGATCTGGTGCAGGACGATCCCTCCGGCTACCTGCGCTTTCGCAGCATCTTCGGCAATCTGAAGAAGCCGGTGCTGTGCATTCCGGGCAATCACGACGAACCCGCGGCGATGCAGAGAGAGCTCAGCGGCGCGCCGTTTCAAATTTGCGGCACACACGAGACGGATGATTGGCAATTCATCATGCTCGACAGCTACGACCCCGGGCATGTCGGCGGCCGCCTGACTCAGAATGAACTCGCGCGGCTCGACGGCGCGCTGACCCGGTCGCCGAAGCACGCCATGATATGTCTGCATCATCACCCGATCGCCATGGGCAGCCGCTGGTTGGACACCGTGGGCCTATCCGAGCCTGAAGGCTTGTGGCGCATCGTCGACTCGCACGCCCACGTCCGCGCCGTGGTATGGGGACACGTGCACCAGGCGTACGACGGCCAACGCGGCGATGTTCGGCTGTTCGCGACCCCCTCGACGGGCGCGCAATTCCTTCCGAAGAGCGATCGCTATGCGGTCGACTCGCGGCCGCCCGCCTACCGGTCTTTCGACCTGCACTCCGATGGACGCATCGATACCGCGGTCCGCTGGATCGAGTCGCTGCCGCTGCAGCAGACGGCGACGCGCTAGACGCCAAACGCGAAGCTGATGCAGCGCACTTTCCTCTCCCGTCCGTGCCTGGCGCTGTGCGGCCTGTTGCTCTGCGTCACCGTGCGCGCGGACGGCGCGCTGCATTCGCTCTGGGAATTGCACGGCAAGCACAACACCGTCTATCTGCTCGGTTCCATTCACGTGCTGCGCCTCAGCGACTACCCGCTGTCGCCCGTGATGCTGGACGCCTACCGCGACGCCAAGTCGGTGCTCATGGAAGTGAATCTGGAAGAGATCAGTTCGCAGCAGGTGCAGGCAGAAATGCTCGGCAGCGCCATCCTGCCCGAGGGCAAAACCCTGCCCGAGGTCCTCGGCAAAGCGCGCTATGGGCGCGCCGGTGCGTTGGCGCGCGAGATCGGGGTGGAGCTCTCCCTGTTCGATCAATATGCTCCTTGGTTCGCCGCCGAAGCCATATCGCAGCTGCAGTTGACTCAGCTCGGCTTTCAACCGGAAGCCGGCGTCGAAATGTATTTCATGCAGCGGGCGCGCAACGACGGCAAGAGCGTGGCAGGCCTCGAGACCGTCCACGATCAGATCTCAGTGTTTCAGAACATGTCCATGGACACCCAGGCCGAGTATCTGGTGTCGAGCCTGGAGCAGGCGCATGACTTGCCCAAGGAGGTGGACTCCATGGTCCGCGCCTGGCAGCGCGGAGATGCGCAGTGGTTCGCGAATCAGCTGCAGTCGGAACTTGGCCAGGACCCGCGCCTTTATCAGTCGGTCCTGGTGGCGCGCAACCGCAAGTGGCTGCCCAAAATCGAAGCCCTGCTCAACGACGACAGGAACTATCTGGTGATCGTCGGCACCGGCCATCTGGTCGGTCCGGGCAGTGTGATCGATCTGCTGAAAAAAGACGGGATCGGCGCCACCCAACGGTAGCCGCCGATCCCTTGGACTTCGCGTCTACTCGCCGCCCGGACCGCCCCAGGCACCGTGCTTGTGCGTCTGCATCTCGGCCTCGAGCGTGGTCAGCTGTGCCTGCTGCGCCGGCGTCAACACCTTGAACACCTGGGCGCGCACGTCGGCTCGCTGCGTCATCATCTGCGCGGCCAAGGAACCGTGCGTCTGGCTCACCTGCGACGCAATGCTGGCGTAATTCGGATCGGTCGGCTGCGTTTGCCGCAGTTTCAGTGAGTTCGCCTGCATTTGCTCATGCAGGCTCTGCATCTGGGGATGCGCCGCCGTCATGATCTCCTTGATTTGCTGCTTTTGCGCCGCGTTCAAGTCGAGCTTGCCGAGCAAGTGCCACGGCCCTCCGTGATGATGCCGTCCGGGGGGGCTGGGCTGGGGAGGCGGCTGGGTGGCCGTCGCTGTATCGGCCGCGCTCGCAAAGGACGCGCCGGCAGCGGCCGTCAACAGCGCTGCGGCCGAGAGCGTAGCCGTCAACAAATGGCGAATCGATTTCATGTTCCTTACTCCATGCTGTGAATTTCACTCGGCGCTATCCTAGGCGCCGCCTCTGCAAACAAGTGTCGCGGAGAACGCAACGTTCTGTTAAGAATTGTGAATTCATGCGCCGGGGCTTTCGACGGCCGCGGACTGTGCCAGAGTATGCGGACGAATGACGCTCTCCAATCCACCACCGGGCGATCCCATCCAGGCACGCGAGGCGCGAGTGCTGCTGGTGGACGACGATCGTGAGCTCTGTCAAATGCTCACCGAATACCTGGACGCCGAGCACTTCGAGGTGAAGAGCGTGCACGACGGCGGCGACGCTCTGGAAGAGCTGAAAGCCAATGATTTTGAAATTCTGATTCTCGATGTGATGTTGCCGAGCGTCGGCGGCTTCGACGTATTGCGGAAGCTCGGAGCATCCTACGAAACGCCCATCTTGATGCTCACGGCGCGCGGGGATGACGTCGACCGGATCGTGGGCCTGGAGCTCGGGGCCGATGACTACTTGAGCAAGCCCTTCAATCCGCGCGAGCTGGTGGCCCGGATTCGCGCGATTCTGCGCCGCGCCAGTCACCGCTCGGGCAAGAACAATGCGCCCGACGAGTTCGCGGTCGGTCCGATCACGCTGCATACCGGAACTCATCGGGTGCATGTCGCGGGCAAACCGGTGCCGCTCACCGGCGCCGAATTCCGCGTGCTCGAATTGCTCATGCGTTCCGCGGGGCAGGTGATCTCGCGCGAAGCGCTGACCGAGCAGGCGCTCGGCCGCAAGCTCGTGGCTTACGATCGCAGCATCGACACGCACATCAGCAATTTGCGGCGCAAGCTCGATCTGGAGGCGGGCAAGAATCCCGAGATCAAGAACGTCCGGGGTTCGGGCTATACCCTCACCTGGGCTCATGCATAGCCTTTTTCTGCGGATCTTCATGCTGTTCTGGATCGCGATGGCCCTCATCGTCGGCGGCAGCATCGCCATCACCTTCACCATCGCCGCCCGCGAGTACGAGGCTCCTGAATTGCAGCGCCGCCCGTCCACCGCCATTCAGGCGTCAGAGGTCCTGGCGCACGGCGGGCTCGCAGCCCTCAAGACTTGGCTGGGCGCGAACAAGCATCCCAGCCCGGACCGCGATCTATTCATCATCGGTCCGGACGGCGCGGACATCCTGGGCCGGCGCCTCTCCTCGAGCGCCGCGCGCCGCCTGGAATACGTCAATCGCGACGAATTCGTCAATCGCGACCCTGGAGGGCCTGCCCTAAGGCCGTCCGGGCCGCCGCCCGGCAATTTCCGCCCCAGCCGCTCGGCGCCGCAGATCGTCGGAGCCGACGGCTCGGCGTACACCGTGCTGCTGATGCCGCGGCGTCCCAGCATCTTCGGCGCACTGAGTCTGCCGGCAATATCGCTGACCATTCTCTGCATTGCGCTGGTGGTGACGGCCCTCACCAGCTGGTGGCTGGCGCAGCACTTGAGCGCGCCCATCCGGCGCATCCAGGCGGCCGCACGCGCGCTCGCCTCCGAGCATCTCGAGGTGCGCGCAAGCGCGGGCCTCCGCGTGAGCGCGGGGCTCGAGGGGCGCAGGGACGAAGTCGCGGTTCTGGCCCGGGATTTCGACGCCATGGCCGATCAGCTGCGGGCCAATCGCGGCGCCATCACACAGCTGCTGCGCGACATCTCTCATGAGCTGCGTTCGCCCCTTGCCAGGATGCGCGTCGCATTGGGATTGGCCCGCCAACCCCCGGCCGACCTCTCACGCCAATTGGATCGCCTGGAGCGGGAGATCGAAAGGCTTGACTCGCTGATCTCCCAGGTCCTGAAGCTCGCCCGCCTGCACGGCACGGACGCACCGTTCGCGCGTGAAACTTTCGAGCTCGACGAGGTGATCGAAGAAGTGGTGCGCGATGCGAACTTCGAGGGGGCCGTCAAGAATTGCCGCGTGCTGCTGCACGGCGCGGCGGCCGCCGCCGTCAACGGCAACCGCGACCTGGTGCGAAGCGCCATCGAGAACGTGCTGCGCAACGCGGTGCGCTACAGCCCGCAGGACGCGCCCGTCGACGTCTCGGTGGCGCGCGCCGAATCGGGCGTCGCGATTTTGATCCGGGATCGGGGGCCGGGGGTTCCCGACAGGGATCTGGAGCGTATCTTCGAGCCGTTTTACCGGGTCGCCGAATCGCGCGACCGCGACACCGGCGGCGAAGGCATCGGGCTCGCCATCACCGCTCAGGTCATGAAGGCGCATGGCGGGTCCGCCCGGGCGGCCAACTGTCAACAGGGTGGCCTCGAAGTCCGGCTCAGCTTGCCGTCGGAGCCCATTGCTGCTTAGAGTCACCGCATGAGCCTGTACGAGGAAGCCTGCAAGTACATACCCGGCGGCGTCAATTCGCCGGTTCGCGCTTTTCGCGGCGTCGGCGGCGAGCCGATTTTCTTCAAGAAAGCCGCCGGCGCCCATGCGTGGGCCGCCGACGGCCGCCGCTTCATCGACTACGTCGGATCCTGGGGTCCGATGATTCTGGGCCACGCGCACCCGGACGTGATCAAGGCCGTGCAGACCGTCGCGGCCGATGGACTGTCCTTCGGCGCGCCCACCGAGCTCGAGACACAACTCGCGCGGCGCGTCACCCAACTCATGCCCTCGGTGGAATTGGTGCGCTTCGTGAGTTCGGGCACGGAAGCGACCATGAGCGCGATACGCCTGGCGCGCGGCTTCACCGGGCGCGACACCATCGTGAAGTTCGAGGGCTGCTTCCACGGTCACTCCGATTCGCTGTTGATCATGGCCGGCTCGGGAGCGCTGACTCTGGGCGTCCCCACCTCGCCCGGCGTGCCGAAGTCGCTCGCCAATCACACCGTCACCCTCAACTTCAACGACGCCGATCAAGTACGGGAGGTCTTCCGGCAGATCGGCGGGCAAATCGCCTGCGTCATCGTCGAACCCGTCGCCGGCAATATGAATTGCGTGCCGCCCGCACCGGGATTTCTCGCCGCCCTGCGCGATGAATGCAGCCGCACCGGGGCCTTGCTGATATTCGACGAGGTGATGACCGGCTTTCGCGTCGCCCAGGGCGGTGCGCAGGCGCTCTACGGCGTGCGTCCTGATCTCACCACTCTCGGCAAGATCATCGGCGGCGGCATGCCGGTGGGCGCCTTCGGCGGACGGCGCGACATCATGGAACGCCTGGCGCCCCTGGGCCCCGTCTATCAGGCGGGCACTCTGTCCGGCAATCCGGTGGCGATGATCGCCGGCCTCACCACTCTCGATCTGCTGTCGGCGCCCGGATTCCACCAGCGCCTCCAGGCTGCGACCGATACCCTGATCCAGCGTCTGGCGGACTCCGCCGAGAGGGCCGGCATTGCGCTCGCGACCAACCATGTCTGCGGCATGTTCGGATTTTTCTTCACGGACGAGCGCATCGTCGACCGCTACGGCAAGGTGATGGCCTGCGACGTCGAGCGCTTCAAGCGCTTCTTCCACGGCATGCTGGACGAAGGCATCTATTTCGCGCCTTCCGCCTACGAGGCGGGTTTCATGTCGGCGGCGCACACCGCGGCCGACATCGACGCCACCGTCGCAGCGGCCACCCGCGTTTTCGCCGGTTTGCGCTGACAGTCCCCTATGCCAGGGGACCGAGGAAGTCCAGCCTCCGAATCGGATCATCGAGCTCCAGGCACATTTGCTTGTCCGGCAACGGAATCGGCAAAATCTCCGCGAGGCGGTGCCCGACCCAGGCCGCGTCGTCCAGGCGCATGTCGAATCCCTCGTAGACCTCGCCCAGCTGCGGCAGAACGCTTTTCAATAACTTCGCCAGCCGCGTGTGGCGCACCGGCACTGCCACCGTGGGTTCAGGCGTCAAACCATCGACTTCCGCCAGATTGAGGCCGTCGGCCTGGCGGCCGCGGCTGCGAATGCGAAAGCGCTGCTGGCCGACACAGGAGAGGCCGAGCAAGCCGTCCGACAGCTGATGAAAATCGACGATCTTCGCCAGGGTGCCGACATCGAACGTCTCGGCCGGACCCACTTCGCTGCCCTCGCGTATCAGCACCACGCCGAAAGCTTGGGCTTCGCGCATACAGCGGCGCACCATATCGACGTATCGCGTTTCGAATATCCGCAGCGGCAGTGGACCGTCCGGGAACAGCACGATATTCAGCGGAAATAACGCGATCACTTCCGCGCCCGCAACGCGGCGAGCAGCTTGTCGTGCAGCCCGCCGAAGCCGCCGTTGCTCATCACCAGGATGTGATCGCCCGGGCGGCTGTCGTCCGCGAGTCCCTTGACCAGCTCATCGACGCTCGCCGCAAGGGACGCTCGTGCCCCGAGTGCCGCCACGGCCGAGGGCAAATCCCAGCCGATGTCCGGCGGATTCAGCAGCCAAGCCCGGTCCGCCAAGGCGAGTGCCGGCGCCATTTGCTCGCGATGCACGCCGAGTTTCATGGTGTTCGAGCGCGCCTCCAGCACGGCGACGATGGGTGCGCCCCCGACGCGTGCGCGCAAGCCGCTCAAGGTCGTTGCAATGGCCGTCGGGTGATGGGCGAAATCGTCGTACACCGTGACCCCGTCGACGACGCCGCGAATTTCCATGCGGCGCTTGACGCCGCGGAATTCGCCCAGCGCCCGCGCAGCCCGCTCAGGCGGCACACCCACGTGCCGCGACGCCGCGATCGCCGCCAATGCATTCATGACATTGTGCTCGCCGAGCAGCGGCCAGTTCACCTCGGCCACCGTCGTTCCGCGGCATAGCACCGCGAAGCGGCTCGCCGCCGATCCCGGCGCGATCACGGCGCTCCACTCGGCGTCCGCGCCGGCGCCGCCTGCCGCCTTGACGACGGCGAAGGACTCGCGCGGGCTCCAGCAACCCATGGCCAACGTCGTCGCGAGCTCGGTATCCTCGCCATTGACGATGATTCTGCCGGCGGCGGGCACGGTGCGCAGCAGCTGATTGAATTGGCGGCGGATGGCGGCAATGTCGGGATAGATATCCGCGTGATCGAATTCCAGATTATTGAGGATGGCGGTGCGCGGCCGGTAGTGGACGAATTTGGCGCGCTTGTCGAAAAACGCGGTGTCGTACTCGTCGGCTTCGATGACGAAGAACGGCCCCTTCCCTAAGCGCGCCGTGGAGTCGAAATTGCTCGGCACCCCGCCGACCAGAAACCCCGGCGCGAGACCCGCTTCCTCGAGTATCCAGGTCAGCATGGCGGTGGTCGTGGTCTTGCCGTGGGTGCCCGCCACGGCGATCACGTGTTTCTCCCGCAATACCTGCTCGGCCAGCCACTGCGGACCCGAGGTATACGCTATCCCGCGATCCAGCATGGCCTCGACCACCGGACTGCCGCGGCTCAAGGCATTGCCCACCACCACGATGTCGGGCCGCAGTGCCAACTGCTCGGCACCATAGCCTTGAATGAAGTCGATGCCGAGTTCCTGAAGCTGAGTGCTCATCGGCGGGTACACGTTGAGATCCGCGCCGGTCACGCGGTATCCGGCGGCCTTGGCGATTGCCGCCACTCCGCCCATGAACGTGCCGCCTATACCCAAGATATGAATGTGCATTCTAAGTATCCGGCAGCAATTGCTGCTCCAGGGCCATCGACAGCACGAGGTAGGCCACGCTGACCACGATGCCGAGGCTCAAGCCCGAGTCCAACGCGGCGCGCCATATATTGGCGCAGGCGAGCAAGTACCAGATCAACCCGGCCAGCATCAGAATTCCGAACGGAACCGCCTCGAGACGGTCGGCGCCGATGACGTGGATCAGCGAGCCGACGGGGTAGAGCACGAGTTCCGCAAGCACTCCGACGCCCAACAAGGCGATCCCGGTTTGCAGGAAGCGCTGCCGGTGGCGCGCCAGAGCGAGGACTGCCCAGGCGAAGCCCAGAGGCATCCCCACGCTCAACACGATTCGCGTGAAGATTCGATCACTCGAGACCGGCGGCAGAAACGCGCTCAGGACTTCGAGCAGCGCCTCGGCGGCGGCAACCAGAGCCAGCAGGAACAACGACGCGGGCAATTGCGCCGGCGTTCGTCTCCAGAGAGCAATTTCCCAAAATGCCTTTGCGAGTCGCAGCATTGTCCGATTCAGTCATAATCCGATGTCAAATTGTACACGCGGATCAATGCTATGCCCGACGCGATTTGGATAGATCGAGACGACGAGCTGCCGGCATTGGCGCGGGCGCTGGAATCGCAGGCCTGGATCGGGGTCGATACCGAATTCCTCCGGGAACGGACGTTCTTTCCCAAACTCTGCCTGCTGCAGCTGGCCGCCGGCGGTCAAATCTGGTGCGTCGACACGCTGCGGATCGGCAGCCTCGATGCCTTGATGCCCGTCCTGACCGTGGCTACGTCGCGCAAAGTGATTCACGCCGCGCGCCAGGACTTGGAGGCGGTCTATTTGACCAGCAAGCGCGTCATGACCCCGGTATTCGACACTCAGATCGCCGCCGGGTGCATCGGGCTCAAGCCCCAGGTCGGCTACGCCGAACTCGTCAAGACTCTGCTGGACGTCACCGTACCCAAGGGCCAGACGCGCACCGACTGGTCGAAGCGGCCGCTCACTCGGGAACAGCTGGAGTACGCCGCAGACGATGTCTCGTACCTCGGCGACATCGCGAATCATCTCACTCTGCGGCTGCGCGAGCTCGGGCGGGAGCACTGGGTTTTGGAGGACTGTCGGGCGCTCGAGGACAAAGAGTTGTATGAACCCGATCCCGCGCAAGCGTGGGGTCGGCTGCGCGGCATCGCGCAGCTTGCGCCGGTCCCGCGCGCCCGCGCCAAAGCCGTTGCCGTCTGGCGCGAAAA
>Ga0137395_10000991_pt1 | contig 12747 bp, 11 predicted proteins | sample czobulk216metaG_FD_108283 | JGI IMG/M metagenome (GOLD analysis project Ga0137395, IMG submission 108283) | Vadose zone soil microbial communities from Angelo Coast Range Reserve, California, USA - czobulk2.16 metaG | ecosystem: Environmental > Terrestrial > Soil > Vadose zone | place: USA...
GAGTTCTGAATGCGGCGTCAGCCGTGCACGACGGACTTCGCGATCATGCAGTGAATGCCCTTGGAGCCGTTGACGGTTTGCGTCACGCGCAGGTCCGCCGCGAGGCTGCACAGCGTGTAGGCGTCCTCGCGTGACAGATTGCGCTTTTCGCCGAGCAGCACGATCATGTCGCGCAGCGCCCGCACCACGCATTGGTCGAGGTCGGGATCCATCGCCATCGTCATATAGTGCGTCGGCGTCTCGGCGCGCGGATAGTTGAGCCGCAAATCCTTGCGCAGCGTCAGCTTGAAGCGTCCCTGCAGCGCGGTCTCGATCGCGGTGACGCAGACCTCGCCATCGCCCTGGACGCCATGACCGTCGCCGCAGGAAAACAGCGCGCCGGGCACGAACACCGGCAGATAGAGTTTGGCGCCCGGTGTCAGTTCCTTGTGGTCGAGGTTGCCGCCCATCGCGCGCGGGATCAGCGAGGTGATGCGGCCCCAGCCCGGCGGCGGCGCCACGCCCATCACGCCGAAGAACGGTTTTAGCGGCAGATCGAGGCCCCATGGCAGCCGCCCCACCATCCGCTTCTGGTCGAGCGGAATATTCAACAGCCGGGTTTCGTGGAAGTCATCCGGCAGCGTGCCCGCCAGAGGCCGGATCATGTTGTACCCCCAATCCTGCCTGAGCCGGACGTCGAGAATTTCAACCTCCAGCACGTCGCCGGGTGCGGCGGCCTCCACCGCGATCGGGCCGGTCAGGATATGGCCCGGCAACATCCGCTCGCTCTTGGCGTGAACCTCGGCGAGCTCGGGCGGAACGTGAAATTTGTCGCGGTCCGGCACCACGTCCGGGCCGCCGCTGATGGTGTCGACGGTGACTTCATCGCCGCTGGCGACGCTGAGGACGGGTTTCAGCTTGGCTTCGAAAAAGCCCCAATGGCAGGTCTCGGGGCTGGAATGCAGATGATGATGCGTCATGAGGGGGACTTCGGGTTGGGGGCAGGGGCGGTGAGTGTGCCTGCGCAAAGGCGTTCTGTCGATGTCGGCGGCATTTCCCGCCGTCGTTGCAGGGCTTGCAGCCAACTTTAGGCAGGCTGCGTAAACCTGCCTGCGCGGCAAGCCGATGGACGATCGCAATGTCTACGTCGCTCTCTGGCCGTGACCGCCCAATGCCGTTAAGCGTCCTCCCGACGAACGCCAGTGCATCTTCAAAAGTAAGGCCCCGGATTGCTCCGGGGCCTTTGCTTACGAAGTACATCCGCCCCTCGAAAGAATGTCAGTACTTTTCGCCGCGTTTCGGAGCAGCCATGTTATCGGCGCCGGAACCAGCGTTGTCTTGATCCGATGGATTTGCCGCGCCGCCTTTGTTGGTCCCGCCGCGCGTGCTCGACCCTGTGGTCATGCCCTTTTCATGTTGCGTTTTCTTGCCAGAGGTAGCGCGGGGGCTGACGTTTCCTTCACTGGATGCGCCGGGCGCGGTTTGGTTTTGAGCAGACGCAATGAGCGTCGAGCCGAAGAGCGACGTAACGACAAGAGCAGAGATTGCAAGTTTGGATCGCATCAGAAATGTCTCCGAAGGGTTACAGGATCACTCCAAACCTCGGGCAGGGATTTAGTTCCGGCGCCTGGCAAACATTGCGCAAATTTCATTTTCAAAAAAACTCTTTGGTGATTGCTGCGCAAACATCCGCCACTTTCCAAAATCCGTCACCTTCCGAACATAGGATTTGCGCAAAGCGGTTCCATTGGCTCGTGGGCCTCGGCTCGCGAGCGCGTTGGACTTTGGCTGATGGCGCTATGCAGCTGCGCGTCCCGCTCTTGCCGCTCGACTGAGGCATAGCGCGATGGTTGTTTCCCATTTCATCCATCCGGCTTGCAACGGTGTACCGCAAGCCGTGGATTGTATAGCCGGGAGCGCCGAGCGCAGCGGGAGCGTCGGCCTTGCAGAATACGTCGGATACCTGTTGCGCCAGAATAATCCGGCCATTGACCTCGCCCCATGGGCCAACCCGCCTTCGCCTCGCCGATGATTGCGCGAATGTATTGAGCGGGATAGGGTGCAGTCTGCTAAACTTGCCTGCCCGGCAATCCAACATCTTCGCGTAACGCTCTTTGTGAAAATGGATGGATACGCCGGTCAAGCCCGCGTATGACGCTGAATGGGCAGCCATCAGCCTGCCGTTCAGGGAGTGTCAGTCATGCAGCAAGCAGCTACCCAGGAGGAAAAAATCGATCTGGCCGGCATGGTGGCGGATCTGAACGGCCTGCTTCGCCTCAAGACCACCGTGATCGGCATGAAGATGTTCGCGCGGGCGGAGGATATGGCGGCGATCCCGAAGATCCGGCGGCCGACGGCGGTTCACACCACCGACCAGATCGTCAGCATGGCCTCGCGGCTGGGCTGGACCGTCGGTATCACCGCAGATGATCTCGTCGGCGCGCAATGCCGCGCCGTGATCGGGCTTGCGCCGCAGGACGAGAAATGGCTCGCCGGCCAGGCATATGTCGGCGTCTGGCACGAAAATGCCGAGGACGCGCGCAAGCGCCAGGAAGCCTTGGACGTCGTCCCACATGGCAAATATCAGGCCCTCGTCGTCAGCCCGCTCGCCAGCGGCCGGCTCAACCCACCCGACATCTGCCTGGTCTATGCGACGCCGGGGCAGATGATCATTCTCATCAACGGCCTGCAATACACCGGCTACAGGAAATTCGAATGGGGCGTGGTCGGCGAAACCGCGTGCGCGGATTCATGGGGGCGGGCGCTCAAGACCGGCGAGCCCAGCCTGTCGCTGCCGTGCTATGCCGAGCGGCGCTACGGCGGCGTGCCGGACGAAGAGATGCTGATGGCGCTGTCGCCTGCGCATCTCGCCAAGGCGATCACGGGCATGAAGGCGTTAGCGAAGAACGGACTGCGCTATCCGATCGCGCCCTACGGTATCCAGAGCAACGTGCGCGCCGGCATGGGCGTCTCCTACAAGAAATAAGTTTGAACGAATTAAACCGCCATGGCGAGGAGCCAACGGGTCCGGCCTTCGGCCGGCCCGATGATAAACTCCGCGAACGAAGCAATCCATACTTTCTTTTTGGCCCTATGGATTGCTTCGCTTCGCTCGCAATGACAGAAGAACCCAACAGTCACCTCGGGAAATTCGCATATGGCTTCGTCGAAATTCGACATCATTGTCTATGGCGCTACCGGCTTCACCGGCCAGCTCGTCGCCGAATATTTTGGGGCGCATTACACCGGCAAGGACGATCCGAAATGGGCGATGGCCGGGCGCCGCCTGGACAAGCTGGCAGCGGTGCGCGACGCGATCGGCGCGCCGGCAGACACGCCATTGATCGTGGCAGATGCCGGCGATCCCGCATCGCTGAAAGCCATGGTCGACCAGACCCAATCGGTAGTGAGCACCGTCGGCCCGTATCAGCTTTACGGCTCCGAACTGGTCGCAGCGTGCGCGGCCACGGGTACCGATTACCTCGATCTATGCGGCGAGCCGGTCTGGATGCGTCAGATGATCGATGCCCACGAAGCAACAGCGAAATCGTCCGGCGCCAGGATCGTGTTCTCCTGCGGCTTCGATTCACTGCCGTTCGAGCTCGGCGTGTTCTTTTGTCAGGAGACGGCGAGGAAAGTTTTGGGCGCGCCGGTCAGCCGCGTCAAAGGCCGCGTCCGCAACATGAAGGGAACGTTCTCGGGCGGGACCGCGGCGAGCATCAAGGCAACGTTCGCGGCCGCCGCGAAAGACCTGAGCCTGGTGGCGATGTTGAAGAATCCATTTGTTTTGACGCCCGGCTTCGAGGGCCCAAAGCAGCCGCCCGGCAACAAGCCGCTGTTCGACCAGGATCTGGACGCGTGGACCGCGCCGTTTGTGATGGCGACCATCAACACCCGCAGCGTGCACCGCTCCAATCTCCTGATGGGATTTCCCTACGGCCGTGACTTTGTCTACGACGAGATGGTCTTGACCGGGCCCGGCGAAAAGGGCGAAGCCAACGCCAAGCTCGTGGTGGCCGCCAACGCGCAATTGGGCGGGGCAGGTGGACCAAAGCCGGGCGAAGGGCCGTCGAAAGCGGAGCGGGAGAGCGGCCTGTACGACCTTCTGTTCGTCGGCCTCGCGCCTGACGGACGTCAGGTGCGCGTCGCGGTCCGCGGCCACCGCGATCCCGGCTATGGCTCGACCTCGAAAATGATCGGGGAATGCGCGGTCTGCCTGTTGCGCGACGCTCCGGAAGTTCGAGGCGGCATCTGGACTCCCGGCGCTGCGATGGGTGATCGCCTGATCAAGCGGCTTGTCGATCACGCCGGTCTGACGTTTGACGTCGAGAGCTAGATCCCGCGGTGCGGGGATCATAGGCGTACATCCAGTCCATGCCCTTCGCTGTGACGGGAATCAGTAGTTTCATCAGGTGGTCGCGGATCCAGGCGCCCGCGGCGCTGAACTCGCGCTTCTGGTTGCCATTGCGGCGGGCCAGCGCAACAACGCGCTCGGCGCGCGGCCGCCGCTCGCGTTCAAAATTTTCAAAGGTCACGCCGAGTTCCTGACCCTGTTGCATGAGCCGGCCGAGCCGCATGGCGTCCTCCAATGCGAGCGAAGCGCCCTGGCCGGCGTGCGGACTGGTGGCGTGCGCGGCGTCGCCGATCAGCAGCGTCCGCTTGCGCCACCAGGTCGGCAATGTCGCGACGTCGAGCGTTGCGGTGACGCCGATGTTTTCGGCGGCGTCCAGCAATTGCGGGATCGGATCGTGCCAGCCGGCGTGGAGTTTTCGCAAATGCCGTCTCAACGTATCCTGATCCATGGCGCGGATCGTGGCCACGTCGATGCCATGCGACGGTTGGGTGCTCCACCACATCACGCCGTCGTCGGGATCGGAACTGCAAAAGCCGTAGCCGAAAAAGCCGTTTTGCCCAAACGTGGTCACCACGCGCTGCCCGATCGGGGTGTTCTCGATCAGTGATCTCGGCACGAACCCGCCAAAACCGATCAGACCGGTATCGAACGGTTTCGGACCATCCGGAATGACATGCCCACGCACGGCGGAATGCACGCCGTCGGCGCCGATCAGAAAGTCGCCTTCGGCGCTGGTGCCGTCGGCGAAATGGGCGATGACGGGCTGACCGGCGCGATCCTCGATGCGTACAAGCCGCTTTTCGAAGGCGAGTTCGACATTCTCGCACCAGGCCTTGTTGATGATCGCTTCGTTGAGCGTGGCGCGGCGCATATTCACCGCGGGCTGACCGAAGCGCGCCTTCATGTTCCGGTTGATCGAGCCGAGCCGGGCTCCGGATTGCGAATGAAAATCGAAGGATTCGGCGATCGAGCCGCTGCGGATCATCGTTTCGGCGAGGCCGATTTCGGCCAAAACATGCATGCCGTTCGGCGCGATCTGCAGACCGCCGCCAATGCCGGCCGAGTAGGGCCAGGCTTCAAATAGCCGCGCGTCGATACCGGCTCGCTTGAGGAAGATGCCGATCACGGGACCGGCGATGCCGGCGCCGATGATGATGGCCTTGCGGGATGGTTTGGTCATGCCTTGCTCCCTGCATCCGTGAAGTGGTAGGAACGTATACTTGCTAATTATCTTATTATCTAAGAGATATGCGGACTAAGATATGAAGGCGGCTTTGTCAAGACCGAAGGCGCGTACCGCGTTGATGGAGGAACTGGAACACGCCGTGCGGCGGTCGTCCGCGCAGGGCGTGATTTTCGGGCAAACCGTCGCCAGCCGCGTCGGAATTTCGAGTTCCGACCTCGAATGCCTCGATTTTTTGAATCTGGAGGGCCGCGTGACCGCGGGACGGCTCGCCGAGGTGACGGGCCTGACCACCGGCGCCATCACCGGCGTGGTTGACCGGCTGGAAAAGGCCGGGCTGGTGCGTCGCGAGCGCGACGACCATGATCGGCGCAAGGTGTTCATCGCAACCGTGCCGGAGAACGTCGCGAAAGTGGGGCGGTTTTACGAGCACATGCGGCTGATGATCCTGAAGGACTGGGAGACGCTTTCGGACGCCGATCTGCGGCTGCTGCTTCGATTCATGACGCAGGGCTACAAGACGATGCTGGCGGCGACCGAGGAACTGAAGGCGATGATCGACGCGCCGAAGCGCAAGCGCAGCGGCGCTAAGAGGCCTGCGCGGGCGCCGTGAGCGCCTGATCCGAAGTCTGCCCGTAGCACTGTGCGGCCGCGAACAGGCCCCACATCGCCCCCAGCATCATCCAGAAGTGCCGCCAGTGGTCGGTGTCGATGATGAAGCTTTCGCCGACCGTGCCCAGGAACGCCGCGAAGATCGCCAGATAGGCGCGTTGCCAGGGCACCGGCACGAAGATATGCCGAAACCCCGTGATGACGGTGACGAACACCAGCGCCGGATAGCAGACGCCGGCGATCCAGCCGCCGGACATGAAGGCGTTGAGGTAGGAATGGTGGGTGTCTCCGGGAAAATATTTGTGGAACTGCAGCGGGCCGATACCGAACGGCAAATCGAGCGCCATCTCGGCGCCGAGGATGTGCCGTCCGAACCGGCCGAAGCGGCCCTCGTCGTAGCTCTGATCGAAGCTCGCGCGTTGCTTGAACATTTCGCCGATCGAATCGAACGACAACAGCACCGCAATCAGCGCCACCACGATAATGGCCGTGACCACTGCCATCACGATGATGCGCGAACGTTGCGCGCGCGACCGGCTGGTCAGCACCATCAGCGCCAGCATGAAGCCTGAGGTGATGGCGAGCCCGCCCCAGGCCGCGCGTGAAAATGCCAGCAGGATCGCCAGCGCCATGATGCCGAGCGCAATCGCGCTGCGGAACGATTTTCGAAAATCGTCGGAGACGACGCTTTGCAGCGCGAACAGCGCGGGCAGGATCAGGAACGCGGCGAGCACGTTCGGGTCCTTGAAGGTGCCGCTGGCGCGGTCATACAGCGTCAGCAGGTTATGTCCGCCGGGGACGAGGTTGAAGTAGCCGGCGATGCCGGCGGTCGCCGCGATCAAGGCACCCACCGTCAGGCCGCGGCGGAGCATGTCGAGCCGGGCCGCGGTGTCTTCGGACAGCACCATCGCCAGCAAGATCACGGTGACCGCCATGTAGCAGGAGGTGGCGATCCAGTTGGCGACCTCGGGCTTGTCCATCAGCGAGGCGGCGCTGATGCCGTAGCCGATATTGACCAGGAACAGCAGCAGCAGCAGCGGCATGAATACCAGCCGCAGCCGCAAGTCGGTCGCAAGGAAAATGACGGTGGCGGCGAGCGTCACCAGTTCGTAGGGGCTGGGTTCGACGAAGACGATCGCGCCGGACGCGCCGACCAGCCACACCAGCGCGCGCTGCAGCGCCAGAACGACCGGTGCAGCCGTCATCGGCGGTAGGGAGCCCTCGGCTGTCGCCACATACGCCATCACATACTCGCCAACTTGCGCAACGCAACCGGTCACCCAACGCCCGAGCCGGCTGTCCCGCCAGCTGGGGGCGGTGCTTAATAAGCGTTATCGTTCTTCGTCATCAGCGCCAGCGGCGTCTTGAGAAGAATGTAGAGGTCGAACAGCACCGACCAGTTCTCGATGTAATAGAGATCGAATTCGACCCGCTTCTGGATCTTCTCTTCGCTGTCGACTTCGCCGCGCCAGCCATTGATTTGCGCCCAGCCGGTAATGCCGGGCTTGACACGGTGCCGCGCGAAATAGCCGTCCACCGCTTCATCGAACAGCCGGCTTTGCAATTTGCCCTGCACGGCGTGCGGGCGAGGGCCGACCAGCGAGAGATTGCTCTTGAACACGACGTTGAAGAGCTGCGGCAATTCGTCAAGGCTGGTCTTGCGGATGAAGCGTCCGACGCGGGTGACGCGGCTGTCGTTTTTGGTCACGACCTTGACGGCCAGCGGATCAGCCTGATCATGGTACAGCGAGCGAAACTTCAAGACGTCGATGCGCTCGTTGTTGAAGCCGAATCGCTTCTGGCGGAACAGCACCGGCCCCGGACTGTCGAATTTTACCGCGAGCGCGACCAGCGCCATCAAAGGCGAGGCCAGCAGCAGAATGACGGCGCCGACGACATGGTCGAACAGCCACTTCATCACCAGATCCCAGTCGGTGATCGGCGCCTCGAACACATCGAGGGTCGGGACCTTGCCCAAATAGGAATAGGAGCGGGGGCGGAAGCGCAGCTTGTTGGTGTGGGCCGACAAGCGGATGTCGACCGGCAGCACCCAAAGCTTCTTCAGCATTTCGAGAATCCGCGTCTCCGCCGAGATCGGCAGCGCGAACAGCACGAGGTCAACGCGGCTGCGGCGGGCGAATTCGACGATATCGTTGACCTTGCCGAGTTTGGGGCTGCCCGCGCAGGTCTCGAGCACGCGGCTGTCGTTGCGGTCATCGAACACGCCGAGCACGTGAATGTCGGAATCTTCCTGGGTCTTGAGCGCCTCGATCAGCTTCTCACCGGTCTGGTCCGAGCCGACCACGATGGTGCGGCGGTCGAGCCGGCCATCACGCGCCCAGCCGCGCACCAGCGCGCGAAGCAACAGCCGTTCGGCGAGGAGTGCGGAAAGGCCGACAAAGAAAAACGCCGAGAGCCAGAGCCGCGATACCTCGCCGCCAAGTTTTGCGAAGAACGATGCGCCGATAAACAGCAGGAACACGAATGCCCATGACGAGATCATTCGCGTCATCTGCCGGAGCTGTCCCCGGAAAACCTGCACTTCGTAGATATCGGCGGCCTGGAAGCAGAGCACCGCGGTCGCGGTCATGCCGAGGATGGCGGCGATATATTCCCAATGAAAGCCGCTGAGCGGAACCACATAGCCGAGATAAAGCGCGACGCCCACCAGGCTGACCAGCCCAAAATCGGCGATGCGCACCGCGCCCGCGATCACGCTCGGCGAATAGGCCCGGCGCACCTTCTGGTTGGCGACGGCGAGCGCGGCATGCGACAGCCGCTGGCGCCGTTCCGCTGGAGGGCGAACCGCCGCCGCCGCAGCAGCGGCATCGAACATGGAGCGTGCGTTGATCGGTTCCACTTATCCACGTCCGTTCTTGCACAGGCGCCTAAGGCTTGCGCGCACCGAGGCGGAATTCCCCGCCTCACGGCTTAGAGGACAAATCGGAACAAACAGTTGAAAGAGCAGGTATCGCGGTTAAGAGCGGTTAACGCTTTGCAAACGCCTCGCGGTAACCCGCCAACACCCCCTCGACCATCGCCTTTTGCGAAAAATGCAGAAAGATTCTTTCGCGAAGGGATCTAGCGCGCACCTGCGCGGCTTCGGGGTCTTCGAGCGCGATCTCGATGGCGTCCGCCATCGCGCTGACGATATTGGCAGCAAACAGCGCCTCGGTGTGCGATCCGAAAATCTCCGGGATGCCACCGACATTCGCGGCGACCATCGGAATTCCGGCCGCTGCCGCCTCGATCACCACATAGGGCATCGAATCCCCGCGCGACGGAACGACCAGCACACCACCTTTCGAAAAACCGTAGCGCGCCTTGACGTGACCGATGAAGCGGACCGCTTCGGTCAGACCGAGCCTCTGGATTTGAGCCTTCAGCGCTGCGAGTTCCTCGCCATCGCCCGCCAGCGTCAGCGTGACCGGTTTGCCGTCGGCATGCAGCCGCGCCACCGCATCGATCAAGAGGTCCGCGCCCTTGATGTGCCGGAACTCGCCGACATAGACGACGTCGGTGGCGTCATCCGCCTTGACGACGGGATCGAACTCCTCCGCGGTCACCCCGTTGAATACGCAGCGCTCCAGCCCCTTGGGCGTGCCAATGGTGCGCTGATAGGTATCGCGCGCGAAGGTGCTTTCGAACAGGAACAGATCGGTAGAGTCCATCAACGCGCGTTCGAGGCGGCTGTAGAGTGCGCCCTTGATCGTCTTCAGGGGGTAGTGCAGCGAGCCGCCATGCGGCGTATAGACTCGAATGGTGCCCTTGGAGCCGGTTTTCAGGCGGATGAAGGCGCCGGCCTTGGCTCCATGTCCGTGCAGGACGTCCGGCTTCAGCCGCCGGATCAGACGCGTGAAATGCGCCCATACCAGCACATCGGAGGGAAAAGGTTCGCGGCGAATCGCGAGACGATGAACACCAAGCGCAAGGCGCGGCGCGATCGCCGCCAGCGCCGCCTCTGCGCGTTCGCCGCCGGTCAGGCTGTCGGCGATAATGCCGACCTGGTGGCCGCGGTCGACCTGCCCGTTGGCGAGGTCGAGGATGTGTCGGAAGATTCCGCCGACCGGCGTGCGCACCGCGTGCAGGATACGAAGCGGCTGATCGGCCATCATGGACATGATCAGAACCAGCGTTCGCCGACGAGAATGGTATCGCCGGGGCCGAGTGCGGTGCCGAGCGGCACCACAAAGCGGGATGAACCCGAATGGTCGGTGTGAGTCAGCGTGACACGGTCGCGCTGGGCGCGCGGCGAAAATCCGCCGGCGATCGCCACCGCGCTTTCGACGCTCATGTTGGGCACGTAGGGATATTGGCCGGGCGCTGCAACTTCTCCGAGGATGAAGAACGGCCGGTAGGCCTCGATCTCCACCGCCACCGACGGTTCGCGGATATAGCCGTTGCGCAGTTTGGCTGATATTGCCAAAGCCAGCCCCGCAGGCGTTCGTCCGCGCGCCGGCACCGCGCCGATCAGCGGCATGGTGATCGAGCCGCCGGCATCGATCGCATAGGTGTTCGAAAGACCTTCCTGGCCATAGACCACGACGCGCAATTTGTCGCCGGCGTCGAGCCGATAGGCCGCATCATGGGCAGGCGGCATTGGCGCTGCCGCATAGTCAACCGGCGCCGGCGCGTAAGCGCGCCGAGGTGCCGCGGCAAAGCTGCTGCGAAGCGCGCCGATCGCGCCGCCGGAATCCGCGACATTGGATCGCGACGAAGGTTCAAGAGCCGGGTTGGTGGGCTGGCCGTAGGCCAACGAATCCAGATCGCCTTGCGGCTGCAGTACTGCAACAGGCGCGGACGTGCGCATGCAGCCCGACAGGGGGAGCGCTGTGAGCAGACAGAGTGTAACGGCGTGCACGCCTCGCATCTAATAGCCCTGAGGAAGGATCTGCTCCGATTAAGGGCTTTCATGGTTAACAAAGCATGAGCGCGACGGGCCAAGCCTCGATCAGGCCTCGATGCCGACGCGAGCAAATCCGAGGAATTAACTCAGCGGCAACCTTAATGGAGTGTAATCGCCAAGGTTGAGCGGCGCGTAGCGTCTGCGGGAGTGTGCGATGCGTTTACCGTTCGGGCGTGCGGGCAAAGACACGGCGGGCACGGAAGAGCCGGTGGTCCGGACGGCGATCGCGCCGGCCACCGGCAAGCCGGCCGCGGCATCCGAATCCGGTGATCTCGATTTGCGCGCGCTCGGCCAGGCGCTGGCGCGCAACAGGGGCTGGGTCATCGTTCCGACCGTGCTTGCCGCCGTGCTCTCGATTGCCGCTGTCAATCTGGTTACCCCGCGATACAAGTCCGAAGCCCGCATCCTGATCGACGGACGCGAGAACATTTTCCTGCGGCCGAACGGCGAACGCAGCGAGGAGCGCAACGCGCTCGATGCCGAGGCCGTTACCAGTCAGGTGCAGCTATTGCTGTCGCGCGATCTCGCGCGCGACATCATCAAGAAGAACCGGCTCGCCGAGCGGCCGGAATTCGATCCGGTGCTGCAGGGCATTTCGCCGGCAAAATCCCTGCTGGCGTTGTTCGGGATCGGTCGCGATCCGTTCTCGCTGACGCCGGAAGAGCGCGTGCTGGACGCCTATTTCGACCGCTTCACCGCCTATGCCGTCGATAAATCACGCGTCATCGTCATCGAATTCCAGTCGCGCGATCCGGAGCTTTCGGCGCGGGTCGCCAACGCGATTGCCGAAGGCTACCTGGTGCTGCAGCAGGGTGCGCGGCAGGAGCAGGCCAAATCAGCCGTGCAGTGGCTGTCCGGCGAAATCGACAATCTGCGCAAGAAGGTTGCGGAAGCGGAATCCCGCGTCGAGGATTTTCGCTCGAAATCGAGCCTGTTTATCGGCACCAACAACACGACGCTCTCCAACCAGCAGATGGGCGAACTGAACACGCAACTGAACAACGCCCGCGCGCTGAAGTCCGACGCGGAATCGAAAGCGCGGCTGATCCGTGAGATGCTTCAAAGCGGCAAGCCGATCGAGGCTTCCGAGGTGCTCAATTCCGAACTGACTCGCCGGCTGTCCGAACAGCGCGTCACGCTGCGCGCCCAGCTTGCCGAGCAGTCGTCGACGCTGCTCGACAACCATCCGCGCATCAAGGAGCTGAAGGCGCAGCTTGCGGATCTCGACCGCCAGCTTCGCGAGGAGGCCAGCAAGATCTCGCGCTCGCTCGACAATGATTCACACATTGCCGGCGGCAGGGTCGATGGGCTCAGCGCCAGCCTTGAGCAATTGAAGAAGCAGGCGACTTCGAGCAATGGCCAGGATGTGCAGCTGCGGGCGCTGGAGCGGGAAGCCAAGGCGCAGCGCGACCTCCTGGAATCCTATCTGGCGAAGTATCGCGAGGCGACCACCCGCGAGAATATCGACGCCGCACCGGCGGACGGCAGGATCATCTCCAGCGCCAGCGTTTCCAACACCCCGGCATACCCGAAGAAGCTGCCGATCGTGCTGATCGCGACGCTGGCGACGTTGATGCTGACTTCAGGCTTGATCGCAACCGGCGAGTTGCTGCGCATGACCGCGCCGCGCGCCGCGGCGGCGATCGCGTCCTCGCTGGCTCCGGTGCGCGCGCCTGCTACGGCCACGGTCGCCGCCGCCGATCCCGCACCAGC
>Ga0137395_10000992_pt1 | contig 12733 bp, 12 predicted proteins | sample czobulk216metaG_FD_108283 | JGI IMG/M metagenome (GOLD analysis project Ga0137395, IMG submission 108283) | Vadose zone soil microbial communities from Angelo Coast Range Reserve, California, USA - czobulk2.16 metaG | ecosystem: Environmental > Terrestrial > Soil > Vadose zone | place: USA...
ATCCGCCGGCTGGAAAAAGAACTCCACCCCCGGAAAACGCGCCGGCAGTTCGCGCCGCAGCCGCCGGATGTAGCCCGCCGTGGGATGGTGGTGTTCCGGATTCAATGAAATCAGAATTTCGGCATCGCTCGTGCCAATCACGCCCGAGCTGCTGTAAGAAAGATTGATACCCGAATAGGGAACGCCGATATTGTCCAACATCGTTTCCAACTCCGCTTTCGGAATATCGTTGCGGAGCACCTTTTCCACTTCATCGCACAACCGCGCCGTCTCTTCGACCCGCAAACCCGATCGGGCGCGGAAGTGCAGACGAATCAATCCCGCATCCACTTGCGGAAAGAAATCCTGTCCCAGGAAAAAGACCAGTCCAAGCGAGAGCACGCAGAAAATCACAAAAGCCGCCGCGAATAGACCGCGATGTTCGAGCGTCGTCTCTAACAGCCGCTGGTAGTTGCCTCGAAATCCTTCGAAGCTGCGTTCAAACCCGCGCTGAAATTTGCCGATATAGCTTTTCGGCTCCGCAGCGCGGTGTTCGTGCCCGCGCATGATGAACATCACCATGGTCGGAATCAAGGTTCGCGACAAGAGATACGAGGCCAGCATGGCGAAAGAGACCGCCTCCGCCAGCGGAACGAAAAGAAACTTTGCAACACCCGCGAGAAAGAACATCGGTACAAACACAATGCAGATACAAAGCGTCGATACCAGTGCAGGCACAGCAATCTGTTGCGCGCCATCGAGAATGGCCTGCTTCATCTCCTTGCCCATGGCAAGGTTGCGCTCGATATTTTCAATCTCGACCGTCGCATCATCCACCAGAATGCCGACAGCGAGCGCGAGCCCTCCCAGGGTCATGATGTTGATCGTCTCGCCCAAAGCAGCAAGAAGAAGTACCGATACAAAGATAGAAAGCGGAATCGAAACCGCAATGATCAGCGTAGGGCGCCAGTCACCCAAAAACAGCAGAATCATAGCGGCGGTAAGACTCGCAGCGATCACCCCTTCCCTGATGACGCCCGCGATCGAGGCGCGCACAAACAATGACTGATCAAACAGGGCTTTAATGTTCATTTCGGGTGGCAAAGATTGTGCTGCCAGCGGCACCATCGCTTTCACGGCATCGACAACCGTCAGCGTAGAAGAACCGCCGAGTTTAAAAATTGACATCAGCACGCCGCGGACGCCATCCTGCCGCACAATGTTGGTTTGCGGCGCGAAGCCATCTCGGACGTGCGCTACATCGCGCAAATAAAGGGTGGACGAATTCGTAGTCTTTACCGGCAGATCGTTGAGTTGAACGATGGTCTGCGGATTGCCATTCATCTCCACGTTGTATTCCGTGGACCCGATTTTGGCGGTGCCCGCGGGCAAAATAAGGTTCTGCGCGGCTACTGCATTCACAATGTCGGCCGGCGCCAATCCATAAGCCTGCAATTTGGCGGTATCGAGGTCAACCTGCACCTGGCGCGGCTTTCCGCCGAAAGGATAAGGGGTCCCGGCACCCTGCACCGTAGTCAACTGCGTGCGCAGAAAATTCTGCCCCAAATCAAACAACTGCTGTTCGGGAAGCGTCTTGCTGCTCAAGCCAAGTTGCACGATCGGCGTCGAAGATGCGGTATAGGTAATGACCAGCGGCGGCGTCGTTCCGGCCGGCAATCCGCGCAGCACCGTCTGGCAAATCGCTGTCACTTGAGTTACGGCCATCGCAATGTTGACCGAAGGCCGGAAGAAAATCTTGATTACCGCGATTCCGCTCAACGATTGCGATTCCTGATGCTCAATGTCGTTGACTGTAACGGTAAATCCGCGTTCCGAGTTGGTTACAATCCGGTCCGCCATATCGCTTGGCGAAAATCCGGTGTAGTTCCACACCACGCTGACCACTGGAATATTAATGTCGGGGAAAATATCGACCGGGGTTCGCGGTATGGTAACGATCGTAAGAATGATGATGAGCAAAGCCATCACCACAAACGTATAAGGACGACGGAGAGCTAATGCGACTATCCACATAAAGTTGTTCGAAAATTATGAGCCAACCCCGGCAAGTGTATGTTTCAGTTAAGATTCAAAACACTACGTTTCGGATTTAAATTATATTAGACTTAGCCATGGGTCAAAATCAAATCCGGCACGGCGGCGCTCGCAATGACGCTAACGGAGCGAGTGCAAGCAATGGAAATGGTGAGAAGCGTGCCCCAGGCCGTCCGCGCAGTGAAGAATCGCGGCAGTCAATCCTGCGCAGCACATTGAAGCTTCTCAAGCAAGTGGGTGGATTTCCCGAACTCAGCATTGAAGCTATCGCAGCCGACGCTGGAGTCGGCAAAACAACAGTCTACCGCTGGTGGCCGTCGAAGGCCGCTCTGGTAGCAGACGCATTTTCCGCCAGCGCCGATGATGAACTTCGCTTCCCCGACACTGGTAACGTCCGCAGCGACATGAGCCTGCAGATGCGGCGCCTAATTCGCATCTTCCGCTCCGACCGCGGCAAAATTGTGGCGGCCCTGCTGGCCGGAGGGCAGTCAGATGAGGAGTTGATCGAGGCCTTCCGCGAACGTTTTTTGTGGCCTAGGCGCCGACAGGCTTATCAGACCCTCCAGCGCGGAATTGACCGCGGCGAACTGCCCGCCGACAGCGACCTCGACCTCATCCTAGACGCGCTATACGGCCCCATCTATATGCGCTTTCTGATCCGTCATGCCAAACTTGACGAAGGCTTCGCAGACGAAATCTGCGGCTTGGTGCTTAAGGGACTGGGAACCTCGCCGGCTCGGCGCAAGCGAACCGAGCTCACCTATCGCTAACTCTTTCTCCGCTGATCGAGGATCCTTAGCCTGTAAGCTGTTTACCTTCTGAAACTTACCATTCAACCACCAATCCAGGCAGCTGCCTGCTTCGCCTTGCGCGAATTAGGCGTTCCGGTTAGTATTGAAATACGACTTAAACAGTCGGAATTATACCCGACCATAAATGTCGGCATTTGCCAATGCTGAAATTGACCAAAAAAGCGGACTACGGCCTCATGGCCATGAAGCACTTGGCGGAGCATGTGGACCGGGGCGCTTGCAGCGCCAAGGAAATCGCCGAGGCTTACGGCATTCCACAGGAGGCACTGGCCAAGATGTTGCAGCGCCTCGCAAAGGTAGGTTTGGTGAGATCGCAGCATGGCGTGAACGGCGGTTACACGCTGACGCGGGATCCGAAGACGATTTCGGCGTTCGAAGTGATCAAGGCGATTGATGGGCCCTTATTTATTACTTCGTGCGTCACGGTTCGCGGCGAGTGCGGTCAGAGCGATCGCTGCACCATTCGCGAGCCGCTGCGCAAGGTGAATCAAAGCATCGAGCAGGTCCTGAAGAACATCAAAATTTCTCAGATGCACGAAGAGCCTGAAGTCATCGACGTAAACAAGCTCGAGGTAACAAAGAAGCCGGCAGAGTTGGTAACGATTTCATAGCCGCAACAGAAGCGATATTTCAAGCCCCTTTAGGGGCCGCAAGAGGTTTAAGGAGAACGGTAATCATGAGCACCAATACGGCGACCCCCATCAGCCAAAACTCAGAGCAGCACAAAGCTCCCAACGGGATCAAGCTGCCCATTTACATGGACAATCATGCGACCACAGCCATGGATCCTCGTGTGCTCGAAGAGATGCTGCCCTACTTCATGGAGAAATTCGGCAACTCCGCCAGCCGCAACCATCCCTTCGGATGGGTCGCGGAAGAAGCGGTCGAATTGTCGCGCGAGCGTATCGCCAAGCTGATTGGCGCGACTGCAAAAGAAATCATCTTCACCTCCGGCGCCACCGAAAGCGACAACCTCGCGATTAAGGGTGTGGCCGAAATGTACCGCGAGAAGGGCAATCACATCATCACCGCGGTCACCGAGCACAAAGCGGTGCTCGACACCTGCAAGCATCTGGAAAAGTACGGCTTCCGGGTGACCTATTTGCCGGTTCAAAAAGATGGACTGGTCGACCTTGACGATCTGAAGCGCGCCATTGACGACAAAACAATCCTTGTCACAATCATGGCCGCCAATAACGAAATCGGAGTGCTGCAGCCAGTCGCAGAAATCGGCAAGCTCTGTCGCGAGCGTGGCGTGATTTTCCATACCGACGCCGTCCAAGCCATCGGCAAAGTCCCGATCGATGTGAACAAGATGAACATCGATGTGGCGTCTATTACCGCGCACAAGCTATACGGGCCGAAGGGCGCGGGCGCACTTTACGTGCGCCGCAAGAATCCTCGCGTGCAGATCGTTCCTTTGATCGACGGCGGCGGCCACGAACGTGGCATGCGCTCTGGGACGCTCAATGTTCCGGGCATCGCCGGCCTGGGCAAGGCTTGCGCCCTCGCGCAAGAAGAGATGCCTCAGGAGTCCCGCAAGCTGGCGGGCCTGCGCGATCGTCTGAAAGACAGCATTATGAGCCGTCTCGACGAGGTCTACATCAATGGCTCCGTGGAGTATCGCCTCCCTGGCAATCTGAATATCAGCTTTGCCTATGTAGAGGGCGAGTCGCTTCTGATGGGCATAAACGATATCGCCGTTTCCAGCGGATCGGCATGCACCTCCGCGACACTTGAGCCATCTTATGTATTAAAGGCTCTCGGCACGGGCGACGACCTGGCGCACAGCTCCATCCGCTTCGGCATCGGTCGCTTCAATACCGAGGCCGAGGTCGATTACGTGGCAGACCGCGTAGTCGAAACGGTAGCGCGTCTGCGTGAACTTTCGCCCTTGTACGAAATGGCGAAAGAGGGCGTGGACTTGAAGAGTGTAAAGTGGGCAGCGGAAGCGCACTAGATTTGAAACTTTTAAAACCTGAAGGGGTGACAGATGTCATATAGCGATAAAGTTATCGACCACTACAACAACCCGCGCAACGTCGGCTCCATGGACAAAAAGGATTCCGCCGTTGGCACTGGTCTGGTCGGCGCGCCCGAGTGCGGCGACGTGATGAAGCTGCAGATCAAAGTCAATCCGCAGACCAACATCATTGAAGACGCCAAGTTCAAGACCTTCGGTTGTGGCTCGGCGATTGCATCGTCTTCGCTCGCAACCGAATGGGTCAAGGGCAAAACAATCGACGAGGCGCTCGCGATCAAGAACACCGAGATCGTGAAAGAGCTGGCGCTGCCGCCGGTAAAGATTCACTGCTCCGTGCTGGCAGAAGACGCCATCCGTGCCGCAATCGGCGACTGGAAGAAGAAGCAGGAATCGACGAAGCCCGCGGAACTACAGGCAGCGCAGTAAGCAGGTTGCTATAGAGACGGGGCTCGCCCCCGTCTCCCGCTGCGACAGCAATGAGTAATCGCATCTACGAATTGTCATCCCGAGCGAAGCGAGGGATCTGCAGTTCGCCGAAAGATGCCGATCCCTCACTTCGCTCGGGATGACAAGAGCTGAAACAAATTGCTTATGGACCAAGCTGTAAAAGACGAAGCCGTCAAAGAGCAGCCCACCAGACCTGCGCCCCAGGCTCCGGCTAAAGGCATACAGGTGAGCCCGAAAGCTCTGTCCAGAATTCGGTCCGCGATGGCGAAAGAAAACGTCTCGCCGGAACAGGGCGGGCTTCGCCTCGGCGTGCAGGGCGGCGGCTGCTCGGGCCTGAGTTACAACATACGGTTTGATACGCAACCGCGCGAGCGCGACCGGGTTTTTCAATTCGAAGATGTGCGGGTTTTTGTCGATCCGAAGTCGTTCATTTATCTGCACGGCATGACTCTCGATTACAACGAGACCCTGATGCAGCAGGGCTTCGTCTTCGTGAATCCGAATTCGACCAAGTCCTGCGGCTGCGGCAGTTCTTTCTCCTAGGCGCTAGATGCTAGATGCTTGCTGCTAGATAAGAGGAGAGATCGCGTGGTGACGGGGCGGAGCTTGCCCTGAGCGGAGCCGAAGGGCCCTGTCCAGACGGGCCCGAGGCCGTCGCCATACAACCTAAAGTAGTGGCGAGGGCGGGCCGAGCGCTCGCCCTGAATTGTTTATGGCGAATGCGGAATCCAAATCGGGGTTAGTCATGCCCGGCAAGTCGGGCAACCAGCCGGTCGATGATGCGACCCAAAGTTGCTGGTCCTGCGGCACCATGCGCGCCGTGCACTTCTGCAGTTCGTGTGGAAAGGTGCAGCCTCCGGTGCCGGTCGACTACTTCACCTTTTTCGGATTTCCGCGCAAGCTCAATCTCGACACCGCCGCGCTTGAAAAAGAATTTTATGCTCTGAGCCGCAAGCTCCATCCTGACGTATTCGGCCAAGCCGGGGAACAGGAACGTTCGTGGAGCCTGGAACAAAGTTCGATGCTCAACGACGCCTATCGCACGCTAAAGGATCCGATCAAGCGCACGCAATACCTCTTGCGCCTCGAAGGCATCGAACTGGAAGAGCAATCGAAGCAAGCGACGGAAAAAGCGCGCGCCAGCGGCGAATTGAAGAAGCAGGTCGTGCCACCCGATCTCTTGGAGGAAGTCTTCGAACTGAACATGCATCTCGAGGAATTGCGTGCGCAGAAAAAGATCGGCGAAGACGATCCCGCGTTGCTCGAAGAAATTGGCAAGGCCAAGCTTTCGCTGGAAGAGAAATACGACTCGCTGCTGAACGAGTTGAAGGATGAATGGAACGGATGGGACAGAGCAGTGGATGCGGCAACTGAAAACAACGGAATCGAAAGCGACCGTCGAAAGATCCTCGACAAGATGGTCGATATCCTGAACCGCAGAAACTACATCCGGAACCTGGTCAGGGATGTGAATGAGGCAATGGAAAACTAGCTTAGAGGTTAAAGGTCAGATTGCCGAAGTAAGAGCCATAGGTGTGTTGGTTTTTACTTCTGCAATCTGACCTCAGACCTCTGCAATCGTCTATAAAATGGCAACTGATTACATCGTCGGCATCGATCTTGGCACCACGAACTCGCTCGTGGCCTACATGCAGGGGGATGTGCCTGTCGTCATCCCCGGCGAAGACGGGCTGAACCTTGTTCCCTCAGTTGTGGCGCTCGACGAAAAAAATCAGATCATAGTCGGTAATGCCGCCCGCAAATATCTGATCGAAACGCCGGAGCGCGCGGTCTTCTCCGTCAAGCGCCTGATGGGGCGCGGCGTTGAGGACATCCAGGAAGAGTTGAAGCTCTTCCGATTTCGCTTGGCGGAAGACCTTCAGCAGGGAGAGGTTCTACGCATCAAGGTCGGCGAGCGCGCCTACACTCCGCCGGAAATTTCGGCGTTGGTGCTGCGTCAACTGAAGCGCAATGCCGAACGCTTTTTCGGAGCACCCGTTGCTCAGGCAGTGATCACCGTCCCTGCATATTTCAACGACGCGCAGCGCCAAGCGACGAAAGACGCCGGCCGCATTGCTGGGCTGAATGTTCTGCGGCTGGTGAATGAACCGACTGCCGCATCGCTGGCCTATGGTCTCGACAAGAAAAAGAACGGCATCATCGTCGTCTACGATCTAGGCGGCGGCACCTTCGACATTTCCATTCTCAAACTGCACGACGGAATTTTTGAAGTAATCGCGACCAACGGCGATACCCATCTCGGCGGAGACGACATCGATAATTTGCTGATCGCGATTGCGCTCGACGACATTCGCGGCGACCTCGGACTCGATCTCCGGCGCAACGGTGAGGCGGTAGCGCGTATCCGCAAGGCGGTGATTGAAGCCAAGATTGCGCTCTCCTCACAGGCCGCGACGAAGCTCGACGTTGATTTGCCTGACGGCAAGAAATATCAGCGTGAGATTTCGCTAGAAATGTTCGAGCAGATGATCCAGCCGATCATCGATCGCACCGTTGGGCCGTGCAAGCAGGCGCTCAAAGACGCAGGTTTGAAACCCAAACAGATCGACGAGGTCGTACTCGTCGGCGGATCGACGCGCATTCCAAAAGTGCAGCGTCTTGTAGAAGAGCTTTTCGGTCGCAAGCCGCACACCGATTTAAATCCCGACGAGGTAGTTGCGCTCGGCGCGGCGGTGCAGGCGAATATCCTCGGCGGCGGCTCTGAGATTACGCAAGACATGCTGCTGCTCGATGTTACTCCGCTGTCGCTAGGCATCGAAGTGGCGGGCGGAGTCACCGATAAGATTATTCTGCGTAACTCAACGGTTCCCGCGTCGGCCACGCAGCACTACACAACTCAGGTAGACGGCCAGACGAACGTTGCGATTCACGTGCTGCAAGGCGAACGCGAACTTGCGCGGGATTGCCGGTCCCTGGCGCGTTTCGATCTGAAGGGCGTTCCACCCATGCCGGCCGGACTGCCTCGCATTGAAGTGAAATTTCTGATCGACGCCAATGGCATCTTGCGAGTTTCAGCGCGCGAGCAACGCAGTGGCAAAGAGGCTGAGATCGATGTGCAGCCGACTTACGGCCTCACGGACGAGCAAGTTGAGAGCATGCTGCTCGAATCGTTCGATTATGCGGAAGAAGATTTCCGCCAGCGCCAAATAATCGAAGCACGCCGCGAAGCGGATACCATCCTGGATGCGCTCGCCAAAGCAAAAAAGAATTCGGCCTGGCGCGAACTTTCAATGGACGAATGTCGAAACGCGGAAACGCTCGAGAAGAAGCTTGTCAACGTAAAAAATGGCGATGACTATCATGCGATCCGCGATGGCATCGATTCGTTGAATCAGGCAACGATGCGCCTCGCGGAATTAATGATGGATACGGCCGTATCGACGGCGCTCAAAGGCAAGGCCATGGATGTTACTGGACATGATCACGGGGAAGGTACGCACGCCGGCCATCCCATGGCTAAAGCAGATTTCGAATAGGGGAATGTTTCTTATGTCTGAAGCGAAAACGCAGGGAACCGGAACGACCATCGTGGATGCTCCGGGCGAGAACACGGTGGAAGTCACATTTCTTCCCGAGGGCAAGACGGTGACCTTCGAGCACGGCAAGCTGCCATATAAAGACCATGGCAAGGAAGAGTCGCTGCTCGATGTCGCATTAAATTTCGGCATTAGTCTCGATCACGCTTGCGGCGGAAATTGCGCGTGCACGACTTGCCACATCTGGGTAAAAGAAGGCGCGGACTTGATCTCTGAGATGGAAGACGACGAAGCCGATAAGCTCGACATGGCGGCCGATCTTCAGTTAAACTCGCGCCTCGGATGCCAGACCGTTATCAAGAAGCCGGGCAAGGTGGTCGTGGAAATTCCCGCGTGGAACCGGAACTACGTTTCGGAAGAGCACTAAAGAAAATGGGAAGGGCACGACTTCAGTCGTGCCGTGAACTAGCTTTTCCTGAAGGAATCAATCATGCCGAAAGAACTCACCTGGAGCGATGCCGAAGACATCGGAATCCTGCTCTCTGAAGCTCATCCGCAGCTCGACCCACTCGCGATCCGCTTCACCGACTTGCACAAATATGTGACCGCTCTGCCTGACTTCAAAGACGATCCCGCGAAATCAAACGAGGCTAAGCTAGAGGCAATTCAGATGGCGTGGCACTCAGAAGTTCTAGACCGCACGCAGGGGTAAACGTCCCGGTTTACCCTGTGTGCCTCTGTACCTCTGTGTTCCCTGTGGTTCAAGCTTTGGATCTCGCCTCAGCGAACGCCAACGCCCGTCGGCGCAACATCCTCCACCCGAGCGTCACGCAAAAACTTAGCCGCCTCTTCCGGCGGCGTGGGGTTGATGTAGAAACCAGTTCCCCATTCAAATCCTGCCGTCTTGGTGAGCTTCGGCATGAATTCGATGTGCCAGTGGTAATACTCGTTCGCAGGATCCTGCGCCGGCGACGTGTGCACCACCAGGTTGTACGGGGGATTGTCGAGCACGCGATCCGCCTTCATCAGCAGCAACTTCAGCGCCTTGGCGAGGTTCTCAAACATGTGCGATGACGAATTCTCGAAAGCAGACTCGTGACGCTTGGGCAGTATCCAGGTTTCAAACGGAAACCGCGGAGCATACGGCGCGAGCGTAAGAAAATCCTCGTTCTCAGCCACCACCCGAATGCCGCCGTCAATTTCCTGCCGGATTGCGTCGCAGAAAACACAACGTTCTTTGTAGATGTAGTACTGCTTCGCTCCCTGTAATTCTTCAACTACATAAATCGGCAGAATAGGCAGCGCTATCAGTTGCGAGTGCGAGTGCTCAAGCGACGCGCCGGCTGCTTCTCCATGATTTTTAAAGAGCAAAATGTATTTGAAGCGCCGATCTTTCTTGAGATCGAGAATGCGATCGCGGAAAGCCCATAAAACATCTTCGATCTTCTTAGCGGGAAGCATCGCCAGGGTGACGTTGTGGTCGGGCGTCTCGATGACCACTTCGTGAGCGCCGATGCCATTCATCTTGTCGAACATCCCCTCGGCCTGCTTGTTCAAACTGCCTTCAATGCCGAGTGCCGGAAACTTGTTGGGAACGACCCGAACCGTCCAACCCGGCCCATCCTTCACCGGAGTATTGCCGTTGGCGCTGGGGCGGTACGCCAGAATTTCCGGCGGAGTTTTATTTTCGTTGCCGTAACAGAAGGGGCAGAATCCGCCCTTGATTTTGACCGCTTCGCGCGCGAAGTCGGTCGGCCGCTTGGCACGATCCGTGGAAATAATGACCCATCGACCCACGATCGGGTCTTTTCTCAGCTCAGGCAAACGAGAACCCCTTCAATTCGAATCTCTAAATCTGGATCTAGAGGATTTCCGATTGTACGACACGGAAAAAGCATTTTGAAACAGCTCGAATGCGGGGCGAGTGACTCCGCGAGTCCAATCGCCGCGTTCGTAGTATACGGCTAGAACGTCAAACCGCCACTGGCACGAAGGCGGCATCTGGCGCAGAAAGTCGCGGGCAACCAAAGATAAATCCCTCTGCTTGTCACGATCAACCGCAGCCTCGGCGGGCTTCATATCGCGCGCCGTCCGCGTTTTCACTTCGATAAAACACAGCACATCCCGCTCCCACCCGACGAGATCGAGTTCGCCGCGATGATTCGGGGAGCGAAAGTTGCGAGCGATGATGGTATAGCCGCGGCGGCGTAAGTAGAAATAAGCATCTTCTTCTCCGCGTCGCCCAGTACGCTGGTGTACGGGGATATCCTCCGGCGAAAGTAATCTTGCCCCGAACCAGTCCAGCGCGCGTAGTGTGACTTGGGTAAGGCGACCGGCAAGCATGAGGAAGCTCTATCCAGACCCTATTCGCTCGAGGCCGCGACTGATGTGATCCTCATCACCTGGAATCCGGTACAATTCCTTTTTGCCCGCGGTATTCACCATAACCACACCGCCGAGCGCGACCGCGCCACCGGCCAGAGAGATCAGCTTCGGCACTTCACCCAGCCATATCCATGCAATGCCGATGGCCACGATCGGAATCACGTAGAGCAGCGTCGCCGTACGTCCCGCTGCTCCGTGCGAAAGCACAAAGGCGTACGCAACGTAAGCCAGCGCCCCCGGAAATATACCGAGATAAATAACCGCTACCGTCGAGGAGGCGGGAGCTGCGCGCAGCGTAGCGATAAGACCGCGACCGAAGGGCAACATCAGCGCCGTGCCGAACCAGATCGAATAGGCGGTTAATTCCAGCGCGCTGTATCTGCTCAAATAGTGCTTCTGCAGAATCATGTACAGTGCCGACGTCACCGCCGCTGCCAAAATGAACAAAGCCTCCGGCGATAGACGGATGCCACCGCTCTCTCCGCTGGCAATCATCACTACGCCCGCGAAGCTCACGAATACGCCACACCATCCAATCACGGTGAGCTTCTCATGCAGCCAGAATCGCGCCGCCAGCGCCGTCCAAATCGGCGTGGAAGCAATCAGCAGACTGGCCGCGCCGGCCGTAACCCGAGTCTCTCCATAATTCAGTGCGAGATTGTAGAAGGTAATGCCCACGGCTCCCACCACTGCCAGCCCCGGAATATCGCGCAACTCGGGACGCCGAAAGTGGGCACTGACTGCGTAGATTGCCAGCGCGAGAGAGGCGATCAGAAAGCGCAGCACCGCCAGATTAGCGGGCGGATAGCCACGCAGGCCGGCGCGAATTCCGGCAAAGGCCGAGGCCCAGACAATCAGTGTGAACACGATTGCAACGACGATACGAAACGTGAAACGTGGCATCGATAGGCCTCCTTTTCTTGAAACTTTCCGTCATATGAAAGTTTTGCTTAATGACTTAATGAACAGCCCGCGCCTTCATGTAGGGACGCGGCTTGCCGCGTCTCGCTCTGCCAAATGGCAAAAGCGCGGGGCAGGGTTTTTCTGCGGGACGGCTCCGCGATCGAAATGATAGAGCGGAGTCTGGGAACGAGCCAGGGTAAAGGCGGCTCTACGGGGCAACCCTAATCGGGGATGACCTTGACCGAATCTCCGACGCGAATCGTGCCTTTGGTCAGAATTTGCGCTCGCAATCCACCACGGTGAATCAGTCCTTTGAGCACTTTCTTTCCTGTCAGCTTCTGCAAGTGATCGCACGGCTCGCATAAGCGGATGCCGCGAATGCGGACTTCGCCAATCTCGAATTCCTTGCCCACCAGGTGATTCAGCGGCACGTTGCGAGTCACGATGTTGCGGCGAGCTTCGCCTGCATCGATCTTGACTTTATCCTCGCGCTCCAGCGCCTCAACCGCTTCAGCCTCAATCAGCGTAAGTTCGTGGTCCGGACCAGGCTCGTAGAAGGTACCGGTCTTCAACGCGTACCGGTCACCCTGAAGGCCTTCGCCTGGAATCGCAACTACCTGCTGGAGCGATTGCGTTGCCTGCGCTGCATCGGATGCAATATGAATCGACTC
>Ga0137395_10000993_pt1 | contig 12732 bp, 9 predicted proteins | sample czobulk216metaG_FD_108283 | JGI IMG/M metagenome (GOLD analysis project Ga0137395, IMG submission 108283) | Vadose zone soil microbial communities from Angelo Coast Range Reserve, California, USA - czobulk2.16 metaG | ecosystem: Environmental > Terrestrial > Soil > Vadose zone | place: USA...
AAAGAGAAAACACCAGCGTGCGCGCCAGCACGGTGCGGATTCGCGGCTCCTGGCGGGCGTAGCGCAGGCCGATGGCGATGGCCTCGGCAAACGAGGTTGTCCCGTTGCGGCGCTCGGTTTCCGACGGCTTCCAGAAGTAAAGGAAGAGAATCACGCCGAAGAAAGAAACCGCGTTCAGCAGGAAGGCCCATCCAGAACCGGAGGTGGTCCGCGAGCCCATCGCGGCAATCACCAGACCGCCCAGCGCGGGGCCGACGGCGCGAGCGATGTTGAATCCGGCTGAGTTCAGCGCCACGGCTGCCGCCAGCTTCGAAGACGGAACCAGATCGGGAGTGAGCGACTGCCACGCCGGATCGTTCATCACCGCTCCCACGCCCAGCAAAAAGGTAAACACCAGAAGGACCTGCGGCGTCACCGTCCGGGTGAGCGTCATTACGCCAAGGACAGATGCGGCGGCCACCATGGAGCCCTGGGTGAAGAGCAGGAATTTGCGGCGATCGACAATATCCGCCAGTGCGCCCGCAGGCAACGCGATGAGCAATACTGGCAAGCTCACAGCCACCTGGACCAGCGATACCCACATCGGCGAACTGGTGAGCGAGGTCATGAGCCAGCCGGTGGCCACGGTTTGCATCCAGCTTCCGGTATAGGAAATCACGGCGGCAATCCACAGGCTGCGGAAGAGCGGCTCGCGCAAAGGCGAGAGTGCTGAGTGATGCGCCGGGGTGAGCTGGACCGAGGCTGGGCTTTCCATGGGGCTAACAGGCCTCGAGGGCACGGTTGCTGACATGACAGATCATTGGACTGCTTCTCCCACCGGATCGTGAGCAGGCTCGCCGGAAAATGGCCACTCCTTGCGCCGCCATGAGCGTGCCAGAAAAATAATGATTCCGGCCACGGCAATCACACCGCCGAACTTGATCTCCTTCAGGCTCGGGCGGGCGTAAAGAATATAAACGAATCCCAGCGCGGCCAGCAGCGCTGGAATCGGATAGAGATACATGCGGAAAGGCCGGGGAAAATCGGGGCGTAGCGCGCGCAAGCGCAGAAGTCCGAACACCTGCATGAGAAATTGCACCATGATGCGGATTACCACCAGCGAGGCCAGCACGTCCTTCAGGGGAAACATGCAGAACAGCGCGGTCACCACCGCCAGCGTGAGCAATGAGATGTGCGGAAAACCGTGCCGTGGATGCAGCTTGCCGTAGACGCGAAAATAGTTGCCGTCACGCGCCGCGGCATAAGGCACGCGCGAGTACCCCAGCATGAGCGAGAAGACGGACGCAAACGCTGTCCACATGATCAGGAAGGTGCCAAACATCCCTGCCCAGTTTCCGAAGGTGCGCTGCAAAAGAGTGGAAGCGACGTAGTAGCGCGCCTCATGCGCTCCCACCTGGTCCAGCTCCTGCCACGGCATCACTCCCAGGATGCTCACATTCATCACCAGGTAAAGCACCGCCACAATTACGATGGAATAAAGGATGGCGCGAGGAATGTTTCGCTCCGGCTGCTTGATCTCGCCGCCCAGAAAGCAGACGTTGTAATAGCCCCAGTAATCATAGGTGGCCAGAAGCATGGCCGAACCCAGGCCGGTGACGAACGCGCTGCCAAAGTGAAAAGCTCCGGGAGGAAAACTGAAGGCCCGCGCCGCGTTGAAATGCGTGAGGCCGGCCACGATCACCAGCAGGATCGCGCCCAGCACGCCCACGGAAAGATAGCGCGCCATCTGCCCGATTACCGAGATGCGGCGGTAGAGAAGCATCAGCGCGAGCAGGCAGCTTGCCATGGCGACAAATGTTCCGGTGCTGATAAACACGTGAAAATCGAGCGCCCCTAGGTGGGGCACGCCCAGCGAGATGGAGCGGTCAAGCAGCACGCGGCTGAGTGACGGCCAGACGTACTCCGCGTAACGCGCAATACCCAGGCAGCCGGAGGCAATCGAGAGCGGCGCGCTGAAGATCAATTGCCAGACGAACAGAAACGACATCATCCGTCCCAGCCGCTGCGCGCCGTAGCTTTCTTTCAGATACTGGTAAGAGCCGCCGGCCTGCGGCATGGATGCGCCGAGTTCGGCCCACACCAGGCCGTCACACATGGCCAGCAGCGCGCCCAGCACCCATCCCAGCATGGCTTGCGGGCCGTGCATGGCGTGGATAATCAGGGGAATGGTGATGAACGGCCCCACGCCGATCATGTCGATCATGTTCAGCGCGGTGGCTTCGCGCAGGCCCACGTCGCGCGCCAGCCCGGGCAGTGGAGATTGCGGTAGCTCGGTCATTGATGTCCCGCGCTGACCAGGTTCACAAACAGGCGTATGGCTCCAGGAACTCCCGCCGGGAGCTGGCGTGAAAAGCCATAAGCGGAGTAAATGTAGATTCCTTTGCCGTAGTGGGCCAGCAGCAGCCCGCCTTTCTGCGGTGGTTCGCCGGGATCGTTGCAGGCGAGCAGCGGCTTGAATTGTGGGTCCCATTGCGACATGAAGTAGAGCCCGCGCTCCTGCACCCAGCCGTCAAAATCTTTTTGCGTGATCTTGTTGGGCCAGTTGAAGACGCGCTCCTCAGGCGCCAGAATTTCCACCGGCTGCTCTTCTACGGAGACGCGCACGTTGGCTTCGGTGGCGGGATATGGCGTGTAGTGTCCGTCATTGAAAGCGCTGGTGCTCTGGTTATATTGGACTATGAGCGTGCCGCCCTGGTTCACGTAGTCCAGCAGGCGGCGATTGTATTCGCGCACGTCAGTCCGCGTGTCATAGGCGCGAATGCCGACCACGATGGTGCCGTAGCGGCTGAGGTCGCCCGAGGCCAGCTCCTGCGGCGTGACGATGCTGGTGTTCACGCCGACGCTTTGCAGCACCGAAGGAATTTCATCGCCCGCGCCCATGATGTAGCCGACCTTGAGTTGCGGCGGCAGCTTCACGTCTACCGCCTGCACGTTTTCCGTAGCCGGGCGATAGGCGGGGTAAGAATCAAGGTCAGGCCGCATGATGATTTTGAAGCCTTCGGCATACTGCTTGCCGTTGTATTCAGCGCGCGCCGTTACCTTGTATGTGCCTTCATGCAGGTTTTGCGGCGTGACCTGAAAGCTGTAGTTGTTCAGGTCGCCGTCGTGGTCAAGATCAACGGCGATTTCAACGGGTTCAACCTTCCATCCCGGCGGCGTTTCCAGTTTCAGTTTGGCATGCACTGGGCTTTGCACGTTGCTGCGGACGCTCACGCCGATTGCAGCTTTACCCGCCCCTGCCACCGGCGCCACGACCACCGGCGAAGTCAGCAGCACAGAGATGGGCGGGCCGACCATCAGCGGGCGCTCGGACTGGCCCAGAGTAGGGTCGATGAATTTGACCCTAGTGACACTCGAAATTTCACTCGTGCCAAGTGGCTGAAGTTGAGTGCCAACAGAAAACGTCACGCCCGCGAAAAGTGGATATGGAGAAAATGGATTTGTGAGCGGCCCGGCCTCAGAAAGGGAATAGACCGTTTCTGTTTCGGGATTGCTGCGGGTCCAGTAAGGTTGAGTATATTTCTCATCGGGAGGGACTGTGACCTTGAAGGCATAGCTGACCGCCTCACCAGGATTGAGAGGCTTGTAGACTTCCGAGATCGATCCCTGCGGTTCAATTTTCCAGCCCGGCGGAATGCGTTCCTTAAAGCCCGTCGGAACAATAGTGACTCTGCCTCGGTTGTAAAGCCGCGCCGTAACGTTGAAAGTCTGTCCGGGAATGGCCACGCTGAGGGTCTGTTCCATGCGCGGGAAATAGGAAGGTCCAGGCGGCGGCCCGGGCGGGTCGACGGTGGCTTCGAAGTAGATGCCCAGCGCTTCGTTCGCCGCCTGCTCAAAGTAAGCTTTTTCTGTCCGCAATGAAGCCAGCAGGTCCGCCTTGGACGCGTCGGACAGCGGCGAAGCTTCCACCCGCTTCATGAGATCGCTAGTTTCAGCGCGGCCTTTGATCAGAGGCTCAGCGCACCGGGACGTATCCTGCAGAGAGAATGCCTGGGTCGCTTCGTCAACGTGTTTCTGCAAAGACTCAAGCGCGGGCCGCAAAAAAGGAACTTTCGCTTCTTCCGCACCCAATCGAGCTGCCAGTCCGACCAGCGAAGTATCGATGCCGTCAAAAAAATCGCCTTCATGCGCGGCGGCCGGCTTGGGCAGCACTGAATCGGTCAGCTTGTAATAGGTGTAGCGCGGGCCGGGAGGAACGCGGATGCCGCCCGTACCCTGCGAGGTCTGGTGGGCCAGTCCCTCCAGCGCAAATTGCGTGTAGGACATTCCCAGAAGCGGCGAGTATTCGCCGATGTTGAGCTTGACCGTGTAATCTTCGTCGGCCACGGTGCCACGCTGAAACATTCCCGGCGGATTTCCCAGATAAAGCTTCTTCGCCTGCCACGGCAGAAGGCCTTCCTTAATCTGCTCAGGAAATTTATTGGGATCGGCGGCGGCGCGGAACGCCTCAACGGTCAGAATCGCCGACGCCTGATGATGGCCGTGGCCGTCGCGCGGGGTGCCGCTGAAGCGGCTGGTGAGCACGTCCGGCCGGAACATCCGGACCGCGCGCACCAAGTCTGCAAGCGCGACGTCATGCCCGTGCCATTTGTTGAAGGTCTCTTCCGCGGTCTTGGAGAAGCCGAAATCCACCACGTGGCTGAAGCGCTGTTCCACGCCGTAATACTTGTCGGCCTCCAGAAGCTCCAGCGTGCGCAGGATGCCAAGTTCGTCGGAACTTTCGGCGCCAAATTTGTTCTGGCCGCCTTCGCCGCGCGTGACTGTGAAAAGCAGCGCCGTGGCGCCGTGTCCGCGCGCTTCCAGCGTGAGCATCCCGCCGTCTTCGTCGTCGGGATGGGCGACGGCCTGCATGATGCGCGCCGTGGTTTTCAGCTTGGTCAGCAACTGCGCCAAGTGGACCGCGCCCAGGTCTTCCGGCAGCGGCCGGGTGTCAGACTGAAGGTTAGTAGCAAGAAGGAGTAGGCAGGCGCAGGTCAGGGACCGGCGGATGAGCTTTGAGCGCATGGCGACCATTGTCGCTGTTAGACGGCCCCGCGGGCAAACCGGGTGCAATTTGTCGCTGTGAAAATTTCGGCATTTTCTTCGGGGAAATCGACCGCAGGCGGCGGAAGCCAAAAAATATATGGAGCTTTACCCAGCACCCCGATCAATCTCCGAAATCTGGCCCCATCATTTAAACTGCTGCCTGATGATTCCCCCGGACACATCACCCGGTCAGCAGCCAGGGCCGGAATTTGAAAACAGCCCGCTGCCGGCAGCCATGCTGGCAGTGGCGCGTGCGGATACGTCTGCCAATCGTCACATGCTGTACCAGGCGCTGCTCAAAACATGGTTCATGGTGCCGATGCGTGAGATGCCGGCCGCCGCGCCCGGCTTTCACGACGTGGATGAGAACACGGCAGCAAAATTTTCCCTGGAGCACGATGGTGATGGGAATCCGGTGCTGCCTGTTTTTACCGACGAAGAGGCGCTGCGCAACTGGAACCCGGACATAGCCTGGATCGCCATGCAGGGGCCGGGATTCTTCCGCGTGGTCGCGGGCACGGCGGCGGCTGACATTGTCATCAATCCTTTCGAGCCGGAGAATCCGGCGTCGAAGATGATTCGTCCCGGCGGCCGGGTGACGCGCTGGGAATTTGAGCTGCTCGCCCAGGGGCTCGATCCCCAGGACAAGGTCGACGGGACAGAATAGGGCGGGAATAGCGCGGGAATAGCGCGGCGGGCTTTTGGTTTTTAACCTTGTGCAGTTCAGTTCGTCAAACCTATCATTGTTTGAACTGCTTTCAAGAAGCTCTGCATGACAGGACTTTGGCCCCGAGTATCCGGTTGCTTCACGCTGCTAGTGTTGTGCTTGTTCTCCGCTGGCTCCGCCCTCCACGCCGAGGAGGTTCCAATCGAACGGGTATTCGCCGCCGTACCTTTCGCGCAGTGGGTGAAGCAGGGCCCAGTGACGGCGGTCCCATGGAAGGTTCGGATCCGGTCCTACGGGCTCGCTCTGCAACAGCGGCTGGTGGCGTCTATTGATATTGAGCTGGCGGGACGGGACCTGCTAAAGCGTCCTGCAGGCGATCGCATTGTGGTGCTGGTGCAGGTGACGGACGCGACAGGAAAGCAATTTCGCGACTACACCCTCTACCACCTGAACCTGCCACCAGAGGCGAAGAAGACCAGCACGGAAATCTACTGGAACGTGTTTGTGCTGCCGGGAGAATACCAGGTCACGGTGGCGTTGTTTGACGATTTGACACGTGAGCACAACCTGATGCAAGGGACGCTGCACATTGAGCCGCCCAGGAACGATCCTCTGCCCGGCGCATGGGCCGGGCTGCCGGCAGTCGAGTTCCTGAGGCCGGGGCTGGAAGGGCCGGACAGAATGTTTCGCCCGGACGTAGCGGGGAAGCTTCATCTTCCGCTGGCGACCCAGCATCCGGTGAAGCTGGAAGTGCTGGCGGACGTGACCGCCTCCGACCTGTTCCGCGGCTCCACGCGGTTCTACAATCGCTATCTTTCTGTTGCGTTGCCGTTATTGAAGGCACTGAGCCAGATCAGCCTGGAGCGCGGATCACTGAACGTGGCCATGGTTGACCTGCGCAAGGGGCGCGTGACATTTGAGCAAGATGACGTGAGAGAGCTGGACTGGCCGCGGGCCAAAGCCGTGCTGGCGCCGGAAAATGGGCCGGCAACGATTGACATCAAGGCCCTGGAGCAGCGGCGCGAGAGCCCGGCCTTTCTGCAGGACGAGTTGCTCCGGCGGCTCAACGCGGCTGACACAGATTCACCGCCCAGAGGCGGCGCGGCACACGTTTTTGTGGTGATCGGCAGCCCCATGGACTTCTATTCTTTCCGCGACCTGCCGCACATGCCGCCAGGCTCAGAAGAAAAATGCGTGGTCTATTATCTGCAATTTGAGCTGCTCAACACCAGGTACGCCGACGGGGCGGTGGGCAACGTGCGCAAAATGCTCAAGCCCTTGCCGGTGCACGTATTCAAGGTGCGCTCACCGGAGAGCATACGGCACGCGCTGGCCAGGATATTGGAAGAAGTGGAGAGGATGTAAGCGCAAGAATTATTTGTTCGAGTAAGGCTCTGTTTTGCGCGTGTCATGTGCGGAAGCCAAATGGTCGTTCTTCTTGAGCAGGACGGATTTCCTTGTGCCCAGGACGGATTTCCTTGTGCCCAGAGCGATATCGGCCAGTTCGAGGAAGCGCGAGCTACTGGGGGCGCCGCCCCGACGGTTTTCCCAGGCGCGTTCGCCTGCGGGGCCTTTGAGGCTGTAACGGTCGGCGATCCAAAGGTCTTTGGACAGAAGGCCGTCGGATCGAGAATCTTTGGATCGATCCGGTGCTTTTTTCGTGTTCCGTTTCTTTGCCATACGCGAAACCCGACGTCGTGGTGGTTCGATTTGGGGTTTAGCTGTTGCCATTCTTTGATCGGAAAATGTCCTTCACGGTTTCAAGCAGCAGCGAAGGGCTTTCAGTGGAGTCAAAGAAGTATTCAGCTCCCGCCAGCGCGGACTCATTAGGCCGCATGAGCGCCAGGATGGGCGTTGTGCAACGGGAGCGCAGGGCTTTGACCAGCGTTTCTCTGTCCTTGAGGGGAATGCTGTGGCCGATCACGATAAGGTCAAAGGCGCACTCGCCACACTCGCGAACGGCCTCGGCCACGGTCAGGACAGAAGACACCTGAAAACCGGCGTTCGAGAATAGCATCTCGCGGGTCCGGGCCAGGCTGGTGTCATAGCTCACGGAGAGGATAGCGCGGGCCGGGGCGGCCTGCAGCAAGGGAGCGATTTCAGCGAGTGGAACAACTTCAAAATGGGTCTTGCGGCCGTTCATTTGGGTCTCCGATCTCTTACAGTGGCTCTACTTCCCCAAGGCTACGCGCCGCCCGAGGATACGGGGAGAATCTTTAGCGAACGCTTTTCAAGGCGGCGAGAGACCGGATTTTTTCTGTGTTGTCCTCTTGCAAGATACGTTAGCGGATGATACTATTCGTGACGATACGTTTACTATACGTTTTAGCGGGAAGGAGAACGCCAGTGGCGAAGAAAACATCAGCATTCAAGGCGACATTTGAGACCATGCAGCAGATTGACGTTCCCCAGAGCCGTAATGGCAAGCACCGCAGGATCGTGACTGAGATTCTCGCCGACGTGGAAGAGCTTAAGGACGGCGCAGCGGTGAAGGTCCCTATCCGTATCCTCGGCGACACCAAGGAGAACGTGCGCGCCGCACTGAGCCGCGAGAGCAAGAAACGCAAGATGGTTATTGCGACCGCAGCCGATGCTGAACATCTGTATGTGTGGCGGGAAAAGGTCTGAAGGGGTGACCGTTTATTCGAAGTGATTCCGTTTGGAGTAGTCCGTCAGGACGACATTGGCTCAGGTTCGACGACCCGAAGAGATTCTAAGCTGATAGGGATCCCTCGCTGCGCTCGGGATTTCAGAAAACGCTTCCGCTCAGGACGGCTAACTTCGGAAGATCAAAAAGTAAACGCCAGCCCGCCGCGCAGTGAGCGCGCTGACTGGACCAGATAGACGGTGCGACCGTCCTGGCCCATGACGGGGAGGTAGCCCTGCGCCAGCAGGTTGCGAAGATCGAGCAGCGCATCCATTTTCCCGGGCATAAATGATCCGCAGGGAAGAGGCTGGCGGACAAAGATGCTCAAATACGGGTCGGTCTGGCCGGGCGAGGCATTGAAGGCGTCAACGGTGGAGAGCGCGTGGCCGCTGGTCCATTTATAGGAGGCGATCCAGCGCGTGCCGGCCGAAGGGATGTAGCCATAGACCTTGGTGCCGACGGAGTGCTGGCGGCTGGTGTCCAGAGCGCGGGCCAGCGTTTGCCAATCGGAGAGCGCCTGCGCGGAAACGACCTGGCCGGTGGAGTAATCGACGGTGGCGGTGAGATCGTCAGAGATCTTGCGTTGCACCACCACGCGCGCACCCGCGCTGCTGGCGCCGGGAGCGTAGCCATAAGAAAACGTTCCCGAGTAAACATCGGGCAGCACGTCATCAGAGTAGCTGGCGGGATTGCCGGCGCCGGTGAGCACCAGGTTATGAACGCGGTCAAGAAACGCGGCGAGCTGGATCTTGGTGTCGCCCATGCGGCGCGAGACGGAAATTTCATGATGCGCGGCGCGCTCAACTTCCGGCTGGCCGTTGGTGAGGGCCATGCGCGGGCCGGACTCGCTCAGGTCGGCGGGCGCAGAATCAAAGCCTTTGGCGGAGCGGGTGTCCGGTTCAGAGGTTGCGTAGCGGTATTCCACCACCATATTGGACGAGAGATGCACATCTACGGAGCCGTGGGGACGGATGGCGGTGACGCGGTTGGCAAACTCCATGGCCTGGAGATCTGCGCCATAACTTAAATCGACGAAACCGGCCACGGTCATGCTGTCAGAGCTGCTCACCTGAATCGCGGCATAGGGTGAATTCTGAACGGCTGCGCCGGGCACGGCGAAACGGCGATAGGTAACGGTAAAAACCGGGCGGGAGGAATCGCCAAAATCATGCGCATAAGAGGCGCGGAGAACTCCGGTGGGATCGCCGGAGGAAGCGCCGATGTTGCCGTTGAAGGAAAGCGTTCCCGAAGAAAACAGCGATTTCTCCAGCGCGAAAGACGTAGTGACGTCTCCGGCGCTGCCAAAACCGCCGGCTTCAGCGCCGGCCATCAGGGCAACGCTGGCCTTTACGGGACGATCGCCGCCCTGTTCTGACCGGTTGTGAGAAACCACGATCAGAGCTGCGTGGTCATCGCTGTCCTTGTCTTTTTCCAGCACGCGAAGGACCGGACGATTAGCGGCGGAGCGAAGGGTCCAATGCCAGTCATCAGGCTCATCGGTTTCCGTGCGGCGCGGCGGCATCAACTTAAGCGCGTCAGCCAGGGTATTGAGCGTGAGATTGACAATAAGGTGGGCCCCGGAACGAAGGACCACATTTTCCCGCAGCGAGGGCAGGAAAGAAGCAGCAGTGACTTTGACCTGATAGGTGCCGGCGGGCAGGTTGTCCGCCAGGTAATAACCGCGCGAATCGGTGAAGACGGTGGTACCCACTTTAGCGGCGGAGACAAAGATATCCACCACCGCGCCCATCTGCGGCGCACCCGAAGCGTCTTTGACGTATCCTGCAATGCCTCCGACGCTGGCTGCGTGGGCAGGCGCCCACGCTAATAGGACCACCAATAAACATCCGAGTTTGCGGGTCATATCCACCACCTCAGTGAAAGTGGAGCCCCTTGCCCTTATTGCTGGACGGCGAACTTGGCCGTGGGTGAAATCGTCTGCTTCGAAATCTGATCGTTGATCTTGATGGTTACCTGGTATATCCCGGGATCCAACTGGCCCAGCTGCAGGCTCTTTCCAAGGGTCACCTGCTCGCCAACATTTCCCATTTGAGCCGTTGTTTCCGTGAAGTCTAACACATGCTGGTGCGTAACCGTGTTAACTACCTCATATTGGACTGTGGCTGAAGGCTTGTTGGTTTTCTGGTCGAGGCCGAGATTGTACACCTGGAGCCAAAAATTCACCTTTTCTTTCTTGGTGAAGCTGGCCGGCTTGCCGTTTGCCGGCTGTACCTTGGGACGCACCTTATTGGTGCCGATGACGAAATTGCCGGTACCGACCTCGCGGGCGGGAACGGGCTCCATCTGGTCCGCCAGGATCAAGGTGGAAGAAGCCAGTTTCTCGTCGCCGTATTCGGGCACGTTGTAACTTCTGCTGAAGATGCCGGTCTTGTCGCCGTTGACGTCCTTCATTACGACGTCAAGCCGGTACAGGCCGGGCCGCATGGGCAGCGCCTTCCAATAGAGCGAAACGTTGTTGATTTCCTTCTCCAGCAATTCCGCGGGAATATCTTTGTGCAGGGTTTCTTCAAAAGTCTGCACAATCTGGCCGGAGAGCTTGGTCAGCTGTCCGTAAACGTTCACCACCGCGCGCTGGACGCCATCTTTGTTGGCGAAGGTGAGGCCGCGCAGCGGAACTTGCAATGTGATCGGGACCAGCACCGTGTCTGAGGTGAGCTTGACAAAGTCGACCTGCACATCAAACGGCAGCAGGTTGGTGCGGAATTTGTGGGTGACCAGCTCATTTTGCAGTTCACGGAATTTGATGTCAGGAGCGCGGTTCAGCTTGGCGAACGTCTCCATGCGGTCAAACTGCTTGGTCTGGTTGTTCCTGTTGAAGAAACCCTCGCCGATGCTCTCGATGCCTCCGCGAAAACGGTCAGCTTTATTGGCGCGGCCCATTTGTTCCATGTCAGTCAAGCCGGCGTTGGGCACGTGCAACAGAGCGTCTTTCTTGGAGCGGTCCAGGGTCATTTCATAGGCGCCGCAACCGCAATCGTCGACAAACTCGATTTCGATTTCCTGGCCGATGCCGTCCAGATAGCGGTAGCGCCAAACCTCGAACGGGAAAGTAGTGGTATTGCCGCCGCCTTCATCCTGAGAACGCTGGTAAGGACCGCCCATGGGATGGGAATCAATGGAAGTAGGCGGCCCATACATAATATAAATTCGCCCGCGATCGGTTCTCCAGCCCGGCATGCCGGCGGCATAGTGCTCATTGGCGTAAGCAATGCGCCGGTAATGTTCCTCTTTGTACTCGTTTTCCGCGGTATCAGGAGTGGGATCGCGGCGCTGCCAGAAGCCTTCAATGAACTGGTCGCGTTCCGCGTTGGTGGTCAGCTTTTTGAAGGCGGAAAGCTCTTCATCGGTGATGATCCAGCGGACGTCTTCATCCAGCCATTTTTTGTACACGCCGCCAAGTTTTTCGATCTGCGCAGCCTTGTCGTCTTTTTTCCGCGGACGTTTCAGAGGGTCCTGCTGCGCATCCGGCTGGGCCGGGCTCGCCGGGGTAGCCGACGCGGGTTGCTGGTCCTTTTTTGCCTGATCGGACTGCTGGGCCTGGATTGACAAACACCCGGAAACCACGAAGATAGTCAGTAGAAAGAAGTAATAAAAACGGGAATAACGGGACACCACCAGAGTGCCTCCTTCAGAGAGTACAGATAATTCAAATTCTAAGTCTTTTCTGACCGCTGAAGCAAGGAGAGAACCCCCTGTTTTCCGCTTTTATTTTCTGGCAAAAGTCTCAATCTAAGGCACTTTTTGTACCCCATACGGGTTTTTCATCGGGCACATTAAGTGTGGCACCGGGAAACTACTTATCGTTATAATCAAAGCCGGTAACCTGCCCATCACAATTGCAACACCAAGCACATCTGCCGATAAAGGAACTTTCCCGGTAGTGGCGGCGTATATAGAGTGTGCGAGACCCCTGTGGTGTGCCGGAAGGTAATCGATGAACGCGAAGAAAATCGTCATTATTTTAGGTGTTCTGATATTGCTCGGCGCGATAGTCGGCTTCACCGTGAACCAAAGCCAGAAGAACGTGGTCACGGTGCAGAGCGGCAAGGTGGTGACGCAGGACATCTCCTCCCAAGTCACGGCCTCCGGACAGATCAAGCCCAAGACCATCGTTAACGTGGGCGCCAATGCCATGGGCCGCATTGTGCGGCTGTTTGTCAGAGAAGGCGAAAAGGTAAAAAAAGGCCAGGTCCTGGCGCAGCTGGAAAATATCCAGTCAGCGGCTGACGTGGACATGACCAAGGCTACCGTGGCCAGCAGCCAGACCGACGCGGTGGCCGCTGAAGCCGCGCTCAACACCGCACTCGCCCAATTCAGAAGCAGCACCGCCGACCTTTCGCGCGCCAAGCTTGAGTTCGAGCGCGCCCAGAGC
>Ga0137395_10000995_pt1 | contig 12727 bp, 13 predicted proteins | sample czobulk216metaG_FD_108283 | JGI IMG/M metagenome (GOLD analysis project Ga0137395, IMG submission 108283) | Vadose zone soil microbial communities from Angelo Coast Range Reserve, California, USA - czobulk2.16 metaG | ecosystem: Environmental > Terrestrial > Soil > Vadose zone | place: USA...
ATGGTCGCGCCACGGAGGATTCTATGCAAGGAATAACGGCCTACATCCGAGCGACATCGTTGTTCGCAGCTGGAATCATCGGCGGAACCGTAATGATGCAGGCGAGCGCTGCCCAGGAGAACCTGGGCGCGCGTCTTAGGCTGAATCACGTGGAGATCGCCGTGAAGGATTTTCAGGAGTCGCTGAACTTCTACACGAAAGTGATGGGCTATCGGGTAGCGTACGCGTTCTCCAATCCCGACGGCAAACCGACCACCACTTTTCTTCAAATCAATCGTGACACATTCATAGAAATGGTGCCCGCCAGTGCTAATCTCCCTGCGGGGATCACGCACATTGGCATTTGGTCCGAAGAGGTGAACGCCACCGTCACGCGGCTCAGGCAGGCCGGCGCAACGCTGACCGACGTTCGTCCGAGGGCTCAAACCGGCTCGCGATTGTCAAACATTACCCACCCCAACGGAATCCGATTAGAGCTGAATGAGCAACCCGCCGCGTCGCTGATGAGAAAAGCAATGGAGACTTGGAAATAAGTGTCTGCTCACTTTTGCCGTGGCGATCGTCTTCTATAACTAGGTTGGATAAACATGTCCAACGAGGATTGGCGTCATTGCTGAAGTTTGTGCAATGGCATCAAGTGAAGTATATTAGCGCCCTCGCGGGAGTCGAAATCGCAGCTCTCTCGAAATTCCAGCAGACATCTGGCAATTGAAAGTCGGCAGTAGGAAATTAAAAGGGGTTCACGCGCGTGTATGCTCTGTTGTATTCCATCACCAAGTGGCTGGAAAGCACGGGGTGGGCGACGATCATCCGCACTACCCGCATTTATCCATTCATTCAGCTGATTCATTTTTCAGGCTTAAGTCTGTGGCTCGGAACGAACATCACTGTCGATTTGCGTCTCCTGGGTGTCGGTAGGAAGGGGCAAACTGCGGCCCAACTCTCGGATGCCTTGTTCGCTTGGAATTGGATCGGATTTTCCGTGGTTGTCCTCGGCGGGTTCTTATTGTATTCAGGGATTGGATCGACGTACCTGGTCAATACTGCCTTTCGATACAAGTTGGGCTTGTTCGTGCCACTAGCACTCGCATGGCACATTGTGGTCCAGCGGAAAGCCAGCACGTGGGGCCGTGAGTCTGACACGCCGGCCGTCGCTAAACTCGGAGGTTTGGTCGAAATATTGTTATGGCTTTGCGTGGTCACAGCAGCCGTGGAGATTCCGAACTACTAAGATCGCGCTGCGTTTGTGGCATATGCGCAGCGCGTAATACTTAAAGTACTGCCGAGAATTTTTTCAAAATATCCTTCGCGCCAGCCAAGAGGGAGGCGGCATGAAGCTTGGATTGAAGCGAACGATTCTCCGTGCGGTCGGAGCGACGGTTATAAGTCTGCTGGGCGTTGCGTTGGTACGCGGGCAAGCTGGTGGGCCAGAGCAGAAACCCCTGATGGCGGAAGATGCCTTCAAGAATATCCAGGTGCTGAGGGGCCTTACCGTGAACGAATTCATGGAGACCATGGGGTTCTTTTCCGCATCCCTGAACGCGAACTGCACGTATTGCCATGGCGACGAAAGCGGCGGCAACTGGGCAAAGTATGCCGACGACACCCCGCTTAAGCAGACTGCGCGCAGGATGGTTCTGACAATGAATGCCATCAACAAGGCCGAATTTGGTGGAGAACGCAAAGTGACATGCTACACCTGCCATCGATTTGCCAATCGCCCAAAGGTCACGCCGAATTTGGCCGAGCAATATAGCACTCCACCTCCCGAAGAGCCGGATCAGATCTCCGAGCAAGCTCCCGGGCAACCTTCTGCCGACCAAATTCTTGACAAGTATATTCAGGCGCTCGGCGGGGCCCAGCGCTTATCCGCCATCACAAGCTTTACTGCTAAGGGAACCTTCCAGGCGTATGATGATCCGGAAAAGCGCCCAGCAGAGGTCTATGCCAAGGCTCCAGGTGAGCGCACTACGATCATGCATGCGCCTGCTGGGGACACTACCACGAGTTGCGATGGGCGCTCCGGCTGGATCGCGGCACCTGAGACAGACAAACCGGTGCCAGTTGTCGCGCTGACCGGAAGCGATCTGGACAGCGCCAAGATCGACGCCGAGATGTCTTTTCCTGCGCGGATCAAGCAAATTTTCAACAAATGGGTTGTGGGCTTCCCTTTCACGATTGATGATCGCGACGATAACGTCGTCCAGGGAACCAGCGCTGGCGGCACGATTGTAAAGTTGTACTTCGACAAGCAATCTGCATTGCTGGTGCGCATGGTGCGTTACACCGAATTACCGATCGGTTTCATTTCCACGCAAACTGACTTCTCTGACTACCGCGAAGTTGCCGGAGTCAAGATGCCATTTAAATGGACCTTGACCTGGGTCGACGGACGGTCCATTTTTGAAATGAACCAGGTGGATGCCAATGTTCCGGTTGACGCGACGAAGTTTGGCAGACCGGCGCCGCCTCGACCTGCACTGCCGTAATTTGGGCGTCTCGTCCACATCGCGGCGGCAGTGAATTCCGCGGAATGTACCGGTCGGCCGCGCCAGGAAATTTTTCCCCAGGAGAGGCTCCTTATTATAACTTGTGCGACCATGACTGGAGCTCTGGAAAGAAGTCAGCAATCGTTATCTGAAGGGTGACGCGACGGAGGTGTTTTGGTGGAATGAGGTCCGTACGTGGCAGGGAGCGGTATGCTCGCCTCACTGCTTCAGATATGCCATGCCTAACGTTTCGCCATTCGGGAGCACGACCTGTAGCACACGCCCGACGGGCCTGCCATTCTTCACAGGTTCCACTGTGACGGTAATTTCATCCCCGGGCTTGAAAGACTTACTGCTCCAACCACGTTCGATCATGTCGGGGGCGTTGTTAGTCTCCGCCACCCAATGAGCGACGTTGCCGCTGTCATCCTTTACATCGAATTTCAGGAAGCAATGGGGATTCGCCCAGAACCATTCCGTGACGGTCCCTTTCATGGTAGCTTTCTTCCCGGTATCGAACGCCGCGTTGCCGTGGTGTGCGAAAAGCGGAACCGAAACGATCAAAACTGCGGCTGCCATGGTCAAAAGCGTTAAGAAATTGCCTTTCATGGCTGACCTCCCCATTTCGTCGCAAGCAATTACACCCTAATCGGAAAACTATCTATTTGGCGCGAATTCTAAGTCAGGCTTCGACGCAAGCCAAATGCACTTACTCGTTTGCCTAAGGCGCGATCTGCGCCTATCAAATTCAAACTACTTGTCGTCCTTGCCGCTGGCGACATCACCGTATTCCTTATTGTATCTTTCGATCTCCGACGGTATGCACATCATTTCAACGACATCATACTCGGGGGATTGCAACCTCATGGGAAACTTATTCATGGCTACCCATGGTTTTGTATACATCTTCGGGTCATCAATCGTAACCGTCAACTCCAAGTTGTCATGGTCCACGCGGTGGAAACGTTCCTCCACGCGCATTGCATCGCTGACCGGACGCCCCGTCTCGTCCAGCCAAGCTCTCTCATCCCCCATAGTCCCGACTGTCTGGACCACAAGCGTGTTGTCGTCCACCCACTTGCCCGCAGAATATCCGTACCACTTTGGTTCCGGAATTTCCTTCGGAAGGTCCCGCCCGTCCGTCCAAATGGTGCGCCATCTTTTTTCAAATTCGTACAAAATTACCACCTGACGCTCGTTCTGCAGGATCTGTGTGTGTCTTATTTGATAAAAGTCTGCGCGCGGGAACCCCAGAGGATCACACTTATTCCTCGGATCGTTGCTAAACCCTTCGAGCACTGCCGCGTATCCAAAAAGCGCCTTATGGGATTTTAGCGTTTGCAGCCCCAAAGGAGTATAAGGTGGGTCGTGTTCTGGCTTTCCGTCATACGGCATGTCCTTCGGTCCATTTGCCTGGATCCCATCTCCCGGGCCCCGGGCCGGCTCCCAAATTCCAGAAATGTCTTGCCGCGGTGCGGGTGCGGGCTTTTGATCCTTCGCTTGCTTAGAAACAGGTCGCCCCCAACCGTCGCGAAGTACCTGAGCTGCAGGGGTGGCCACATTCTGATCCTTCCCGGCTGCTGACTGCTGAGACCGCGCGGCCGGAGCGAACGTCAGGAATGAGAACGCCGTTACTCCCACTAGTGCAACAACACGATCGCGCATTTGAGAGATCCCCTTCGTGCAGAGACTAGAACGGATTTTGTTTCCACAACGCGTACTTCTACTTCCTCAGTTACTCATTGTCAAGCACGATCCCGTTGACCTCGCCGCGCTCAACAAGGTCGCGTACCGTTCGGCTTCGAGCAAACGGGGATACTCCCAAACCAGACGTAGCAGAGGGTGACTATGAATTGCGTGGTGCGAGAACCTGCTGTAGAATCGCCCCCGGCATCGTAAGGCAATGCAAACACTGAGGCCGTCCGCAAAGAAATTTGGAGGGACGCTGTGAACAATAAACTTAAAACAAGTCTCCTCGTAGTTGTTGGCCTGTTAACAGTTTCAGTTCCGCTGTTGGCACACCATGGAAACGCCGCGTACGACGGCAAGACGGTCACGGTGAAAGGAACTGTAACGGCGTGGGTGTGGAGCAATCCTCATAGTTTCCTGAAGTTCGATGCCAAGGATGATAAGGGCAACGTCGTACGTTGGATTGGTGAGTGGAACGCTCCTTCCACCCTAATCAATTTTGGCTTCACCGCCAAGACATTCAAACCCGGAGATGAGATCACTGTCACCATGACCGGAATGGCCAAGAATGGCGCTCCAGTCGGGCGTGTCACGAAAGCCGTGCTCCCCGACGGCCAAGAGATGAGTATGGGCAATGAGCGGTGATGTTTGATCGACCCCGCATGGGGGTGTTAATGCGTGGAACATCGCGCGGCGGATTGACTTTGCTTGTCTGGGAACGCGTTGTCCCGAGGTTGAATTCAAGGGTGGAGTCTATACAACTGCGAGGGTTCCGAAAATGCTAAAGCGCTTTGTGACCCCAACGATACTGCTTGCAGTGTTGACCATCTCACCGCTTACTCGTGCTCAGACCGGCGAAACAAGGGAATCAGGAAAGAACATTCATCGCGACGGTTGGGACCGAGTCGTCCCTGGAGCAGTGAAAGGCCAGACTTCAGACCCCGCTCCTGTCCATGATCTTTCCGGGATTTGGGAGCCGACACCAGGATATAGGGACGGAGTCTTTGCTACTGGCCCGAGGCAATACCCATCGGACGGCAAGCCGGAGCATATTTTGCCGTTTACCCCCGAAGGGGAGAAAGCGTGGAAGTCCCATAAGCCGGGATTTGGGACCACGGCAGTTCCTATTGCGGAAAATAATGATCCGTTTGACATGTGTGACCCGATTGGGTTCCCGCGCGTGGAGCTATTCAACCTGAGGGCGATCCAGGTATTTCAAACGAAAAGCCAAGTCATGATCGTTTACCAGAACAATCAAGTTTGGCGGAACATCTGGACGGACGGGCGAGATCTCCCCAAGGAGATTTTAGAGCCGCGGTGGTACGGGTACTCGGTTGGAAAGTGGACTGACGACTCTACGTTTATCGTCCAGACAGCGGGGTTGGATGAACGGACCTGGATTGATAATGTTGGGCGCCCACATAGCGACCAATTGAAGGTAGAGGAAACTTTCCACCGCGTGAACCATGACATCATGGAACTCACGCTAACGATCATCGACCCGAAGATGTACACAAAACCTTGGGTGGCCCTGAACAAATTCACTCTCAGGTTGCAGCCGGAGTGGTTCGATATTCGGGAGATGATCTGCTCGCCCTCAGAAGCGGCAGACTATAACAAGACAGTTGCCGAACAGGCTGCGGCAGCCGCCGGCGAAAAAAAGAAGTAGCTTGGCGGTATCCCGTACTTTGGCCGCGATGAATAAACTCACCTGATCGTAAGCGCGCGGTTACCGCGACGCGCATATCCACGCTGGCCCCGAATGACTAATCCCTGTAGACTCTCGATAGACGAAGCGCGGCCAGAATCTGCCCAACTTGTTCATGCGTATTCCGGAGATAGTTATTCAGATCATGCCATAAAGTTTGATAACAGGAAGGTGTGGTCTCTGCAAATGTGGGATCGCGTCGCCGATGATTCTCCAAGTGAGCAGAATTTTTCCGTTACGGATTGAGCGAGGCGATGTAAGCCGTGATCGCCAGGATGTCGTCCTCACTCAACTTCTCGACGACCTGTTGCATCAGTTGGGTCCCGGGACCTACGCGTGTGAAGTGCTGCATGTCATAAAGTTGGCGCGCCAGATAGCTGGGAGAACGGCCCGCAAGTGAAGGAAAATTGCCGTTGCCTTTCAGGGCCTCGCCGTGACACGCGGCGCACGCAACCGTCTTGCCATCGCCGCCTTTCGTAACCAGCGCCTCACCTTTCTTGAGGGTTCCGACTGGCACATAGGCGATAAACCCAGACCGCGGATTGCGCAGAGGTTCGGTTTCTTCCGGATTTGCCGGCACTTCGACCAAGCGATGGCCGATGGGCTCGGTTCCAGCTTCGGCTCCTTCCAATGGGGCAGACAGGCCTCCTCCGCCTCCGAGGAACTGGGTCTTGGGAACGGTCTCGGTCTCGACGACCTTGATCCAGGGAGTCCATTTCATCGAGGCAAAGTACTCTGCGGCAACCTTCATCTCGTCGTCGTTCAAGCCCTTGGCAATCGTGATCATCTGGTTTGTGTTTCTCTTTCTTGTATCCCAACTTTTTCTGGCGCCGTCTCTAAAATCTTCCAACTGCTGCAGGATATACGCAGCAGGCAAACCGGCAGGGCCGGCATTATTGGGACGCCCCTTGCCGTTGGGGTAGTGGCAGAAACCGCACGCAGGCCCGTCTGGTTTTCGGCCGTGGGCCACGGGCTCGGGCATCTGGGGATGGTCCCCGGGAAACCAGTCGGCGGGCCCATAGTTATCGTCAATCTGCTTCAAATTGAACGCCGTGCTGGCACCCGGCAGGTGCCTTAAAGTTTCAGTCTCTTCAGTGGGAGCCGCGGGTGCAGCTGCTCCGCGCCCACGCGCCGGCGCACGTACAGGCTCTCCCGGGGGTGGGGATGTCGGGAATCCGTATGCCCACGGCAGCCCCGTGTATGTGCTATCGGCTTGTTGCGGAGTTGCAGCGACAATTATCGGCGTCAAAAGCAAAACAAATACAGCGAGGAGGAGCCATCCAACACGACTGTTCATATACCCCCCTAAGTGTTTCCGTGGCGGTTGAAACTGGTGCACGATTTGATCACAGATTTGGCCATGTTTCAATCGTGAAGACTCCTGACAACTCGCGACACAAATGTCCTAAACGATTAAATTGAGAAAGTGGCATTGCATCGGCACGACACTTGCCATGAGTCATCACATCGCAACTTACGCTTCAACGAACTGCTCGATCAACCCAGCCCGCACGCCGAGCGACTAAAAATGTGCTGGATCCGCCCGCTGTGTATAATGCGGGCCAGTTGCGAGCCGAAAACGAAATTCCGGCTGAGACCAACGAAAAGGGTGTAGCAGAGGAGGCTACAACATGAGATCGAAAAAGACATTCTTGGCACTGTTGTTATTTGTTTTTTGCTGCCCGGCACTGTTCGGTCAGGGTCGTCGGGGCGGTGAAGCTCAAGACCAGAAACCGCCTGCCACCGATAGGGTTACGCCGGAAATCCCTGGCGTGGTCAAGGCCGGAACGAAAATCGAAGTCGTCAAATTCGGGTTGCGGGGCGCTGATGCGGGTGTAGGTATGCCTGACGGCAGCCTCTTAGTCACAACTGGAGGCGGCGTCAGCAGAGTCGATGGCGATGGAAATGTGACTGTACTTGTGGAGAACGCTGAAAACGCCGCGGGACTGGCCCTGGATTCGAAAGGACGCATCTTTGCGGCGCAATATTCAAGGAAGGTCAGCATTCTCTATCCCAAAGGCAGCGAGATGCTGCTCGCCGATAGTTATGAAGGCAAATCCTTCATCCGCCCCAATGATATCGTCGTTGACAAAAAAGGCGGCGTCTACTTTACTGACTGTTATCAAGTCGGCGCAAAGAAATCATCCGAGGATTTACCACAGGCTGTCTACTACATCCCTACGGGTGGAAAATTAATGCGGGTCGCCGATGACATCAATCGGCCAAACGGCATTACGATGAGCCCAGACCAGAAAACCCTCTATGTCAACGACTGGGACGGCGAGTATCTGGTCACCTATGATATTCAGTCCGACGGAACTCTGAAGAATCGCAAAAACTGGGGCAAGTTCGACCTCAAGCAACAAACCGAGAAGGGACTGGTTAGCGGAGCCGATGGCCTGTGCAGTGATAACCATGGCCGAATGTTCTCCACCACGCCAGCTGGAGTCCAAGTATTCAGCGCGGATGGCGAGCACTTGGGCAACATTGAAATGCCTTACGATATGCCACCTCAGAACTGTGGCTTTGCTGGCCCGGACAAGAAAGATTTGTTCGTGGTCGGGCGCGGTGCCGTCATAAGGATTCACACGATGACAGAGGGACCGAAGGATCGAGCCAAGTGAGAGTTATCTGAGAACGGTCAACTGTCTGCCTGCGGGGGATCAAGGATGGGTTTCTTACTCCGCCGCGTGAATACCCGTTCAGCGCGTGATACGTGTGACGCGGTCGAGCAACGGGACCCGCCCGTAGGCTACTTCTTTACGGGCTTGGGCGGCGTCGGCGGAGCTGGTTTGGCGAACTTCGCGGCGTCGATCGGGAGGTTCGGTTGCACTGAATTGAGCTGAGTGGTCGTTTGCCCGTCTGTCCAGGTCACGATCCACTTAAAGGGAATCTTCACTCCGGAGACTACCCGATAATCGGAGTACTCAATATGGGTGGGAATGAGCCCGACAGGCGTATTGGTATAGCGCACCTGCCGCACCAAGAGGCCCGACTGCTTGTCAAAGAATAATTTTATAGGAGACCCTCCACCGGTGGATCCCTCAATGACTTGGACAGCATGATTGTCGATGGTGGTGGCCGGAAAGCCGGCGCGCCATTTGCTAAAGTCTTGTTTGATCCGCGCTGGAAAAAACAGATCCGCATCCACTTTGGCGCCGTCCAGATCCCCATCGGCCAGTGGGAGCACGGGCACTGGCACCTCTGTATCTGGCGCCGCAATCCAAGCGTCCCGGCCGTCGTAGATTGTGCTGCGGTCGCCGTTGACCTTATGGGCGATCATAGCGAGTTGGTCAGGAGCCTTAGCAAAAACATCCAACTGGACGTTCGCAAAATCCGTGTCGTACCCTTCGTAAGTGCCCTTCGCGACCAAGCTGCTGATCTTGTTCAGTTGTTGAGTCCCACCGAGCGCCTGAATATATTTGTCTAGAATTTGATCTGCGGAAGGTCCCACGGCGGGCTGCACGAGAATTTCAACTCTATCTGGATCTTCGAGAGGCGGAGCGCCGTATTGGTCAGCAAGACTCGGCGTGATCTCGGGGCGATTGCCGCCGCGATGGCACGTGTAGCATGTCACCATGCGCGCTCCACCGAAATCGGCCTTGTTGATCGCGTTCATCATTACAACCATCCTGCGCGCAGTCTGCTTGCGCGGGGTGTCGTCAGCATACCTTGCCCAACTGTCAGAGCTTTCCGATACATGGCAGTCCGTGCAATTTAAACTTAGGGAGGCGGAAAAGAAGCCCATCGTGCCCATGAATTCATTAACGGGAATCCCTCTCAGCACTTGGATGTTCTTGAACACATCTTCTGCCATCAGCGGCTTTTGCTCTGTCCCAGGCTGGCCAGCTTGGCCACGTCCCAAGACAACCCCCAGCAGACAGATGATCAACACTTCCGTCCCACAACACATCGCTCGCCTCGATCTGACCTTCATGTTTCCCCCTCTTCGCTGTCCGCTGACCGTCCCGCCGGGCAGGACTTCCCCGCATTCGGCCGCCGAGTATCGTCAGTGGTGATTGCGAATCTCCATTCAGGTCTTCGTCTGGCCGACAATATACTTGTGGCCGCTTCGGGAGGCAATGCTCCACGCAAGTTCTTGATGCCGAGCGCTTCCAGTGACTGGCGGTGGCGAGAGACATCACATCACGCGCCTAAGCAATGGCACAACAAATATAATTATCAATAATAAATTCTATCAAGAGTTATTCACGTCTAGCGACGGTGCGCCAATAAGGTTACGCTTCAGTTGGCTCCCGCGTGGGCACGGACCGAGATGGAAACAGGTGGCGGCGAAGAAAGGGTGACCCCATTCCGCGGACTTGGTATATAAAAGAGGGCATCCGGGCAGTTTGAAATCTGCATCGAGTGCCGAATTTGTATAGGCGGGTGATTTGAGGAGGGTGCCATGAAAAATCTGCTTTCGTCAGTTACAGTCATCGCGCTTGCACTTGGTATTTCATCCAGCGCCCGAGCCCAAACCGAGATTACCCTCCTGTCGCCGAACCCGATTATGGCGACGATTGATAAGTTGGTTGCAAACTTCGAAGCCAAGACGGGTATCACAGTGAAAGTGACATATGGAACAGGTGTGAGTACCCGGAAAACTGTTGCGAGCGGCCAGGCCTTGGACGTGTCGCTCCTGTTTGCGCCTTTCCCGGAAGCACTCAAAACGGGTAACATCGTCCCCAGCAGCGCGACCGTCATTGCGAGACTTTGCCTGGCGCTCGCCGTGCAAAAGGGCGCGCCGAAGCCGGACATCTCGACAACCGCGGCGCTCAAGACCACGCTGCTCAATGCGAAGTCTATTATCTCCGTGGACCCGGCTCAGGGGAGTGCGGGCGGCATTGTCCTCGAGGCGCTGGACAAGCTTGGCATCACCGACCAAGTAAAGCCCAAGATCAAATGGGTGCAAAATGCCGGCATCGTGCAGGACTCGGTCGCCAAGGGCGAGACTGAGATCGCCTTGGGCCCCTATCTCAGCGAGATGCGCAACCCGGGCCTCGATGTCATTGGGGCTCTGCCGCCCGAGGCTTCGACTCCGGTTGATATCACTGGTTTCCTGTCCACCAGTGTAAAAGACCCGAAAGCAGCCAACGCGCTCTTGGCCTATCTCTCGTCACCCGAAGTTGCACCTGTGTACGAGGCAGCGAAGATCTTTCCGGCTCACTGAGGTGTAGGAGAGCCTCGCCGATGAGGTCGCCAGTTTCAGAAAGAACCTGTGTGCCGTCGCGCAGGGGCTTGACTGATGTTTGAGCGGCTGTTGTAAAAACCGTAATGGTGGCGAAGACCAAAGCTAAAAGTGAGCGCTTCATGCGGTCTCCCAGTTAATTAAGCTTTTCACGTATGAGAACTCTTTGGTTAACTGTTTGACAAGCTTTGGACCATCGATATATTTGAACCAACGATGAAGACCTGCCGAAGAACCCATGGAATCATGTCCAGGAGAAGCCCTTTCCGCCGGAGCCTACTGCAGCGCTCCTCTCCAACGGAGATTCTGCGAGACGCGAGACTATTTAGAACCGTATACATTGTCAATAATAAACTTTATCGATTATAGAGTTCGCCTTCAACCCGTGGGTGCACGCCTCTAGAAGTTGTTTACCAATGGTGCGGCAAATCAAGAGAATTGCAGAAGAGATCAGCCGTTGAAAACGAAACGGAGGCTCCACCTCAACCTTCAGTATCCATGGGCATTAGAGTGGTGCACTCGGAGGGATTCGAACTCCCGGCCTTCTGGTTCGTAGCAAGCTATAGTCAAAATCCAAATGGCTTGTTTGGTGTCGCTTACGAACCTCGAAACGCATCCCAACGCCGTGCAATGATACATAATAGACTGCGGGCTTGGACTTCTACGTGAATAGCGGTCAATTCGCGACCGGCGGCGGCTGGGTGAGCGACACAACGGGCAGCCACGGCAACTTTGGTTTCAATGCCCGTTACAACTCGACCGGATCGCCCAAGGGCCAAGTGGTTTACATATACCGAGCCCTTTACAATGGCATGTTGGCGGACTTCATCATCAAGAGCAATGCATTAACTGCCCTTCAATTCACCGGCACAACGTATCCGATCTCTTCCACCTTGCGAGGAAAGGCCAACGTGCAGGTCAACCGTACGGGCGATGGCTATTCACTTTTTTCCGCGGGCAATTACACCTTCTCTGCGACCGTGACCGATAGCGGCCAGAGTGGAACGACTGGTAAGCAATTCTCGCTTATTGTTTACGCGGGTAACGGCGTGCCTTATCATGCCGTTCCCTCGGGGACGCCCCTCCAGGGCAGCAACGTGGTCATCCATTCAAAATAGATCGGCGGGTGCCTAGTTCTTGTACAGCAAGGGTGGGGTCATTGTGCGGTTGCATTAAGCGAATTTTAATCAACGACCATCGGGTAGTGAACCCAAAGGTAAAGGGCTTTCCCTGGTCGAGCACGTCCTTGCGAACGAGTAATATGGTTGCTTGCGGGGGCTTGCAACCATCCGAATTGTTTAGTCCTGCCCTTTAGGTTGGAACTGATCCGACTCGCAGCGTAGGCGGCGTGCGAGGTCAAGAGCCATGGGGGTTGGTGATTACTTCCGTGTAGCGGGGTATTCGGAACTTGTTGGTGCTCAGTAGCTTTTTTGGTTGGGGAGGCCCGATACGTACTGAACACACAATTCTTGAGCCTACCGTTTCGCAGCGAATTGATTCAGGCGGCTGCCTAAAGCTCGTGCTTTCAAGGACCAAGCAATGAACGAGGGCCACGGTCAATTCAGTCCAGTGCCGTCGGCAAGGGATCATCTCGTGAACTAAGTTTCGAGCCCGCGACCACTTCCGGTCGGTTGAAAAAACTTGTCTCCA
>Ga0137395_10000996_pt1 | contig 12725 bp, 5 predicted proteins | sample czobulk216metaG_FD_108283 | JGI IMG/M metagenome (GOLD analysis project Ga0137395, IMG submission 108283) | Vadose zone soil microbial communities from Angelo Coast Range Reserve, California, USA - czobulk2.16 metaG | ecosystem: Environmental > Terrestrial > Soil > Vadose zone | place: USA...
CCTGATCAACGAATCGAAATACGGATACGACGCAAAGGGCAATGTCCTAAGAATTTCGCTGCTGCGTTCACCCACGTGGCCCGATCCCGACGCCGACCGTGGGCATCACAGTTTCAGCTATTCGCTCTACCCTCACAGCGGAGACTGGAAGCAGGCACTCACGGTGCGGCGCGGATATGAATTCAATTACAAGCTCGCCGCCGTGCCAATCGAATCTCACACCGGAACTCTACCCGCCTCCCATTCCTTCGTGGAAGTCAAGAAAAAGAATGTCATCCTGACGGCAATTAAAAAGACCGAAGACGGCAACGGCCTGTTGCTGCGCCTCTATGAGTGGGAGGGAAAAGCCGGAGACGTTGAACTCATCATTCCGTCGGGAGCTACCGGCGCGACAGTTACAAATCTAATGGAGCAGCCAGAAGGATCTCCATTGCCGATACTGGGAACGAATCAAATCACCGTGCACATTCATCCTTATGAGATTGTGTCCGTCCGAGTGAACTACCCTCAGCCGCGATGATGATGATGAACCCTGAAGCCTACCCTTACGGGAAATACTGTACGAATCGAAGACGTTCAAGCCATTGATTTTCCACTGACGCTCGAGATTGAATTCTGACTCTGTCCGCGATCTGAAGACCCTCTATGCCTCTTAAGCATCTCAAAGGATGCTGACGTCGTTCTGAGTTTTTATGCTCGAGAGCAAGAACATAACGATTCTGACAGTCGATGACAACGACGTGCTACGTCACTCCCTATCGAGAATGCTCATGGAGGGTGGATACAAAGTGATGGAAGCGCGGAATGGCGCCGAAGCTCTGCGCTTGGCGGATGAGGGACCCGATCTCGTTACCTTGAATGCTCGCCTTCCTGAGACAGACGGGTTTGCAGTGTGTCGCCAATTGAAGAGCGATCCTGGTACTGCCCACATACCCGTTTTACAAATTTCCGCTACGTTGGCAGAGTCGGAATATCGGGTTCGGGAAGTGGAGACGGGAGCCGACGGATACCTGACCGAACCTATCTCGCGGGACGAATTGCTGGCCGCGGTTGGAACGCTGCTGCGCCTCAAGCAGGCTGAACGAACTGCTCGTTTGAATCAGGCTGAAGCCGAGAAAGCCAGAAGCGAGCTCCAAAAAGCTCATGAGCAACTGGAGCAGCGAGTAGAAGAACGCAGCGTGCAACTGGTCCAGAGGACCGCGGAGATTCACCGACTCACGGGCAAAATTCTGACATTGCAGGACGACGAAAGAAGGCGCCTCGCGCGTGAATTGCACGACAGCACAGGACAGATGCTGGTGGCGATGAAGATGGTCCTGGATGAGATGAGTGAGGAAGCCAAGGGGCGGAAGATTGCTACTATGGTCGCAGATACCATCGCCATTAGTGACGACATCAGCCGGCAGCTTCGCACCATGTCTTACCTCCTCCATCCGCCACTGCTCGATGAGGTCGGCCTACCATCCGCCATTCAATGGTATATGGAAGGTTTTGCTCAGCGCAGCAACGTTAAAGTCGATTTGCAAATGACTCCCGATTTCGGCCGTCTTTCAGCGGGCATGGAGATTGCTCTCTTCCGCGTCGTGCAGGAGTGCCTTACCAACATCCACCGCCACTCCGGCAGCGCCACCGCCGATATCCGGCTGATCAGAACTCCTGAGACTGTACAAGTAGAGATCATTGATACCGGAAAAGGCGTAGCCCCCGAAAGTCTCCACAGGGATAAAGTCGTCCCTGGGGTCGGCCTTACGGGTATTCAGGAGAGGATGCGTCCATATGGCCGTAGCCTTGAGATCACGCCTTCCGACAACGGAACCACCGTCACGGCAATCATCCCCTTGGAAAACCAGTTCCGCAAAGCAGTTTAGGCGTGCCTCGGGAAGCTTCTCTAATTTAGCCGTCAGCCCCGCAGCCAATTCCATTCGACCCAATACGCTTTTCCTGCTTTGGGTAGAAATAAATCCTCCATCCTGCGGCTGCAACGTTGCCTAGCGCGCAACAGCTTTTCGGCAGTGCCCATTCGCCTACATCGAACCCTTTAGTGTTCGATATCGTGTTCAATCCTCTAACTAATTGAAAAGATTACCTCGAGTATCAAATTACTAGGCCCTTCCACTGTTACTCGCCAATAGCGACTTTTTTCACATGAACTAACGTGTTTGCCTTAGATAAGACCATGTACCTAAAATCACGTCACTCGATAGGAAAGTAAGCGCCCCTTCAACGCAAGCCCTGGCCGGTTTTCAGCCACTCGTCATAATTTCTTATTTTTTCGTTTTGAAGGAGGCTAGATTGCAATTCCTAAAGAACTTTATCGCCAAAATAATCTTAAGTGTATTTCTTATTGGCTCAGTCGCCGCGCTCACCTCCGCTCAAACAACCACCGTATCTACGACTGCCCCAATCGATCATCTTTACCGCACGCTGTCGTCCACCGGCGAAGTTATTTACGACACCTTGCAGGGAGTCACGCTAAAGAGCGCGGCCACGCTGCCCTCATCGCGCCCCGCACAATGGCGACTGATTGGCGCCACCGCGGTTAGTGGAGCCACGGCGAACAAGTTGGTCTATTTCGATAGTGCAAGAGGTGCTCTGGCGGTCAGCTTCTACGGCGGAACCGGGCACGACACGTTCCTGGGCGCCGCTCCCCTCATGACACTTCCAGCAGGATGGACGGCGCAAGCTACAGCCGACCTCGCTAACAATGGCAGTCTGAACGTGATTGCGGTCAATGAGAGCACCGGGGATCTTGCAGTCTATTTCTTTGGCGGCACACAAGGGACCTCTCCTCTCAAAAGGGAGATGATCACAGGTGTTTCTGCGAGAGGATGGAACGTGGTCGGAGCCGCTGACCTCAATGCTGATGGTCACGCCGATCTGATTCTTCAAAACCGGTCAACGCGCCATATCATGGTCGCCTACCTCGGCGGTTCGAATGGCACAACTGTTACGTCAATCCACAATCTGGAGAGCAGCGAATTTGTGGGATGGACTGCCGCCGGCATGAAGGATATGAACGGGGATGGTCATCCCGATCTGATTCTTGTCAACGACGTCACTGGAGAAAGCATCGTCAATTACTACAGTGGCGATATGGGCTTTACTTATCTCCGGTCAGCCTATCTGGATGCCTCTGGCTCGCGCGATTGGAAGATCGTAGTTCCCACGAGTTCCACGTCTTCGACGACAACGACAACGACAGCGACGACTTCGACCACAACCTCCACAACTGATAGCGCCTCCGGCACATCCGCAACCGAACTCACCTCCACTTCAGTTGATGCGGCAACTACGGACTCCGCCACCCTCCAACTCTCGGGGACGGCTCCCATTTTGATCTACAACGGATCGGGCACAAGTTCAACCGATGTGGCTGCGATCGAAAGCATAGTCAGTTCAATGGGCCTCGCTTACCATACCGCCAACTCGAGCCAGCTCAATAACATGACCGAATCTCAGCTGCTGGCCTACAGATTATTCTTGATGCCAGGCGGTAATGCGATCACCATCAGCGGCTATCTCACAAGGAACGCCGTTGCAAATGTGCACAACGCGGTCTCAGCGGGCTTGAACTATCTGGGAATGTGCGCTGGCGGGTTTTTTGGCGGATCGTCGGCATACCATAACTACTCGAACTTGACCAACGGAAGATGGTTTAACGTCTACTCCAACAATGGCAAGGGAATCGGAAAAGAAGCTATCAGCATCTCGTTTGCTACCGGAAAGAAGCTGGATATCTACTGGCAGGATGGCCCAGATCTATCCGGATGGGGAAAAGTGATCGGCAAGTATCCGAATGGCAACTCAGCCATGACTGAGGGCTACTGGGGGAAGGGTTTTGTACTTCTGTGCGGATTGCATCCCGAGGCTCCCGCCAGCTGGCGCTATGGGATGAGTTTCTATACGCCCTTAGATGTGGACTTGGCGTACGCGAGAACTCTCGTGAGCGCCGCATTGAACCGCACCATGTTGCCTCACTACTGAGTGTGGCAGCTAAAACTACGGCAAGTAACAACGTACCGATACTCCTCAGATTGCACTGTCGCCCCCGCGGCAGTGCAATTTTTATTTCCCGCTTTTCAGAATCGCACCGTCAGCTAGTGCCGGAGTGTGATGCAACGTCCATGCGTTCTCGATGAAGAAGTCTCCATACGCAATCTTGCCGGGCTCAACCCGAAGAGTCGCGCCGCGTTGCCTAAAGTCGACCTCTTGCCCTTTTGACTCAATCGCGAGATCGACCCGGTAGAGTCCTGCCACAACCGGCAGATCCGGGCATTGAAACTCCACAAAGCCCGTTCCAGCCTCAAGCTGACAGCCGCCATTTACCGATTCGGTTGTAAGTTGAGCGCAAAGATAACCGCTCGGCCAGTAGAGGGAGATTCGAAAAACGGCATCGGGGATCGGCTCCAATGCCTTGTAGCTAAGACGCGCCACAAGCGGGTATCCCGTCCTGATTCCCAGGGGGGAGTCGGGCGCTGAGAATTCGATTCCCGTACATCGAGCCGGCGTCGCGCGCGCTTTCTCCTCGTTGGTGGAGTCGCCTTGACCAGCGAAGCTCATTTGCTGATATTCGTCGATGACCTGACGTGGCGCGCCATCCGATAGAACACAGCCATGACTCAGCAGAATTGCCCGATCGCATAAGCGGTAAACGGCCGCCAGATCATGGGAAATGAAGACGATGGTGCGGCCGCTCTTGCGCAATTCTGCAATTCGTTCCAGGCACTTCGCCTGAAAAGCCGCATCGCCGACCGCAAGCACTTCATCCAGCAGAAGAATGTCGGGGTCGAGATGCGCGGCAATGGCAAAACCCAGCCGGACGTACATGCCTGAGGAATACCGTTTCACCGGAACTTCGATGTACCTGCCAACGCCCGAAAATTCAATGATACTGTCCAGCTTCTTGCGAATTTCTGACCGCCGCATCCCCAACATCGCCCCGTGGAGATAAATGTTCTCACGGCCGGTAAGTTCAGGATGAAAGCCGGAGCTGACTTCGACGAGTGCGGCCAGTCGTCCGCGGATCGTGATCTCACCGCTGGTCGGCGTGGTAATGCCGGAGAGAATTTTCATGATCGTGGTCTTGCCGGCTCCATTGTGTCCGACAATACCCAGCGCCTCTCCTTGGTTCACGCGAAAGCTGACGTTCCGGAGAGCCCACATCTCCCCTGACCGCCTCGCAAAGGCGCGCGTATACCACCGCTTCGGGCGGTCGCCGTCAGTTGGCAGCTTGTACTTCTTCGATACCCGCTCGAAGTTCAGATCAATCATTTCAGATCACTCGCACCAAATCAGTCGCGTCAAATTACATCTGCCATGGTTGCTTCTGAAGACTTGAAATAGGCGTAAGCCAGGGGCCAACTGACCAGCACCATGAGGGCGCAAAGAAACATAATACGGAGATCGGGAGTCACGCTATGGATCACTGCTCCGCGAAAGCCTTCAATCAAACCCGAAATAGGATCCAGCAGATAAAGGCTTCTGAAGCGCGGCGGCACCGATTGCAAGGAATACACCACCGGCACGGTAAACATCCAAACCTGCAACAGAAAGGGCATGGCCAGGCCCACATCACGGAAGCGGACCTGAAGGGCCGAGAAAAACAGCGCGATTGCCGCCGCAAACCCCGCCATCAGCACAATGATCGGAATCGCATACAGCACATGCCACGTCAAAGGCACTTCATAGTGCACCATCAGTCCACCCATAATCACCGAGGCGATGCAAAAATCAGTCAGGCTCGCGATCATGTATGACAGTGGAATAATTTCCCTTGGAAAGTACATCTTGGTAAGCAGGTTCGGATAAAGGACCAGCCCCTGAACGGCATTCGAAATCGTGGTCGAAAAAAATATCCACGGCAGCAGCCCCGAGAATACGAAGACCGGGTAAGGAACCCCACTCGTGGCTACGCTGGTAATTCTGGTAAAAATCAGAGTGTAAATTCCCATCAGCGCCAGCGGCTGAAGCGCCGCCCAGGTCCAGCCTAGAGCCGATTGCTTGTAGCGCACGCTGAGTCGAAACAGGCTTAAGGTGTAAAGCAAATCAGAGTACTGAACCAACGTGCGCAAGCCGATGAAGATTGTGCTCAGGGAAAAGCTTGGGGGACGAATAATTTTGATCGGGCGGCCATCGGCGGGAGTTAGACGAGTTGCCGCTTCGAAACCATCGGAATCTTTAATTGACGAATCAGGGACATCGTTATCTGCCGCGATATTTGGAGCACTCATTAGGACTGGACCCTTACTCTCTTCTGCTCTGTGGCAAGTTGGCCGCCGAAAACAATCAGGCGGCCGTGCCGGCTAAACTTCCACGGCCCGTATCGTTTGGGAACGTTGAGAGTAACGCGCGCAGGTTCTGCTTATTCCTTATCGCCTGTAGTTGGCTCGCAAGCGTCTCCCCCACCAGGCGTACATGTGGCTCCCGTAGCATTTCAGCATGTCCGCATTCGATTTCGCAGGTGGACACACCTCCCAGGGAGCGCGATGCCCAGCCCATATTGGGATCTCGAACATAGAAAAAGGGCTGCCGCGGGCGTTTAAACAAAAGCACCGGAGCTCGAAATTGCGGAGGCCGGAAGTCTTCCTTTGGCCAATATATCTCTTGCCAGCCGCGATCGAGACTCGCTTTTTTACCCGTTGCGACTCTTTGCATCAGCCTGCGCACCGTTGCAAACTTGTTGTCGAACGAGGAGGCTCGGAAATGTCGCAGGCGCTGCATGTAATAGTCGATTGCCCACAGCGGGCGTATTTGTGAATTCTCCAGTACCCAGGTATCGAAGATCGTAAACAATCCTACCTCTTCGCCTTGTGCCTCGAGTTGAAGAATCATCTGCTGCGCGATCAGCACTCCCTCGCACATCCCGCCAACACAGTAAGGACCGTGGGGCTGTTCCACTCGCATCGCATCCACATATTGTTTCGCCAATCCTTCGATCTCATCGCTGCTTAATGGCCGTCCGAAGATGACGGGAGCGGACGCTTGGAGCTTGTATATCGATTGATCGGCCGGCAGATACCTAGCCAGTTGTGCGAAGCCGAATGTGTCCACTCCCGGGATGGCCACGCCAAAAAATGGAAGCTCGCTGTTCGCTCCCTTAAGTCTCATAGCAATCGGATCGGGTTGGGACAGCGCGTCATCCCGCAATAATTTCGCGAACGTACGGATGGTAGGCGCCCGGAACACCGCGGAAACCGAAATCTTACGTCCGATGGCGCTTTGCACCTGGGCGATGACTTGGGCCGCAAGAAGGGAATGGCCGCCGACCTCAAAAAAATTATCGTCGATTCCAATTTGCGGCGAGCGCAACAGTTCCTTCCAAATCCCCAGCAGCAGCCTTTCTTCCGCCGGAAGATCAAGATCACTGATTGATGCGTCAAAGCTTCGCCGTGAATTTGGCGGCTGCGACGGCGCCCTCTTGTTACGTTTCCTGTTGGCCGCTCGCGGCCTTTCCGCAGTGCGACACGATGACTTGGCAGTGTTGGAAGGATTCGCCTGAAGACTGGCCGCCTGAAGCGCAGCCGGCTGAAGATCAATCGCGTGGTCGCCAACGGTTGATGTTGCCGGCCCCGAAGCTGTTTCTGGAAAATCCGCAATTCGATTTCCCGGATTGCCGGTAAAAACCTCCAGCAGCTTGACAAAATCGGCGAGCAATTGGGTTACAGTTTCCTTCGAGAACAGGTCGGTATTGTGTTCGATTTCAGCAAACCACAGGCCGTCGACGCCTTCGATGATGGTCATGCTCAAATCGAAGATCGATGTATTCGGACTTACTACGTAGGGCCAGGCTGTCAAGTCGCCGAACTTATGCGATTGAACAGCAGACTTGATCACCGCGAACATCACCTGGAAAATGGGGTTGTAACTCAAGTTGCGTTCCGGCTGCAGAACCTCAACAACTTTCTCGAATGGAACATCCGAGTTGGCGAATGCCCCAAGCGTTGTGTCACGGACCTGCGCTACCAAATCCGAAAAGAGGGGATTGCCGGAGAGATCGTCGCGCAAGACGAGAGTGTTTACAAAGAACCCAACCAGTTCTTCGATTTCTACCCGGTTGCGTCCGGCCACTGGTACTCCCACCAGCAAGTCTGTTTGGCCGCTGGCGCGGAACAATAAAATCTTGAATGCCGCAAGCAGGAGCATGAACGGCGTCGCCTGAAGGCGAATGGCAAGCGCCTTCATGCCTGTAACGATTTCTTCACTCAGCTGAACTGTCTGACTCGCCCCGGTGAAGGTTTGCTCGGGCGAGCGCGGACGCTGCATTCGCAACTCCAGAACCGGCGGAGCATCTTCCAGTTCCTCCTGCCAAAAGGTTAGCTGCTGCTCAACTTTGTCGGTCTCAAACCACCGATGCTGCCACTCTGAGTAATCACCATAAGTGATTGGTAGTTCCGTTAGCGGGGAGGGCTGTCCAGCTGAAAAGGACGTATAAAGAGCTGCCAGCTCTTTAGCCAATATCTGCATCGACCATGCGTCGGTGATGATGTGATGCATGGTGAAGAGAAGAACGTGATCGGTAGCGGTGTCGCGAATGAGGCGAGTGCGAAACAATGGCGCAGTGCTGAGGTCGAAAGGCGCTTCCACTTCCTCCTTTGCCAGCCTGTACGCTACGGCGTAGTCAGGGGTGCTGGTAATGTCCGTGATCGGAAGATCCACCCGCAGATCACGAGCCACAACCTGCAACAGTTCGCGACCCTCCAGCCTGAAACTGGTTCGCAAGCTGTCATGGCGATTGATTAGTTCCTGCAGGCTCGAATGCAGGGCCTTTATGTCGAGGCTGCCGCGCAACCAGAAACCTAGATGCACGTTATAGGCTGATGTTTTCACACCCAACTGATCGAGAAACCACAGCCGTTGCTGAGCCAGAGAAACCGGGTAAACCTCGCCTTGCTCAGCACTGACGTTAGATTGCGAAAGCAGCTTAACGAGTAAGCTTTTTTGCTCCGCCAACCCCATCCCTGATTTTGAAGTTTCAGATAGCACGGATTAGAAATCTCCTAAAAATCAACCCTACGTGATTTGATGTTGCGAGTAAATCGGGGGAAACCTGGGGGAGTAAACCTGGCAATTTCCGCGTTTCAACAAGGCAGATCCGACGCTAGGCACAGGCGTCACACGGAACCTTTCAGGGTATCCTGAAAAGTCACCCCCGGCACTTCGGCCTGGATCAGCGGAGAGAGCGACATCTAAGTTCCTTAACCTTGTACAACACTGAAATCAAAAAACGCAAATCTTTGCAGCCGCTGAAGCTGCAAAGCGATAATTAAGATGCTGTACAGTAGCATTTTGTTGTTGTAAGTTCCACCTTTTATTTGCACAATAAGTATAAGCGTCGCAGCGGGAACGTGTGCTGGACGCGGGATTACGTTTAGTATGGTTCACGAGAAGTGCGGGTCAGTTCCAACCCTTTTCCCCCAGGTCACATCCAAAGAGAACCACCTGTATTCTGGCCATCCTTCCGGTGGACCACAAGCGATTTAAGGACTTGCGATGATCCCTGTAGGGCTCCCAGCTTCCTTCGCACAAGAGAGACTATGGTTTCTCGATCAACTTGAACCCGGAACTGCGGCCTACAACCTCGTCCGGGCTTTCCGGATTTCAGGGCCTCTGAATATTGACGCCTTGACTTCGGCCATTGCCGCTGCCGTGCGTCGTCACGAGTCCCTGCGCACCATATTCGAGAGCGTCGACGGTTTAGCGCGCCAGGTTGTGTTACCGGAAGTCATGGTCAAGGTTCCTGTCCTGAACTTGACCGATTTGCCAGAGGGCGAGCGCAAAGCCGCTGCTCTTCGAATTGCTAGCGAGGAAGGGAAGAAACCATTCGACCTGACCCGGGGACCGTTACTGCGAAGTGTTTTGTTGAGGCTTGACCGGGACCAGTACATCCTGGTGCTGGCTATGCACCACATCATTACCGATGGCTGGTCGATTTCCATCTTGTTCCGCGAATTGACCCAGTTCTATGAAGCTTTCATGGGAGGTACGGTACCTGAACTCCCTGAATTGCCGGTGCAATACTCGGAATACGCCCAATGGCAGCGCGAGTACATCGCCGGCGAAGTGCTCGCCAGGCAAGTTAAGTACTGGAAAGCAAAACTCGAGGGCGCCGCTACCCTTCTCGACCTCCCCACCGATTATGCCCGCCCTTCGAATCACAGCTGGCAGGGAGCGACGGAAGAGCTGATTTTTGATAAGCAGGTTCTCGCTCGGTTGAAGGATTTTGCGCAAGCGCAGGGTGCAACCCTTTTCATGGTGTCCATGGCAGCATTTGAGGCGCTCCTCTGGCGCTATACAGGGCAACAGAGCATTCTAATCGGCACAGCTACCGCAGCTCGCGGCCAGATCGAAATTGAAAAATTGGTCGGGTTCTTCGTCAACACACTCGTGTTTCGTGCCGACTTTTCTGCTGATCTGACTTTCCGCGATCTCATCCATCAAGTTCGCGGCTGCGCTTTAGAGGCTTATTCGCACCAGGACGTTCCTTTTGAGAAATTGGTTGAAGAACTGGTTCCGCAGCGCACCATGAACACCACTCCTTTATTCCAGGTGATGTTCACCTTCCAAAACATCCCCAAGCAAATATTTGAGATTTCGGGACTCGAAATGGAAGAGCTGGAATTCGAAACCGGCATCGCCAAGTTTGACCTTTCCGTCGAGGTTTTTGAAGACGATCGTTTCCATTTCCGCTTCGAATACAACACCGACCTGTTTGAAAGAGAGACCATCCTCCGCCAGATTTCCCACTTCCGCAATCTCGTCCTCTCCGTCCTTAAAAATCCGGACGAGCCGCTTGCCCGCATACCGCTTATGGATGACAGCGAGCGCGAGCAGCTCTTGGTGCAATGGAACGACACGGACACCCAGTACAAGAGGGATCTTCATATTCAAACCGCCTTCGAAGACCGGGTTGCACGCCGTCCTGACTCGGTAGCCCTGCTTTATCAAGGGAAAAAATTCAGTTACCAGCAGATCAATGAGGACGCGAATCGCCTTGCCCATTACCTGATGAAAAAAGGTGTCAGGCCCGGCTCCCTCGTCGGAGTGTCCTTGGAAAGATCACCGGATTTGACGGTCGCGCTTCTGGGAGTCCTAAAAACAGGAGCAGCTTACGTTCCGCTCGATCATTCTTATCCGGCCGATCGTATTAGCTCCATGGTCGAAGACACCGAGGCGCAGTGTGTCATCTCACACAGCGGAATTAGAAGTAAGCTTCCCGATGCGGTTCGCAATCTCATAATGCTCGATGTCGAAGGCAACCTCATTCGGAAGGAGTCTCCGCTAAACCCGGTCCTCGATGTGTCGAGCGATCGGGCGTACGTGTTGTACACGTCGGGGTCGAGCGGGCGTCCAAAGGGAGTGGAAGGGACGCATCGCGGCGCAATGAACCGGATGCAGTGGATGTGGGAACGGTATCCATTTCAGGCTGGCGAAGTTTGTTGCCAGAAGACAAACGTCGGCTTCGTAGATTCGGTGTCGGAGATTTTTGGTCCGCTACTCGCGGGGCTTCCTAGCGTGATTCTGCCCCAGGAAGCATTGCTTGATCCGGAAGAAATGCTGCGCACAATGGCCGAAAATCGGGTGACGAGGATCGTATTGGTGCCATCGCTTCTGCGGGCCTTGCTGGACCACGCCCCGAACTTGGAAGAGAGATTACCGCACCTGAAGTTGTGGTCGTGCAGCGGGGAAGTGTTGACGTGGGAATTGGCAAAGAGGTTTCGGAAGGCGTATCCAACAGCGACGCTGCTGAATATCTACGGGTCATCGGAAGTGGCGGCGGACGTGACCTGGCACGAGGTGGCGGCGGCAAGCGAGAACGAAAAAGCTCCGGCAACGGCGTCGGTGCCGATCGGCAAGCCGATCAGCAACAGCCAGATTTATGTGCTGGATGAGCATAGGAATCCGGTGCCGGTCGGAGTTCGTGGAGAGATTTATGTGGGTGGAGACGGACTGGCCTTAGGGTACTGGCGCCAGCCGGTGATGACGGCGGAGCGGTTTGTGCCGAATCCGATCGCGCCAGAGCGTTCGGCAAAGCTGTACCGGACCGGCGATCTGGGGCGTTGGCGCAAAATCAGAGAGAAGGATGGAGCGACGGCGAGGGAACTGGAATACCTCGGGAGGTTGGACAGCGAAGTGAAGGTGCGCGGGATGCGCATCGAGTTGGGAGAGATCGAGACGGTGCTGGCGCGGCAGGAGTGGGTGGAAGAAGCCGTGGTGGAGTTAAGCGGTGAAGGAGTGGAGCAGCGGCTGATCGCGTACGTGGTGGGCGGAGCCGGAGAAGCGCCAAGCGCACGCGAGCTTCGGCGCTACTTGCGCACGAAGTTGCCAGAGCACATGGTACCGGCGAGTTTCGTGAAAGTGGAATCGCTGCCGCTGCTGCCCAGCGGCAAGGTGAATCGTCGAGCGCTGGCGACGGTGCAGGGAGTGAGTTTAGCGGAGCAGGGAACGGTGGCACCGCGGACGGACGTGGAAAAGAAGCTGGCGGAGATGTGGGCGGAAGTATTAAAGGTGAAAGAAGTCGGAGTGGATCAGAACTTTTTTGTACTGGGCGGAAACGCGCTCTTGGTGCTGCAGGTCATGGCGCGCATCCGGCGGGAGTTCGATGTGGAATTAGGAGTGCGGACAATGTTCGAGGAGCCGACGATAGCGGGCCTCGGGGTCGAAGTGGAGAAAGCGCGAGCGACTGGAATAAAGTCGCAAACACCCGTGCTGGAGCGAAGGCCGCGGCC
>Ga0137395_10000997_pt1 | contig 12723 bp, 9 predicted proteins | sample czobulk216metaG_FD_108283 | JGI IMG/M metagenome (GOLD analysis project Ga0137395, IMG submission 108283) | Vadose zone soil microbial communities from Angelo Coast Range Reserve, California, USA - czobulk2.16 metaG | ecosystem: Environmental > Terrestrial > Soil > Vadose zone | place: USA...
CGTCTGATAAGCCCACTTGGGAACGAGCATCGCTGCGTTCGACGCGTTGATCTGGTCGAGCGCACTGAACCGGTGTCCCGCGTAGTCGCCGGAGTACATCAGCCAGTTCTGCGGCTCCCTCCCCGAATCCAGCAGCCGCTGCGGCGTTACCTGCGCGCGAGCGTTGGAGGCCAAGCCGCCCAAACCAAGCAGAACCATCGAAGCCAGCCGCGTTCCCGTTTTCATGAAGGTGCTCTTCATTGCGCACCCACGAAAAGCAGGTAGGCGATCACATCCTGAAGATCTTTATCGCTCAACATTTTTTGATCGTACGCCGGCATCAGCGACTCGCGGCTCTTTTCGAACGAACGCAGCCTGTCCTTTTCAAAAAGGTGAAGCTGCTCCCGCGTGTCTATCATTTGCAGGGTAAAGTGGTCTTCGTTCAACACCACGCCCATAAACTTCGTCCCGTCCGCCGTGACCACCGTGACGGTTTCGTATTCCTGCGAGAATTCTTTCATGGCCTCGGAAATGCCCTGCGCCAGCCGCCGACTGGGGCTCCGCAGCGACTCTACAATGTAGTCGGTAGAACGAGTCGAGCCCGTCGTACTCAGGTCGGGCCCGATGCGGCCTCCCTTTCCCTGAATCATATGGCACGTGCTGCAGCCCGCCGCCCCGTTGAAAAGCTCCTTCCCGTGCGCCACATTCCCAATGGCGGCAGCCTCACCCTTTTTCTCCACGCTCCGAATGTAGCTGATCACCTGCCATATCTCTTCTTCCGTCATGCCCACGCCTTGTTGTGTCGCTCCGTTCGGCGGCATGGCCGTGCCCGGAACTCCCTCGTTAATGGTTCGAAACAAATCGGGGTCCGTGCTTCCATGCCGTTTCTTCGCGCGCGTCAAATCGGGTCCTCGGCCTCCGCCCCGCGCGCCCAATCCATGGCAAAACGCACAGTTTGCGCGAAATTCAAATTCGCCGAGTTTTGCCGCTTGCGGATCGCCCGCAAGGGGATTCTTGTTCTGGGCCTGGAGAGATGCCGCGAACACTCCAGTCATGAGCAGCAGGGTGCAGGTGAAAAAAGCGGTCGCCCATGGCCGTGGCGGCTTAAGCGGGTCAGGCAAACGCACGTTCTTGGCACTGAGCATAAACGTGGCGGCTCCATCGCAACAGATAGCGAATTGCGAAAACTATAACACTCGTTCGCAAACAACCAATAGCGAAACGTCACGATGACACGATGGGCTGGAATCAGTGCTTTAACGGAAACAATTCAATGTTGCGAAAGAATACTTCTGCTCCCTCGGATTGGAACAGGATCCTTCCACTGGATGGGAACGCTTCGGAGCCCTCGTTTGCCAGCTTCCCGTTGACGAATTGCCTGAGGTGCTCTCCTCGTGCCACCAGTTCCAGCAAGTTCCATTCGCCGTGCCGTTTTTCCATATCGCCGACCGGATCGCGGTATCCGGCCACATTGTTCCATGGACCCTTGCCGATGCGGTCGATCTTAAGGGCGCTTTCCGCAGGACCCGTCACCCGCACGCCATTGATCCCCGTCAACGCGCCGCCGTCGGTCATCCAGAAATCTCCCGTCCCACCCTCGATGATCTGGAATTCGATGGAGGTGGGCCAAACTTTCTGCGGCCCTTGCACGTGGTAGAGAATTCCGCTGTCGCGTGCCTGGCCCTCGCGGGGCGCGTAGGTCCCCTCGCCCCATTTGAACTCCGCGCGCAGGTAGTAGTTTTTGAATTCCTGCCTGGTGACGATGTAGCCGAACTCCTTGCCGGAGATATGAATGACCCCGTTTTCGACACGAAAAACCTGCTCCGGATCATTGTTCAGTCCGCGGTTCTTCAGAAAGGTGTCGAAATTCTTGAGGTCGCGCCCGTCAAACAAGACAACAGCCGGACCGTGGGGAGGTATATCGCTGTTCGTTGCGAAAGTGATCGTCGCCAAGGCCAGGCATGCGGCCAATCGCACGATGTGATTTTTTGAGATTCGCACGGCGGAAAGATACCACGACTCGGCCGACCATGTAAGACCAGCTGTCTCGGATTGTGCTTCTCTTCAGCCACCGCTAGAATCCCGCGCGTTACTGCTCATGAGCGAAACCGACGCCCAGCCGCGCATCGCCATTGGTTCCGATCACCCCGGATTCCCCGTCAAAGAAGCGATTAGAAAATATCTTGAAGCGGCGGGATATCCTGTCGACGACCAGGGTACCTGGTCGGAAGAGTCCGTGGACTATCCTGATTACGGAAAGGCCGTGGGCTTCAAAACAAGCCGATCTTGGCATCGCTGTTTGCCGCTCAGGCATCGGGATTTCCATCACCGCCAACAAGTCTCTGGCATTCGTGCCGCCCTTGCCCATGACGTAATGACCGCCCGCCGCGCGCGCGAACACAACGACGCAAACGTTCTTGCCCTGGGCGGCCGTCACCAGCGCAGCCTCGATAAAATCGCCAAATGGAACGCCCGACGCATTTCCAGGGACCTGGCTAGCAACGGACTTTAGCGCGTGTGGCAACTAGGGGCCGGACTTACAGGTCCGCTCTTCGCCGCTCGTTGTGTCGTTGCAACGTGAGGTAGAGATGCCTCCTTGGTCCGCCCGGAAATCGATCTTCATTCGATTCTGGCTGCTTGGCCTTTTTTCTCTTCTCTTTGGCTGCCTCTCACCGGCTCAGGAGTTCTCCTAAGTCCAGCCCCGGATCATGGCCATAAGGCGGACGCAGCCTTCTGTAAAGGCGTGACTTCGTTCCATTCTTGAATCTGATTCGTTTTTGCGCGCTCTGTGTTCGCGGTGCCCTGGCGCTTGGCTCGACCGGTCGGGGCGTGAAGTCCTACTTTTTCATTCGACTCTCGGCGGTCTACCTCAACCCTCTCCGGCCGGCCACACCAAATTGGCTTTCGCACACCCCATCCGCTAAAATCGCCTCACTGCCCACAACGTGCCGGCAAATGGACCGGGCAAACGAGGAATCACGATGAGTAAGACTACAAACGCCAATGACCGGATGAACCGCCCACTGGACTCTGTCGATTCCCAGATCGCCGATCTCCTCTGCGAAGAAGCCAAGCGGCAGGCCACAGGTCTCGAGTTGATCCCCTCGGAAAACCTCGTCTCAGAGGCCGTGCTCGAAGCCATGGGCTCGATCTTTACCAACAAGTACGCCGAGGGCTATCCCGGAAGGCGCTACTACGGCGGTTGCGAGTATGCCGATAAAGTAGAGCAGCTGGCGATCGATCGCGCAAAAGAGCTATTCGGAGCGGAGCACGCTAACGTGCAGGCACATTCGGGCACATCCGCGAATGTGGCCGTCTATATGTCAACCCTGCAGAAGGACGACGTGGTTCTAGGAATGAACCTTTCGCACGGAGGTCACCTGACCCATGGGCACCCCCTAAATTTCTCCGGGCGGATGTACAAGTTCGTAGCCTACGGCGTGAAAAAGGAAGACGAGCGCATCGACTACGACGAAATCGAGAAGCTCGCCAGCGCGCACAGGCCAAAGATGATCGTCGCCGGTGCCAGCGCCTATTCGCGGATCATCGATTTCGAGCGCATTGCCAAAGCCGCCAAGTCCGTTGGCGCGCTCTTTTTTGTGGACATGGCGCACATCGCCGGACTCGTGGCCGTGGGCCTGCATCCGAGCCCAGTTCCGCACGCGGACATTGTTTCGACGACGACGCACAAAACGCTGCGAGGGCCACGCGGCGGCCTGGTCCTATGCAAGGCGGCGTTTGCCAAGGAACTGGACAAGCTGACATTCCCCGGGACCCAGGGCGGTCCGTTGGTGCACACGATGGCGGCAAAAGCGGTGTGCTTGAAGGAAGCGATGGAGCCGTCCTTCAAGGAATATCAGAAACAGGTCGTGGCCAACACGAAAGCCATGGCCGCAGCTGTTGCCAAGCGCGGGTTCCGTATTGTCACCGGCGGGACAGACAACCATCTCTTCTTGATCGACGTGCACTCGCGCGGCATCACCGGAACAGACGCCGAAAAAGCCCTCGATCGCGCAGGTATCACCGTGAATAAGAATTCGATACCGTTCGATCCTCTCCCGCCCATGAAAGGTGGCGGAATCCGTCTGGGCAGCCCTTCGGTCACCACACGCGGCATGCGCGAACCGGAGATGGAACAGATCGGTGACTGGATCACGGAAATTCTCTCCAGCATCGGCCACACCGAGGTCGAGCAGCGCGTGCGCAAGCAAGTTGCGGAGCTGGCGTCAGGATTCCCGATCTATGAGGCGCGCTTGCGAGGTGGTCCGGCGCGAACCGAACACGCCCACGGTTAGCCCAAGGGGAATCCCTGGGCTCGTATGAACATCCTCAAAGCGACGGCCCTAGCAGTAGCTGGCAGGGCAACTCCCGATCATTAGACAGGATCTTGCGCCCAAGCATCAGCACATGACGAAAACCGCTTTTCCTTTCCTTCCCGCCACCTTCTACCGCTGGCCACAGCTCTGGCCGGAAATTTGCACTCACTTGGCGATAGCCCCGGCGGTATTGGGTGTAGGCGATCTGCACATCGCAAACTGCGGAACATCGCGGGACGAAGGAGGACCCCTGATGGGGGGGTGAGCGATCTGGATGAAGCGTGGCCGGCGCCGTGCGCGCTCGCTGTGCCGCAGACGATCAACAAGGTAACGCATCATCTTGCGGCGCAACGGGGCCGCTGGCTCCCCAAAGCGGCAAAGACCATGCTGGCAACAACCGGGAAAGATTGAGAAAAGTTGCGGCGGGATGGGAGGCGCTCCGCCCCTCGTTAAACGCTGGCAAAGGACCTGTCCTCATTATGGGCCCTCCCACTAGAGTTCCGCTGGCCTAAGACTGTCCTCCGGGTCAGTAGATTCTGAGTAAGACTACGAGTAACTTCGAGAAGGATTGGGATGGGAAGCCTATTCGCGACCGTGTTACTCGATGTTCTGCCCATCACCCCGCTGGTGGGACATTTTTTTGGATGACTCACAACTGGGGTGGCGCGACTCCCCCAGGCGTCGCGCGGGAACTTCCCGATGTCCCGGAAATCCTATTCTCCTGCAACCGCCACGCGCCTGGTTTCCCGTCGGGCCTCGCGGTGGATGAGGTGAGCCGATGATGGATACGGAAGCCTTCCGTGAATTCAAGACCGGATTGACACTCCTGCGAGATAATTACGCCATGAAAGCTCTGCCGCATATGAGGCGCGCCGTCGACCTGGACAAGAACAATCCCTATTACATGTCCTACTTGGGTGTGGTCCTGGCGCGCTCGGAAGGAAAATGGGGCGAAGCGGAACGGCTGTGTGACTCTGCGGTTCGCATGAAGCGAAATCAGGCACAGCTCTACTTGAATCTCGCAGAGGTTTATGCCACCGCTGGGCGGCGCGACGACGCCGTTGACGCTTTGCAGACCGGGCTGAAATTTGCGCGCCGCGACATACGGCTGACCATTGCGATGAACAAACTTACGGCGCGCCGAGCTCCCGTTCTGAGCTTCCTCGGCCGTAGGCACCCGCTTAACCGTCAGCTAGGAATATTAAGGCACCGCGCCATGCGGATGTTCGCGCAGACGACATAAGATCGATCTCTCCACCCCCCAAACACAAGAGCGGGCGTCCCGGTCCCCCGGGGCGCCCGTTCTTGCTTTCATCGGCTCAGTGGAATGGCTAAGCGCGCGACCTAGACCTAACGGAAGTTGGCGGAGCCAAAGTTATAAGAGTGTCGGATTCCCATTTCCATGAGGATCTTGATCCCGATGCCGAACATACCGGTCGGGAGAACGTCCCTTCGAACGACTTCCGCTAGGTACTCGCGGGCCATGGAAGCGGGATCTTGTGAGTAGGGCATGGTCACGAACAGCCGCATGCCAACTTCATAGCCAGGTTCACTGGACTGAAAAAAAACACCGGAGCGGGAAACGCTGACTGAGCCGCGCATGTCTTCAAAGTGGTCTTTTTCCGGGTCGGAGGGACGCACGCGCATGAGCTGCGTAATCTTGCAGCGGCGGCTGCCGCGGCGCTCCGTACGTGAAAACGGCGGTTTAGGGGAAGTTCCTGCTGGGTTTTTTTTCGTCATCAGATCGTGCTGGGTCGCCAAGGGTAAACCATCTTTCCGGAGAAACGTCGCGCTCCATCCGTGAAGAGTGTAGCCCGGGGGCGACAACTAAACCTATAGCGGAAACGTACCCGAAGGACGTTCCAAGAAAATGGTAGTACGGAAGTACTACAAACGGAAGGGGAGGGGGTGTGGAAAAGGCCGCTGAGTGCTGACGAAGAAGAAGAGAGCGAGAAATCCCAAATTGAAGGCGGGAACGGGTTTGGTATGAATTCGAGACGTCAGAGGAGGAAAGGAAGTTATGGTCAAGACCATAAACGGTTCTTTTGTTGGGGATTTACGGCCGATGGAGAGAGTTGGTAGGTGTATCCCGGCGCGTTTCGAGAATTGCATTGGTGTGGTGCGACCGTGGGGTTCCAGCAAATCGCTGATCATGATTCCCCTGATCGCGGAGGGGCTCACGGACAAGGAAATTGCCAATAGCTTTTGTCTGTCGGAACGCACGGTGAAAAACCGCTTGTACCGAATGACGCACAACATCGGCGCAGACGATCGTCCGGACATTGTGCAGGCGTGCCGGACACAGGAGTTCATGCCGTAGTTTTTAGCATTTAGTGTTCAGTTTCCGATTCTCGAATTCACACACGTAGCAAAGAGTAACTTGCGTCGCATCCGAGGCTGAGGATGACTTCCCTGCTCGGTTTGTGCGATTCTTCTTCCGCACAGAAGTCCGAGGACAGAGAACGATGCTGAAAAAATTCAAAGAGCTGACGGAAAAAGAGATTCTGGCGATCGCCATCGCTGCGGAAGAGGAAGACGGCCGGATTTACGGGGAGTTTGCGGATGCCCTGCGTGAAGCATATCCATCAACGGCGCAAATGTTCGAGGAGATGCGCCAAGAAGAGGTGATACATCGCGACCGATTGTTTGAGATGTTCCGCCAACGATTCGGAGATCACATTCCGCTGATTCGTCGGGAAAACGTGAAGGGATTCTTGACCAGGAAACCGGTTTGGCTGGTCCGGCCGCTGGGCGTAAAGGTTGCAAGGAAACAAGCGGAATTGATGGAGATGGAAGCGAGCCGGTTCTATGCACGGGCGGCAAGCCGAACAGGAGACGTGTCGACGCGGGAATTGTTGAACAAGCTTGCAGACGAAGAGAGAAAGCACAAACAGACAGCGGGTGAACTCGAAGAAAAGCATCTTACCGCAAGCGCCAAAGCCACTGAGGACGAATCACACCGCAAGCTGTTCCTGCTGCAAGTAGTGCAACCGGGGCTGGCGGGTTTGATGGATGGCTCGGTGTCGACGCTGGCGCCGCTGTTCGCAGCGGCCTTCGCATCGCACAAGAGCTGGGAAGCGTTCTTGGTGGGACTGGCAGCTTCGATCGGCGCGGGGATTTCAATGGCCTTTTCCGAGGGGCTTTCCGACGACGGGTCGCTGACGGGGCGCGGATCGCCGTGGCTGCGCGGTGGGGTGACCGGGTTGATGACCACGGCCGGCGGAATCGGGCATACCCTTCCCTTCCTGATCAGCAATTTTCGTCTCGCAATGCTGGTGGCCGTCATCATCGTGGCAGTGGAGCTCGGGGTTATCAGTTACATCCGTCACCGCTACATGGATACGCCATTCCTGCCGGCGGCATTTCAAGTGATTGGCGGAGGGGTGCTGGTATTTTTGACGGGTTGTCTGATTTACAGCGCGTAGAAAATCAGTCTTTGTGTTGTTCGTTCTCAGATTTGACAGGTCACTTCGAGAACTGGTGAACGTGGCTGCTGGTGGCGCGCCGCTCCAAGAACAAGTGGCACGGTAATTTCCCTAGCAAGCAGAAAACAATGCGGAGCAATCGAAAAGCGGAGCGCGTTCGACGGGTGTTAGGGGTTAATCCGTCTGTGTTGCAGGAACTGGCGCGGGGGCATGGGAAAACGTGCGCCGCAGCCATGATTGCAGCCGGTCCATGTAGATGTAGACGACCGGCGTGGTGAAAAGCGTCAGCATCTGGCTGAGGATGAGGCCGCCCACAATGGTGATGCCGAGGGGACGGCGAAGCTCGGAGCCCACACCTGCGCCGAGCGCAAGAGGCATGGCACCGAGAAGCGCAGCCATGGTGGTCATTAAAATCGGCCGGAAGCGCAGGAGACAGGCCTTGTAGATCGCTTCGACGGGTGACAATCCTTCTTCCCTTTCTACTTGAACTGCAAAATCAATCATGAGAATGGCGTTTTTCTTGACGATGCCGATCAAGAGAATGATGCCGATGAGCGCGATGATGTTCAGATCGGACTTAATGAGCTGGATTGCGAGGAGCGCGCCGATTCCAGCAGAAGGAATGGTGGAGAGGATGGTGATGGGATGAATGAAGCTCTCGTAGAGGATACCGAGAACGACGTAAACGGCGGCGAGAGCGGTGATGATCAAGACCGGCTGATTGGAGAGGGAGTCCTGAAAGGCCTGGGCCGTGCCCTGGAACGTGGCGTGAACGGTATTGGGCACCCCCATTTCACGGCGGGCCTGCTCAATGTGCTCGACAGCGGGGCCCAGAGAGGCACCGGGCGCAAGATTGAAGGAAAGAGTGATGGCCGGAAAAATGCCCTGGTGGTTGACGGAAAGAGCGGTATTGGACGGCTCGTAGTGTGCAAAGGCGCTGAGCGGAACGAGTTTGCCGGATTTGGAGGGCACGTAAATTGATTTGAGCGCTTCGGGGCTTTGCTGATGCTCGGGAGCAACTTCCAGCACGACGTGATACTGATTTAAGCCTTTGTAGATGTTGGAGACTTGGCGCTGGCCGAAGGCATCGCCGAGAGTGTTGTCAATGTCCTGAACAGCGACGCCCAGGCGTGAGGCGGTATCGCGATCGATGACGATGGAACTTTGCAGGCCATGCATTTGCTGGTCAGAATTGATGTCGCGAAGCTCGGGGATTTTTTGGAGGCGCTGCATGATGATGGGCGCCCAGTGGGTGAGGTCCCTGAGATTGTCCGCCTGAAGAGTGTACTGGAACTGAGCGCCCCCAAAGCGGCCGCCGACGTTGAGATCCTGGACGGATTGCAGATAGAGGGCGGCGCCTGGAATCCTGGAGGTTTTCGAGCGAATGCGGGCGATGACCTGGTCGGAACTGAGCTTGCGCTCGTTGAGTGGCTTGAGCTGGCCGAACATTCGCGCGGTGCTCCCGCCGCTGCCGCCACCGGTGAAAGAAGTGACCGAATCAACGGCCGGATCCTGCATGACAATATCGGTGAATTCGCGCATCTTCTGGGACATGGCCGTGAAGGATAGATCCTGGTCACCCTGGATCAAACCATTGATGCGGCCGGTGTCCTGCTGCGGGAAGAAACCCTTCGGCGTTTTGACAAACAGATAAATGTTCAAGCAGACCGTGCCGAAGGTGACCAGCAGGATGAGAAACTGGTGGCGAAGAACCCAGCGAAGGGAAACATCGTAGGTGCGCAGCATACCCTGGAAAGCGTTTTCGGAAAATCGATAGAGACGATTGTGCTTGCCGGTTTCGCGGCGGAGAAATCGCGCGCACATCATGGGGGTGGTGGTGAGCGAGATGAGCAGCGACACAGCGATGGCTACGCTGAGAACAACGGCAAATTCGCGGAACAGGCGCCCGACGACTCCACCCATGAGAAGAATGGGAATGAAGACAGCCACGAGCGAAGTGCTCATGGAGAGAACAGTAAATCCGATTTCACTGGCGCCTTTCATGGCGGCTTCGTAGGGCCTCATGCCGTTTTCGATGTGGCGGGTGATGTTTTCGATGACCACGATGGCATCGTCGACGACGAAGCCGGTGGAGATGGTGAGGGCCATGAGAGAGAGATTGTCCAGGCTGTAATGGCAAAGATACATGACGCCGAAGGTGCCGATGAGGGAGAGCGGAACGGCGACGCTCGGGATGATGGTAGCCCAGACGTTTCGCAGGAATGCAAAGACTACGAAAATCACAAGGACAATGGAGATCATCAGGGCGACTTCCACATCGTGTACGGAAGCGCGAATGGTGGTGGTGCGGTCGACGGCCACACTCAGATGGAGCGAAGGAGAGATGGAGGCGCGGAGAAAGGGGAGGATGGCCATGATGCGGTCGACGGTCTCGATCATGTTCGCGCCGGGCTGGCGGAAGATGGCGATGATGACGCCGGGTTTTCCGTTAGATAGACCAAGATTGCGTGTGTCCTCGACAGAATCGACCACCTCGGCGATGTCGCGCAGGCGCACGGGAGCGCCTTGATGGCCGGCGACGATGAGAGGTTGGTATTCGTAAGCCTTGAAGAGCTGATCGGTATCGGTGATAGACCAAGTTTGCTTGGAGTTGGAGAGCGCGCCCTTAGCGAGGTTGGCATTCGCGGCTTGCAACGATTTGCGAACAGTTTCCAGGCTAATTCCGTAACTATTGAGTTGGTACGGGTTCGCTTCGATGCGCACGGCGGGACGAGCGCTGCCCCAGGTGAAGACCTGGCCGACACCTTCCACCTGCGCGAGTTTCTGGGCAAGCACAGAATCGGCGGCATCGTAAATCTGGGCGGGCGGGATATTGTCTGAGGTCAGCGAGAACATCAAGATCGGTGCGTCAGCAGGGTTGACTTTTCGATAGGTGGGCTGTCCGGGAAGGTCGGCGGGAAGCTGGCTGCGAGCGGCGTTGATGGCCGCCTGAACATCGCGGGCGGCGGCATTGATGTCACGATTGAGATCGAATTGAAGAGTGACGCTCGTGGAGCCGAGGCCGCTCGAGGAAGTCATCTGCGTGACCCCTGCAATGCGGCTGAACTGGCGTTCTAGGGGCGTGGCGACCGCCGAGGCCATAGTCTCCGGGCTCGCACCGGGCAAACCGGCTCCCACGCCAATGGTCGGGAAATCGACTTGCGGCAGCGGTGCGACGGGCAAAAAACGAAACGCCACAGCCCCGGAAAGAAAAATCGCAATGGTAATCAGCGACGTGGCGACGGGCCGTCGAATGAAGGGCGCGGAAAAATTGGCGGAAAAGTTCATCCGCTAGTCTCCGTGGGCCGGCGCTTCGATCGGATTGCCAACGTGAAAGGCGAAACGGCGCCCAAGCCAATCGAACGCGAGATAAACAACCGGTGTTGTGTAAAGCGTAAGCAATTGGCTGAGGATCAGGCCGCCGACGATGGTAATACCGAGGGGACGACGCAACTCAGAACCGACGCCCGCGCCGAGCGCGAGCGGCAAGCCACCCAGCAGCGCAGCCATGGTGGTCATCATAATGGGCCGGAAACGAAGCAGGCACGCTTCGTAGATGGCATCGAGCGGCGCCTTCCCTTCCTTGCGCTCGGCCTCCAAGGCGAAGTCGATCATCATGATGGCGTTTTTCTTTACGATACCAATAAGCAGAATAATGCCGATCAGCGCGATGACGCTGAATTCCGTGCGGCAGAGGAGCAGCGCGAGAATGGCACCGACTCCGGCTGACGGGAGTGTGGAGAGAATGGTGATCGGGTGAATGTAGCTTTCGTACAGGATGCCAAGAACGATGTAGACGGTAACGAGGGCAGCCAGGATAAGGACGGGCTCATTGGCCAAGGACTTGAGGAAGGCGGCTGCGGTGCCCTGGAAGGTGGCCTGGATGCTGGGAGGCATGTCCAATTCCTGTTTGGCGCGATTAATGGCGTTCACGGCATCACCGAGCGCGCCATCGGGGGCCAAATTGAACGAGAGAGTGACGACGGGAAACTGGCCCTGATGATTGAGCGCGAGGGCGGAGTCGCCCGCGTCGAAACGCGTGAAAGCACTGAGAGGGACCTGCGTGCCGTTGGAAGACTTTACGTAAATATTTTTCAGTGAATCGGGATTCTGTTGGAACTGCGGATCGACTTCCAAGACCACATGATACTGGTTGAGTTGCGTGAAGATAGTGGAGACCTGGCGTTGGCCAAAGGCATCGTAGAGGGTGTTGTCAATGTCGGCAGGAAGAATCCCGAGTCGCGCGGCGGTGTCGCGGTCGATGGTGAGCGAAGCAAGGAGACCCTGGTTCAACTGGTCGCTCGCGACGTCGCGAAGCTCAGGGAGTGATTTCAATTTGCCGATGAAACGCGGAGTCCAGTAAGCCAGCTCCTTGGCATCCACATCTTCGAGGCTGTACTGGAATTGCGTGCGGCTGACGCGGTCTTCGACGGTCAGATCCTGGACCGGTTGGAGGAAGAGCGACACACCGTCGACTTTGGCGAGCTCGGGCTGCAGGCGGCGGATAACGTCTGAGGCGTTGATTTTGCGCTGGGCGAGCGGCTTGAGATTGATCTGGATGCGGCCACTGTTCAACGTAGTGTTTGTGCCATCGACGCCGATGAAAGAAGAAAGGCTTTCGACCGCCGGGTCCCTGAGAATGACATCGGCAAGAGCCTGCTGGCGACGCGCCATGGCCGCAAAGGAAACGTTTTGCGGGCCTTCGGAGACGCCCAGAATGACCCCGGTATCCTGAACGGGGAAAAATCCTTTGGGAACGTAGACATAGAGAAGAATTGTGCCTACCAGAGTGGCGACAGTAACAACCAGAGTGGTGGTGCGGTAACGGAGTACGAACTGCAGCGTGCGGCCATAGAATGCGATGACCGAATTAAAAGCGTCTTCGGACTTGCGGTAGAACCATCCCTCCTCCTCTTTTTTCTGATGGCGGAGGAGCTTGGCGCACATCATCGGAGTCAGCGTCAGCGAAACAAACGCGGAGACGAGGATGGTAACGGCAAGAG
>Ga0137395_10000998_pt1 | contig 12719 bp, 17 predicted proteins | sample czobulk216metaG_FD_108283 | JGI IMG/M metagenome (GOLD analysis project Ga0137395, IMG submission 108283) | Vadose zone soil microbial communities from Angelo Coast Range Reserve, California, USA - czobulk2.16 metaG | ecosystem: Environmental > Terrestrial > Soil > Vadose zone | place: USA...
GCGACGTGACCGTGGCGAGACCCTTGCCGGCGCCAGGGATGCGAACCGCCGCGTGGATGGTCTGGGCCATGAGCTACCTCGTCGTGGTTGCCGTGATGATGTTCGCGGCGAAATCGTCGAGCGGGGTGATGCCCACCCCGCTTTATCTTGTTCAGCAGAGTGCGGCGTTGGTCACGGGAATCATGGCCGCCCGTGCCGCGTTTGCGTCTGTGATCCCTGGCTTGAACAACCGCGTATGGGTGCTGCCAGCGATAGGGGCAACTGTATGGACCGTGTCGCAGTTGTGGGCGGGCGTGCGTGATCTGCAGGTGTCTGGGACGCTGGGCGTGACCAGTCAGAGCGACTGGCCCTGCGTCGCCTCAATGACGGTGGGCGGCCTCGTCGTCGGATTTCCTCTCGTCTGGATGTTGCGGCGTGGCGCTCCGTTGACGCCTCACCTGACGGCGTTCCTGGCCGGGTTGGCGGCGTTGAGCGTCGCCAATATCGAAGCGTGCCTGACCCGACCTCATGCGTTCGCCCTCACGGTTCTCCTGTGGCATGGAGGCACCGTCGGCGCGATCGCCGCGCTGTGTGCCCTCATGGGCCATCGTTGGTTGCGCTGGCCAGAAGGGACGACGCCGTGAGTCTCACGAAAATAGAAAGGTGCCTTGCAGTGGTGTGCGCGCTATTCAGCCTTGTCGCGCAACCGACGGCACAGCAGTCGTCGCCCCAGCCGACGCTCCCTGACGTCCAGAAACTTGGACCACAAATCGGAACGCGGGTACCCGATTTCACACTGATCGATCAGAAGGGCCAGTCACGGACGCTGGCGTCGCTGATGGGGCCCAAGGGGCTGGTGCTTGTGTTCTTTCGATCGGCGGACTGGTGACCCTATTGCAAAACGCAGCTCGTGGAGCTGCAAGGCCGTGTCGCAGAATTGAAGCGTGAGGGTCTTTCCCTGGCTGGCGTCAGCTACGACCCCGTGGCCGTCTTGGCCGATTTTTCGAGGCGTCGCGGAATCACCTTCCCGCTGCTGTCGGATCCGGGTTCGGCGGCCATCAAGCGTTATGGAATTCTCAATACGACGGTTCCGGAGACGAATCAAGAGAGCTACGGCATTCCGTTTCCGGGCACCTTCATCTTGAACGCCCAGGGCGTGGTGACCTCGCGCTTCTTCGAGCAGGCCTACCAGGAGCGCACGACCGTCGGCAGCATCCTCGCTCGCCTGGGGAACAATAGAGGCGTGCCGGCAACGAAAGTATCATCGCCACAAATCGACATCGCCTCGTTCGTGACCGATTCGATCGTGGCGCCGGGCACGCATTTCTCGATCGTGCTTGATATCAAGCCGGCACAACGCGTGCACGTGTACGCCCCTGGCGTCACCGGTTATAAGCCCATCGCGTTGTCAGTCGAGGCGCAGCCGGGCGTCCTCTTGCGCAACGTGCAGTATCCACCGTCCGAGGATTACCATTTCAAACCCCTGAACGAACACGTGCAAGTCTATCAGCGACCGTTTCGCATCGTGCAAGACGTGTCGATCGATGCCTCGCCACAAGCGCAGACCGCGCTGCAGAACATGAAGGCTCTCACTCTCAAGGGCGTCCTCAACTACCAGGCGTGCAACGACACCCTGTGTTTCATGCCCCAATCCGTGCCTCTCAGCTGGACGGTGACGCTTCGACAGTTGGACCGCGAGCGCGCCAAGCCGTGACCGGCCGGCGCGTATTCATCCGCGCCGCGCTCGCAGGCGGCGCGTACACGATCGGAGCCGCTCGCGGCTTCGCCAACACTCAAGGAGACCGCCGCATGCCTCGCGTCATCGTTTGCGACGTCAACGAGACCTTGTTGGACGTCGGCGCCCTGGAGCCGCATTTCAAGCGGGTATTCGGCGACGGCCGAGTCTTGCAGGACTGGTTTGCAAACGTCCTTCTCTACTCGGAGGTGGCGACGTTGGCCGGCCCATACTCTGATTTCGCGAGTATCGGCGGAGCGTCGCTCGACATGGTGGCGGGTGGTCGCGGGATCACGCTCTCGCCAGACGACCGCACCCGCATTCTCCAGGGCATGCTGACCCTTCCGGCGCATCCCGATGTGCGCGATGGCCTGCAGACGATGCGCGACGCAGGGCTGAGGCTCGTGACGCTGACCAATTCCGCGCCTGCAGCGGTGCAGCAGCAGCTGACGAACGCTGGCTTGACGCCGTTCTTCGAGCGCTCATTCTCGGTGGACACTGTGCGTCGCTTCAAACCAGCCGCCGAGGCGTACCGCTCCGTCGCAGACTCGCTTGGGCTTCCGGTCGATCGTCTGCGGCTCGTCGCCGCGCACGCTTGGGACATCGTCGGCGCACTCCGTGCGGGGTGCGCCGCCGCCTTCGTCGCGCGACCGGGCAAGGTCCTGTATCCGCTCGGCCCGAAGCCCGACATCACGGGACCGGATTTTCGGAGTGTCGCAGCTCAGATCGTGGCGATCGAGTCCCGAACCGCCTGAAGCGTCCGCCGTGTCCGAAGATCGGGGGAATTCGCGTCTCCGGCCGACTCCTCATACCTAGATGCCCCCCGAGACATCATCCGCGGCTGATTCGGCCGGCCGCACAGCCCGACTGGGGGCGCCAGAACCCTCGTCGGAGGACCAGGCGTTACTCGCCGCGGTTCTCGCTAAGGATCGAAAGGCCGCTGCCGAATTCGTCGCTCGGTACGCGGACGCTGTCTACGCGTACGTCTCGCGCCGGCTCGCGCCTCGCGCAGACCTCGTCGAGGACGTCGTCCAGGACGTCTTTCTCGTGGCGCTCCAGAAACTCGCGACCTTCGCCGGACAGTCGTCGGTGGTCGGATGGCTGCTCGGCATCGCGCGGCACAAGGTTGAGGACGTCTATCGCGCGCGGCTTCGCGAGCCCGACCCGCTTCCCGACGAGGACGACATGCCGAGCGCACGGCCGGCCGTCACACCCAATCTCGACGACCTGATTGACGCCGCGCGCGCCGAGGAGAAGACCCGGCAGATTCTCGAGCGCTTGCCGGTCGCGTACAGCGCCGCGCTCCAGTGGCGGTACTGGGAAAAACAGAGCGTCAGGGAGATGGCTGCACAAACGGGGAAGACAGAAAAGGCCATCGAACGATTGCTGGCGCGGGCACGGACTTCCTTTAGACGCCTCTGGGAGGCGAGCTGAGCCATGACCGACGAACGTTTCTTCACGCGGCTCGCCGAGAAGACCGATGCAGTTTCAGGCGCGGCGGATCGCGCCCCGGCGCGCTTGAAGTCTCGACTGTACTCCGCTCTCGTCGCTGAACAAGCGGCGGCCGGACCGCTCCGCAGTCTCCCGGCGACGAAGGCCGCGGGACATCCCTTGTGCGTCTTCGAGCACGTGCTGCACGTGGTCCCGAACGAGCGAATAGTGTCGATGAATCCGTGCCGGGTCTGTCATGCCCGCGTGTTGGCGGAACATTTCGAGTCGCCGCCCATCTACTGGCCACACTGTCCGTATGTCGATTTTCAGCGGCGCTAGACGCAGACGACTGAGGCGTTAGAACGAGCGGACCACGCCGAAGAGATTCTGAAAGTTCGCCAGGCCGCGCTGCCCGGGTGGTGACAGTTGCGCGCTGATGGGATTGCTGCTCAGGCCTTCACTGAAGCTGTACCGCGCGCCCCAGTGGCCGCCGAGCGACACGTCGAGGCCGACGGCCACTCGCAAGACCGCCTGCGTCGCGACAGCAGTCGCCGGCGGCAATGTCGCGTTTCTGGCACTGTCGCTTCCACGAGCCGTCGTCTGGAGTCGAACGACGCCCACGCCCGCCGACAGATACGGGCGGATCGCACTCCGTCGTTCCCGGAAGTACACCAGCAGGTCGCCGATGAACGCATGCTGCGAGCTCGCGCGCGGCGCGTCGTAAAACGAAGGACCTGAGTCGGTCGCGCGCACGGAGGTGAGCGTGACATCGTTGCGGTTCCACACGTAGTTCGCTTGCACCGTCAGGTACTCGTGGACATGTGACCCCACGAAGATGTTGAGGGCCGGGCCGTTCTCGGGCTTGTAGAGCGAGACGTCCGCTCCGCTGGAGGTGATCTCCGATCGCGCGTCCGCTGAGAGTGTCGCGATGCCGACGGCGACGCCCGTAAACATCTGATGCCTCGATTGCGCTTCCGCAACTTTACAGACAAGACACAAGAGGAGCGTCGCGCCAATGGATGTTCGCATCATGCGTGGATCGAGAGCCAGCCGGGCATTATAGCCAGCCGCCTCGCCCGGACTGAAACGCGCAGAGGGGGAAATTCCGGGCTCGCGCGACTACTTCATCGCGGTCGGAGTTGAGCTTCCAGTCCGACAGCCTTTTAGATCCATGCCTCGCGAGAAGCTCAGAAGGAGTTGGTCTGTGAAGCGTCAACCTATGTTCTGCGTGGCAATCGCCGCCATCGCGGCGCTGACTGCCACGCATCAGGGCACCGCGCGTGCCGAAGAATCTCTTGCTGCCGTCTACACCATGTCGAACGCCGCCAGCGGAAACCGCATTCTCGCATTTCATCGCGCACCGGACGGCGCGCTGACCGCGGCGGGCTCGTTCGCCACTGGCGGATTGGGCACGGGCGGAGGGCTCGGCAGCCAGGGCGGGCTCACCTTGAGCGGCAACGATCGCTGGCTGCTCGCGGTGAACGCCGGCAGCAATGACCTCTCGCTCTTTGCCACCGATGACGATGGCCTCCGCCTCATCGACAAAGCGCCATCAGGCGGGACCCAGCCGGTGAGCGTCACGATTCATCGCGATCTGGTCTACGTGTTGAACGCTGGCAGCGACAACGTCAGTGGGTTCAGGCTGCGACAGCATGGCAAGCTGACGCCGCTGGTGGGATCGACGCGCGCGTTGAGCGGCTCGGGAACCGGTCCGGCGCAGGTGCAATTCCGGCCCGACGGTCGGGTGCTGGTCGTTACGGAAAAAAACACGAACCTCATCGTGACGTACGCGGTGGATGAGGACGGACGGCTCGGACCGCCGCAGCTGCAGGCCTCGCAAGGAGCCACCCCGTTCGGGTTCGCCTTTGGCCACCGGCGCACGGTGTTCGTCAGCGAGGCATTCGGCGGCGCGCCGGATGCGAGTGCCATGAGCTCGTATCGCGTCAACGCGGACGGGACGCTGCTCGTGGTGAGCCCCTCGGTCCCCACGCACCAGACCGCGGCCTGTTGGGTCGTGGTCACGGACCACGGTCGCTTCGCCTACACGTCGAACACCGGGAGCGGATCGATCTCGGGATACGAGATCGATGACGACGGCGCGCTGACGCTGCTGAACGCTGATGGCCGGACCGCCGACACGGGTGCGGGGAGTGCGCCGACTGATCTCGCGCTGTCGGAAAACGGACGCTCTCTCTTCGTGCTGAACTCCGGCACCCACAACATCAGCGCCTTCAGAATTCGAACGAACGGCCAGCTGCAACCGGTCGCGCTCACTGGCGGGCTGCCGGCCGGCGCGAACGGACTCGCCGCTCGATAGTCAACCCTCGCGATTGAGGCTGGAGTGCCCTTGGACGCACCGTGCGGACGTGGGGCGCCCCGCCCTCATCAAGGAGACACGGATGCCGCTGATAACGATGTGCTCGTCGATGGTGATCGCATTGACGGTCGGAGTGGGACAGGCGGTCGCGCAGACGCGATACGACGTGGGACTCCTGCTCGGAGCGACACGGACCAGCGATGAAGGGGCCGCGCTGGCCTTCGACCGAGCGACGACGTATCAGGCGACGTTCGCGTGGCGTGCATGGGAAGGATCGAAGGTGGCTGTCTCCCTCGAAGTGCCGTTCCTCGCGTCGCCCGCGTTCAAAGTCGCCACGGCGGGCGGGTCGCTCCCCAAGGAGTACGCGGCGCTGTACCTGACGCCTGGCGTCCGTCTGACTTTCAATCCCAATGGGCTCGTGTCTGTCTTCGGGTCAGCGGGTGGCGGCTACGCTCGGTATTCCGAATCGAAGGAGAGCGCCAACGGCAGCCCCAATCCGAGTCAACGCGACACCAATACGGGCGCGCTCCAGCTAGGCGGAGGCGTCGATGTGCGCGCACGGCGATGGCTCGCATTCCGGGGCGAAGTCCGCGATGTCTACACCGGTGGGAGAAATTTCTCGATCGTCACCCCGCACAACCACGTGAACAACGTCGTGGTCTCGGGTGGATTGGTGCTCCGTTTCTGAGAGTGCTGACGCCTTAGGCCGAGGCGGACGTAAAGTACCGATCGATAAACGCCGTTAAGTCTTTCAGGGAGGTGTACGCGAAGGTCGTGCAGGCGTCGTCGCCATTCCCGATGATCAGCCGCGAGATCGCGTGACGGCGGGCTGCATCATAGAGCAGCACGACACGCTGCCCTGTCGACGCGGCGCGTCCGAGCACATATCCGACCTCGAAGCCGACGCCATAACTCGAGCCGGAGGCTTCGGCCACCAACACCTCGCAACGAGACAGCCAATCGATGTCCCGGCGGAAGACCTCGTCCTCGCTCAACCGCGATTCAGCCGCATCCACATCATCGGCGAGCAAGTGCGTCGTCAGCACCTCGTGCCCGTGTTGTTGCAGCCGCTCGCAGATCGCGCGACCCGCGTGGACGCCGCCCCGATCGCCGCGAACCGTACACGCCAGATAGACACGCACATCAGCCTCCGCGTCACAATCCCGGTCGCGCCGTCGTCTAAAAACTCGAGAGCGCGAGGGCCTCTCAAGGAGATCACGATGCGCATGTTCGACGTACAAGGTATTGAGATCGCCGCCCCTTGCGGCCACGTGTTCGAGTTTCTACGCGACCCGAGGAATTTGCCAGAATGGGCCCACGCATTCAAGTCTGCTGAGCATGGGCGTGCGCGTCTCGAAACGCCTGCGGGCGCACGAGACGTCCAGTTGGCCATCTCGGCCGACGCGGAGGCTGGAACCGTGGACTGGCGCCTCGAGTTCCCGGACGGGAGCGTCGGCCTGGCTCAATCGCGCGTGACCGAAACGACCCGCGGGACCTGCATCTACAGCTTTGTCCTTCACGCGCCGCCGGTCGCGCTCGAGGAGGTTGAGGGGGCGCTCGACGCGCAGCGCGCGATCCTGCGCGCCGAGCTCGCGACGCTCAAATCGTTGATGGAGCGGCCATGACCGAACCCACGACACTCGAGGAGATCGCTCGGCGAGCCGTCCGCGGGGATCGCGAGGCGCTGGACAGCCTCGTGAGAGAGCTCCAGGGCGACGTCTATGGATTGGCGCTGCGCATGTTGTGGAACCGAGAGGATGCGGAAGACGCGGCCCAGGAAATCCTTGTGCGCGTGGTGACGCGGCTCGCGCAGTTTGATTTTCGCAGCAGGTTGAGGACGTGGGTGTACCGCGTCGCCGTCAACTACTTGCTCGATGTGAAGAAGAGCGCAGTGGAGCAGCTGCACCTGACGTTCGATCGGTTTGCGGAGGACCTCGCTCAGGGGCTGTCTGCGGATGGACCGATGGACGCGGAACGGTCACTGCTCACCGAGGAAGTGAAGATTGGCTGTACCCTCGGCATGCTTCAATGTCTCGACCGGCCGCATCGGCTGGCATACGTGCTCGGCGAAATCCTGGACCTGCCAGGCCCCGAGGCAGCTCGAGCCCTCGAGACAAGCCACGAGGTGTTTCGCAAGCGTCTCGAACGTGGGCGCGCGGCCATCTTGTCGTTTACTCGAGCCTATTGCGGACTCTCATCAGACGGTGCCGTATGCACCTGCAATCGTCGGGTACCTGCAGCGTTGCGCGTCGGAAGGATCCGCGCTGATGCATTCGACTTCGCCGCCGGCGCCTCGTCCTTTGAGGAAGCCCGCGCGATGGTCCGACAAGTCGACGAGGCGAGGTGGGCACTGCAGGTCCACCGAACCAACCATCCTCGTGCCGCATCGATCGACTTCGCGCGTCGTGTAACGCGAGCACTCGATCCGCCGCGAGGCTGAGGCGAGCATTTTGCCGTGCGTTACATCCTGTGACCTCGAGGATCGACTTGGATCTCCCTCAGGTTCCTCATGGCTTTTCGCCACAGTCCCTGAAAGCCCTCCGCCAGGCTCTCGGCGAGTTCGCGGTCCCGGACAAGCAGCGACGCAAATCGACCTTCTTTCACGAACGGATGATCCAGGGGAAGCACGACCGTCTCGTCGTCCACGACATGGAAGGGATGACCGAGCTCTCCCGAATAGCGGACGCCGGTCACCTGTCTCAGATCATGTCTGTGCACCTTCAGGAACTCCACGAGGTGCCCGGCGCTTTGGTAGGAAAAGCCGAACACCATCCGGTGCTCCACGCCGTGCTCGGCCGCATTCCTCGCGATGCGCCTTAGGATCGGGAACCCATTCTTGACTGCCGTATCGATAGCCATGAGATCGCCGGCTTCCATGTAAGACAGGATTCGCTTCCGCGCCGCCGCCAGCGGAACGAGATGACGGCGGATGTGGCCGTCGACACCGAGCGTCAAGTCGAGGAAGGGGTGCCGGCCGCGCGCTCGCGTTCGCAACCCGGCAAACGTCCCGTGCAGGGCCGCCGCTTCCGCCGCGAAACGGTCCGATCGTTCGCGCGAGATTTCGACGATCCGATTCACGACCAGCTCTGCCGGCAGCGCGGCAAACATCTTCGGACGTGTGGGCTGGACCTGGACGAGGCCGAGGCTGGCCAGTTTCTCCATCGCCAGGTAGATCTTCGACGTCGGCACATCACCCTCACGGCACAACGTGGCGGCGTCGGCGACGCCGCAAAGCATCAGTGCCATGAGCGCTTTTCGTTCGTAGAGCACCAATCCAATGTGTTCGAGTCGCTCGGGGTCGGCCAGGTGCATAGCCGCATTATCTACTACCGTGAGTAGTTGAAGTCATGAGGCGCGGCGTTGCAAAGTGAGTCTCGTGCTGAGGATGACCAAGGAGGGATTTGTGACGCAAGCAGTCGTTGGACGTGTCATGCCGATGATCGTGGTCGGCTCGGTCGACAAGATCCGGAACTTCTACGTTGATACGCTCGGCTTCACGCACGTGATGGGGATGGTGGGGAAGGACGGCCAGTTCGACTTCTGCACCGTGGTGATGGGCGAGGCACGGATCATGTTCATGCGAGCGCCGGGCGCGGTGTCAGCGCCGGCTGGCAAGCAGCCCGTCGAGATCTATCTGGAAGTGGAGGATCTCGATGCGCTTCACAACGGGTTGAAGAAGAAGGGCGTCACGATCAGCGATCCGCTGACGCTGCAGTGGTGGGGCGATCGCACGTTCAAAGTCCTCGACCCGAATGGCTACGAGATCTGGTTCTACACAAACGTTGGCGAGCCAAAGCCACCACAGGGCGCGAAGCTCGTTTAGCCGATTCAAACCAACAGTTGGAGGGCTTCATGCGAATTGCAGATCCCTATGTCGAAGAGCTTGCTGCGGAAGCGTCAACGACGAGGCGCGTTCTCGAGCGTGTCCCAGAGGTGCACCTCAGTTGGAGGCCTCACGCCAAGTCGATGTCTCTCGGACAGCTGGCGCTGCACGTGGCGACCCTGCCTCGCCAGCTCACGGAATTCGTCACCGGCGATGAGCTCGACTTCGGTGCCGCGGCCGGCGGTCCGCCAAGTGTTGGCAGCCACCAGGAACTGCTGGCTGCGTTCACGTCCAGCATCGAACAGGCGCATTCGTATTTGGTGAATCTCAGCGATGACCGCGCGACGGGAACGTGGAGGCTCATGGCGGGCAGCCGACAATTGTTCGCGGCGCCGCGAGCCGCTGTTCTGCGGTCGTTCCTGTTCAATCATTGGTATCACCACCGAGGACAGCTGCTCGTCTACCTGCGCCTTCTTGATGTGCCCGTCCCGTCGGTGTACGGCCCGACTGCCGACGAGAATCCGTTCGCTGACGCCTGAGGGACACGGCTCCCATCCTTTCGGCGATCAACGTAAAGTCACTGGTACGGACCTCAACAAGCCCGAATCTGAAAGCTGCACCCCAGTGCGACTTGCTGGTGATGAAAGATAGGTGCTCTACGAGTGGCTTGATGCGCGCTTCCTTGGATCGCACAAACTGAACGTCCACGCGATAGGGCTTGAAGTCTGGCGTCACTTCGACTTGGTATACGTCGCCTGTGACCACCGTTCCAATGGCCGTGAAGGCTTGAAGCGGTTCGCCATCGGGATAGGCCGTCCGAGGCGAGTACATGATCAGACCGTCCCCAGCCTTGAGCCGCCGCACTGGTGCCTGACGCCCGTGGTTCAGCTGTGTGAAGGCTCCCTTGACCGCAACGTCCACGTGATCCCTTGACGCGACGCCGATCCAGAAACGGCGCGCGTTGGCGACGGAGCGGCGCCCTCCAGTGAGCAGGTTCTTGCCGTCGATCGACGCCGCCGTCCTCAAGCGTGGTCCAGAATCGTCGATGCGTTCGTGGTCATGTGAGCCTCCGGTGCAGTACACTTATCAGTGTCCTGATAGTTATATCAGGACACTGATATTAAGGCAAGAGTGAGATGAAGACATCGGATCGGGTGGGGTATCAACTGAAGCGTGCCCAGCAGGCCCTGCGGACGGCCATGGACGAGGGCCTGCGGGCGCAGGGCATGACCACGCCGCAATACGCCGCATTGACCGCCCTCGAAGTCGACGAGCCGCTGTCTGGGGCGGATCTGGCGCGCCGCTGTTTTGTGACGGCGCAGACGATGAACGCCATCCTCGTCGGCCTGGAGCGGGCTCGGCTGGTGGAGCGCGCGCCGCACGCCGAGCATGGCCGTGTCATCGAGGCGCGGCTAACGAAGCGGGGCCGCACGAGGGTACGGAACGCGCACAGGACGGTGTTCGCGATTGAGGAGCGAATGCTGTCCGAGATCACTTCAGCCGGGCGTCGGAGACTGAACGAGACCTTGCGTCGATTGGTTGAGAACCTGGGGACGTCTGAGGAGTGAATGTGGGATTAAGACGCGTCGAAGAACACGTGGCAGTGCGCAATTCTCCGTAGGGACGTAATATCCCTTCGATGCTCGCCAGTGGCCATTCCGTTCGCGGCACACGGCCAAGCCTGTGGCGTCCTCTGCGCACGCCGCTCTTCCGTAATCTCATCATCGCCGACGTCATGTCTGACATGGGCACGTTCATGCAGGCTGTCGGAGCCGCATGGCTCATGGTGTCTCTCGGCGCCGGACCGCTGTACATCGCGCTGACGCAGACGGCGTCGGCACTTCCGTTTTTTGTCTTCGCGCTGCCCGCCGGCGCGATCGGCGACATCGTCGATCGCCGCAAGCTTATCCTTTATACCGAATTGTGGATGGTCGTCGTCGCGATCATCCTCGCTGTTATGACACTCGCCGGCGTCATGTCGCCTGTGGTCCTGCTTACGCTGACGTTTGCGCTTTCAGCTGGTGATGCGATTGAAACGCCGACGTGGCGAGCGATTCTTCCTGAGATCGTCAGCAAGGACGAACTCGAGGCCGCCTCGGCGCTCAACGGCATCGAATTCAATTTCGCGCGCGCCGTCGGTCCCGCGCTGGCAGGCCTCGTCATCGCCGTCGCCGGTGTCGGCGCCGCGTTCGCGCTCAACGTCGTCTCGTTTGTCGGCGTCATTGTGCTGGTGGCACGGTGGAAGCGTCCGATTCGGCGTCGCACGACGCCGCCGGAAACCGTCGCCGGCGCGACGGTTGCCGCGCTCAGGTACGTCAGGTTTTCGCCTGCGCTCCGGGCGATCATGTTGCGAGCGGGCCTCACCATGTTGTTTGCCAGCGCACTGCTCGCCCTGTTGCCATCTCTGGCGAAGAGCGTCAGCAATAGCCCAACTGGATACGGAGTCCTTCTCGGATCGTTCGGCGCCGGCGCTGTCCTCGGTGCGCTGATGCTTCAGCCCGCGCGTGCCAGGTGGTCGACAGAGACCGTGGCGTCCGGAGGCGTCGTGATCGTCGGCGTGATGACCGTCGCCCTGGCTTTTCTCCACGCGCTGAGCGCGTTTGCGGCGGCCATGGTGGTCGCTGGTGCCGGGTGGATCGTTTTTATTTCCCTCGTGACCGCGCTGATGCAGACGCTCGCGCCCGACTGGGTGAGGGCGCGCGTCCTTGCCATCTTCATGCTGGCGTTTCAAGGGTCCTTGGCCGCGGGTAGCGCGATGTGGGGAGCCGTCGCAACACGTGCAGGCATTCACGACGCGCTCCTGTGGGCCGGCCTGGCTGTGATTGCGACCGGCGCGCTGGGCCTTGTGGCCAGGTTGCCGGAGGCGACCGTCGATGTCAGCCCTTGGAATCACTGGCGGATGCCGGCGATTGTCAAGGATCTTCGTCCTGAGCTCGATGCCGGACCTGTGCTGGTGACCGTCGAGTACCGCGTGGAACATGGTCACGTTGAGCAGTTTCTCGACTCGATTCACGAGTACCGGCGCGTCAGGCGCCGGGACGGGGCGTATCGGTGGGGCGTGTACCGCGATCTTGAAGTGGCGGACCGCTATGTCGAGACGTTCCTCGTCAGTTCCTGGGCGGAGCACTTGCGACAGCACGAGCGCACGACCAAGGCCGACCAGGAGATCGAGCAAAGGCTCCAGCGGTACGCGACGGGTGTCCCGAATGTTCGCCACCTGGTGTCGGCGGATTAGAGGAATCCACCCTGCGCGGTCGGTCGTCTACTTTGACAATCGAATTGATACCGGCGTAGAGTCCCTGGGTTGATGCGGCGGACCCGATCGCTTCGGAATACTGGTGCTCGCGCGATCGCGCTGCTTCTCGCGTCGATCGTGAGTGTTGGCGCCACTGGCTTCGGTCACTCCGGGTGGGATGATCCCTCCTGCGATCCGA
>Ga0137395_10000999_pt1 | contig 12715 bp, 9 predicted proteins | sample czobulk216metaG_FD_108283 | JGI IMG/M metagenome (GOLD analysis project Ga0137395, IMG submission 108283) | Vadose zone soil microbial communities from Angelo Coast Range Reserve, California, USA - czobulk2.16 metaG | ecosystem: Environmental > Terrestrial > Soil > Vadose zone | place: USA...
GAGGTTCGACAATTGTCGAAAGCTGAGGACAGCAACTCTTTAGCCTCACTCTAAGGAAGGCGCGCAACGCCCCTGCTCTCACGGGTTCTTTGAGATTAGCGTTCCAGCGATCTTGGCCCTCGCCTTGCTCTGAGTCTTGGTGTGATCGCATCATTGGCATTAGCGGGCGTTTGCGGCGCCGCAGTCTTCTTCATGCTGGTATTTCTGTGCGCTCTTCTGAGAGAGGCAATAAAGCCTCATATTCGATTCGTCGAACGACAGGAGAGAAACGGCACCACTCCAGTTTCGATTGAGTGTCCTTCCAGGCGATTGGACCGGGTGGCATAGTCTCGCATGCTCGGACAGAAGCCTGATCCTCTTCGGCAGCCTCGGGTCCAATCTCAGACGTCAGACTGACCAGGGCCCAACCATCCCTAATTTCTGTCGCAAAATTGCCATTTCGCAGCTTAGCGTAAGGTCCCGTCGTTTCGACCTCCAGTATCGACAGGTGTCAATTTTGATTTTGACATTCATTGACAGAATGCTCCGACAATTTCGGTCCCATCAATGGTGTCAGCACTTTGCAGGCCTGCAGCTTTGGCAAGCCTGTTGCGCTTTACTGATTCGTCCTGAGATTCACTGTGTTCAAGATTTCCATTATCGACGGCGTGGCCCAACGCAAGCTAGTGGTGGAAGGAAAGCTCAGCGAACCCTGGGTGGGTGAGCTGCGCAACACCTGCAGAAATGCGAGCCGCGACTTAGACGGGCGCAAACTGGTGATCGATGTCAGCCGGCTCACCGTCATCAGCCGCGAGGGAGAAGACGCGATCTTCGATCTCATGAAGGAGGGCGCAAAGTTTTCCTGCGCCGGCATTCTTACTCGACACGTGGTAAGGCGACTTGCCCGAAGATGTCGATGCCTGCCCTGACGCTATTTGAAAAGAAAGTCGCTAAAAACATCAAAAGATAATCTTGGTTGTCGATTTCCACCAAGCTCAAACGACTCATAAGTGAAAGACGGAGGTAAACATGCGGGAGGCAAAGCACATCACCAGACCCACGCCGTACGCAAGCAGTGCCGATTTCCGCCGGATCTTTGAGGAAGACATGAACGGGCTCTACCTGCTTTCCTTTCTGCTGACCGCGGATCGCGAGAAGGCTGAGCAGTGCTTCGTCTCCGGCCTGGAGGACGCGGCAGACGGCAATCTGGTTTTCAAGGAATGGGCGCGCTCCTGGGCTCGGCGGGCGATCGTCCAGAATGCGGTGAGGGTAATCGACCCGCGGCCCGTCGAAGGGAGTGGCGGTTCGAGCTCTGCTTCGGTACAGAGCAATGGCAAAGCGCTAGCGGCCGAGCAGCAGGTGGAGATCGCCGCAGTTCTTCGACTCCAACCGTTCGAGCGCTTTGTCTACGTGATGAGGCTTCTTGAACACTACTCCGATCAGGAGTGTTCTCTTCTACTGGGCTGCGCCCGTCGGGACGTGTTCGCCGCGCGCACTCGCGCTTTGCAGCAAATTGGAAGCGCCATGGAGATGTACTACAAGCAGACGCCCGATGCCAGAGCGCAAACTCCCGCATTGCATGAGCGCCGCAGTTCTGTGCTCGAGTTGATGATTGCTCCGCGTTTGGTAACTTCGGCGTAAATGAACAACCTTTTCAGACAAGGAAGGCCATGAAGATGACGGTGAAGAATACCTCTAATTTCCGATACCGACGGCTTGTACCTGCTGCAGTGCTGTTGTTGGCGACAGCAGGTTGCAGCCGAAGCAATGTTCAAGCGGCGGAGCCTGCCATGCCCGCACCACTGGTAACTGTGGTCCAGGCGACCGCGCAGGATGTCCCCAAGTATCTGGATGAAATCGGCAGAAACGCGGCTTTCGAGGCGGTTACAGTGACCCCGCAGGTCGGCGGTCGTATCGTCGAGCGGCATTTTCAAGACGGGGAGGACCTGAAGAAAGGACAATTGCTCTTTGTCATCGATCCTCGTCCCTACAAAGCGCAGGTCGACTCGGCTCAAGCGAGCCTTGCCCAGGCGAAGGCGGCACTCGATCTCGCCAAGATTCAATTCGCCCGTGATGAGGAGGTCATAGGAGCCAGAGCTATCTCAAAGCAGGACTATGACACCAAGAAGAATGCCGTGGATGTAGACCAGGCGCTGGTGGAAGCCGCGGAAGCTGCTCTCGAAACTGCAAAACTCAACTTCGAGTATTGCTACATCCACTCTCCGATCAACGGCAGGGCCGGGGCGCGTTTGGTAGATGTGGGAAACGTGGTGCAGGCTAACGCCACATCGCTCCTCTCGGTCCAGCGGCTCGACCCGATTTATGCGAACTTTACGGTTACCGAGAGCGATCTCCCGGAAGTGCAACGACAGATGTCTCGCGGCATGCTGAGAGCGGCAGTCCGTCTCCCCTCCGACCTGGAGAGCGCGGCGAAATCTGGGCGCGTCGAGTTCCTCGATAACTCAGTGCAGAACGGCAGTGGCACGGTTAATTTGCGCGCCACAATCAGCAATTCCGACCGTCACTTCTGGCCCGGGCAGTTCGTAGACGTAAAACTCGTTCTGAATACGGAAAAGGCGGCTGTGTTGATCCCCAATCAAGCCGCACAGATTAGTCAGAAAGGGCCGTTCGTCTACGTGGTGAAATCCGACGATACGGCTGACCTCCGCCCGGTGAAACTGGGGCAGCGCCAAGACGATGACGTAGTTGTAACGGAAGGAGTGAACGCAAACGAGCGCGTTGTGCTCACCGGCCAAATGTTGGTCCGACCTGGTGGCAAAGTGCGTGTCGATTCCGCTGCTCCGGCTGGCCCCCCATCGAAAGCAGAAACCAAGGCGAGCCGTCCGAACGGAGGTCGCTCATGAATCTCTCAGAAGTCTTCATTCGTCGCCCGGTAATGACGGTCGCGCTGACCGTCTCCGTCGTCCTGTTCGGAGTGCTGGCATATTTTCGATTGCCGGTAAGCGATCTGCCAGCCGTTGATTACCCAGTCATCCAGGTACAGGTGAACTATCCGGGTGCTACGCCGGATACGATGGCCAATAATGTGGCCACGCCGCTAGAGCGCCAGTTCATGCAGATTCCCGGTTTGGAGCTGGTGACTTCTAACAACGGCCAGGGGCACTCTAGCTTTGTCCTGCAGTTCGATCTCTCGAAGAGCCTCGACGCGGCAGCGACTGACGTGCAAGCCGCAATCACGCGAGCCCAGGGACAGCTCCCTGTCGATTTACCCAGCCCGCCCACATTCACCAAGACGAATCCGAACGACCAGCCGATCCAATACATTGCACTCGTCAGCGACACGGTGACGGAAGGCCAACTCTACGACTATGCCAACACGCAAGTCGGCGAGCGCCTGAGCATTCTGCCCGGCGTGAGCCAGGTCGCTGTGTACGGCACGCAATCGGCAGTGCGGATCAAAGCCGACCCATCGGCGATGGCCATTCGCAACATCACGCTGGAAGATCTGACGGGCGCGATCAAGAGCGGAACCGCCTACACCGGTGCAGGCCAATTTGACGGACCGCACCGCAGCTTCTTGCTCCAGCCACAAGGACAACTAACCACCGCTGACGAATACAACCGGCTCATCGTAGGCCAAAGCGGTGGCGCACCCGTGTACCTGAAAGATGTTGCCAGCGCCAGACAAAGCGTTCAGGACGAGCGCATCGACATGCGGTTTTGGGTACGCGGATACCCGCAGCCCGGTGCGACCGTGGTGGTCGCGGTGTTTCGCCGGGCGGGCGTGAATGCGGTTGACGTAGCCAGGTCGGTGCGGAATCTGCTCCCTACTATTCAGTCGCAGCTCCCCTCTTCGGTTCTGTTGGTGCCGGCCTATGACCGGTCGCTGACCATCGTGGGCAGCATAAAAGATGTCCAGACGACGCTCTACATCGCCTTCGTATTGGTGGTCATGGTCATCTTCGTCTTCCTTGGCCGGGTTACAGACACTTTAATCCCAGCCGTGGCACTGCCTCTGTCGTTGCTGCTGACCTTCATAGCCATGGACGTTCTCGGCTACAGCCTGGACAACCTGTCATTAATGGCTCTGACCCTGGCTATCGGATTCCTGGTGGATGACGCCATCGTGTTTCTGGAAAATACCGTGCGTCTGATGGAGGAAGGACAGAGCGCCTTCGAGGCATCGCTGAACTCGGCCAAAGAAATCAGTTTCACGATTCTGGCCATGACACTTTCACTGGCCGCGGTCTTCATCCCGCTGGTATTCATGAGCGGGCTCATGGGACGGATCTTCCGCGAGTTCTCGCTCACGATTGTGATCTCGATTCTGGCCAGCGGAATTGTGTCGCTGACGCTCACTCCATTGATGACCTCCAGGCTGCTCGGTGATCGCGGTGCGGGCGCGAAGAAGACCTGGATGGAACGCGTGTTTGGCGCCTTCGAACACCGCGTGCTGGACGTATACGGGCGTTCCCTGTGGTTCTTTCTTCGCCGTCGCTGGGTGTCGGCTGTGATTTGGGTGCTTTGCCTGGCTGGGACCGGGTACCTTTTTTATGCTGTCCCGAAATCGTTCTTGCCCGTAGGCGACAGTTCGTTCATCCGCGGCATATTAGTGGCACAGGAGGGATCCTCACCCGATCAAATGCACGCCTATCAAACCCAAGCGGAAAAGATCATGAAAGCTAATCCCGCCGTGCGCAGCACCTTCACCATGAGCGGGAACGGACAGTTCATGGGATCGAATCAGGCATTCCTGATTGCGTTCCTGAAAGAACCGTCCCAACGCCCACCGATCGCGCAAGTAGCTGGGCAATTAATGGGAGCGATCGGCAACGCAATTCCCGGTACGGTCGCTTTTCTCCAGCCCAATCCCGCTCTGGAAATCAGCACGGGAGCCACCGCCAATGCACAGGGACAATTCGCTTATGCTCTTTCCGGCATCGACGCCAACGAAGTCTACGGCACAGCAGCCAAGCTGATGGCGAAGATGCATGAATATCCCGGGTTCCTGTTCGTGAACTCCGATCTCTACAATCACACTCCAAACCTGCAAGTCGACATTCTCCGTGAGCAGGCGAAGGTATACGGAGTATCGGAGAGCCGGATTCTCACGCTTCTGCACGACGCCTACTCACAGAATTACAGCTATCTGATCAAGAAACCAACCGATCAGTACCAGGTAATCCTGGAAGTTGCGGATGACAAGCGGTCCGCACCCGAGGACCTGGGCCGGCTCTACATCAAGAGCGACGACGGCCAGCGTATGGTTCCTCTCAACGCGGTCACGAGTTGGCGTCCGGTCATCGGCCCGCAAGCCGTCAACCACATCAATCAATTCACCAGTGTGACCATGTTCTTCAATCTGAAAGCCGGCTACGCTATTGGACCGGCAACCGAATTTGTGGAAGGAGCGGCCAAGCAGATTCTGCCGCCGGGCATTGTTGGAGCTCTCCAGGGCGAGGCGCTCACGTTTCGCAATACGGTTTCCGACCTCGCTGTGCTGATGCTCGTCGCAGTGTTCGTCATGTACGTGATCCTGGCGATCCTTTACGAAAGTTACTTGCACCCCATCACCGTGCTTTCGTCTTTGCCCGTGGCGTTGCTGGGCGGACTGCTCACGCTATGGCTGTTCGGCGCGGAAAGTTCGCTGTATGCCTACATTGGGATGTTTATGCTGATGGGCATCGTGAAGAAGAATGGAATCATGATCGTTGATTTCGCGGAGCAGCGAGTTCGTCAAGGAATTGCAGATGATCAGGCGATTCACGACGCCAGCATGGAGCGGTTCCGCCCCATCATGATGACAACCATGGCGGCATTGCTGGGCGCACTTCCAATTGCGTTGGGATACGGTGCCGACGGAGCGTCGCGCCGGCCGCTGGGATTGGTGGTTGTCGGCGGCCTCATCGTCTCTCAGTTCATCACGCTGTTCGTTACGCCGGCTATCTATCTCTATCTTGAGGAATTTCAGGAAAAAGTGTTGGACCGGGTTTCTTTCTTCCGGGCGAGGCGCGAACTAGTACCCTCAACCAGTCCAGCCTTTAGCCTGCAGGAGGGAGCTGGAGACTAATCATATGATTCGACCTCTGAGACACACTCATTTTTTGCTTCTCGTTCCCGTCCTCGGCATCGTCGGATTTACCGGTTGCGCCGTCGGCCCAAACTATAAGCGGCCGACCATGGATGTGCCAGGCATGTATCGAGGATCAACCGACGACGCGCCGGGGAATCCAGACGCGAAACTACAACCAGGACAACCCGATCATGTCAGGACCGAACAGGCTGCCGCGTCCTTGGGAGACGAAAAATGGTGGGATGTATTCCAGGATCCTCAACTGCAGAGCCTGATTCGCAAGGCACTCAAGAATAACTATGATGTTCGCATTGCCGCGGCCCGGGTTTTAGAAGCCCAGGCGCAACTCGGAATCACTCGCGCCGATCAGTTGCCCTCCCTCAGCGGCGGCGGTAACATCACCAGCCAGCAGAGCCCGCATATCGGTCCGATCCCTGCTTACGAGATTACACAAGGACAACTGACAGCTTCCGCCGCGTGGAACCTCGATTTCTGGGGAAAGTATCGCCGCGCCACCCAAGCTGCCAGAGCGACTCTGCTCGCCAACGAATGGGCTAAAAAGCAAGTGACGGCCACTCTGGTAGCGAACCTGGCGACCGCATATTTTCAGCTCCGCGAATTGGATCTCGAGTTAGAAATCTCAAAACGGACATTCAACTCGCGCAATGAATCCCTGCAACTGGCGCAAACGCTGGAGAAACACGGAATCAACTCGTTATTGGACGTACGCCAGTCAGAGCAATTGGTGTTCACCGCTGCTACGGAGATTCCGGATTTTGAAAGGCAGATCGCACAGCAGGAAAATGCCATCAGCATACTTCTGGGGAATAACCCGGGCGATGTTCCTCGCGGACTCACACTCACCGAGGAGCCGCACTCTCCCGAAGTTCCACCCGGAGTTCCTTCATCTCTGCTGGAGCGACGGCCGGATGTTCGAGAAGCCGAAGACAGCCTCATTGCCGCCAACGCGCAGATCGGGGTGGCACGGGCGGCTTACTTTCCCCAGATCTCACTCACCGGAACTGCCGGTTACGAGAGTTCGGCGCTTACGAATCTCTTCACTGGCCCGGCCGGCATATGGAACTTGGCCGCGTCCGTAACTCAGCCCATATTCCAGGGGGGGAGGCTCAAGTCGAATGTTCGTTTGGCTGAAGCACAACACCAGCAGATGCTTTTGACCTACCAACAAACTATTCAAGGCGCGTTTCGAGACGTCTCGAATGGGCTGGTTGGTTATCGCAAGAATCGAGAGTTCAGAATTCAGCAAGAACACCTGCTGGAATCAGCTCAAGATGCAGCACGGCTCTCCGAGGTGCGCTTCAAGGCCGGTACCACCGACTACTTGGAGGTACTGACCAATGAGACGAATTCCTTCTCCGCTGAGCTGGGACTGGCGCAGGCCCAGGCGAACGAACTGATTGCTCTGGTCCAGCTCTACCAAGCCTTGGGTGGCGGTTGGCAACAGTAGGACGCAGTTTGAATTGGACTAGGTTTGGCTACAGATTCCTAAACTTCGGAAAGGTTCCACTGTCGGGATGCTTGTTGCCAGGATGGTGTCGGCGAGGGCTCGGACGATGGAAGGCTTTGCGCACAAACGCCAGTCGTGCTCAGCCCGACTAAGGTTCTTCTCCTAGCGGAATTGGCCGCTGTCTCGAATCTTTTTGGCTGCCTCCTCCAGAAAATCCTCAACATGCTGGTGAGGCTGAGGCTGCAACCCCGTCTTTGCCTTAATCCTGTCCGCTATTTGAACGGCAGTGTTCACTCTGACGTATTTGTCGAGGTCCCATCGCCGATGCAGGTAGGTTTCAATGAGGACGAGTTCCTCGGGCGAGACCTGCGTCACGCCCGCAGCGGTCGTCATTATTCCTTGGTCCGAGGTATTCCACGAAGGCCGGACGTCCTCGGTGGGCCTCTCGTGTACGACCACCGTGCCCACCACAAAATCTCCCAGCCTTCGGCTCTGCTGGTTGCACATCATGCACACTAGGCCCACACCATAGATGCCCGGCAGCCCATCTACTGCACGCATCAAGTTCCGTCCGATTGCCTCAAAGGCGTTGATCGGCCTGCCCGATTCTTTGATGACGCGGATGCCGGCATAGCGCTTTCCCGGCGTTTGCCCCGACCAGATAGATTCGAAGAAAGCAAAATAACCCCAGTAGATGGCAAACAGAATGAAGATCGCCGAGGCCGGACCCAACAATTTCGGAAGAAACATCAATACGGAGGATCCTGCGTGCAGCGTGAATATGAATATGAATGCCGTGATGAGATAAAAGACACTTTGGATTACAGTATCAATTGCCAGGGCGAGGAAGCGGCTTCCGATTCCGGCCAGAGGCAGCTCCAGAGCGATTTGCTCGGGAGTGTCAATTCTCAGTTGGTCGATTGAGTTCACGATGATTTCCACCCGATGGTTGGAAAAGCGCAAGCCGTACTGGAGCAAGTTGGAAATGCTGTTGAACCAAAGCGCGAAGAACGGATTGAAGTCGCTCTCCCGCTCCGAGCTTCAGGAACTCAGTCTGCTTTACCGGCAAACCGCGGCGGACCTTGCCGCTATCCGCGAAGATCGTGGTTCTGTGCACTTCGCCCGCTACGTCAACCAACTGCTCGTCCGCGCCCACAATACCATCTATTCGGGTCGCCGGGCGAGTACTTCGGCGATGTTTTGGTTTTTCTGGAGCACTTTTCCCTCGACCTTCCGGCAAAATCTGAAGCATTGCCTGTTGGCGGTCCTTATCTTTCTGGTCGCGGGTGGGGCGGGGGCCATCCTGACTTATCAGAATCCCGACTTCAAAGTGAAAATTCTAGGGCCAAATATGGTGGAGACGATTGACCGCCATGAAATGTGGACGCACTCGATCGTTGGCATCAAGCCGCTGGCTTCGAGCGCGATCATGACCAACAATATGAGTGTGGGTTTCACCACTTTTGCCTTCGGAATCACGGCAGGTTTGGGCACCATTTATATGATGGCGTTTAACGGCCTGCTGATTGGGGTTATTGGCATGGCTTGCGCGCTGTCGGGGATGAGCTTGCAGCTTTGGAGCTTTGTGGCGCCGCACGGAGTTCTCGAACTGCCGGCCATCTTTATTGCCGGTGGTGCGGGTCTGCGGATCGCTCAGGGTCTCTTGTTTCCAGGGGTATTGCCCCGGCGAGAATCACTGACACGAGCCGGGCTGGAAGCCGTGCAACTTGTACTGGGCACAATTCCCATCCTCATAATTGCGGGCTTGATCGAGGCATTCGTCTCGCCGACGGGACTGCCCGTTCCGTTGAAGTTCTCCATGGCAGCAGCGTTGTTTGTGCTTCTGGCGGCTTACTTGTTCGGGTTTTGGCGCGAACCCCAGTCGGCTCAGAGTTGATTTCGCTCCTTGATCTCGAGATACGAGTTCACCAGCGCTGGTGAAATTGTCCCGGAATTCACTTCCAGCGCGAGCGCTCCTCGTTCTCGCAAGCGGGCCAACAGCAGTTCTCGGCGGTGAACCATCTCCTGCGCGGCGGCCACCTGGTACATTTCAGTTTCGCTTTGTGGCCTCTTTCCTGCCAACTCGCGTAAGTCCGGTTGACCGATGACCACAAACAGAACTAGATGTTTCGGCATCATCATCGCCGCCGCTTCGATGACTTCGGGAGTCATCGCGGTCTCGGCGAGATCGGTGAGCCATACCATGAGGCTGCGCCGTTTCTGGTCCCTCAAAAGACGCCCGGCCACGTGAAGGTGGTCGGCCTCAGAGACTTCCTCGCGTACCAGCGCAAGTTGTTCGATGAGTTGACGCAAGTGCGCGCTCCCTTTGGCGGCCGGAAGCTGCTGACGAATCGCACGGCCATAGGCCACGAGTCCCACGCGGTCTCCTGAGTACAACGCCACCTGGGCCAGAATCAGCGCGGAGTTGACCGCATGGTCCAACTTGCTGAAGCCTCCCACGCGTGCCCGCATCAAGCGTCCAGAGTCGATGACGATCCACACCGTCTGGCTGCGTTCAATCTGATAAACGCGGGTGACCAGCTTTCCGCGCCGTGCCGCCGCGGTCCAGCAAATGTCACGATACTCGTCCCCTTGCCGGAATTCGCGCAGCCTTTCAAACTCGCGGCCGATCCCGCGCATTCGTGAGCGGGGTTTGTCGACGGCGATCTGGCGGCCTCGAAGCAGAAAATTGGAGTGGCGTTTGGCGTCCTCCAGATTAGGATAAATCCGCACCGTCTGAGATACGGAAGCTCGAACCCATCTCTCCGCGATGTGCAGGACGCTTTGATAACGCACATAACAATCACCCAGCTTCACGTCTCCCCGTTGCACCGGGCAGATTCGATACCTCGCCGTCGCTTCGGTTCTGGCTGCTGCTTTGACCGTGAGAGTAGGAGGCTCATTCCTCAATTGTGCGGGAACCGCGTCGACCATCGTCGCCCGCACAGTTCTGTCAGAGGAATTAATCAGGGTGAGATCAAGATCTGATGCGGTCGACAGCGCCACCGCCGAGCGCCACGTACGTCGTACCGTGAGTTGCGATGGACTCGGTAGTTGCGCTAGATCGGCAAGCCAAGCCAGAGCGACGAGGCCGTCCCACGCGAAAAGTGCATAAACAAATCGTAGATCGACGAATGCCGGAATGATCCATACCAGGCCCAGCAAAAGTAGCGCGAAGAAACGGCCGCCGAACGCCACGCCAACGCGCTTGAAGGAATGAGCCGCCCCCTCGATATTGGCCGGAACCAACGTGCCCGACTCGCTCACCGCGGAACCTGGACTGCGTGCAACACGTCTTCCAGCACTTGGTCGGGCGTAATGCCCTCCAAATCAGCCTCCGGCTTCATGATGATTCGATGACGGAGCACTGGCCTCGAAGCGGCCTTCACGTCGTCTGGAATTACATAATCGCGCCCGTCGAATGCAGCCAGCGCCCTCGAGACCGCCATGAGACTGACCGCGGCGCGAGGACTGGCCCCAAGTGACAAAGATGGCCACTCACGGGTGCGCCGGGTAATCTGCACGATGTAACTGAACAGCGCCTCCTCCACCGTGACAGACTTGAGTTCCTGCTGCGCCTGTTCCAATAGTCCTGCGTCGATCGGCTTCAAATCCATCGTATCCAGTTCGCGAGATTCAAATCCGTTCTGTACATTCGAAAGTAATCGGACTTCATCCTGCAACCCAGGGTAGGGAACCTGAAGTTTTAAAAGGAACCGATCGAGCTGAGCTTCTGGAAGCGGGTATGTTCCTTCGAATTCAACCGGGTTTTGCGTGGCGAAGACGGTAAAGAACTTAGAAAGATGATAACCCGTACCATCGATCGTAACCTGGTGCTCTTCCATGCATTCCAGCAGCGCCGCCTGGGTTCGCGGAGGCATGCGATTCACCTCATCGACCAGGAGCAAATCCGTGAACACTGGCCCCTGGTGCAATTGGAATGCGCCGGTTGCCATGTTCAACACATTTGTGCCGACGATGTCTGCCGGCATCAGGTCTGACGTGCACTGGACGCGCTGAAAACTCAACTTCATTAGCCGCGATAAGGTCTTCACGATCAAGGTCTTCGCAATGCCGGGAACACCTTCCAGCAGAACATGCCCTCGGCACAGTAACGCAATGACACATTGATCTTTGATCTCGTTCTGGCCGACAACCACTTTGCCCATCTCGTCGCGGATGTGCTCGACCAATTGCGGAACTGCCTTCATTCACCCTTCTCCTTCCGAACGCCTTGAAACAGGTTCAATTGAGCCGCGTATCCGTCGAGTTCTTGCAGCAATCGCAAGGCCGCCGGAGCCTGCAAAAAAGGATCTGAGCTGGCAGCCTCACAGCTTCTAAGGGTGGCCATGAATTGATCGTCGACGAATTCCCAGCGATCGCGGATTGCAGTCGCTAGCCCGTCCGCAGAAGTGTTGCCCGCGACACCGAGTCGTCGCGTCAGCCAGTAGCGGAAACGCCGGTAGCAGATGTCGACCACAAGCGAAGCAGTTCCTGCGCGTTGGTAAAGCCCCCCCAGGGTCTGCACGAACTCTATCGGCGACAGGCGGGCCTCGGTTGTTGGCACACAGGTCGGGCCACTGCGGCGAGAGAACGTCGCGACGATTGCCACCGCCAGAATAACGAATTGGGCGAAAAGCCATTTCACCGGCGAGTGGGCAATGGAACCTGCCAGCGTTTGACGATAGCCGTGAATGTATTCATCCCACAGAATCTCATTCTTTTGATCGCCCAGACACGCCAGAAAGAATTCCAGATTGCCCGGCTCTTTCAGCCCCGCGTTCGTCAGGGGTGTAGCCGCAGCCCACCACAGAACTTCACCTCGCCCGAAAGGATACTTCACAACCAGTGCGTGGTTGCCATCGCCGTAGAGGGGATACGCCGCGGCAGAAGCCTGCCAATAGGCCCGCGGAGCCAGCACAATCTGTGGGGCCGCGCGAGTAATTCGAGAAGGCGAAAGAGACGTCGCCTTCTTCCAAGTCATCACGGTGAGAACGTCCGGCACCGACTCACTCTTGGGCAGAAACGTGCCGGCAAACACTCCGGTGGCGATGACGCGGCCTCCTTGAGAAATAAAAGTCTTAAGCCGCTCCCGCTCTTCACGAGTGGGAGCTTCGTCAGGCTCGGCAAGAACCACCGTGAGGGTGTTGGAGTCGAGCGGGAGATCGCTCAGAGGCCTTTCCCAGCGTTGCACGTTGTATCCCGTATCCGAGAGAAGCAGGTAGGCGGCTTTA
>Ga0137395_10001000_pt1 | contig 12702 bp, 10 predicted proteins | sample czobulk216metaG_FD_108283 | JGI IMG/M metagenome (GOLD analysis project Ga0137395, IMG submission 108283) | Vadose zone soil microbial communities from Angelo Coast Range Reserve, California, USA - czobulk2.16 metaG | ecosystem: Environmental > Terrestrial > Soil > Vadose zone | place: USA...
CCGGGGAATCCCGTTCACTGGAACAAATGCCCAATTCGACCTTGCTCCGGTCGGTTGACAGTTTTAGCGTTGGGAATTCCCATAAGGCGTTGGTGGACGCGAAGTACACCACTGCCGCTGACTGTACGTCGATTCAGGAGTTCTACGATCGGGAATTGGCTACTCGTGGGTGGAAGTCCGTTGGTACGCAATACCTTAAAGTATGGGGGCGGGATTACCGCTGTAAAGAAGTTGACGACTGCAAGGGTGCGTTGTCCGCTTCACTTGAATTCCCCGGACAAAAACCGGGCCATCACTCCACATACGCTATCAATTTTTCTTGGGAACTAAGGTTCTGCGAATAGGCGCAGCTGACGTTGCTCAGCGGCCTGAGCCAAGGCTCAAGAGGTCAGTAAATAGTCGAATGCGGAGACAGAGCGCATGCGGCGAAGGTAGGACACGACAGAGCCGGGCCAGAGCGTGGTGATTTCGCCGGTGCTTTGGTCCTGATACCAACTGTGGCAGCCTCCGGATTGCCAGACGGTGCCGGACATACGGCGGTAGATTTCTTCGACGAAGCTTTGTTGGACTTCCTTGCGGACTTCGAGAACGCGCCGCTTCTTGCGCTGCATGAGCTTCAGACAATTCATCGTATAGCGAACTTGGGCTTCGATCATCAGGACCACGGAATTGTGGCCCAAGCCGGTGTTGGGACCGAGAAGTATGAAGAGATTTGGGAAGCCATTGACGGTGATGCCGAGATAGGCGGTCATGCGCTTGCCCCAGGCGTCGTGAATTTCTACGCCGCCCTTCCCTACCACGCGGCATCCGATGAGCGGCTCGGTGGCGCGGAAGCCGGTACCGTGGATCAGGACGTCGATAGGACGCTCGACGCCGTCGCGCGTGATGATGCTGCGCTCGCAGATTTCGGCGATTCCATCCGTGACGAGCTCGACGTTCGCACGATTGAGCGTGGGATAATAATCGTCGGAAACCAGCACGCGTTTGCAACCCAATTGATATTTTGGCGTAAGCGCTTCGCGGAGCTTGGGATCCTTGATCCTCCGAGCCATGTGCCGGAGTGCGATCGCCTCCGCTTTCTTTCGAATGGACTCGTTACCGAGAAATCCGAGAACGCGAAACTCCTGGCGCCAGAAAATATATTGCCGAAAACCCCAACGCGTTAACGGTATGCGGCGAAAGCGCTGCTTCCATTTTTCGGAGATGGCAAAGTCCATCCGCGGGACGATCCACGGCGGTGTGCGCTGGAAAAGATAAAGCTTGCCGACGCGGGGCGCGATTTGCGGGATGAATTGGATGGCACTCGCTCCGGTGCCGACGACAGCGACATTTTTGTCGTCCAGATTCACGCCATAGTCCCACGCTGAGGAATGAAACGCCGGACCGGAAAAACGCTCGAGCCCGCGTAGTTCCGGATAGTGCGGCACATGCAGCGCGCCCATGCCAGAGACCAGCACGCGCGAACGGAAGCGCAGGCCATCAGCGGCGGTGATGTTCCAGGCACTCTCGGATTCATCCCAAATCGCTTCGCAAAGGCGAGTGTTGAGGCGGACATGCGGAGCGAGACCGTAACGCTCGATGCAGCGCTTGAGGTAATCGTGGATTTCCTGCTGGCCCGGATACATGCGGGTCCATTCGGTCGATGGAGCGAAGGAAAACGAATAAAGATGCGAAGGAATATCGCACGCGCAGCCGGGGTAGCGATTGTCCCACCAGGTGCCGCCAATATTGTTGTTCTTCTCGATGATGAGAAACGATTTCACGCCGGCTTCAAGGAGCTTGATGCCCATGCAGATGCCGGAGAAGCCCGCGCCCACAATGAGGACGTCAACCCCCGGGAGCGCAGACTTCGAGGAACTAGCGGTTTCGGTCATGCGCGGGCCACCACTTCCCTGTTCGACTCCGCTGGGCCAACGTGTGCGCGGAAAAAGTCAGCACTTTCTCGAAGCGATTGACGGGCTTCGGGAATCAGATGCGGCGCGAGTTGCCAGGCATGAGGAACGACAGGCCAGATTTTCAATTCGACCGAAACGCCGGCGGCGCCGGCACGCTCGGCCAGGCGCGTGGAATCATCGCGCAAGACTTCATCGGCGCCGACGTGAATCAGCAGCGGCGGAAGGGCGCCGAGGTCGGCGTACAGAGGAGACGCGAGAGGATTGCGTGGATCGCTCTCGCCAAGATAATAGCGCGCCGAAGCCGCGATATCGAACCCGTTGAACATGGCGCAGCGGTTGGAGTTGGATCGAATGGAATCACCGGTAGCGGCGAGGTCGGTCCAGGGAGAAAAGACCGCCGCCGCCGCTGGAAGCGCCTCACCAGCGTCGCGAAGAGCGAGCATGAGCGAAAGTGCCAGTCCACCGCCAGCGGACTCACCCGCCACGACGATACGCTGCGATGGATAGCCAGCATTCAGAAGTCCACGATAGAACGCCACGGCGTCATCCAACGCTGCGGGAAACCGATTTTCGGGCGCGAGGCGATAGTCCGGAGCAAAAACATGAAATCCGTGTAGCGCATAGTAAGCAGTGATGGGACGGTGCGTCTCCGCCGAGCAGCCAAAGTACCCGCCACCGTGAAGATAGACGAGCACAATGTCGCCGGGGATTGGACCTTCGAGGCGTTCCCCGGGAACGCCGCCGAGATGTGCGGAAGAAATCTGAATTGTCGGCGGAACCTTGTAAGCGTCGGGGCGAAGAATCTGGCGCGCGACGCGATAATCGCGCACGCCTTTCAAACGGCGCTTGACGCGCCATTTCACGATCAAGACTGAAAGCCGCGCTTGAAGGCTGACCGTCATTCCCTGCCGTCACATTAGGAGTTTGAGACGGAGAGAGGATATCACTCCTGTGATTTCGTCGTGAGGAGGAAAGCGGCAAGGGCAGGCGCGACAGGATGGAATAGGCCGGCGAAGCAAGGGCGTTGTTTCGCCGGCCCGGGCTGCGGCCCTAGAGGGAACGCAGGAAAGTGATCAGCTGATTTTGCTGCGTAGTGCTCAGGCTGTTGAAGTTGTTCGTTACCGGTTGCGCTTCGTTGCGGTGTCGCTGAATGGTGTCGAAGAACGTGGCGGCGCGGCCATCGTGCAGCAACTCCGTGCGCGTGCGGACTCCCCAAAGAGGAGGCGTGCGCATCTTTTGAGCCGTTTCCTGGCCACCGGTTTGCACAATGCCGTCGCCAGTGCCGATGTTGTGCAGCAGGAAGTCGCTGAAAGGATGGATGACCTTATTACCCAACGAAGCGGGCACGATGAAGGCGCCTGCAGCGACCGCGGTTCCCGTTGGTGCTGTGGTTATCGAAGAGACATGGCAAATGTCGCAGCCGACGTTGTGAAACAAATTTGCGCCCGCGACACCGTCCGAGGAAGTAGCTAGCGCGGTGTCGCGAGGCGGTACCTTTGTCGCTCGCATGAAGCGTGCGAAATGGTCGATGTCGTTGAGGCCTTCGGAATCGGCTGTGTTGTCATTAGGGTCAGGAACAACGTCGCAGAGACGAGTGACGTCAACGTTGTTGGGCGGCAGACGATTGCTGATGCCCATTTCGTTCAAGTAAGCATCACTGGAAAACGATAGCAGCGAGGCATGCTGGTTCTTCCATCCAAAGCGGCCCACAGCCAGCGCGCCGCTGGCTTCCAGAACGGGAACGCGAACGGTTTCACCACAAATGAGCCCGCCTGTGTTGGAACACTCTGACGACGCGAGATTGAGGAGCGTCTGGTCAGCAATGGATTCGATAAAACCATCACCGAGGGTATTGAGCGACATGCGGAAAGCGCGAATGGTTTCCGCAGTGCTGATGCGCTCTTGCCCTTGGGTCTGAGGAAAACGGTAGGGCGTCGGCTGGCCGTTGAGCGTGATCATGTCGACAGCGGGACAGATGGCGCGTTGGTTGATGAGCGAACGGTTAGCGATGGTGACCGTTCCGTCAGCAAGGGTTGCCGTGGCGGCCACAAAGTTGCCAAACGAGTCTTGGTGGCCCGCACGGAGTTCCTTAACTTGGCTGGTGGAGCCGGTGACCGGGTTTTGATGGCATTCGCGGCAGGATTGCGCATTGAAGATGGGGCCGAGCCCATCGCCGATGGCTTCGGTTTCTTCAAATTTGCCGCGATCCATGGTGAAAGTGGCAGAGTCGATCAAGCCGTTGGGTTGATTGTCGTAACCTGATGGAGCCTCAGTTGCCGTGCTGGCGTTTTGACCTGAAGATGGACCGGCCGTGGCAAGCACCATCGCCAATCCCGTAAGTAGACACACGTAGACTATCGTTTTCTTGAAACACATCCCGTAGTCCTCCCAGTTGAGGATCGAACGGAAATTGAGCCTGAGCACCGGAGGGAATCGGGGTTGGGAGACAACACTTCCGGCGTGGAATGCGGCGCAAATTATAAAAACCGCGAAGTGCTGTCAATAGTACTAATTCTGTAGGAATTCGCCTGGCAGCGATACCCAAGAATTCAAATGCGAAGGACAACTTTGCCAAATTGCGAACTGGATTCGAGATACGCGTGGGCGGCGGCGGCTTCGGCGAGCGGAAAGACGCGGTCAACAATGGGCTTGAGGCGGCCGGCGGCGACGAGCTTCATTACAGTGTGCAACTCGGACTTCGTGCCCATGTAAGAGCCGAGAAGCGAAAGCTGGCGGCCGAAGAGAAATCTGAGATCAACCTTGGCGTCGGAGCCAGTGGTGGCTCCGCAGGTGACCAGGCGGCCTCCGAGAGCCAAGCTGGCGAGGCTGTCCGCCCAAGTGGCCATGCCGACGTGTTCGAAGACGACATCGACACCACGCTTATTGGTAATGCGGCGGACTTCGTCGCGAATTCTTTGCGTTTTGTGGTTGATGAGATGGTCGGCGTCGAGCTGTTTTGCTTTCTGCAGCTTCTCGTCGGTGCTCGCAGTGGCAAGCACGCGCGCGCCGAAAAACTTGGCGATCTGGATCGCTGCGCTGCCAACGCCGCTCCCTGCTCCAAGGACGAGAACATCTTCGCCAGGCTGCAGTTCCGCGCGGGCTACTAGCATGTGCCAGGCGGTTTGGAAGACCAGAGGAATTGACGCGGATTCTTCAAAGCTCAGATTTTCCGGATACGGCAGGCAATTCTCTTCGGGGGCGCGAACGAATTCGGCGCAGCCACCGTCGATTAGGTATCCAAGATTGCTGAATTGGCGGCAGCGATTGTCCTGGCCGGAGATGCAAGCGGCGCATTTGCCGCAGGTCACGCCGGGAGCGAGGACGACCTTCTGGCCGACGCGTACGGTGGTGACATCCGCGCCGATTCGGGCAATTTCACCCGATACGTCGCTGCCGGGAATGTGCGGAAGCGGGATTGGAACACCCGGAATACCGCGGCGCACCCAGAGATCGAGATGGTTGAGAGCGCAGGCCTTGACGCGCACTAGGGCTTCGTTCGAGCGAATGCTGGGTTCTGGAGCGTCCTCATGTTTGAGGACTTCGGGCGCGCCGTGCTGATGAAAGACAATTGCTTTCATGAAACCTCCGATGCAGGTGTCGAAAGGTAGCATTCGGGCCAAAGAGTGTCCAGAAAGCAGCCCGCATTGACAGTGAAGGTACTGCGCCGTACGCTGAGAGCTAAACTGAGATAGCTAGGATGGCGGCGTAAAGCCGCCTCTACAAGGCAAAGCAGCACTATGGACCTGTTTGAAGAAATTGTGAAGATGAGGCGGGCGGGGCGGCGCGCGGCCCTGGCTACGATCGTGCACACCAACGGCTCGATCCCGAGTTATGAGAGTTCGCGGATGTTGGTGCGTGAGGACGGCTCGATTGCGGGAACGATTGGCGGAGGCTGCGTCGAGGCGGAAGTTTGGGCGGCGGCGAAAGAAGTGATGCAGAAGGAATCGCCACGCAAGATGGTTTTCAATCTAAATAACGAAGCGAGCTACGACAGCGGATTGATTTGCGGCGGCACCCTGGAGGTGTTTGTCGAGCCGATTTTGCCACAACCCGTCGTTTATCTTTTTGGCGGCGGTCACGTTTCTACAGCGGTGGCGAAGGCGGCCGGCGCCGCGGGCTTTGGCATCGGTGTGGTGGATGACCGCGAAGCATTTGCCAACAAAGAGCGCTTCCCGATGGCGCACGAAATCTACACCAGTTACGAGGATGCGTTCGAAAAGATTCGTCCCAATGCGTCCAACTACCTGGTGATTGTGACGCGCGGCCACAAGGAAGACATGCGGGTGCTGGCCTGGGCCGTACGCACCGAGGCGCGTTACGTCGGTATGATCGGAAGCAAACGAAAGGTATTGTCCGTTTACAAGGCGCTCGAAAGCGAGGGCTACAAGCCGGAAGAGTTCGAACGCGTTCACGCGCCGATGGGACTGGAAATCGGAGCGCTCTCGCCCGAAGAGATTGCCATCAGCATTGTGGCGGAACTTATCGCAGTGCGGCGGAATGCCCAATCTGGAACACACAAGAAACTGAACTACGAGTCGCGCCAGGCTGCAGTTCACTCCGTGACCAAGCGCTGAAAGGGAGCACATGCTGGCCGCCGTCATTCTCTCCGGCGGAGCCTCGAGCCGAATGGGCTCGCCGAAGGCGCTGCTTCCCTACCAGGGGCGGCCTTTCCTGGAACACCTTCTGGAGGTGACGGCTCACCGGCAGATTGGTGTGCGCCGCGTTGTGCTCGGCGCGCATGCAGAACCCATCGCAAAGGCGGTGGACCTCAAAGCGGACGAAATCGTAATCAATCATGAATGGGAAAAGGGTCAGTTGAGTTCGATCCAGGCGGCGCTGCGGAGCTTGCTGCCGGGGACGGACGGGATGTTGCTCTGCCTAATCGACCATCCGCTGATCAGCAGCGCGCTGGTGCAGGAATTGATCGAGCAGTTTTACAAAACGAGAAGTCCCATCGTCCTTCCGCTGTATGAAGGACGACGCGGCCATCCGGTCATTTTTTCCGCTTCTTTGTATGACGAATTGCTGCATGCGCCGCTCGAAACGGGCGCGCGCGCGGTTGTTTGGGCGCACAAAGGAGAAATCGACGAAGTGCGCACGAACGAAGAAGGCTGCGTGTTGAACCTGAACGACCCGGAGACAATCAACAAGACCCTCCAGAATGACTAGAGACCGCTCGACGCAAGACTTCGCAGCAAGGCGTGGGCCGCGTCGGCGGCGAGCTGCGCACCGTGAAACGTGGCTGGAGGAAGCTGGCCCAAAACTTCAGAGAGAGACTCCGCAGTGATGGACCGGACTTCGGCCGGAGTGCGCGTGGTAAGACACTCGGTCAATACGGAAGCGCACGCAATCGAAGTCGTACACCCGCGACAAAGGAAGCGCGCTTCCGCTATACGGCCGTCCACGATTCGTGCGGCGAGCTTGAGGATGTCGCCGCAGACGGGATTGCTTACCTCCACTGTTGCAGTGGCGCCGGGCAACTCCCCGGCATTGCGTGGATTGCGAAAGTGATCGAGAACGGCTTCGCTGAACATTTCAGAAAGTATCCCAAAGGCAGCGTCACGACTGCAACGCGGTACAGATTAGGACAACGCAACACAGAGACACAGAGTTCGCAGACAAGAAGGAATATGCAAGAATGCTCGTCCCGCAAGAAATCTACTTCTTCGCGGGCAAATACTTTTTCTCCACAGAGGCAACAACGACGTAGTTCGGGTCAACCATCTCCGTGAGATGGATTTTGCCGACCTTCGAAAGCAGCTCGTAGGCGTCGAGTTGCGAGAGGCCGTACTCGGCGTGAATCCAGCCCACCAGCTCGGTGAAAGCAATGCGCACGGCGTCGTCCACGGGACGATAGATGCCTGCGGCCATGATTTCTTTCTCGTTTTCGAAGCGCGGCCAGCCAGTGTGCTTCCCTTTCACTAGACCAAATTGCAGCCGCGCCTTCATGGGAACCTCAATGGCGCTGCCGGCGATTTCGCCGTCGCCCATGGCCGCGTGACCATCGCCAAAATAAAACAAAGCGCCGGGGACATTTACCGGCAGAAAGAGAGTATTTCCAACCGAGGCTTCAGGCGCGTCCATATTGCCGCCAAACTCCGCGGGAACGATCGAGCTGCGCGCTTCGCCGTTGGCGGGGGCGACGCCGATGCAGCCTAGAAACGGATGAAGCGGAATTTTCACTTTGTAGCTGGAATCGAGCGCCTGAAACGTAGCGGTTCGTTCGGCGTGGTCAATCGGGTAAAACCAAATCTTTTCCGGCAGTGCTTCCTTTTCCAGCATGGGCGTGTAATGTGTGGCATTGATGGCGCCGAATCCCGGTGAAAACGTGCCGACACCTTGTTTGCCATCAACCTGCAAATCGAGGATGTGAACAACCAAGGTGTCGCCGGGCTCGGCTCCCTCGATATAGAAAGGCCCGGTGAGCGGGTTGTCTCCCTTGACAAGCGAAAAGGAGTCGCCGGGCTTTTGGAGCGCGTTGCCAAAGCAATCGAGAGAGTTTGCATCAAGAATGTTGCCGGGCTTGAGCCGCGCAACGGGCGGAGCGACGCCGAAAACATATTGCACGTTGTCGATAGCGGCGTGGTAAGCGACGACTTCCGGATTGGATGGCGCCGATGAAGTCTGGGCCAGAGCCGCAAATGGCAAGACTAAACTTAGAGCAAGCAGACGGGCGCGCACGATACTCCTCCACGAAACAATAAACGCAGTGCAACACACTCGTCACGCGGAGTCAATCTACTGTCGCGCGAGCCGGTGGGTGACTGACGGTCTGCTATTCTTCTCCGGTGACTATGGCGACAAGTCGACGAACGTCATTGCGCATTGTTTCGCTGGCGCCGAGCGCGACTTCGATTCTGTGCGCCATTGGGGCGAAGCGCGCACTGGTCGGCGTAACCAAGTGGTGTGCAGATGTCGCGCCAGTCGGCACTCTGCCAAAGCTGGGCGATTGCTGGCACACGGAATCTGTGGATGAAATTGCGCGACTGAAACCCACGCTGGTGATTGGCTCCGTTCCGTACAAACAGGAAACCGTCGTCAAGCTCCTCGCACAGCCTTTCGCTTTTCTGGCCATGAACCCACGAACGCTCGCTGACATTGAAGCAGACATTCACCTCTTGGGTGGCATTACACACCGGACCGGGGCTGCCGAACAGTTGGTGAAAAGGATGCACCGCACATTTTCGGCGATTGCAAAGAAGGCCAGGCGATGCAAGCAACGTACGCGTGTCTATTGCGAGGCGTGGCCAAATCCGCGAATCAGCTCTCCGCCATGGGTGGCGGAATTGGTGAACATCTGCGGCGGCGAGATGGTTGTTCCCGGCGGCGAGAAGGTTACCGAAACACAGGTGTCAGCAGCCGAGCCTGATGCAATTGTTCTCGCCTGGGCGGCGACGGGATCGAAAGCGGATACAAAGCAGACGTATAAAATCGCGGCGTGGAAGGGTGTACCGGCAATTCGAAACCGGCAAGTCCACGTAATCAGCGACGAGTTGCTGAACACTCCGGGGCCGCCACTGATCGAAGGTGCGCGCGCCCTGTACAAACTCCGGCATGCCCATAATAAAATGCGAGAACGTTCATGATTACTGTCGTTGCGGCAGTGATTGAGCGCAGCGACCGCCGATTGCTGATCGGCCAGCGCCGAAGAAACGATACCTCCCCATTGAAGTGGGAATTTCCCGGCGGAAAGGTCCGCGCGGGCGAATCACCCGAGTCTGCACTCGCGCGGGAGTTGCGGGAAGAACTCGGCGTGACGCTCGTGAAAAGTATTGAGATTGGCCGTGTGCGTCATCGTTACGCGGAAACGCCCGATGAGTTGGAAATCCGCTTCTTCGCCGCCGCAATCGCGGAAACAGATTTGGTGCCGCGCATGTTTGAAAGAGTCACCTGGGCGCTGCCAAAAGAGCTGGGCGGGTACGATTTTCTGGCAGCGAATCGAGAGCTTATCGCGCAGCTTGCTACCGGACGGATCAAACCCGCGGAAATCCTCGAGGGCTCAGAAGAAACCGACGCGAGCCAAGGCCAAGCTACAAACTAATTCCTTATCCTTACGTAAGGACCGGAAGCTTTGGGCCAAGCGTCAGGAGATCACCGGATTCGGCTTGTCAGTATTGATGCCCAGGTCCTTGATGGCTTTATCGAGGACGGAGCGCTCGAGCTTGCCGTCAACGAAAAGCTCATGCAGCGTGGCCAGCGTAATGAAGCGCGAGTCGACTTCGAAGAAGTCGCGCAAGGAGGCTCGCCCTTCACTGCGCCCGAATCCATCAGTGCCAAGCGACGCCAGATGCCGCGGCATCCATTTGCTGACCATATTAGGCATGGTTTTCAAGTAGTCGGACGCTGCCACCAGCACGCCGGGAGCGTCGGCGAGGACCTTGGTGACATACGGCACGCGCGGCTTTTCGCCCGGGTGCAGGCGGTTCCAGCGCTCTGTTTCGATTCCGTCAAAATAAAGTTCCTTGTAGCTAGTCACGCTCCATACGTCGGCCGCAACGCTGTACTTAGTCTCGAGAATTTCCTGCGCTCGCAACGCTTCGTTGAGAATCGCGCCGCTTCCAAACAATTGCGCGCGCAGTTTCGCCTTCGCGTTCGTTGCAGGCCGGAAGCGGTACATGCCGCGCAAGATTCCTTCCTTCACGTCGCCCGGCATCACTGGCATGGCGTACGGCTCGTTCATCACCGTGATGTAATAAAAAATGTTCTCGCCGTCCTTGTACATGCGGCGAATCCCGTCCTGAATAATCACTGCGATTTCATAAGCGAATGCAGGGTCGTACGCTTTGTTGTTCGGAACCGGCAGCGCCAAAACATGGCTGTTGCCGTCTTGATGCTGCAAACCTTCTCCGGAAAGCGTCGTCCGTCCGGCAGTGCCGCCGAGAAGGAACCCGCGCGCGCGCATGTCGGCTGCGGCCCAGATGAAGTCCGCGATGCGCTGGAATCCAAACATCGAGTAGTAGATGAAGAATGGAATCGTATTGATGCCGTGCGTCGCATAGGCAGTGCCCGCCGCAATGCATGAGGCCATCGAGCCAGCTTCCGTAATGCCTTCCTCAAGGATCTGGCCGTCTTTCGCTTCCTTGTAATAGAGCAATGTGTTTACGTCGACGGGCTCATACTTCTGGCCGACGCTGGAATAAATGCCAGCCGTCCTGAAAAGCGATTCCATGCCGAAGGTGCGCGCTTCGTCCGGCACGATGGGCACGATGAGTTTGCCAATTTCCGGATCCTTCAGCATTTTTCGAAGCATGCCCACGAACGCCATGGTTGTGGAAACTTCCCGGCCCTCGCTGCCTTCCAGGAATTCCTTGAACAGTTCGTCGTGATCCGCGACGAGCGGCTTCGTGCGAATGCTGCGCTTGGGAACGTAGCCGCCCAGCGCTTCGCGCCGCGCGCGCAGATACTGAATTTCAACGCTGTCTTCTGCCGGCCGGTAGAAAGGAACTTCGATGCAATCTTCGTCGTTCAAGGGAATGCCAAAGCGCGACCGGAACTCGCGCAACTCGTCTTCGTTGAGTTTCTTCTGCTGGTGCGTGACGTTCTTGCCTTCGCCCGCCTCGCCAAGGCCGTAGCCCTTGATGGTGCGCGCGAGAATCACCGTCGGGGAGCCCTTGTGCTCCACCGCCGCTTTGTATGCCGCATAGACTTTGCGCGGGTCGTGCCCGCCGAGACGCAACCGCCGCAAGCTTTCATCGGACATCGGTTCGACAAGCTGAAGCAAACGCGGATCGCTGCCGAAGAAATGTTCGCGCACATACGCGCCGGAGGAGACGACCAGTTTCTGGTATTCGCCGTCCACCAATTCGCCCATGCGTTTGACCAGCAAACCCTCGGTGTCGCGCTCGAAGATGGGATCCCACTCGCTTCCCCACAAAACTTTGACGACGTTCCAGCGGGCGCCACGAAACGCCGATTCCAGCTCTTGAATAATCTGCCCATTGCCGCGCACCGGCCCGTCGAGCCGCTGCAAATTGCAGTTGATGACAAAAATCAAGTTGTCGAGTTTCTCGCGCGATGCCAGTGTGATCGCGCCGAGCGACTCCGGCTCGTCGGTTTCGCCGTCACCGAGGAACGCCCACACTTTCGCATCCGTAGCAGGCTTCATGCCACGATCCTCAAGGTAGCGGTTGAAGCGCGCCTGATAAATCGCCATCAGCGGGCTAAGGCCCATGGAAACCGTCGGAAATTCCCAGAAATCGGGCATCAGCCACGGGTGCGGATAGGAGGAAAGCCCGCCGCCGGGCTTCAGTTCGCGGCGAAAATTCTCCAGCTTTTGCGCGCTAAGCCGGCCTTCCAGAAAAGCACGCGCGTACATCCCGGGTGAAGCGTGCCCTTGAAAATAAACCGTGTCGCCTTCGAATTCCTCGCTGCGCGCGCGGAAGAAATGGTTGAAGCCCACTTCGTAGAGCGTCGCCGCCGAGGCGTACGTGGAAATATGGCCTCCGATATTGTGCTCGACGCGGTTGGCGCGCACCACCATGGCCAGCGCGTTCCAGCGGATAAGGCTCTTGATGCGGCGCTCCAGTTCCTGGTCCCCCGGAAAAAGTGGTTCGAGTCGCGTAGGAATGGTGTTGGCATACGGCGTGTTCGCGGTGAACGGGAGGTCGATGCCGTTGACCGTGGCGTGGGCGCGAAGCCGTTCGAGGATTTCCGCAGCTACCTCAGGTCCGCTGGACTCCAGAACGGAATCCAGCGACTCAAGCCATTCCTGAATCTCTACGTCTTCCATGCCGTGCGGCTGGGTCGATATTTCGTTATCCATAACTTCGGTTGGTTCCTCTTCTTTCGGTTTCCCGCTTCTCCGGAG